>Ga0307486_1000542_pt1 | contig 34179 bp, 23 predicted proteins | sample CBIW02metaG_FD_203663 | JGI IMG/M metagenome (GOLD analysis project Ga0307486, IMG submission 203663) | Sea-ice brine microbial communities from Beaufort Sea near Barrow, Alaska, United States - CBIW 0.2 | ecosystem: Environmental > Aquatic > Marine > Coastal | place: USA: Alaska | collected... | reverse complement strand
TAGGCGGCAACTTTTCTCGTCAGTAAAGTGAACCCCAAAAGAAAATATATCCATTATCAATCTATTTAATTTATCCAAATATAGGATATTTTCCATTAATTAGGAATATTTACGGACATACAATTTAAATTTTATATTGAATTGAAAAAAGCGGCCTAGAGCCGCTTTTTTATGTTTTAATTTTACTGGATAATCGAGTTTGAAATGCTGCGAGGCTTGCCTCGAATAAAACATACTAAAATTTAATAATTTTTATTGAAAAATTATCGGCGTCTTGGTTTAGGGATAAAAGCTGAAGGAAAGCTTTCTTTTATTTTTAAAAGCGCTCTATCTGCTTCTAAACGATTTCTGAAATTACCTACCCAAACCTTATAATTAGGGGCTTCATAAGCGATTAGAGAAGGATAGTCGAACTTGCTTCTGTAATCTTTGATAACATTATTTGCTTCCCCATTATTCCCATAAAATAGCTGAATTTTGAAACGATCTCCAATCTCGTTGTCCTGGCTCATTTCAGATTTTAACTCCAATAGTTTAGAGATCTTACTGTCTTCACTTATATTTATTTGAGCTTCTTGAGCTGTTAAATTAAGAAATGAAAATCCTGAAATTAAACAGCTTAAAAGTAGTTTGTTTATGCTTAATTTTCTCATAGTTATTTATTTGTGGCAAAAGTATAATTTAATAACTTAAACAAGATAAGATTTATTATTTAGAACTAGTATAAATTACCCATTAACACTTATGTAACATTCCTAAAATCGACTTTAAGTATTACTTTTGTTGCCGAATTTAAGGGTGCGGATTGTTAATATTTCTAAGGCTTAAAGCTTTAAAAACCGTACCAAAGTTAAGACGTTAATTCAACTTATAATATGAAAAAGGTGAAATACCGCCACTCAACTTCGCGATTATTGCTCTTAAGTGTAGCATTTTTTATCTCATTCAGCGTTTTGGGAATTGCACAGGAGGAGGCTTCGCAAGATGCCGCAGCCGAAAGCCAGGAGCAAACCGATGAATCTTCAGAAGATTCTGGTTCTACGTCAGATCTTGGAGATCCGGCGAATGGAAAATCCTTGTTTAATTCACTTTGTGCTGCCTGCCACAAACCGTATTCAGCTTCTATTGGTCCTGCTCTTCATGGGGTGACCGAGAGACGTGATATGGATTGGTTGTATAGCTGGGTTAAAAATAGCCAGGAGCTAATTTCTTCGGGGGATAGTGAGGCTGTTGCGATTTATGAAGAGTTTAATCAAACTGCTATGCCAGCTTTTCCTCAATTATCAAATTCTGATATTGATGATATCCTTGCGTATGTGGAGCAGCCGAAACCAGAGCCTAAAGTTGCGCAAACCGGTGGAGGTTCTGCTGGTGGTGAATCTTCAGGTGGAGGTGTTTCGGTAAATGTTATTTTAGGAATTCTGCTTTTTGTTTTGGTGATGCTGCTTGCGGTATTGTTCCTTGTAAACAAAACGCTAAGAAATTTTGCTCAGGCAAGTGGCGTGGTGATTCCTGAAAAGCCGAAAAGAAAACCAATCTGGAAATCTTTTGTTGAAAATCAATTCCTTGTTCTGGTAAGTGCTGTATTTGGTCTACTGGTAGTTGGATATTTTGCATACGGATTTTTTATGCAGGTAGGTATAGATCAGGGTTACGAGCCAATTCAGCCAATTCATTATTCACATAGAATTCACGCAGGGGATAATCAAATAGATTGTAAATACTGTCACTCTTCAGCTAGAACATCTAAGCAAGCAGGAATCCCTTCGTTAAATGTTTGTATGAACTGTCATAAATCAATTTCTGAAGTGGCACCTGAAACTGCTACCGATGAATACTCTAAAGAATTCTACGATGGTGAGATCGCTAAATTATACGATGCTGTAGGCTGGAGCCCGGCAGATCAGGATTACACAGGAGAAGAGAAGCCGGTAAAATGGGTTCGTATTCACAACCTGCCAGATTTCGCTTACTTTAACCACTCTCAACACGTTAGTGTTGCTGGGGTTCAGTGTCAAAAATGTCACGGACCAATCGAAGAAATGGAAGTGGTTTACCAGGATGCTCCTTTAACTATGGGATGGTGTATAAACTGTCACCGCGAGACCAATGTTAGGATGGAAGGGAATGAGTATTACGAGAAAATTCACGAAGAATTATCCAAAAAGTACGGTGTAGAAGAGCTTACTGTAGCTCAAATGGGAGGCCTTGAATGTGCAAAATGCCATTACTAAAAATTTGTTCCCGTTTACGCGGGGTTAATCAAGAAGTTAATATCTAGATATATATGTCATCAAACAAAAAATACTGGAAAAGTGTTGAAGAGCTAAATGAAAACAGCTCTGTTGTTGAGACGCTCCAACAAAAAGAATTTGCTGAAGAAATTCCGGTTAATGAATTTCTTGGGGATAAAGAATCCCTTGAAAGTTCAAAAACTTCGAGAAGGGATTTCTTGAAATATGTTGGGTTTAGTACAGCGGCGGCCTCATTGGCAGCTTGTGAAGGACCTGTTATTAAATCTATTCCTTACGTGGTACAGCCGGAGCGTATTGTTCCTGGGGTAGCGAATTATTATGCCTCTACAATTGCTGATGGTTTTGATTTTGCCAGCGTATTGGTAAAAACCAGGGAAGGTAGACCAATTAAGATTGAAAATAATGAATTATCGAAGGCTAAAGGAGGGGTTAACTCTCGTGTACACGCTTCGGTATTGACAATGTATGACGCAAATAGGGTGAAACGCCCAATGATTGAAGGAAGAAATGTTTCCTGGGAAGAATTTGACCGTGAGGTTGGAGGTGCCCTTGAGAATGTTTCTGGTGATATTGTTTTAATGACGCAAACTTTTGCCAGTCCTTCAACTACAAAATTGATCAATGAATTTTCAGAAAAATATCCTAATGTACGTCACGTAGTTTATGATACAGTTTCTGAAGATGCTGCTTTAACTGCTTTCCAGTCTAAATTCGGAAAGCGTGCGTTACCAAATTACGATTTTTCTAAAGCGGAAACTATTGTTTCTGTTGGAGCCGATTTCCTTGGTGACTGGCAGGGTGGTGGTTATGATGCGGGCTATGCCAAAGGCCGTGTGCCAAGAAATGGCAAAATGTCCCGTCATATTCAGTTTGAATCTAATATGAGCTTAACTGGTGCTAATGCCGATAAGCGTTTTCCTGTAACCCCTTCCCAGCAAAAAGCTGTTCTAGCTGCGCTTTATGGTTATGTTTCGGGAGGTTCTTCTACAAGTGATTTGCCTTCTAGTGTTGATGATGCTGTTGTAAAGGCTGCTCGTCAACTGAGAAATGCCGGAAGTGGAGCTGTTGTGGTTTCTGGAATTCCTGATGCTAATGCGCAGGCTTTAGTACTTGCAATTAACGAAGCTCTTGGAAGTGGTGTGATGAATACCGATAATCCAAGAATGATTCGCCAGGGTAATGCGGGAGAAGTGATGCAGGCGGTAGAAGACATGAAATCTGGTTCTGTTGGTGCGGTGCTAATGGCGGGTGTGAATCCAGCTTATTCCTTGCCAAACGGAGTGGAATTTGCTGAAGCTTTAGCTAATGTAGATGTTTCACTGGCCTTTAGTATGAAGCCGGATGAAACTGCAAAACTTTGTAAATATGTAGCTGCGACTCCTCATTATTTAGAGAGTTGGGGTGATATTCAATATACAGCTTCAGACTTTAGTTTGATGCAACCTGCAATTAGACCATTGTTTGATACAAGACAATTTCAGGATTGCTTGTTGAGATGGACAGATAACGATAAATCTTATCACGAGTATATAAAAGAAACCTGGAGTGGTAATATTCCTTCTTGGAATACTGCACTTCACGATGGTGTTTTTGAAGCTACTTCCCCATTACAGGAAGAAGCTTCTGAGATTTCAGGATCGGTAAATGTAGCGACTGCTGCCAGAGAATTGGCCCGTCCTTCAGAAAATAATGGGATGGAGTTAACGCTTTATACCAAACAATCTATGGGAGATGGCGAGCAAGCTAATAACCCCTGGTTGCAGGAAATGCCAGATCCTTTAACAAGAGCATCCTGGGATAATTACCTTACGGTATCGAAAGCTGATGCCGAAGCTCTTGGCTTTGAAAATGAACATGCTTCTAATGGAGGTTTAAACGGAAGCTATGCCAATGTATCTGTAGATGGGACAGTGGTTAAGAATGTTCCTGTAATTATTCAGCCAGGTCAGGCAAAGGGTTCAGTAGGACTTGCGCTTGGTTACGGTAAAAAAGAAGGATTACAAGAGGAAATGCAAGTAGGGGTAAATGCTTATCCTTTATATAAAAACTTAAATGCAGTGCAGTCGGTGACTATTGAAAAAGCTCAGGGAGTGCACGAATTTGCTTGCGTTCAGCTTCACAATACCTTAATGGGTCGTGGAGATATTATAAAAGAAACTACCCTTGAAGTATTCAATACTAAAGATGCTAGCGAATGGAATTCTGTTCCTAATGTTTCTTTAGATCACGTTGAAAAACCGGTAACTTCTCCTGAAGTTGATATGTGGGATGGTTTTGACCGTAGTATTGGTCATCATTTCAATCTTTCAATAGATCTTAATGCCTGTACCGGTTGTGGTGCCTGTGTTATTGCCTGTCATGCCGAGAATAATGTTCCGGTAGTAGGAAAGAGTGAAGTGAGAAGATCTCGTGATATGCACTGGTTGCGTATTGACAGATATTATTCTTCTGAAGATAGTTTTATAAACGATCTTGACAAAAAAGAAAATATTTCAGGTTTAGGAAGTTCACTTTCTGAATTTGGGGAATTGGAAGAGCCTGCAGATAATCCGCAAGTTGTATTCCAGCCTGTAATGTGTCAGCACTGTAACCACGCTCCTTGTGAGACTGTTTGTCCTGTTGCTGCAACTTCTCACGGAAGACAGGGTCAAAACCAAATGATCTATAACCGTTGTGTAGGTACAAGATACTGCGCTAACAACTGTCCTTATAAAGTACGTCGTTTCAACTGGTTTAATTATGCTCAAAACGAAGAGTTTGATTATCATATGAACAACGATCTTGGTAGAATGGTTATTAATCCTGATGTTACGGTACGTTCCAGAGGGGTTATGGAGAAATGTTCTTTGTGTATTCAGAAAACACAAAAAACTATTCTTGATGCCAAACGTGAAGGGAGAGTGATCCAGGATGGAGAATTCCAAACAGCTTGTTCTGCTGCTTGTGATAAAGGAGCAATGACTTTTGGTGATATTAACAATGAAGGGGCTGTAATTCGCGATAGGAAAGAAGATGATAGAATGTATCACCTATTGGAGTACGTTGGTACTAAACCTAATGTGATGTACCAAACTAAAGTTAGAAATACAACAGAAGCTTAATAAATTAATAAAGAAATCAATTAAAAAAGGATATGTCTCATTACGAAGCACCTATACGAAAGCCTTTAGTTACCGGGGATAAAAGCTACCATGATATTACCGTGGATGTGGCTGCACCGGTAGAAGGAAGGGCAAATAAATCCTGGTGGATTGTCTTTTCAATTGCACTTGTTGCCTTTCTTTGGGGTGTAGGTTGTATAATTTACACTGTCTCCACGGGTATTGGTGTCTGGGGACTTAATAAAACAGTAGGTTGGGCCTGGGATATTACTAACTTTGTTTGGTGGGTAGGTATTGGTCACGCAGGTACCCTAATTTCAGCTGTACTTTTATTATTCCGACAAAAATGGAGAATGGCTATTAACCGCTCTGCAGAGGCGATGACTATTTTCTCTGTAATGCAAGCCGGTTTATTTCCTATAATTCACATGGGTCGCCCGTGGTTGGCTTATTGGGTACTTCCTATTCCAAACCAATTTGGTTCTTTGTGGGTGAACTTTAACTCGCCACTGCTATGGGATGTATTCGCTATTTCGACTTACCTTTCTGTTTCGTTGGTATTCTGGTGGACAGGTTTACTTCCAGATTTCGCGATGATTCGTGACAGGGCTATTACACCTTTCAATAAAAAGATCTACGGAATATTAAGTTTTGGATGGAGTGGACGCGCAAAAGACTGGCAGCGTTTTGAAGAAGTTTCATTAGTACTTGCCGGTTTAGCGACTCCTTTGGTACTTTCTGTACACACCATTGTATCTTTTGACTTTGCAACTTCGGTTATTCCGGGATGGCACACCACGATTTTCCCTCCTTACTTTGTTGCGGGAGCAGTATTCTCTGGGTTTGCAATGGTAAACACCCTTCTTATTATTATGAGAAAGGTGTCTAATCTTGAAGATTATATAACCATCCAGCATATAGAATTGATGAACATTGTGATTATGATTACAGGTTCTATTGTTGGGGTAGCTTATATTACCGAGCTTGTTATCGCCTGGTATTCTGGAGTGGAATATGAACAATATGCTTTCCTGAACAGGGCAACAGGGCCTTACGCCTGGGCATATTGGGCTATGATGACCTGTAATGTGTTTTCACCGCAGTTCATGTGGTTTAAAAAATTACGTACAAGTATTATGTTCTCCTTCTTTATATCTATTGTGGTTAACATCGGGATGTGGTTTGAGCGTTTTGTGATTATTGTTACTTCACTTCACCGGGATTACCTTCCATCTTCCTGGACTATGTTCTCTCCAACATTTGTAGATATAGGTGTTTTTATAGGAACCATTGGATTCTTCTTTGTATTGTTCCTGCTATATGCGAGATCTTTCCCTGTAATTGCACAGGCAGAAGTAAAAACAATATTGAAATCTTCAGGTGCGAAGTATAAAAAACTAAGAGAAGAGCATGGGGATGATGTAAAACATTATACTCCGGTTAACATAGGTGAACCTAAGGAAAATATCGCTACCAAAGCTGATAAGAAGATGGGAGATGAAGATGTTTACAAAGAAGGCGGCGATGAACATAACGAAACCGTAAATGCAGATGCATTAACGCTTTCAGAAGTTCAGAAAGATAGAATTGATGAAATGTTAGAGAGAACCGGTTCCTTCAATCCGGAAAATCAAACAGCAGATAATTTACAAAAACTTAAGGCCGTAGGTCCTTTCCTTGAACAGCGTTTACATCAGGTAGGTCTTTATACCTATGTTCAGGTAAGTAAGCTTACCAAAGATGATTTTGAATTGCTTGATGAAGTAATAGAAAACTTCCCTAATTCGACACAACGTGAAGATTGGGTAGCACAGGCAACTGAACTAAAAAATAAGTAATTAAGATGGCATCAAAAGTTATACACGCTATTTATAATGATGACGATCTGCTTTTACAAGCTGTAAAGCAGGTAAGGGAGGCCCGTTATCATATTGGTGAAATTTATACCCCAATGCCTGTTCACGGTTTAGATAAAGCTATGGGGTTGGAGCCTACACGATTGGCAATAACCTCTTTTCTTTATGGAGTTGTTGGATTAATAGTTTCAGTTGTAATGATGAATTTTATTATGATAGAAGACTGGCCACAAGATATAGGAGGAAAACCAAGTTTTAGCTACATAGAAAATATGCCGGCTTTTGTACCAATTATGTTTGAGCTTACCGTGTTTTTTGCAGCTCACCTTATGGTAATTACTTTTTATATGAGAAGTAAGCTATGGCCATTTAAGCAAGCTGAAAATCCAGATGTTAGAACAACCGATGATATGTTCCTAATGGAAGTTGATGCTGCAAATCATAATGTAGATGAGTTAACCAAATTCCTTTACGATACCGGTGCCGCAGAAATTAAATTAATAGATAATAAATAGACAGAATGAAAAATTTGTTCTATAAAGCGATAGTATTGTTCCTGGTTGGGGGTGTTGTAATGTCTTGTGCAGATAGCGACGAGCCTAATTACCAGTACATGCCAGATATGTATGAACCAATAGGTTATGAAGCTTATGGAGAGTACGATATTTTTGTAAACGGTCAGGAAGCTAAACTTCCCGTAGAAGGTTCTATTCCGAGAGGATGGATGCCTTATGATTACGAAAATACCTCTGAAGGTATGGCAAATGCCAAAGCTAATCTCAATAATCCACTTCCTTATACTGAGGATAACCTGAATGAAGGGAAACAATTGTATACTATTTACTGTGCGGTTTGCCACGGCGACAATGGAGATGGACAGGGAATTCTCGCCGAAAGAGAAAAGATACTTGGTGTACCTGCGTATGATGATGCCGGGCGTGCTATTACGGAAGGAAGCGTCTACCACGTGATTTATTACGGGTTGAACACCATGGGTTCTTATGCTGCTCAAACCAGTGAAGAAGAGCGTTGGAAGATCACTCATTATGTAATGAACCTTAAAAACGAGCTGGAAGGTGGTGATGAAATGCCTTTTGAGGAAGAGGGCTCTATTGCCGAAGTAAATCCTGTTGAAGTTCAAAGAGCTCAGGAAGAAGCCGAGGAGTCTCAGGGTGAAGGTGCAGCTCTAACCGGAGAGGAAGAAAACAATAATTAAGAACAAAGCATTTAGATCTATAAATATGTACACGCTATCCAGTAAATTAAAATTAACAGCAATTATTTTTATGATTGTTGGTGCCATCGGGCTCGTAATTGGGTTTATTCAGGCGCCATCAAATTTGGATGATGTTAGGGAAATGATGGCTGCCGAGGAGCACCATGGGGAAGCTTCTCATTCAGAGGAAAGAGAAGCTAACTTTGCTGATGCAGAACATGGGATGTTGTTGGACAATGAACCCGGAAGAAATGCTGAAGAAGGTCACGCTGCTGAAGCTGGATCACATGATGCCGAACATCTTGAACATAAACTACATCAATTGCAAAATAAGCCCTGGGCGGCAATTTATGTTGCGGCATTCTTTTTCTTTATGATCTCTTTAGGGGTATTGGCGTTCTATGCTGTACAGTATGCATCACAGGCAGGTTGGTCTCCGGTACTATTTCGGGTTATGGAAGCTATAACAGCTTACCTTGTTCCCGGTGGAATTATTATGTTTGTGCTATTGGCTCTTTCAGGTTTTCATTTAAACCACTTATTTGTATGGATGGATCCCGAAGTTGTAGCTCATGATGAAATTATTCAAAATAAAACTGCTTATTTAAATGTACCTTTCTTCCTGATAAGAGCTGCTATATTTTTAGGTGGCTGGTTCTTGTTTAGACATTTCCTTGTTAGAAATTCAAGAAGACTTGATGAAGCTACAGATAACTATTACTTTAAAAAGAACTTTAAGCTGGCTGCAGTATTTTTAGTTTTCTTCCTTGTTTCAGAATCTATGATGAGCTGGGACTGGATTATGAGTTTAGATCCTCACTGGTTTAGTACGCTATTTGGATGGTATGTATTCTCGAGTATGTTTGTATCTGGAATTACTGTTATTGCCCTGGTAAGCATATACCTGAAATCAAGAGGTTATTTAACCTTTGTTAATAATAGTCATATTCACGATTTAGCTAAGTTTATGTTCGGAATTAGTATCTTCTGGACTTACCTTTGGTTCTCACAGTTTATGCTTATTTGGTATTCTAATATTCCAGAGGAAGTAGTTTACTTTATTAGTAGAATTGAAAATTATGGTTTACCATTCTTTGGCATGGTAGTATTAAACTTTGTATTCCCATTATTAGTATTAATGAATAGTGATTTCAAGAGAGTAAATTGGTTTGTGGTAATGACGGGTATCGTTATACTTATAGGGCATTATTTAGATGTATTTACAATGGTGATGCCGGCAACTGTGGGAGAATCATGGTTTATAGGAATTCCTGAGATAAGTGCAGTACTTTTCTTTGGAGGATTGTTTACTTTTGTGGTCTTTAATGCGCTAACTAAAGCTCCGTTACTCGCTAAACGCAACCCATTTATAAAGGAAAGTGAACATTTCCACTATTAATAAAAGATTTGATTGTTTAAAGAAGAACTTATAAAATGACCGTATTTTTAGTAATAATATTATTAGCCCTTTTGGCCGTTACCGGTTGGCAATTGTCTAAAATTTTTGAGCTGTCTAAAGGCCCCGGTGCCGATAGTTCAGAAATAGCTAACGACAACGATAATAGGCAGCAAGCCAAGCTAATGCTTTGGTTTATGATCTTTATCTATGTTGGGATGGCCTATAGCTTTTGGCAATGGAGTAAATTGTACCTTCCAGAAGCCGCATCAGAGCATGGTAGCGAAGTAGATACACTTATGTTCATATCTATTGGACTTATTATGGTAGTACAGGTAATTACACAGGCATTGTTACACTGGTTCGCTTATAAATACCAGGGTAAAAAAGGTCAAAGAGCCCTTTTCTTTGCCGATAATGACAAATTGGAATTTATCTGGACCATTATCCCGGTAATTACGCTTGCAGGTTTAATTATCTACGGATTATTTACCTGGAGTGATATTATGAATATTAGTGAAGACGACGATCCTATTGTTATCGAAATCTATGCTAAACAGTTTAGCTGGCAGGCCAGGTATGCCGGGGAAGATAATACCCTTGGTGAAGCAAATGTTCGTTTTATAGAAGGCGTAAATACTGTTGGACTTAATGAAAACGATTCTTATGCTGAGGATGATAAAATTACCACAGAACTTCACCTTCCGGTTGGAAAACAGGTGCTTTTCAAATTCAGGTCTCAGGATGTACTTCACTCTGCTTATTTCCCCCACTTTAGAGCACAAATGAACGTAGTTCCTGGTATGGTGACACAATTTGCCTTTACGCCGGATATTACTACTGAAGAGATGAGGAATTCAGAATATATGGTAGATAAAGTAAAGACCATTAATGAAATTAGAAAAGAGAATAGCCAGATTTTAATGGCTGAAGGAGAATCACCGTTAGATTCCTACGAATTTGATTACTTCCTTCTTTGTAATAAGATTTGTGGTGACGCGCACTACAATATGCAGATGAAGATAATTGTAGAAAGCGAAGAAGATTACAACGAATGGTTGAGCGAGCAGGATACGTTTGCAACAACTATGGAATCAGTAGAATAACAGAACTAAAAAGAATATAATTAAGATATGTCAGCAATAGCAACAGCACCGGCTCAAGATCACCACGAGGATCACGGACATCATCATAAACAGACTTTTATTACTAAATATATATTTAGTACAGACCATAAGATGATTGCCAAACAATATCTTATCACAGGTATTTTAATGGGAATTGTAGGGATTATGATGTCCGTACTTTTCCGTATGCAACTAGCCTGGCCAGAAGAATCCTTTATGCTTTTCGAATGGCTACTGGGAGATAAATGGGCTCCAGATGGAGTTATGACGCCGTCTATTTACCTTGCTTTGGTAACCATTCATGGTACTATCATGGTGTTCTTTGTATTAACCGCTGGTTTAAGTGGGACCTTTAGTAACTTGCTTATTCCACTCCAAATTGGGGCGAGGGATATGGCATCTGGGTTTATGAACATGCTTTCATACTGGTTGTTCTTCATTTCCTGTACTATTATGCTTAGCTCTCTGTTTATTGAATCTGGCCCTGCGTCTGCAGGTTGGACGATATATCCACCGCTTAGTGCACTGCCTCAGGCTATTGGAGGTTCAGGTTTGGGGATGACGCTTTGGTTAGTTTCTATGGCTATTTTTATCGCCTCTTCACTTTTAGGATCACTTAACTATATTGTTACTGTTATTAATCTTAGAACTACAGGAATGTCTATGATGAGACTTCCGCTTACCATTTGGGCATTTTTTATTACAGCCGTTATCGGTGTGGTTTCTTTCCCGGTTCTATTATCTGCAGCGCTATTACTTATTATGGATAGAAGTTTTGGAACTTCTTTCTTCCTAAGTGATATTTATATTCAAGGAGAAGTATTAAGCCACCAGGGAGGTTCCCCGGTATTATTTGAACACTTATTCTGGTTCCTTGGTCACCCCGAGGTTTATATTGTAATCCTACCTGCAATGGGTATAGTATCTGAAGTTTTAGCGACGAATTCACGTAAACCAATTTTTGGTTATCGTGCGATGGTTGCTTCAATTCTTGCGATAGCATTCCTTTCAACAATCGTATGGGGTCACCATATGTTCGTTTCGGGGATGAACCCATTCCTTGGTTCAGTATTTACTTTCACAACATTATTAATCGCGATTCCTTCTGCAGTAAAAGCCTTTAACTGGATTACTACACTTTGGAAAGGGAACCTGCAAATGAACCCCGCGATGCTCTTCTCTATTGGTTTTGTGTCAACATTCATCACCGGTGGTTTAACAGGAATTATCCTTGGAGATTCAACATTAGATATTAACGTTCACGATACGTATTTCGTGATTGCCCACTTCCACCTTGTAATGGGTATCTCTGCGATCTACGGCTTACTGGCCGGTGTTTACCATTGGTTCCCAAAAATGTTTGGCCGAATGATGAACAAGAACCTTGGATATGTTCATTTTTGGATAACAGCCGTTGGTGCATACGGGGTATTCTTCCCTATGCATTTTATCGGTTTGGCAGGTTTGCCTAGACGATATTATCAAAACACGGCATTTCCCTATTTTGATGATCTTGCGAATGTAAATGTAATTATAACCGTATTTGCCCTTATTACCGCTGCTGTACAGGCAGTATTCCTCTATAATTTCTTTAGCTCTATTTTCTTCGGAAAAAAGGCTACACAGAACCCGTGGAATGCAAATACTTTAGAGTGGACTACTCCGGTAGAGCACCTTCACGGAAACTGGCCTGGTGCTATTCCTTCGGTTTACCGTTGGTCTTACGACTACAGTAAGATGAACACTGAAGGTACGGATTATGTGATTTCCGGTCAGGATTATATTCCGCAGAATGTTCCACTTCAGGATCACGAAGAAGAATTGAATCACTGAACTTAATTGAAATAATATATAAAAACCTCTTCGGAAACGTAGGGGTTTTTTTCTTTTAGAGTTTTCTTAGTTCCTAGCTTAACTTTATACCGGTTTGGTTTGTCCCGGGGTATTTTACTTATCTTTGCTAAACAACCTATCTCCTTAATTTTGATGATTTATGAATGAAAACCTGGATCCCACCGGAGAAAATTTCTCTCCTGAAGAATTTGATATCGAAAGGGCATTGCGCCCCTTAAGTTTTGATGATTTTGCCGGGCAGGATCAGGTTTTGGAGAATCTAAAGGTTTTTGTGGAAGCTGCCAATCAACGTGGTGAAGCTTTAGATCATACACTTTTTCATGGGCCTCCCGGATTGGGAAAAACTACCCTGGCGCATATTCTGGCTAATGAGTTGGAAGTAGGAATTAAAGTTACATCTGGCCCCGTTTTAGATAAACCCGGAGATCTTGCCGGGTTGCTTACCAATCTTGATGAAAGGGATATATTGTTTATAGACGAAATTCATAGATTAAGTCCGGTTGTTGAAGAATATCTTTATTCGGCAATGGAAGATTATCGTATAGATATTATGATTGAATCTGGGCCAAATGCCAGGACGGTTCAGATTAATCTGAATCCGTTTACCCTAATTGGTGCTACAACGCGTTCAGGATTACTTACAGCGCCTATGCGGGCACGTTTTGGTATTTCCAGCCGTCTACAGTATTATTCTACCGAGCTACTTTCAGACATAGTACAACGTAGTTCCGAAATCCTGCGTGTGCCTATTAATCTGGATGCTGCGATAGAAATTGCAGGTAGAAGCCGTGGAACTCCCAGAATTGCCAATGCTTTATTGCGCCGCGTGAGGGATTTTGCCCAAATTAAAGGCAACGGAAAAATAGATATGGAGATCGCTAAATACGGACTTAAAGCCTTAAATGTAGATGCGCACGGTTTAGATGAAATGGATAATAAGATCCTTGAGACGATAATCGATAAATTTAAAGGTGGTCCGGTGGGATTATCTACACTATCTACCGCCGTAAGTGAAAGTGCCGAAACCATCGAGGAGGTTTATGAACCGTTCCTTATTCAGCAGGGATTTATTTATCGTACGCCCCGGGGTCGGGAGGTGACCGAAGCCGCATACAGGCATCTTGGCCGGACCAAAGGGAATACCCAGGGCGGCTTGTTCTAAAAGTTAAAAAGGGAGTGTTTTCTTTTCCATACAAGCCGTTTCGGCTGATTTCTTCTTATCTTGAACCTTCAATGGGAAGTATGAAAGGTAAGGACATTCCGGCGGTATCGTGGCTAAAATTTATGGGGAAAGCAAATCTTATCCTCAAAAATCCACTGCCATTTCATGCGGAAAATTTTGAAAAACTGGGTGATATTTTCAGGGTGAAAACCGGGTTTGGAAATCCCCTTGTCTTTTCCAGGAGTGCTGCCTTTGCTGAATATGCCCTTCAGAAAAACCATAAAAACTTTGAAAAATCGCCTATCCAAACCCGGGATATGGCAAAATATCTGGGCAACGGCCTCCTGACTTCTACAGGAGAACACTGGAAAAAACAACGTAAATTAATTCAGCCCGCTTTTCATAAGAAACAAATCACCGGTTTAATGGATACAGTGAATTCCGCTATTTTACTGGAGTTGGACAGGATCGAACCCAATAAATTCATTGATATTTTTCCGGTTTTTAATGACCTTGCTTTTCAAACGGTGGTAAAATCTCTTTTTAGCAGCGCAGTTGGACAGAAGGAGATTGAGAGACTGCAATATATTACCGAAGCAGCACAGCGAATGCTTGTCAAAGAACTCCGGCAGCCTTTTAAGCGCTGGTGGTTTAAGTATGGAGGAAGTATAAAAAAGCATATGGCCTTAGTTGAAGAGGCGCGAGATATTCTTAGAAAATTAGTGAGGGAAAGAAAAGAAAATCCTGGAGGTGAAGGAGATCTTTTGGATATGCTGCTTGAGGCGAGGTACGATGACGGCTCGGCAATGAGCGAGAAACAGCTTATAGACGAAATACTGATATTTTTTACCGCAGGGCATGAAACCACCTCGAATGCGCTTACTTTCACTACTGAACTCCTGGCAAGACATCCTGAAATTCAAGAAAAAATTGCTTCGGAAATTAAAAGAGCAAAGGAAGAAGCCCGAGATCTTATGGAATTTATTGCTTCTTGTACCTATACAAAACAGGTGCTGGAAGAAGCTATGCGCCTGTATCCCCCGGTTTATTTTATAGATCGAATTAACCTTGAAGAAGATGTATTTAACGGATTCAGAATACATAAAAATTCCAATTTATTGTTTTCGATCTATGAAATTCATCGTGATCCTACCTACTGGAAAAATCCATTGAAATTTGATCCTTCCCGATTTGCGGAAGGCACCAAACATACTTCCCACTATTATCCTTTTGGAGCAGGACCACGAAAGTGTATTGGGAACAATTTTGCGATGTATGAAATGATTTTAGCCATTTCAGAGCTGGTTTCCAGGTACAGGATCAGCACAAATAAGAAAGAAATTGAAATAACACCTTTAATTACGCTGAAACCAAAAAATGCTATTTTGAGATTCGAAAAGAGATCTTAATGTTAACTTCACAATTTTCAAATAAAAATTATTGACAGCCTAATTGTTCTTTATTACAGTATCCCCAAACATTTGAAGGAATTTTCAGTTTAGAAATAAGTCATATCAGAGGGATTTTTTAAACACCTTTCAATCCTCTATAAATTTGTAAATCAATATTATGTATCTTTAGTGTTCAATTTTTCAGTCATGCCAATTTATATGGATTACCATATTTTCCCTGGAATTTCCGTAGAGGAGGTGAAGGCCGCGCATATGACCGACAAGGCTACCCAGGAAAGATACGGCGTGAAGTATCATCAATTTTGGGTGAATAAGGATACAGGATCTATTTTTTGCTTAATCGAAGGGCCTAATCCGGAAGCCTGTATTAAAGTTCATGAAGAAGCGCATGGGAATGTGGCCTGTAATATTATTGAAGTTGAGCCGGGGTTAATTAATTTGTTTATGGGGGAAAATCCTCGGGTGCAAAATGGAATTGTGTATGTCCAAAATGGCGAAATCGATACAGGTTTTAGATTTATAATGGTGCTGGATATCGTGGTGAATACATCATTATCTACTCATTCTGAAATTGAAAAATTTATTTTCCCAAAAAAACCCAGGAAAGAAGCAATCAAAATAATACAAAAGTTTCAGGGAGAGTTGATAGAAAATTTATCAGATGATAGTATCATCGCGGTATTTATGGACGCTGATCAATCCTTGAAATGTGCACTTAATACTCAGGAAGTTTTTACTAAGAGGCTTCAGGAGGAAGGATGGGAAATTAGTTTTAAGATAGGTCTCACTGAAGGGCAACCTGTAACTATGGCTGATAGTTTCTTTAAAGATTCAATAGACTATGCCAAGCGCTTAAGTTTGATTGCAAATGAAAACCAAATCCTGCTATCTCATTGCTTAAAGAAAACAAGCTCTTTTCAGAATCAAAATTTAGATCAGAAGCAGGTTAAAGTCTTAGAAGAAAAGCATAGGGCTTTTATCGGGGATTTTTGCGACTATGCGGAATCTAATCTTGCAACTGAAAAATTATCTGTTAAATCCTTAAGCCGGGAAATTGGCCTTAGCAGGCCACAATTGTACAGAAAAATAAAGTTTATCACCGGGCGTTCCCCCAAAATGTTTATTCGCGACCTCAAATTAAGAATTGCTTTTAACCTTATAAAGGATAACAAACTCAATGTTTCCCAGGTGGCCTACGAAGTAGGTTATGATGATCCTTCTTACTTTTCAAAATGCTTCACTCAAAAATTTGGCATTTCCCCGTCCAAAGTTATATAGCACTTTTCAAAATCAACTTTAGTATAAGTGAATCAAAATTCACTGATTTTGAATCATTTATAGGGTGTATAAAACCCATCCTCACGGTAAATTAGCAAATATCTTATTGTTAATAACCAATAATTTGAGTCATGAAAGAAGAAGCCACCCAATTGAAACCCTCCATAAAGGGCACAGTTATTCTGCCAGAGGATGAGAACTACGATGAAGCCAGAACTATCTACAATGCAATGATAGACAAAAACCCTTCCATTATTGTAAAGTGTATAGACGAAGAGGATGTTATTGATACCGTAAAATTTACCAGAAAGAACAATCTGGAAGTCTCCATTCGCAGTGGTGGTCATAATGGGGCAGGCCTGGCGCTGGTAGAAAAGGGTCTGGTAATTGACCTTTCAGAAATGAAAAACATAGAGGTTGATGCTAAAACCAGGACGGCCGTGATAGGACCTGGTAATACTTTAAAAGAAATCGATAAGGCAACCCACAAATTTGGTCTTGCCCTTCCCAGTGGAATTATTGGCACAACCGGCATTGGAGGAATCACCCTTGGTGGCGGTCTCGGTTATTTAAGCCGAAAAGGAGGTTTAACTATCGATAATTTGCTGGAATGTAAGGTAGTACTGGCTAATGGTGAATTAGTTACCGCTAATTCCCAAACCAATTCTGATCTTTTTTGGGCCCTTCGCGGCGGGGGTGGTAATTTTGGGGTGGTGGTTTCATTTAAGTTTAAGCTTCTTGAAATTAAAAATGTCTATGGAGGTCCCATGTTTTGGCCCCTTGAAAAAGCGACGGAAGCCATGGAATTTTATGATGAATTCACTAAAAATGCGTCTCGTGATTTATATGGCTTCTTCGCCTTTCTAATAGTTCCGCCAGCAGAACCCTTTCCAAAAGAATTGTGGAATAAAAATGTTTGCGGAGTCTTGTGGAATTATACAGGGCCAATAGAAAATGCTAAAGAAGTTTTTGAGCCTATACGTAAGTTCGGACCTCCAGTTCTGGATTTTGTAGCCGAAATTCCCATGCCGGCCTTAAACACGATGTTTGATGCTTTATATCCGCCAGGTATGCAGTGGTATTGGAGAGCACATTATATAAAAGAATTAACCCCGGAGTCTATTAAAGTGAATATCAGGCACGGTTCTAAAATTCCCACCCTGCATTCCACTACGCATTTATATCCTATAGACGGAGCGGTACACGATGTGGGCAATGAAGAAACAGCCTGGGCACATAGAGATGCCCGCTGGGCTCAGGTGATTGTTGGAGTAGATCCCGAACCGGAAAAAGCTAATGAAGTCACAAAATGGTGTAAAGATTATTTCGATGATTTAAAACCGCATGCAATGGGTGGCGCTTATGTCAACTTTATGATGGAAGAAGGCCAGGCAAGGATAAAAAGTTCCTATAAAGGAAATTATGAGCGCTTAGCAAAAATTAAAGCGAAATATGATCCTGAGAATTTCTTCCATTTAAATCAAAACATACAACCTGGTTAAGCTTCGCTTTCCACCATATAAATTCTTTTATCAATTCTTAAACAATGATTACCGAGTTAAAATCAAACTTATTGTTATGAAAAATATAGCTATTACCATCGTATTTTCCTTACTGGCATTTGTATCAACCTATGCTCAGTTAGGGGATGAATTAAATGAGGAATATCCGGGAGCCAAAAAAGAAGTGAAGCAAACTCTGGATGAGATTGAGCAAAGCATACGGGATAACGATATGGATAAGTTAATTTCTTTTCACGCATATGGTCCAAAATTCACCTAATTTAAGCCGGGGGAAATGAGGACAGGGTCAAAAGAAAATGAGGAGTTTGAAAGAGGTTTTCTGGGGTCTATAACCGAAATAGAAAAATGGGATTGGGATGATCTTAAAATCGCCGTTTTTGGCGGAGATGTGGCTGCAGTTACTTTTCATTCCAACTTTAAATTCAAGACGGGTGAAGACCCAAATCATTTTCAAACCCAGGGAATGTTATTGTTTATAAAGACCAATGATGGCTGGAAAATCACCCATGAGCATATGGCCCCTATTGCTGAAATAAAACATTAGCCATAAGCTCCTTAATAATTTCATAATAAGACAGGGACATTAAAGTTTAATAAAGTAGCTAAAAGCTTTACAATTAGGTCATATATTTTAAAATATTGCATCTTTGTAAAACTATAATGAGTACCCTAAAAGAACGATATACACAATTAATTAAATCCGAAGCCAAACGCCTCGGATTTTTATCTTGTGGAATTTCCAAAGCCGAATTTCTTGAACAGGAAGCTCCTCGACTGGAGAAATATCTTCAAAAGGGTATGCATGGCGAAATGAAGTATATGGAAAATCATTTCGATAAACGCCTGGACCCCACCAAACTTGTAGAAGGTTCAAAATCGGTGATTTCTTTACTGTTGAATTATTATCCGCATGAAATCCAAAACAAGGATTCCTATAAGATCAGTAAATATGCTTATGGCCGGGATTACCATTTTGTAATCAAAGACAAGCTGAAGGATCTAATGCAATTTATGCAAACGGAGATTGGCGAAATAGATGGGCGTGCCTTTGTTGATTCAGCACCGGTTTTGGATAAAGCCTGGGCAGCCAAAAGCGGACTTGGCTGGATTGGGAAACACTCTAATTTACTCTCTAAACAAACCGGTTCTTTCTATTTTATTGCTGAATTAATTGTAGACCTGGACCTGGAATATGATACCCCGGTTACCGATCACTGCGGAAGCTGCACCGCCTGTATAGATGCCTGCCCTACTGATGCCATTGTGGAACCTTACAAGGTAGATGGTAGCAAATGCATTTCGTATTTCACGATAGAGTTGAAAGATGAATTACCTAATTCCTATAAAAACCAGTTTGAAGACTGGATGTTTGGCTGTGATATTTGTCAGGATGTTTGTCCCTGGAATCGCTTTTCAAAACCGCATAACGAACCTCTATTCAATCCGCATCCCGAATTGTTGGAAAAAGATAAGCAGGGCTGGGAAGAACTTACCAAAGAAACTTTTAATGAAATCTTCAGGAAATCGGCGGTAAAAAGAACCAAATTTGAAGGTTTAAAACGGAATATTCAGTTCCTGAACGATTGATGTTTTAAATTGAAATTTCAGTAAACTGAGGTGAAATACTGATTTTTTCATATAATTTGGAATAAAACCACTTTCTCTTTATTGAATTATCATAAATATTTCCTCAGAAAAATATTCTTTCAATTTTCTGAATTTTAAGTTTTCTTTTATATGTAGAAGTTCAATATTGCAGCTAAGCTTGCTACCTTTGTGGTTAGCAGAAAAAATAAGTTATGAGCAATAATCCTAGAAAGAGAAGAGAAGCACTGGTTTATCACGCCAAACCCAAGCCTGGAAAAATAGAGGTAGTACCTACCAAAAAATATGCAACACAAAGGGATCTTTCTCTGGCATATTCCCCCGGGGTGGCAGAACCTTGTTTGGAGATAGAAAAAGATAAAGAAAACGCTTATAAATATACAACCAAAGGAAATCTTGTTGCCGTTATTTCTAACGGAACTGCAGTTTTAGGCCTTGGAGATATTGGCCCTGAAGCCTCCAAACCGGTGATGGAAGGAAAAGGTTTGCTTTTCAAGATTTTTGCAGATATAGATGTTTTTGATATTGAAGTTGATACCAAGGATGTAGATAAATTCATTGAAACGGTAAAAAACATCGCCCCAACTTTTGGAGGAATTAACCTGGAAGATATCAAAGCTCCTGAAGCTTTTGAGATCGAGCAGCGATTAAAAGCCGAGCTGGATATTCCGGTAATGCATGATGATCAGCACGGAACAGCCATTATTTCGGCTGCAGCTTTATTAAATGCTTTAGAGCTCGCTAAGAAAAAGATGGAAAAAGTGAAGATCGTGATAAGCGGTGCCGGAGCGGCAGCGGTTTCATGTACTAAGCTATATAAGGCGTTTGGTGCGAAAGATGAAAATATTGTGATGCTGGATAGCAAAGGCGTGATTAGAAAAGACCGTCCTAATCTTTCTGAAGAAAAGAAAGAATTTGCTACCTCGAGAAAAATTGACACACTTGAAGAGGCGATGAAAAATGCCGATGTTTTTGTTGGTCTTTCCATCGCCGATATCGTTTCTCCTGAAATGCTGAAAAGTATGGCGAAACGTCCTATCGTTTTTGCAATGGCTAATCCAAATCCAGAGATCGATTATCAACTAGCTATGGACACCCGTAAGGATATCATTATGGCCACAGGAAGAAGTGACCATCCTAACCAGGTGAACAATGTACTTGGTTTTCCGTTTATATTTCGGGGTGCTTTAGATGTAAGGGCGACGAAAATAAATGAAGAGATGAAAATGGCCGCAGTAAAAGCCCTGGCAGAAATGGCCAAAGAGCCGGTGCCGGAACAGGTGAATATCGCTTATGGAGAAACCAGGCTTAACTTTGGTTCAGATTATATTATCCCTAAACCTTTTGATCCACGATTAATTGCAAAAGTGCCCCCGGCTGTAGCCAAAGCTGCTATGGAAAGCGGAGTGGCAAGACAACCAATTCATGATTGGGAGAAATATGAAGAGGAGCTGCTTGAAAGAATGGGCAGTGATAATAAAATTACGAGGTTGTTGCTTAACCGCGCAAAAATGAATCCTAAGCGAATTGTTTTTGCAGAAGCAGATCACCTTGATGTCCTTAAAGCTGCACAAATTGCTCACGATGAAGGTATCGCTGTGCCGATTCTTCTTGGTCGTCGGGAAGTAATTAAAGAGTTAATGGCAGAAATAGATTTTAACGAAGAAGTAGCCATTATCGATCCAAAATCTGATGAAGAGGAAGAGCATAGAAAAGCTTACGCACAGGTTTACTGGAAAACAAGAAATCGTAGCGGCGTTACGCTTTATGATGCTGAAAAACTAATGCGGGAACGCAATTATTTTGCTGCGATGATGGTTAATGAAGGTGATGCCGACGGCCTGCTTTCTGGATATTCTAGAGCCTACCCGGCGGTGGTAAAACCAATGCTTGAACTTATTGGGATGGCACCCGGAGTAACCCGAGTGGCAGCCACAAACCTAATGAATACTTCGAGAGGTCCATTATTTATTAGTGATACTTCAATCAATATAGACCCACCGGCAAAGGATCTTGCTAAAATTGCGCAAATGACGGCCAAAACAGTAAGGCTATTTGGGTTGGAACCCGTTATCGCAATGATGTCTTATGCCAACTTTGGTTCGTCGAAAGATCCACGTGCTACTAAGGTGAAAGACGCGGTTTCTTATCTGCATCGTAATCATCCAGATTTAAATGTAGACGGGGAGTTACAGGCAGATTTTGCCCTAAACCGTGAAATGCTTCAGAATAAATTTCCATTTTCAAAACTGGCCGGTAAAAAAGTAAATACTTTAATCTACCCAAATCTTGATTCAGCAAACAGTACTTATAAACTTATTAAAGAACTGAACAAGGTAGATTCTATTGGCCCGATTATGATGGGAATGCGGAGGCCTGTTCATATTCTTCAGCTTGGAGCGAGTGTAGAAGAAATTGTGAATATGACGGCGGTAACTGTGGTTGATGCACAGGAAAAAGAAAAGAAACAAAAGAAGTAAACTACCTCGGAGCATTTAAATCTCGATTATCGAATAAATTATATTCCGAAATATATAAATATTGAATATCGATTAAAATAAGTTGGAAATACAGTAGTTAAGCCCGAAGCAAAGATTTCGGGCTTAACTTTTATTTACTACATTTGGCTCGTTAAGTTTAAAATTTTATGATTCATCATCTTAAGGGGCAATTAATAGAGAAGAATCCTACCTACTTAGTAATCGCTTGTAACGGCGTGGGGTATATGGTCAATATTTCTCTCCATACTTTTTCTCTCATACCAGATTCAGAAAATATAAGTGTTTATACCCATTTACACGTTAAGGAAGATTCCCATACGCTGTATGGTTTTTACCAAAAATCAGAACGGGATATTTTCAGGTTGTTGATTTCGGTTTCGGGGGTGGGAACCAGTACTGCCAGAACAATGTTATCTTCTTTAGAACCCAACCAGGTTAAAGATGCCATTGCAAACGGCGATGTACCCACCATACAAAGCGTGAAAGGAATTGGTGCTAAAACTGCACAGCGGGTAATTTTAGACCTAAAAGACAAAATATTAAAAGTCTATGGGGAAGACGAAGTTTTTGTTCCTCAAGACAATACAATAAAGGAAGAAGCGTTATCTGCATTAGAGACTCTCGGCTTCGCAAGAAAGCAGGCTACCAGGGTAGTAGATAAAATCATGAAAGATTCTACCAACCCTACCGTAGAATCTACAATAAAAATGGCTCTTAAAAATTTGTAAAGAATTGAGGCACAATTACTGGAAATTGTCAACTTCGGTTAGGCTCAGCTTGTTGTTGTCACTGATAATTTCATTGAGTTCCACTGCACAGGAAACCCCTCAGGATACTACCGAAACCGGGTATACTTTGGGTCAAATAACGCTGCCTGATTCTGAATTAATCTCTTCTTTCTACGAATACGATGCTATTTTAGACCGGTATATTTATCGCGAGCAATTAGGCGATATAGATCTTTCAATCCCTTTAATTTTAACTCCTGAAGAATACGAAAACCTGGTTTTAGATGAAGAAATGCGCAATTATTTTAAGCAAAAAGTAGATGCTCAGGCCGGCCGAAAAGAAGGAGCAGAGGAAATTCAACGAGACTTATTACCAGATTTTTACGTAAATAATAATTTTTTTGAAAGCATTTTTGGAGGTTCAGAAATAAATATTGTTCCCCAGGGAACGGTAGAGATGGATTTGGGCTTGCTTTACACCAAACAGGATAATCCAGCTTTTTCCCCCAGGAACAGGCGAAATCTCACTTTTGATTTCGATCAGCGAATTAGCCTTAGCCTCCTTGGACAAATAGGGGAACGTTTGCAAATTACCGCTAACTACGATACCCAGTCAACTTTCGATTTTCAAAATCAATTAAAACTGGAATATACGCCTACTGAAGATGATATTGTTCGAAAGATTGAAGTAGGTAATGTGAATATGCCCTTAAACAATGCGTTGATGCAAGGCGCACAAAGTTTATTCGGATTTAAAACCGAATTGCAATTTGGTAAAACCCGAATAACCGGGGTATTTTCTGAACAAAAATCTGAGCGTAGAACGGTAAATGTTGAAGGCGGCTCTACTGTAGAGGAATTTGAAAAATTTGCCCTGGATTACGATCAGGACAGGCACTTTTTCCTTTCGCACTATTTTAGGGATAATTATGATGATGCCCTTAAGGAGTATCCTTTTATTAATTCCAATATTCAGATTCAAAGGATTCAAGTTTGGGTGACCAACCGTACAAATAATGTTCAAAACCTTACCGATACCAGGAATATTGTGGCCATTCAGGATTTGGGGGAAAGTAATGTTCCGGGGAATATAGGTTTAGATAATATACCCGCAGGATTTTTCAATCAGCCGGCTGGAAGTTTTCCCGATAATGAGAATAACGATTTTAACCCGTTTGGAATTGGGGGTGCCGCCGAATCTGTTCTAACCTCTGCCATTAGAGATGTAGCTACGGTAGACAATGGTTTTGGCGGGGTTCAGGTTTCGGAAGGCTTAGATTATGTGAAGCTCGAAAACGCTAGGCAATTGCAGCCCAATGAATATAACCTCAATACACAACTTGGTTATATTTCTCTAAACCAGAGACTAAGCAATGATGAGATACTTGCGATAGCTTTTCAATACACCGCAAATGGAGAAGTTTACCAGGTTGGTGAGTTTGCTAACGATGGGGTGAATGCTACCGGGGATAATAACCCTGCTCAAAACCCAAATCAAAATCCAAATGATGGACCGGCGGTAAACCAGCGGATAAACCAAAACCTGGTTGTTAAAATGCTTAAAAGCACCATCACAAATGTCGATGAACCGGTTTGGGATTTAATGATGAAGAATATTTATAGTCTCGGGGCTTATCAACTGGAGCGGGAAGATTTCAGAATGAATATTTTGTATACAGATCCGCAACCTCTAAACTATATAAAACCCGCTGGGGATGGCTCTGTACCACTGCCGGACGATGTAAGTGAGACGCCTTTACTTAGGGTTTTCAATCTGGATAAATTGAATAATAATAACGACCCTATAAATGGTGGGGATGGTTTTTTTGATTATGTGCCCGGTCTAACCATAGACCCGCAGAACGGGAATATTATATTTACTTCAGTAGAACCTTTTGGTAGACATTTATTTGAAGAGCTGGATAATTCCCCAAATACCGGAACAGAAGATTACAACAATCCTGAAACCTGGAATGCCAATCAGCAAAAGTATGTTTTCCGTTCCTTATACAGAACTACGAAAACCCAGGCAGAGCAGGAGGATGCCGATAAAAATAAATTTCAGTTAAAAGGGAGATATAAGTCGGGGGAAGTTGAAGGAATTCCCATTGGTTTTAATCTTCCACCGGGCTCGGTAACCGTAACTGCTGGCGGAAGGGTTTTGCAGGAAGGTGTAGATTATGTGGTGAATTATGAGCTGGGAAGGGTTCAAATTCTAGATGAAGCTTTGCTTGCTTCAGATATTCCAATTCAGGTAAATACAGAAAATAACGCCTTATTTGGCCAACAAACCAAACGCTTTACGGGATTAAACGTAGAACATCAGTTTAACGAAAACTTTTTGGTAGGAGCTACTTTATTAAACCTGAAGGAGCGTCCACTTACGCAAAAGGCGAATTATAGTTATGAGCCTATTAATAATTCCATATTTGGTTTTAATGTAAATTATTCTACTGAAGTTCCTTTATTTACAAGGCTGGTAAATAAGTTGCCAAATATTGATACCGATGTGCCTTCAAATTTTTCGGTAACCGGGGAATTTGCTTATCTGCAACCGGGAGCACCGGCTATTAACGATTTTCAGGGCGAAGCTACTACCTACATAGACGATTTTGAGGCAGCCCAAACTACCATAGATATTAGTGCTCCACTAAGCTGGGATTTAAGTAGTGTTCCCTTAGGTTTTGGTGGAGAGTTGTCCAATGGCGATATTAAAGTTGGGGATAAAAGAGCAAAAATGTCCTGGTACACTATAGATCCTGTTTTCTATAGTAGTAATCGCCCGGATGGAATTTCAGATAATGATATTTCAACTTACGCAGCCAGAAGGGTGGCTCTAAGTGAGATTTTTCCCAATACCGATGTAGTGCAGGGGCAGCCACAAGTAGTTTACACTATGGATGTGGCTTACTTTCCTGAAGAACGTGGTCCTTATAATTTTAATCCAGCGGCTATAGATGGTACTTTGCCAAATCCTTCAGAAAATTTCGGTGGAATTATGCGCGGAATCAATACTACGAATTTTGAGCAAAGCAATGTAGAGTTTATAGAATTCTGGGTAATGGACCCCTATATTTATTCTGAAAACATTGGAAATTCAGCAGGGACCATAAATTTCAATTTGGGGAATATTTCTGAAGATGTACTAAAAGATGGGCGTAAACAATATGAAAACGGCCTGCCACGCGCCGGTGGCACTCAAAACACCATAGAAACTCAGGTAGCAAGAGTTCCGGCAGATCAATCCTTAATTTACGCTTTTGATTCTGAAGGGGAAGAGCGTAGAAATCAGGATGTGGGCTTTGATGGGCTTTCAGACGAACAGGAAGCTTTAAAATTCCCTGATTTTGGTAATTTCCCCGATCCTGCCGCAGATAATTATGAGTATTTTCTTAATACTGATGGGGATGTAGTTTCTCGCTATAAAAACTATAACGGTATCGATGGGAATTCGCCACCAGAAGTTGGCGATACCAATAGAGGAAATACCACTTTGCCTACTGCCGAAGATGTGAATCGGGATAATACGATGAACACCATAGATAGTTATTTTGAATACGAGATACCTTTCTTTCCCGGGATGGGCACTGAAAATAATCAATATATTACCGATGAAAAAGAGCTTACTACTACTCTTAGAAACGGAAATGAACTTCCTGTCCGCTGGCTTCAGTTTAAAATTCCTATATACGAACCAACAGATTCTAAAGGAGGTATAGCCGATTACAGGTCGATAAGGTTTATGAGGATGTTCCTAAGCGGGTTTCAGGAAGAGACTTTGTTGAGATTTGGGACTATGGAGCTGGTAAGAGGAGATTACAGAAGGTATAATCGTGGATTAAGGGATAGAAATATACTTCCCGAAAATGAGAATACACTTTTTGAAGTTTCAGCGGTAAATATTGAGGAAAATGAAAATCGTCAACCGGTGCCTTACGTATTACCTCCCGGGGTAATTAGGGAAGAGCTTTTCGAAAATAATACGAACATCAGGCAAAATGAACAATCCCTATCGCTTAGGGTTTGTGATTTGGAGCCACAGGATGCGAGAGCGGTTTACAAGAATTTTCAGATAGATATGCGGCAGTATAAAAAACTGGAAATGTTTTTACATGCTGAATCCTTGCCTAACCAAACTCCATTGAAAGATGGACAATTAGTTGCGTTTTTAAGAATTGGAACCGATTTTACCGATAATTATTATCAGGTGGAAGTGCCTTTAAGTCCAACAGCATTCGGCGCGATGACCGCCGAAGATATTTGGCCGGCAGTAAACCGGATGGAATTACCACTGGATCTATTACAGCGAATAAAGACCAGTGTGTTGGGGGATCCGGCTTTAAACCCCGGAGAATTAAATTTCTTTACCGAGAATTTAGATTTAATAGATGAAGAAGATTCCTATGATATGGATCAATTACGTCTGGGAATAAAAGGTAATCCTAGTTTTGGAAATGTACGGGTATTAATGTTAGGATTAAAGAACGGAACACCAACCAACGGGGTGCAGGATTTATGCGGGGAGGTTTGGTTTAACGAATTAAGACTTTCAGAACTTGATAACGAAGGGGGTTGGGCGAGTATAATAAATATGGATACCAATTTAGCCGATTTTGCCTCGGTAGCAGCTACCGGAAGAAAAAGCACCGTGGGATTCGGGACTATAGAGCAGGGGCCAAATCAGCGAAGCAGGGAAAACTCCCAGCAATATGATGTTGTTACCAATATAAATGCCGGGCAATTGCTTCCGGAAAAATGGGGCGTGCAAATTCCTTTTAATTATAGCAGGGGTGAAGAATTGATTACCCCAAAATACGATCAGGAATTTCTTGATTTGGAGCTGGAAACAAGATTGTCAGACATTGTAGATCCTGTAGAAAGGGAATTGGTGAAAAGGCAGTCGCAATCTTATACTAAGCGCCAAAGTGTAAATGTTATTGGCTTACGGAAAGAACGCACCGGAGAGACGAAACCTATGCCTTACGATATTGAAAACTTTGCTTTTACAACTTCCTACAATCAGGTAGATCATCGGGATTTTGAAATTGAAGAATCCTTGAATCAAAATGTGCGGGCTGGGGCGACTTACGAGTTTAATTTTGAGCCAAAGCAGGTAGAGCCTTTTAAAAATATTGCGGCTTTAGACAGTAGTGATTATTATTCGCTGGTGAGAGATTTTAATGTGAATTTACTTCCCTCCAATATTAACGCGAGCTCTACTATTTTAAGGCAATATAATGAGCAAAAATTTAGGTCGTTGGAACTTTCAGATGATGACTTAGGAATTCCAACCCTTTATCAGCGAAACTATATGTTTAACTGGGAATATGGTATAAACTACAACCTTACAAATTCGTTAAACTTTAGCTTTAATGCTTCCAATAATAGAATTGTTAGAAACTATATTGATGAAGATGGTTTTGCTGATAATAACATTGGGGTTTGGGATAATTTCTTCAGTATTGGAACTCCAGATTTACATTTTCAAAACCTGCAAGTAAACTATGATCTTCCTTTCGATAAGATTCCTGTTCTCGAATTTATAAATGCCACCTATTCTTATACCGGCGATTTCCAATGGCAGCGCGGTTCCAGGATCTATGAAAATCTTGAAGGCATTCCCGATATTGGAAACAGCGTGCAAAATTCAAGTTCTCATCAAATAAATGCGAGCCTGGATATGGAAAATCTTTATTCTTATTTAGGATTAGAAAAGAAAGAAGGTAGGAGCGGGCAAACTATAAAACAACGAAGCGCTGGCGTACCAACGTTGGATGGTACCCCACAAGATGAACAACGCACCCAAAATGCTGAGGTAGTTGAGAAAACAAGTAAAAGCTTCAATACATTTGTAGATTTTGTGACTATTTTAAGCAGATTACAAATAAACTACCGCCAAAATGAAGGTACTTTTCTTCCCGGCTACACTCCAAGTGTAGGTTTTATGGGAACCTTGCAGCCCAGTACAGCTTTTACCTTCGGCTGGCAGGATGAAGTAAGATATACAGCGGCCAGAAGAGGTTGGTTAACTACCTTCCAGAATTTTAATCAGCAGTATTCTACTTTAAAGAATGAGCAATTAGATGTACAAGCTTCCTTGGATATTATACCTGATCTAACGGTAGATGTTAGTGCAAATCGTAATTATTCTGAAAACTTTTCAGAAAATTTCAGGGTGAACCCCAACACCCTGGAATATATTTCCTTAACGCCTTATAACTACGGAAACTTTAATATTTCTACAATCCTTATAAAAACAGCTTTTAATCAGTCTGACGAACAATCTTCAGAAACCTTTGAAAGCTTTAGAGAAAACCGCCTTGAAATAGCCCGCCGAATTGCAAGAGAGCGAGGTTTAGACCCTAACGATGTGGATGAAGAAGGGTATCCGGTAGGAATTGGGAAAACAAACCAGGCTGTATTATTACCTGCTTTTGTTTCGGCCTATGGAGGCAAAGATCCAGGAAATATTAAACTGGGTGCTTTTAGAGACATGCCTTTGCCAAACTGGAATATGAAATATACCGGTTTAATGCGAATAGGATGGTTTCAAGACAAATTCAGAAGAGTTTCCATTAATCACGGGTATCAGTCAAATTACACTCTTAACCGGTTCCAGACCAACCTCGATTACGATCCTGAGAATGAATTTGAAACCAACCAGGCCGGAGATTTCAAAAACCCTATGTTGTATTCCAATATTGTTTTAACTGAATTATTCACTCCTTTGTTTCGTTTAGACCTGGAAACAAAAAATGCCATTCAGTTACTGGCCGAAATAAGAAAAGACCGGATGCTTTCCCTAAGTTTTGATAATAATTTATTGACTGAAACAACCGGAAACGAATATATACTTGGCGCTGGGTACAGAATTAGGGATCTAAGGATCGCCACCGGACTGGGGGGAACCAACCGAATTTTAAGTAGTGACCTTAATTTTAAAGCGGATGTTTCTTTTAGAAGGAATAAAAGTATTATCAGATATTTAGATCTAGAAACCAGCCAGATAATTGCAGGTCAAGATATATGGCGCATTAATTTTACTACAGATTATGCAATTTCAAGCAATCTTACAGCGATATTTTATTATGAGCATAATTTCTCTGAATACGCGGTATCTACCGCATTTCCTCAAACAACCATAAGATCTGGAATAACCCTTAGATATAATTTTGGAAATTAATTAAGGCTTGTTTGAAGTATTACATTAAAAAATTAACTTTGCCCTTATATAAAATAAAACTAATGAACATTCCACAAGATTTAAAGTACACCAAAGACCACGAATGGATTAAGGTAGAAGGTGATACGGCTACAGTAGGTATTACAGATTTCGCTCAGGGCGAATTAGGAGATATCGTGTATGTAGAAGTAGAAACCCTGGATGAAACACTTGACAGGGAAGAGGTTTTTGGAACCGTAGAAGCTGTGAAAACAGTTTCAGATCTTTATTTGCCTTTATCTGGTGAAATTATTGAATTTAATGAAAGCCTTGAAGATGAGCCTGAAAAAGTGAATTCAGATCCTTACGGACAAGGATGGATGATCAAAATAAAATTTTCTGATGAATCTCAGCTAGAAGATCTTTTAAGTGCCGATGCTTATAAAGAAGTTCTTGGTAGTTAAAATATCTTTATTTGTAGCGGGCCTTTATACTGTTGCACTTACAGTTTCATCTTTAGTGAAGCTTGGTAAAATTAGTTTAGGCAGTTTTAGCCCAACGGATAAACTTTTGCATCTTTTAGCCTATTTTGGACTGGTATTGTTGTGGAAGGTATATTTCATTCTTAAGAATAGACCCGAAATTACATATAAGAAAAACCTATTCAAAATAGCTGGCTTCTCAGGGCTGTTTGGTATGTTAATTGAGGTTTTACAAGGGACAGTTACTAGTTACCGAGAGCCAGATTGGTATGATATTTTAGCTAATACTACTGGAATTTTACTTGCTGTTATTATCTTTCTTTTCTTTGAAAAGAGTCTAAAAAGGTTAAATAGTAAGATTAATTTAATTTTTTAGAAAAAATATTTAATTTAGCAATCCTTATTAATCAATAACCTATTATGGAACCAAAGAAAAATCCAAAAGCCGATTTAACGAGAAGGAGTGTATTCTTTCTTCAATTGGGGCTTATCCTGGTCCTTTTAATTACTTGGCGTGCAATTGAATGGAAGACTTATGAAAAGGATGCCATTGACACCGGCCAGTTAAATATGGACGAATTAGATGATGAAGAAATCCCAATTACGGAGATGCAAAATACGCCTCCACCACCACCACCACCGCCTCCGGCACCAGAGGTTATTGAAGTTGTAGAGGATGAGGAAGAAGTTGAAGAAGATGAAATTGAGTCTACTGAGACCAGTATGGATGAGATTGTTGAGGTAGAGGAAGTGGTTGAAGCACCTGTTGAAGAAGAAGTTGCAGATGTACCTTTCGCGGTTATTGAAGATGTGCCAATTTTCCCAGGTTGTGAAAACCTTAAGAACAACGAAGAGCGTAAACAATGCATGAGTCAAAAGATTAGTCAGCACGTAAACCGTGAGTTTGATACTGATCTTGGTGCAGAACTTGGTCTTTCTGGTGTAAACAGGGTAATCGTTCAGTTTAAAATTGATGAAAAAGGAAATATTACAAACGTGCAGTCAAGAGCGCCTCACCCAAGGTTAGAACGTGAAGCTGCCAGAGTAATTAATAAGTTGCCAAGTATGCAACCCGGTAAACAACGTGGTAAAGCAGTTGGAGTTATGTACTCTTTACCTATTGTATTTCAGGTTCAGGACTAAAAAAACTTATAGAAATATAATCAAAATCCCGGGTTTGTCCCGGGATTTTTTATTTTAAGCAGGTTAACTCTCTACAAAAAAATGTATATTTCCAAGGTGTAACCAATCTTCCCCTAGTTTTAGTATGAAGAACTACCTGTTTCTTCTGGTATTGCTAAGTGCAATAAGTTTAAAATCCCAGGCTCAAAATAATAACGAGCGCTTTCCTGAATTTCCGCAATGTGTTGATGTAGATTTTTCTAATAAAGAAGTTTGCTTTAAAAATACTTTAAGGGAATTTGTCCTGAATAATTACCAAATTCCTGCTGAAGTAATTAGGGAAAACTACAAAGGAGAAATCACAGTAATCTTTGAAGTTGATAAAATCGGTAATTTTAAAATTATTTATATCGATGCAGCTTATGCTGAATTAAAGGCAGAAATACAACGTGTTTTTAGTCTGCTTCCTCAAATTAAACCTGCAACTTACAATTCCAGACCAATTTTTGTGCAGTTTAAAATGCCGGTAAAAATACCTTTGGAGCTAAATCTCGAAGAATTTTCTGAGACTTCTGAAATGCAAACGCGAGCTGCTGATTTCAATCTTCAGGAACCTGAAGAGAATGAACTTACAAACGAATATGATAGAATTCAATCTGGAGAATTTACAAGACCCCGTTATGAAAGTCAGATAAATATTCCGCTTTCACACGAATACTATAGCCGTTTTGATGCTGAATTCAATAAAATTGGAGTAAATACTCACGCGGCCTCCAAACCTTTGCTCTTTTCTGAAGTTTCTAAATATTATGATTTTAAAGCCGAAGAAGATAAAATGCTGCGTGATGCAAATTCCTGGTTTGGTAGAAAGTTGTGGAATGAACATTTGGTGCAATACCAGGCAGAAGATTATTGGTTTACCTTAGATTTTGCTTTAGATCTTCAGCTAGGGAAAGATTTTGAGCAAACCGATTTTGATTTTACTTATAACAATACGAGGGCGCTTGTTTTCCAGGGAGGTTTAGGAAAGAATTTTAATTTTTATACCGTAGCCTACGAAAATCAGGGAAGGTTTGCCGACTATTACAATCGCTTTGCGGAATCTTTAAGACCAGATGGAGGTGATCCTGCTATAATCCCCGGTAGGGGAATTGCCAAGCCTTTTATGGACGAAGGTTATGACTATCCTGTTGCAGAAGGTTATCTATCTTATACACCCAGTAAATTTTTTAACCTGCAGTTTGGTCACGGCAAAAACTTTATAGGAGACGGTTACCGTTCGCTTTTAATGAGCGATAATGCTTCTCCATATCCATATTTTAAATTAAATACTACATTTTGGAAATTTAAATATACCAACACCTGGATGTCTTTACGTGATGTAAGACCGGCGGTTACCGGTAATGGTTCATTCAGAACAAAATACATGGCAAATCATTATTTGAGTTATAATGTGACCAAAAGACTTAATATTGGATTGTTCGAATCGGTAGTTTGGGAAAATGATAATAATAGAGGTTTTGATTTAAATTATTTGAATCCGGTAATTTTTTACCGGGCTATAGAATTTTCAACCGGAGCCAGAGGTGGAAATGCAATTATCGGCTTGACTTCAAAATATAAGTTCTCAGATGAAATCAATGTCTATGGCCAAATGGTCATTGATGAATTTTCAACTTCAGATGTATTTGGGGGGCAAAAGAGCTGGAAAAATAAACTTGGTTATCAACTTGGGGTGAAATATTTCGACGCTTTTAAAATTCCGGGACTATTTCTTCACGCAGAATATAACCAGGTGCGGCCATATACCTATTCTCATAATACCGGGGTTTTAAATTACGGGCACAATAACCAGTCGATGGCGCATTTGTGGGGGTCGAATTTCAGGGAAGTTTTGGGTATTGCTCGTTATAAAAAAGATAGATGGTATGGCGATGCTAAGTTTATTTACGGAAAAAGAGGTTTCGACTATAATGTAGCGGAAAATCAAGCTGCTTATGGCGGAGATATTTATACCAGCGAACGCCAACGTCCATTTGACACCGGAGTTGAGATTGGGCAGGGGAATACTACAACTTCCTTTTTTACCAGTATAGAAGCAGGTTATATAGTAAATCCCGCAACAAATTTAAAACTTTACGGAAGCTTTATTTATCGCTCGTTCGATTCCACTGTAAAAACACCGCAGAATTTTGATAATTCTACTTCCTGGATAAATTTCGGCTTACGCACCGACATTTTTAATTGGTATTACGATTATTAAGAAAATTAGATTGTATATCCGTTTAATGTCCACTTGCTGTAATGCTTGCTATGACTAACCTGTCAAATATTTTGTCCCCAAAATATCGTCTATTTAACTTGTAAACGAACTCATTGAGGTATAATTGCAGGTATTT
>Ga0307486_1000541_pt1 | contig 34206 bp, 19 predicted proteins | sample CBIW02metaG_FD_203663 | JGI IMG/M metagenome (GOLD analysis project Ga0307486, IMG submission 203663) | Sea-ice brine microbial communities from Beaufort Sea near Barrow, Alaska, United States - CBIW 0.2 | ecosystem: Environmental > Aquatic > Marine > Coastal | place: USA: Alaska | collected... | reverse complement strand
TTCAAATGCTTCAGAAACTATATCGTCATTCCTCTGTAACTACTACCATAAGATATCAAGCAAATTTTATTCATCAAGATGCTGATGATGCATTAGATAAAGTGATTAACTTTTAATTAATCCCGATGCACTCTAAACATTAAAAAATGGTAATAATCTCTTTAAATCATTTGCTTTCCTTAGAAATAGACAATAACCTTATTGAAAATATTGTCCGGACCTTAGCTTTTGGTATAAAGAATTATTTATTTATTTTTTGCAACCTCCAATAAAAATGTAATCATTCCAATAATATGGTTTTTTTTACGTGGATGAAAATATTAATGACAACAGAAATTACAGCTCTCCATAAATTACTATCTCAATCTATTAGTCCCGATATACAAATTAAAGCACTTGCTGGATTGGACACTTTTTTGATAACATTTTCATTTTAACCCTAACCCTAAAGAATATATTTTTAATCTTTGTTTTTGGTTCAACATCAAGTTAACAGGAAGGATTTTTCTGAATTATATAGTAAATATGAAATTTAAAAAGAAAACTATAAACATATTATTACTATTGTTATTAGTCATTATTGTTTCTTCCTGTAATGAAAAACCCGAATATGTAAGCGTTTCTGAAGACGATGTTTTTGTGTCCACAAAAGAAATCCCGGACAGTCATTTTTTAGGAGATAATAATTGTAAAGAATGCCATAAAGAACAATTTAAAGAGTGGAAAGGCTCCCATCATGACAAGGCCATGCAATTGGCGGACAGCACTTCTGTTTTAGGCAATTTTAATGATGAAAAATTCACAAGTCAAGGGGTTACTTCTCATTTCTATAAAAAAGAAGGCGGTTTTTATGTAAACACCGAAGGTCCAGACGGAAACAATCACGACTACAAGATTGTTTATACTTTCGGAATTACACCCTTGCAACAATACATTGTAAAATTTCCAGATGGCCGTTTTCAGTGTTTAAGAACCGCTTGGGATTCGGTAGAAAATAAATGGTTCGACTTGTATCCGGACTTTAAAGTGGTACATTCCGAATGGTTGCACTGGTCCAGAGGTGGTTTGAACTGGAATACCATGTGTTCCGATTGCCATTCCACCAATGTCAGAAAAAATTACGATTTTGAAACTGAGACCTTCGACACAAAATATGCTATCATTAATGTAAACTGTGAAGCTTGTCATGGTCCGGGCAAAGAACATGTGGAGGATGTGAAACGTCTTGGAAATAAATATGCACCTACCGGCACCATGCACATGACCCTAAAAACGACACCAAAAGATTTGGTAGACCAATGTGCACGCTGCCATATGCGTAGGGAACAATTTTCGGAAGCCTTTAATTTTGAAGGCACCATGCTGGACCATTATTATCCACAACTTATAGAAGAACCTACCTATTATCCGGATGGCCAGATTTTAGATGAAGATTACGTTTATGGCTCATTTGTTCAGAGTAAAATGTACAAGAATAACGTAGCCTGCAACAACTGCCATGATTCACATTCGTTAAAATTAAAATTTGAAGGCAATACACTGTGCGCACAATGCCATTTACCTGAAAAATTTAATACCCCAAAGCATCATTTTCATGAAATGGGTACAGACGGTGCTAAATGCATTAATTGCCATATGCCCGGGAAATATTATATGGGTAACGATTTTAGACGTGACCATAGCTTTAGGGTGCCAAGACCGGACCTTAGCTTAAAATATGGAACGCCCAATGCTTGTGCAGGATGCCATGAGAAAGATGATGAATGGGCTTGGGAAGCATTTGGAAGGTTATATGGAGCAGTAGATTCCACGCATTTTTCTGAAAAGCTTGCTCCCGGAATTACGGGGCAACCAAACGCACATACAGGATTATTGGAACTTATTAATGATAAAACACAAGTAGAAATAGCAAGAGCGTCAGCCGTAAAAGCGTTGTCTAATTACAATCCTGAAAATTTCATTGATGACTACATAAATTGGTTAAACGACAAATCACCTTTAGTTAGAGGAGCAACTGTTGATATTTTAAGCGAAATCAATAATACGGATTATGTTAACTCATTTTTGCCGCTTTTAAACGATCCTAAAAGAAGTATAAGAATAAAAGCATTTTATGGGTTAGCTAGTATAAGCGAAAGTCAGGTTCCGGAGAAATATAAAGAAGTTTATCAAAAAGTAAAGAAGGAATTTTTTACCCATTTGAATACCAATTCAGATTTTGTTGGTGGACACATTAAAAGAGCTAATTATTACCTTAAAAAAGGGGATTTACAAAAAGGTATTGAAGGTTATGAAAGTGCCTTAAAAATAGACAACATAGATAACCAAGCAAGATTAACATTGGCTAATTTATATTACAACACCCAAAATTACCCAAAAGCGGAGGAAGCATTTAAAATGGTTATTAAACAAGAACCGGAATATGGTCCAACATATTATTCGTTGGCATTGTTATCCGCAGAGTTAAATAAAACAGATGAAGCCATTGAACTATTAAATACAGCGGTTAAGAAAATGCCAGATAACATTCGGGTGTATTATAACCTAAGCTTGCTTTACGATAAGAAGCAAGACCTAGAAAATGCCGAAAAGACTCTTATTGAAGGTTTGAAAATAGACGGAAACAACGAAAGTTTATTATATGCCCTAGCCTATCATTGTTCTAAATATGGAAAAAATGATAAAGCTAAGAATATAGTGATTAGATTAATTCAATTATATCCAAATAATCCTCAATATTCGAATTTTTTACAGCAATTGAATTCCAAAGAGTAATATTTGTTGTATTGATTTATTTAATTCAATTATGCCCTTTACCCCTATACTTCCCCAATGAAACGCTGGGTATTGCACAGAAATCGCTTCGTCGAAAAGGTCTTGGACAAAGGTAAATAAGTTGATCCCTTTCGTTGCGCTAATCCGCGAATCCCGAAAAAAGTCAGGAGCGGAACCGCTCCATTCCGGGAAGGACTTTTTTGCCCTAGCCCGCCTTATCTCAACTTCTTTCGTGTTTCATTCTCAACCCAGATCCTTTTTTTTACTGGTACAATTCGAAATGTAATATCCATAATTGAATAAAAACAATTGACGATGCCATATGTATCGAATATTACACTCTACAATTCGGTTCGAAAGTGTAAATCAAGGATAAAAAAAATGAGTAAGATTAAAATTTTTGCCCAATTTTATTACCAAAAATCACCAAATAAAACTGTTTAATTTATCCAGGAATAGGATGTCCAGCTTCAAAGGAATAAGCACTTTATTTTAAAAAATTTAATTGGTTAGTAGTGATTATTCATATTGATAATTAATTAATGGTTAGAATCAGTTATACCGGGCCATTTATCGGTTCTAAAGGGAGAAGCCGGTAATCCGGCATGGTTGTATAAATTTCCTTTGGGATTATCTGCCCAACTATAGCGCACGGCAATAGGAGCATTTACCTCAGGACTGGATACTGCAATTGTATTTCCGTCAATCGATGCATTCGCCCAATGAAAAATGTGGTCTTTACCGGCAATTTCAAATCCTTTCAATTGGTCGCTTTCAGAATGCAGTCTTTTAGCATGGTCAAAATCAATTATAATAGAATTATCCTTTTTCTTAAACGAAGTATATAAAGGCCCCGAATATTCTATTCTTTCACCATAATTTTTTGCCAAGGCAATAAGCGCCAGCCGTCTTCCCACCTCTTGTTTATTTTTGGGATGGATGTTGTCTGCATTTCCGATATCTATTGTTACAGCCATACCCGTATGGGGCAATTGCAGACTATTAAACTGTGCATCCCGCAATTCGGCCCAGGCTGAAGGTGTGGGAGTTTCTTTCTGATCCATAAAATTGGCCAATTGAACGAAATAAAACGGAAGGTCTTTTTGAGAAAACTGAGACCTCCAATCCCTGATCATCAACGGAAAAAGAGTATTGTATTGATAGGCACGATCTGCATTGCTTTCTCCCTGGTACCAAATAACTCCTGCAAGTGGAAGCTTAAGTAAGGGATGTATCATCGCATTAAAAAGCACAGTAGGTCTATTTTGCGCTTGTGGTAGATAAGGCTGGGCAGGCATGTTTTTTAAATCGGATCCTACCTTGTACTTCCAGGTACCGGACACTGAAATAGTTTTATCTCCAGATTGAAGAAATAGCTGATCTTGTTTCCCATAAATACCACCTTCTCCGGTCTGGTCATACACCCGAATTGTGATCACATTTTCTCCTACTTTTACCAGACTTTTATCAATTGTATATATTCGGGGTAAGTTATATCCTGCATTTTCCCCTATCAATTCTCCGTTAAACCAGACTTTATCATTGTCATCCGCATAAAAATGCAATTCCAAATCTTTGACTTGATCCCCTTTTGAAAGATTGATTTTTTTTCTAAACCAAACTACACCATCAAAAACGGGAAGTGCTGATCGCTCCCAATAACCGGGAAGAGAAATTGTCTCCCAATTGGTATCCTTTAATTCTGAATGAGACCAAACCGCCGATCCCTTATTCATACCCAGATCCTGCTCTGCCAGTTTATCATTCCAAATCCTCATCTGGTGATTATAATTTTCTTGTAACTTTTTTTCAGCATCTTGGGTCTGCATAGCTTTTAAAACAGCATCAAAATCACGAACTTCGGTCAATGCTTTGTGACTTGTCCAAGCCTCTATAACTGTACCACCCCACGAGCTATGGATTAGCCCAATAGGAATATGCTCTTCTTCCCAGATTTTACGGGCAAAAAAATAGGCTGTCGCCGAAAAATCTTCAATGGCAGCTGAATCACAAACTTGCCAACCGCCGTGTTGTACATTTAAATCGGTTAAGGGTTCTTCACTTTGAATATGCTCGGCCTGCAATAATCGAATCTTAGGAAAATCGGCATTTTTAATCTCCTCCTTATAATTATTGATCTCTCCCCATCCACCTAGCGGCATTTCCATATTGGATTGACCGGAACATAACCAGACCTCACCGATCAAAATATTTTTTAAAACCAGTTGATCATGACCTTTTATTTTAATGGAATACGGTCCGCCATGAGCGGGTGTTTTTATGGCAGTCTGCCATTTCCCGAAATCATCGGCAGTGACTTTTAGTATTTTTCCATTCCAGGATGTAGAAAGGATAAGTTTCTCGTTTGGCTCAGCAGTTCCCCAAAACGGAACTTTGGATTTTTGCTGTAAAACCATATTATCTGTAAAAATCGACGGAAGCTTAATTTGAGCTTGCACACCAGAATAGCAGATGCATACCAATAAAAACAGGGTTATTTTGTGAGGAAAAATAAAACGTATCATATCTTTTAAATTTACATCTTGATTTTAAATAGTTTAGCTTCTTCGGGAATCAAATTGGTTTCAAGAGAATCATGAACCTTTATAATCAGTCTTGATTAATAGATCTGTTGCAATGTTTTCTTTAGCGGCATCCAGATCCAACCGGTTTAGGGGTCAGTTTAGCTGGACTACATTATGCGAGTAATTGAAAACAGCGACATATAAAAACCCGCCGATTTCCCGGTTATATTGCACATAACGTTTATGCATAAGAATAGTTGCTGATTGTGTGCGAGGATGTCCCGATAGGAAAATCAGAATCTATAAAATAAGAAATCAATTTATAAGCTATTAAGTTACCCCTATATATTTTTATGAATTTGTAAAAGAAAATATCGTAATCGATCTTATTGCAATTTAGCCTCTATAAGAACCGGAAAATGATCTGAGATATATTTACTACCACGTTGTCCATCCACAACCTGATATTTTAAAATATCAATACCTCCTTTCGAAAAGATATAATCGATACGCTCTCCTTCAGATTCTGGCTCAATCCTAAATCCATTAAAAGTATAAGAAGGACCATAAACACTTCTAGCATTCAGCATTGTATCATTTATATTAAATTCGCTTTCATTATTGTTTGTTAGGACTTCATACGCGTGTTTATCCGGAGGAAAATTGAAATCACCGGTAACAAAAACAGGATTCTCCCCTGCAATATCGGTTATCTTCTTGATCAATAACCTTGCACTTTCCGATCGGGCAATCTCACCACGATGATCAAAATGGGTATTAAAAAAATAGATTTCCTTGTCCAGGATTTTGTCCATAAATCTTCCCCAGGTCACAATCCTGGGTAATGCCGCGTCCCATCCCTGGGAATCAATTTTCTCCGGGGTTTCTGATAACCAGAAGGTACCATGATCCAACACTTCAAACCGATCGGTTTTATAAAAAATAGGGCAATACTCCCCTTCTTCCTTTCCATTTCTGGCCAAACCTATATAAGAATAAGAGGAGAGACTTTTCTTCATATCAATAAGTTGAGATCTCATTACTTCCTGTCCTCCTATCAGATCAGCTTCTGAGTATCGAATGTAATCACAAAGCCATTCACGTCTGTTTTCCCAGGTATTTATTCCATCAGCCGGGTTGTTATATCTAATATTTAATGACATTATACTTATGTTCTGAGCCTGTATAGGGATGCTTATTCCTACCAGAAATATTATTATAACTAATCCAAATTTTTCTATAGATCTTGCCTTCATTCTTTTTCTATTTTTATTTTCTGATGTCATCATATTAATAGTTTAAATATGTGTTAAGAACATATTATTCAACAAACCAATCTTTAGCCGGTTCAGGACCAAGGTTAAATTGTAAATCAATGTTTTCCTTTAATCTTTCCAGTGAAATAGAGCGCTGATGACAATCCACCCCATTTACCTTAAGAGATTGTATATAATAATTTTTCGGAGTATTATCACTGGTTGCTATTTTAATGGTATTACCCCACCCTGTGGTGATTTCCATTTCTTCAAATAATGGACTGGTGAATTGAAAAGAAGGTTCCGTTTCTACAAGTCCTTTCACGTCGAACAGTCCTAAGGAAGACATAACATACCAGGCACCTAACTGGCCCTGATCCTCATCTTGTCCATAGCCATATCCATGAATGTCCTCTGTGCCATAAAATTTATTACTAATCTTTCTCACCCATTTCTGAGACAACCATGGGTGATCGGTGTAATTGAATAAGTAAGCAATATGAAGGTTGGGCTGATTCCCATGATTATAGAGATATTTAACTCCGGAAAATGCATCAATATCCTCCCCCCCGAATTTAGTTTTTTCTGAAACCGTAAAAATTGAATCCAGCCTTTTTACGAATTTCTCCTCTCCCATGGTCTCTACCAATTCCCGGGGAGTATGAGGAACATAAAATGTATACTGCCAAGCATTCCCTTCCTGAAAGCCGATCCAGGGTTCAAAAGGGTCAAAATCTTTCAGAAAATCTCCTGAAGGGAGTTTTGGTCTTACAAAATCAATACTTTCATCATAAACATTTCTCCAATTACCGGATAGTTCCATTAATTCCCGGTACTCTTTTTCTTTTCCCAATGCTTTTGCAAATTGTGCAACGGCATAACTGCTATAGCTGTATTCCAAGGTATGTGAAACTGAAAAACCGGATCCTTCAGGTGAAGTTACTCCAAATGTCGGAAGATAAGATACATTGCCGTTTTCTATAAATCCACTTAGATCCATTTTTCCGGCTCCTTCTATCCTGTTTTTATATTTAACCTCGTTCTCATATGCGGCTTTAAATGCCAGCTCCACATCATAATCACGTATCCCGGCCTGATAAGCTGAAGCGATTATCAAGCTCACAAAATTGGTTCCGACACCCGAGACGAACTTGGAATTTGCCAAACCGTCACCCAGCCATCCTGAATTCTTATATACCGCCAGATGGGTCTGTACAAAATCATTGTAATACTCAGGCCAAACCAAAGTCCATAATTGAGTCAGATTCCAAAATGCACCCCAGACAGAATCGGTATTATAAAAGGAAAAAGTCGGGATCCCTTCTTCATCCAGAGGTATCTGCCCTACCGTTCCATCATTCTGAGGAAAATTTCCCGTTACATCACTTGCCAATCCCCTCCCCAGTAAAGCATGATATAAACCTGTATAAAACTTGGTCTTATTCGCAATAGATGAATCTTTTACCTTTATCTTATTTAATTCTCTTGTCCATATTTTTTGTGCCCTCTCTTTGGCTCCGCTAAAAGAAAGATTATCCGCTTCTGCTTCTAAGTTCTTATTTGCATTGATCACTGAAGTATAGGAAAATCCGGCCTTGATCTCTACGGCTGCTTCCTCCCGGGTATCATATTGGAGGTATACTCCAACCCCTTTTCCTTGGCGCTTAGTATCTCCAGGAAATTGCTTTTCATTTTGAAAAGTACCATGCGCTATGGGTTTTCTGTTTAATACCGCGGAAAAATACATTTTGATTTCACCTTCAGGCTGGTATTTTTGCACATACTTTGGATAGGTAATCACCCATCCTTCTACAGTATTCTTTTTAGGATCGTAACTTACTGAGGCGTCCTTGACATCTCCACTTTCCCCCAATTCATTCCCGATATCGAATAAGACATAACTGCTATCAGTTTTAGGAAAAGTATACTTATGGAAACCTACACGTTTGGTGGCCGTTAATTCGGCTTTAATATCATAATCTTTCAGTAATACTTTGTAATATCCCGGCTGTGCGATTTCGTCCTTTTTGTCAAATCTGGAGCGATAACCCTCATCTGGGGCTTCTAGCGTTCCGGGAACGGTTTTAAGTTCGCCGGTCATGGCGGCAAAAAGAAAACCTCCAATTTGAAATTCATGTAAATTAGCAAAACCTTCTATGCTGTTATGCCGGGAATCATAACCCACAGCATCCCAGCCATGGTCATTACCATAACTACCATTGGTAGAAGGGCCAAGTTTGGCCATGCCAAATGGAACTGCTGCTGGTGTATAAAAGAACCATCGGCTATGTGCCGTACCAATATTAGGATCTACAAACTGAATTGGGTTTATCTCAGAAATGGATGATTTTCTGACAGTTTCAGCTTGGTCACAGGCACAGAGAGACACGAGTATTACTAAAAATTTAAGACGATTTATCATTGGTTACTGATGTTTTTTTAAGATAAAGTAAGAAAACAAAACATAAGCCCCGCACAGGACTAATAATCCAAAACTCATTGCTATGCCGGCTGTTTTATTAAGAAGTCCCATTAACGGAGGTATGACAGCCCCTCCAACTACAGCCATGATCATAAGACCTGAGATCTCATTTGCCCTATCAGGCATCTTATTGATTGTAAGGGAGAAAATTAGGGGAAAAAGATTTCCAGAGCTTAACCCCACCAGAAAAATACAAATATTGGCGATTAGGGAATTTGGGGAAAAGATCAGCAGGATTAAAAATATCACTGTGGATAGTGCTGACCAAAACAGAAATCGATGATTATTAAGTCTGGCCAGTAACAAGGCTCCCAGAAACCGGCTGATCATCAAAGCGGTGAAATATACACTGATTGCCAGGGTGGCGCTCTCCAGGGAGATATCAAAACGTTGTACCAAAAGATTCTGAATGTTGGTATTCATGCCCACATCTAATCCTACGATAAGAAAAATAGCTAGCACCATACTTGCTACAAAGGGGTCTTTAAGTAAGCTAAGCGAGGTCTTGAAGGAAGCCTTAACGGTTGATTTCGTCTCAACAATAGGGGTTATGACCAACCATATTCCCGTAATTATGGAGGTTAATCCATATACCAGAAACACTAGTTTCCAGTCACCAAAACCCGTTACCATATAGGTTACAATAATTGGCCCCAGCAAAGAACTTATCGCTTTGATAAACTGGGAAAAACTCATAAAACTTGAGAATTTTTCTTTGTTGACCACATCCTGTAACAGTGGGTTGGAAGCCACCTGAATTATAGTATTACCAATTCCCAACAGAACAAAACAACCCAGTAGAGCCGGATAGGTGTATACGGTAAAAGGAATGAACATCCCTAAGGCCGTAAAACCAATACCAGTTAGCAATACCTTTCGTTTCCCATAGTTGTTCTGTAAGATCCCAACGGGAATTGATAGGATGAAAAACCATATGAATACCATGGAAGGGATCAACTGGGCTAATTCTGGAGAAAGGTCAAAATCCCGCTGTGCATATCCTGTACTTACTCCAACGATATCAACAAAGCCCATAACAATATAGCAGAGCAATATAGGAAGTAGTGTTTTTATTTTAAACTGATTCTTTGACATTACATAAATTTTAAAGTTGATTTAATAGTGCTATAATATGAATTATCAACTAGCATAGCACTTCCTATAATAGCAGCCTGTTCGCCTAAGTCAGAAACTTTGACCTCAATACCTGGGAGATTTACGGTAAGTGCCTCTCCGAAATAGGGATAGGCCTTGGCAATATTACCACCCAACACAAGTATCTCTGCATTAAATTCATCTAAATATGGTTTTAGAAAATCACCGAGCTCATCCCCAAACTGAACCAAAGCTTTTTGGGCGGAATTATCCTCATTTACCCTGTCACATATCGCACGAACGTTTTCAATATCCCTTCCGCTAAATGTCTTGTATCGCCCTAAAATCCCTCGTGTCGAAAAGATATCATCGGCCATTTCATTATGATAATACTGATTGTACAAAAAGCCCCCTTCAGGCACACTTCTGTCCCGAATAATCGGCTTACCATCAATCAGGAAGCTAGCTCCAATTCCGGTGCCCAGGGTAACGGCTACTACCCGTTGATACTTTCTTGCACAACCTACCTTAGCCTCCGCAATAGAAAAGGCTGTTGCATCATTTATAAAGCGGATATTTGAAGGTTGGATACGTAGTTTTTCGGCTAATTCCAATCGGATATTGACTTTATAGAGGGAATTAAGTTTCTCTACATCTTTTATTAGACTTATTCCATTATAATAATCAAAAGGTCCAGGCATGGCTATACCAATTCCGTTAATTTCCTCATCTATAGTGTTTAGACATTCTTCCAAAGCATCTACCCAACCATTTATGATCTCCCCTTTAGATCCGTGGGAATCAATTTTCCGGTATACTAAACTCCCCTTATGGATCTCCTTTTTACTATCTTCATATATACCTGCTGTTATATGGCTACCTCCGATGTCCACTCCTATACTCTTCATGTTTTTTAAAATCTTATGGATTAATTATTATTTAATTTGATAGCTGAGGAATCCTTATACTTTATCTGCAACTGATATATTTCACTTTTCAGCGTATCGATGATCTGGTCATATTTTTTATCGGAATATAAATTATACATTTCTTCAGGATCGTTTTTCATATCAAATAATTCCCAGCTGTTAATTGGATCGTAGTAATGGATTAACTTATAATCCTTTGTTCGAATGCCGTAGTGTGAGGTAGAACCAAAGGATTTTTCATAATAATGATAATACACTTTATCCCTCCAGGTGGTGTCCTTTCCAGTTTGCAAGAGTTTTTTCATAGATTGACCTTGGATATCATCAGGAACTTTTATTCCGACATAATCCAACAAGGTAGGAGCCACATCTAAGTTCAAAACAAAATTGTTTATTTTTTGATGTGGAGGAATTTTGCCTGAGTAACTTATCATCATAGGAGTTCTAAAGGATTCTTTATACATATATCGTTTATCATACAAGCCATGTTCACCCAGATAAACTCCCTGATCAGACATATAAACTATTATAGTATTATCGGAAAGTCCATTTTTTTTCAGATAGTCCAGAACTCTTCCCACATTATCATCCAGAGAATGAACACAGCGCAGATAATCCTCCATATAACGCTGATACTGCCATCTTATAAACTCCTCATGATTTTTAATTTTTTTAAATTCCTGATATTCTTCTTTGTAACCTTCATCCCATAATTTTTTTTCCTCAGGCGTTAACCTATCAATTTCCTTTTTCCATTCTCCTGGTGCCCAACTATTAATATTTGTTACCTTACAGGTATCGCAAGGAATCTTGCTGTCATATCTTACATCCAGATATCCGTCTCTTATAGAGGTTAACTGTCGTTGCAATGCTTTTCTACCTTTATGGTCATCATAGAAATTATCAGGTAATTCAAAATGTCGATCATTAAATTCATGAATGTATTTTAGAGGAGGCATCCAGTTACGATGGGGAGCTTTATGCTGTAACATCAAACAGAAGGGTTTATCTTTGTTTTTCTCAATCCAGTTGAGGGATAAATCGGTTATAACATCCGTCACATACCCATTATAGACTGTGTCTTTCCCCATTTTTATAAATTCCGGATTATAGTAATGTCCCTGGTCAGGTAAAATATTCCAATAATCAAATCCCTTCGGCTCTGTAAATAAATGCCACTTGCCTATCATTGCAGTTTTATAGCCATTTCTTCTCAATATCTTCGGAAATATTTCCTGGTCGGCATCAAAATAAGTTCCGTTATCTTTCAACCCATTCATATGGGAATACTTACCTGTAAGAACCACCGCGCGGCTTGGACTGCAAATAGAATTTGTAACCCGGGCTTGTTCCATCAAAGCGCCCTCATTGGCTATTTTATCGATATTCGGAGTTTGAATTAAGGAGGAACCATAAGCACTTATCGCCTGATATGCATGATCATCAGATATTATTACAATTATATTAGGCTTTTTTCTGTTTTGATTCTCTTTTTCTTTTCCTGTCGAGTTGTTCTTTTCCATACAGCTTGTAAATGCTATAAAAAATAAAGGTAAAAGGTAAAGATAATGTTTACTGAAGGCCATTTGTGTTCAAGTTTTGATTCGTTTTTAATTTAAGTGTGAGTGTCCCATAAGGTTTCATCCATAAGGATGTAGGGTCCATTTTATTCAGGTTTTCTTCCTGATTGGTACATTCAAACACTGCAGTAGGATTCAACTTTTCCCAGATAAAGGAGGAATGGACACTGCGCTTGGACAAATTAGTCAAGCGTATGATAAATCCATTCCCCTTTTGGGTAGGGCGTATTGTTGAAACGGCTATTTTGTTCTTCCCTTTCAATTTGAACAAAGAAGTATAGGTTTTGTCAGTGTTGGATAAGTAAGCTTTTAAAGGCTGAGCGATTTCCAAACTTCTTTTTTTAGCATCATTGGAATCTGGCGCTAAGGGAACAATTGAATAATTAAAACTCGCGAGGCCTTCCTGTGATGCTTTATAGTTAGTTCCCCAGGAATTGTTCATCACCCACGAGTATATAGTTGAAGAGGAGGTAGTGCTTCTTTTCCAGGCCAAAAATTCTTCTGTATCTTTACGCCATTGTTCTCCCGTCATAGTTCCTAATTCAATAATAGGTGTATCTATAGTTGTCAACAAAACACTATTATGAAGGCCGGATATACTTACCCCATTATTTACGGAAAAGAAATTTTTATTTGCCCCGGAAAGTTGCTCTCGTTCAGGTCTTATACTAGAAAATGCCAATCCTAAATCCGTTTCAGAATTAGAAATCGCAAAAGGGAATTTGAACCTTACATTTTCAAACTGGTATGATTTGGTTTTGTTCACGACATTTTGAATATCCACTCTACCAATATCCCTGTATAAGGTAATACTTACTTTCAGTCCATTTGTTCCCTCTGGCATTGATGATATCTGAAGACTAGCAGCGACTGGACCGCTTGAAATGGAAGTGATCCTTACAGTGTCTACCCTTTTTAATGATTCGCCATTTCTTCCTGTATAGATATACTGATTTAATCCACCTTCTGCTGCAAAATTCTTTCCTGTTTTCAGGTTTATCAGCTTTTCAATAGCCCCAGTTTTCTTGTTGATTTCAATTCGCAACAGCGAATTAGATAATACATTATCCTTTACCTGCAAATCCGAACCTGATGAGGTAGAGTCTGAGCTGAAATCAATTTTGTAAGCTTTGGAAGACAGGGCGGGAACTTTTTCTGCTATAAAAATATACTCTCCATCCTCTGACTTCTGAATAGGAATAAGGTCGTTCTTTTCATCTCGTAGAACCGCTTTTTCTAGGTTTATACGAGATTTTAATTTTACCACATCCGTTCGGGACCAAAGATTAGTATTAAAAACTTGAATAAATGAGGCCTTGTCAGAATTGATTTGAAAAGAGAGTTGCTTTTCAATAGCATTTGTCAAGGAATCCGCACTAATAGCAAAAGCCCTTTTTTCTCTCCATAACTCCTTAGTAAGTTCTGCTTCTGGACTTGGTCCGCTTGCACTTGCACCCCAGGTATGTTCAGAAAAGAGAACTATATTTCTCCACGCAGAATAAAACGTGTGGTAAGGATATTTATCTGGAGCTACTAACGACCAGAGGATTTCCAATTGATTTAAGCGTTCTGAATTGTTTCTATTTATTTTTAACTCAGCTGCTGTTGAGGCAGCACCCTCTTCCCAGTATGGCGTAAAGTCTCCTTTATAAGTAGGTATGTTTTTTTGATATTTGGTTTCAAATTCTGAAAATAGTTGGGTCGTTGTTCCTATAATAAATTTAGGATATTCATATTTTTCATTCCATGCTTTGATGACATCTGACATTTCAGCATCCGGAGGTCCGTTATCCCCATTCACGGTATAGCGGAAATAAGTAATATTATATGGAAACTCGTCATTTTCCAGGTTTTTAAGATTTTCCCAAATTGGCTGAAGACCGGAAGAAGATAAACGACCAGTTAACCAATCATGAAAAAAAGAATAACCTGTTCCCGCTGACCAACATAAGATTTTCTCCTTACCCGATTGAGATTTCCAATAAAAAGGTCTATTACCCCACTCAATGTGAGCTAAGCCTACCCTACTACCACCAGTTTTTAAATAGGGCACATAATTAGGTGCCATTGAAAAATATTTTATACCATTTTCAGCCATTGCGGTTACAATACCCCAAGATGCACCAGGGACATCTGACATCATTACAGAATTAAGATGAACTCCTATTCTTTTTGCAACCATAGAACCATCATCGAAAAGATGGGTGAGTTCCTCCTGTTTACTCAAACCCGTTAAAATATTCCCTAAAGATGCATTCAATTCTATATCTCCGTTTTTTACAGCATCTTCAAAACGCTTAATTTCAGGAGTGTTTTTATATCTTTTTAAATATTCCATTACAGGCCACATGGTTTCTACATTCCACTTAAACCGGGAAGCTTCTGGATATTCCTTTGTAGCTGAAATCAGATGAAGTGCAGAATCTATATTTCGGATTTGCCTGTTCATTACCTTTTCATGGATGTGTGTATATCCAATATCCAGATGTGAATGTGGTAAAAAATACACCTTCCACTTTCGAGCCCCTTCAACCTTCTCAGTTTTTAAAAAACTTCCCTGCCTACTTTTAAACCTGAAGTTGACAGTGGTCGACTCCTCACTTAATCCAGGAGGAAAAGAGGACTCAACTCGAAATTTGCCCTCCGTCGAAGAAGAAATAGAATCTATAGTTTTACTGCCGTTTACTTCCACTTCTATAGTTCCACCTGTGTAGAGTGGATCATTAAAGGTTACATTAAATTCTCTGCGTGGTCCAGTATTGGTTTTGAGATATCCAGGGGAAACACTAATCTTAGCATCATTAATTTTGGGTAAGTTATTTACGTACTTTTCCTTCTTTTGAAAAAACTGAATTTCGCTGAGTCCATAATAGTTGATATTCTGATTCTGTTCCTGCGCCCATGCAATCGTTTTTTTTGAACCATCGTGGTAGTAATTGCCTTTTTGGCCATCTGCAGTAATACAAAAATATTTTATTCTTGTCCCATCAAGGCTAATCTTCAAAGAGGGAGGCGCAAAATGTTGACCTCGGGATTTGGGAATAATAAAATATTCTTTATTGCCATTTCTTAAAAGCTTCCATTTTTTACCATCTTCAGAATATTCAATGTACACTTTTTGAAGTCCCCGGTTAAGATGATTATTCTGATTGTGGTTCCAAATTTCTATAAGATCCACCTTCCTTGGCATATCAAAAGTATATAACAGCCATACAGGTCCTTTTTTTGTTTTAATATTTGCCTGAACCTTTTTTTTTGAAATCTGAGAAATCCACATGGTTTTCCCCAGGTTTTGAGAAATATGCTCATGGTGAACTAATCCATCTCCATTAATGGTCTCTTCCACACCAAAGTTGGAAAATTCACTGCTTGCTTTCGCAGTAATAGAAGTGTTAGGAATGGCCTCATAAAATTGAATCGTATCTTTGTTCTGTCCCAAAATTGCTCCAGAAAAAACCATAATTAAAACCTGAATCACTCTTTCAAGATACCTAGCTGCTTTCATCCTTAATTTTCAATAGATTTTCCCACTCCCCAACTTTTATTAGGTGTATCTCCCATAGTCAGTATTAGCTTTCCACCTTTGAGTAACTCTTCTGCGGGAAACCAAAAATTATTTAAAGATTTTCCATTTAAAATTGCCGATTGTACATATTTATTATTTCTGGACGAATTCTTAGCTTCAATGCTAAATTCTTTTCCACGGCCATATCGTTCTCCCAGATCAATCACGATTCTTTCATATAAAGGACTGGCGATCTCATAAATGGGTTGGGCACTGGTACCACCATCGGTCTGGAACAATCCTATGGAGGCCATGATAAACCAGGCACTCATTTGCCCCTGATCCTCATCGCCCAGATAGGCATTGCCCAAATCATACCCATAATATTTATCAATGATAGAACGACTCCATCTTTGTGTGAGCCAGGGATGATCAACCCAATTGAATAAAAACGCGAAATGCATGGACTGTTGATTCCCCTGTACTACAGGATAATCCCAGTACTGGTCATTTGGGGCATTATAACGCCATGGTTCACTTACTTCAAATCCCCATTCAAGACGTTCTACGAACTTATCCTTACCAATTATTTCGGCCAAGGCAGGAACATCCTGGGGTACGAAAAAACTTAATTGCCAGGAATTACCCTCTACATATTCTTCATTCCTACCAGATTGAAAAGGATCGAAAGGCTTCATAAAATTACCGATGGAATCCCTTAACTGGGCGAATCCGGTCTCTGGATTAAAGGCATTTTTCCACCAATAACCCCGCTTATTAAAGCGCTTGTAAGCTTCCTCTTTACCAAGTGATTTAGCAAATTGTCCAACCGTCCAGTCATCATATGAATACTCCAGGGTATTTGAGAACCGGCCCTTGTCATAAGGAACATATTGATATTTTCGATAGGATTCCAGGTCTCTGTTTCCTGCGAATCCACCAGCGACTTCTGTAGCTGGTGTTGTTTGCATTTTAACCACGGCCTCAAATGCCTTTTCGGTATCAAAATCCCTGATACCCATCTGATAAGCCGATACGATCAATGGGATCTCATGTTCTGCAACCATTACTGGGATATACTCCATGCCAGCCGGCCCCTTGGCCAGCCATCCATTGATATCATACATTGCCAGTTGAGAATTTACCCATTTTGACGACCATTCCGGGGTGACCAGATTCCACAATTGGTTCAAGTTCCAGAAGGTATTCCAGAAAGCATCACAACCTAATGCAACATGGTCAGGATTTGAAAATTGATGTACGGTTTCATCAGCTGCCATCCATTGACCGTTTACATCACTCCAGGTAGTTCTACACAGGGAGCGATAGAAATTGGAATAAAACCGCATTTTTTCACGACGATCATCGCTTGAAATAATGATCCTCCCCAAATAATCATTCCAAACCTCCTTTTGATGATCCACGACAGCGTCAAAATTCCATCCAAAAGGCTCGGTGATCTCAGTCTCCAGGTTTTCATTGGCGTTTTCTATGCTTACTAGGGAAATAGCAGATCGCGCCTGTACCACATTCTTAGTAGCAGTGGCAAATTCCACGAACATCCCGGCATTGGTTAAATCTATAGCCTGAAATTCTTTGGATGAAACTATAGAATCATTGATCCAACCACCGATCTTCTGAATAGGCTGGTCAAATTCGATTACAAAATTGACTGTATATTCCTGATCGGCATCATTACTCCAGACCGTGGGACGCGGAGAAATCTGATGGCTTCTACCTTCTACACGAAAGTCACTGACCTGTTGCATCATGATATCTTTTAATAGATAATCATACTCAGCCTGTACATGTAGGTCGATCATAACGCGCCCTTTCCTGTCCTTAGGAAAGGTATATCGCTGAAAACCTCCATGGGTGGTTGCGGTGACCTCAGTCCAGATATCCGTATCGGTTAAATGCACCTTATAAGACCCTAGTGGCGCTTCTTCACTTGCCTTATCAATACGGGAGCGGTATCCAGAATCAGGATCAAACTGGTCTCCCACTTTGATCTGTAATGGGCCATTGGTAGGCATCATTCCTAAACCGCCCATGGTCCATTCATGAATATGACTGAATGTACCTATACTCTCAAAAGAAGGCTGATAACCGGCCTGCCATCCCATATTCTGATTATCTGGGCTTAGCTTTACCATTCCAAAAGGCATCCAAGGCCCAGGTGCGATCATCCATCGTGAATGAGCCGTTCCCATTTTGGTATCTACATAGCCTGCAGGTGTCATCTCTGGTTGTGGTTCCCGTGTAAAAATTCCGGTTTCAAGTTCCTCTCCGTTGATCAAAATACGGTAAATACTTTTTCTTGCTGCAAAGACAGCAGGAACCGGAACTTCTAACTCATAACGAGCAGTATCCAGAGTTTTTTTGAACAATATTTCCCCATCCACTTCTACCTCAAGACTTGGAGATCCTGATAAATGTTCTACATCTACCAGGAGAGGTTGGATCCGACCCGAATTCTGTTTTATTTCATAATCTGCTGGATGTACCGAGCGTATATAGGCATCTTTATATTTTTTTAATCCGGTATTTTCCGGTCCCTTTAAACGAACCTGATCAAATACGATCCATGAACCTTCCAGTACAGTGATCGTTACCTTATTTCCTCCCTTATGAAGGGTTTCCATGGCAATAGGAAACTCAAGAACCCTCTCAGTGGCATCATTTTTTGGAGTCGTGGTAATAGAAGTCTTCGAAGTTCCCTTGAGCAGGTATTTTTCATGTTGATCGTTCACACTGACCTTTACCAATGATTTATTGGGATTGGCATCAACAAGGTCCACTTCGAGGATCCAGTTACCGTTCCTTGGCACAGTATCGAGCCCAAAAAGTATATTGATCTCATGGGTACGCCACCCTGAAGTGCCCCAGGTGCCTCCCCAGGTATCATCAGGACCAGGTAAGATATAAGGGAAGTCAGTTTTTGCCTCTGACTGGCCAATTAAAAAATAGCGATCCTCAAAACCAAAATCCTTGCTCAGGAATTCTTTGTAATCTGAAGGTCCCAATGCCAGCTCCCCCCCAGAATTATCATCCTTACCAATTGTCCAGATATCCTGAACCTTTCCCGAAGCTTTGACTGAAGATCCTGCAGCTGGAGAAATATTTTCTGCTACATAACTTTTACATCCAGTTGCAAGCGCAAGAAACAATATTCCACGGATCAGTTTTAAAAATACATCCTGAGGATTGACCAGGTACGTCATAATCTTTTAAATTAAATGGTTATTAACAGGCTATTCATTCCCAGGAATAGATACAACGAAAGGTTCATTATAGTTGTAACGTTGAAGACCGTAATCAGTTCTTGCTCCTACCCTAAAATAAAAATCTCTACCCTTAGGCAGTGCCCCTCCACGTGTGGTCAAAGAGATCACCTCTCCAAAGAGGTCATTTCCGCTGGTACCTCCATATACAACGGCATTGGAATATCGGTTATCCCAGTTATTATCCCCAAGGTATTTCGTGTTATTCACAAATAAAAAGACGGCATTCATATTAGGCTGAAAGTTTGGATTATCGGTTCCCCGGGTAACCCTAACCTGAACAGTAATAGTTCCATCCTCATTGATCACCGGCTCACCTACCCAATCCACTTCCAGGAAAGGCTCTACTTCAAAATCAACAGTAGTAATCTCATTGGAAGGCACTTCCATTATTTTAGACTGGTCAACAATTGTATCCCCTTCACTGCTAACTTGGATTAATGGCACAAAAGCACCTTCGGGGATAATATTGTAAGTTCCTCCAAAGATCTTATTGTTGTTATAAGTACCTTCCTGCATGGAATAAAGATACTGTGGAGTGGGATTATCGTTCCAGCTCAATTCTAAAAGTTTGATTCGTGTACCGCGGTCTCCGATTTCGGTTTGAAGTGGTTCCCCGGTGTTTGAATTGATTATACTACCTTGTAGTGTAGCATCAGGTTCTGGGTAATTATCTAGTTCCGTGGAACAGGCGCTGATCAGTATCAGTACACTCAATAATTTGACATAATTTATTATTCGTTTCATAATATTCAGTTTTAATATCCTGGGTTTTGAACTAAGTTTGGATTCTTTGAAATCGCTCCCTGTGGAATGGCATTATAATACCATCGTGTATCCCAGGTATATCTATAGTTTCTTTCATCCAAGCGGTCATCAAAGAAATATTTACCCGCTTCTGCTGAGTAAAATGGCATCAAAGTTCGATAGAGTGTCTGATTCTGTTCTTCATCATAAATTCTCCAACGTCTAAGGTCCCAGTATATCTTGTTTTCAAATGCAAGTTCCTTACGACGCTCATTGCGAATTACTTCCAGATTGAGTTCTGCAAGACTTACAAGTTGCTCAGCACCGGCACGTTCCCTGATTTCATTGATAATGATAAAAGCATCGTTTTCATAATTTGCTCCTAACCCTGCCAGGTAAAGTTCAAATCCAGCTTCAGCACGATTCAATAATACTTCCGCATATCTTAGCTCAATCCAAGTTTGGTCTGACTGGGTTGGCGATACATTGGCCGTAGCCAGATCAGGTTGAATATATTTTCTTACCGAAAATCCAGATACGGAACCTCCCGCATTACGAGTGGTAAATATACCGCTCGCACCTGCAGGATTTAAGGTAGATCCATCAGGTAATGTATAAGGTGTTTGAGGTGGCGCAGCCGATGATATGATCGTGGCATCCGGATAATTTGATGTTGATCCTTCTGATAACAATTTTTCAATACCTCCACTGGCAGGACCGGTATAAATCCCTCTTCTAAGATCAATACTCTCTCCTTTTAGTTCATCTCCAGGGAAAATCACCGTAGCTCTAAGTCTCGGCTCTGCATCTTTAAACAGATCCATTCGATTCTCGAAGAGTTTATAATTACCAAGTTCATCAAGAACTTCAAGTGTTCCATTTGGATTCTTTGGAAGTCCGCCATATAATTCCACAAGGTTAAGAGTAGGATTGGTTTCAGAAGCCACACTACTGGAACCAGACAGTTGTCTTGGAAGATTTTGTGAATCATATGCATGGACAGATTCAGGTTCCATATATTGTTTTACAAAAATATTCTCACTGCTGGATGCATCAAAGAACAAATCGATAAAATTCTGATACTGTGCCTGTGGATTATTAGCTGCCCATGAATTTCGATACAGACTAAATTTTCCTTCTAATAATAAGGCTGCATCATAACTTGCTTTAAAATATTTTTCAGCATCACCTGAAGGAATCCCAACAATCATCTCGCCATCCCTTGACAGTTCTATGTCATTGTATTTTGCGATGGATCCCGCATACAGCATAGCTCTGGACTTTAAACCGGCTGCGGCATATTTGGTTACTCTACCTAACTGATTAGATTCAGAAAGATTTTCATAGGCATAATCAAAATCTGAGGCTACAAAATCCCATACAGCAGCTTCTGTCGATCTGGGAATCTGTAATTCTTCAATACTTGCTGTTAGTTCATCGATACTGGCATCCCGGGTTAATACCCGATCTACAATAGGGACACCACCATATCTTTTGACAAGTGATAAATAAGTGACTCCCCGGATAAATTGGGCCTCCCCTAACCAGTTGTTGACTTGCTGTTCGGAAAAATTATCAGCATAATCAGGTAGGGTTTCCAAAAAGTAATTGCACTCCCTGATCAGGTTATATGCCCCAGCCCAATAAGCAAAGGACTCTGTACCGCTAGCTTGGTCCCTGCTGAGCGCCTCTCCGGTAATCGCACTAGGCGGGCCATAGAAAAAAGTATTAAAACCAGTAGCAGGAGAATACCTGAAATCTTCTATTGGCATCTGACTATAGATGCGGGCCATATAAGATTGAATTCCTTCCGGGCTTGTAAATACATCTTTGTCCTGGATTACATTCATCGGAGGAATATCCAGTTTAGTACAGGAAGAAAAACAAAGGAAAAAGGCTGTTAAAACTATATAACTATATTTTTTCATAATCTTTGTTTTTTATAAGTTGAAATTTATACCAACCGCGAACTTCTTGTTCAGCGGATATAGATAACCATAAGTACTGGAGGGATGCTCTGGATCTACATATTTAAGATCTGTCCATGTCAAAATGTTATACCCGTTGACAAACACCCGGATATGATCATTAAAGCTATATCCCAACTCCACACTCTTGAGTCTTACATACGAAGCATCCTGAACATTAATGGCTGTGTTGGTATAAGGAACTGTACCCGTATAAGCAAAACGACCTGTCACCCACTCGGTATTGGGATCATATGGATCAGCTGCCGGATCTACCGGATGATAACGATCCACAAACTGAGTAAGCGGAGCTCCACCAGCCCATAAAGGATTGTTTAACTGCTCAAAATAGGCTACTTCCGTCTTGGCAGCACCCTGAAATAATAAATTAAAATCTATTTTCTTATAGGAGCCATTCAAATTCATACCGAAGGTGACCAAAGGACGACCAGTATATGCTATAGGATGACTGTCCAGACTGTTATTGGTACCATCACCATTCCAGTCCAAATAGTTATAATCTCCTACCACCACATTTCTGGCTACATAGGTAGGACTATTTACAATATCTCCATAATTCTCATATCGGCCTGCAGAACCATAACCCCAGTAACTTCCCTGATTTCGATTGCTTTGATTGTTCATCCAGTTCAGGTAGGAATTTCCGGCTTCTGCCTGTTCAATATGGGTATTCTTAGTTCTTGTAAACCCAAAGGTTCCCCCTAATTTATAATTGAAATCCCCAATGGAATTTTTATGACTGAATTCCATATCAAATCCACTGGTTCGATCTCCATTTAGATTCTCCTGCGGCAAACTGGTACCGACCACATCCGGAAAGCTTAAGCCTCGGTTAGCAAGGAGTCCGTCACGAATTCTGGCGAAATAATCAAAGGTAAAACCAAATAAGCCATCCCAGGCTTCCAGGTCGACACCGACATCATACATATCTGATGTATACCAAGTGATGTCAGGGTTAGGTAACCCTTTACTTTGGACAGCATTTACAAATGTATTCCCGAAAACAGATCCCGGTGGAAGTCCATTTCTGGAACCACTTGCAGGGTAGTTATATCCTGTAATGAACTGATAGTTGGAAGCAGAGTCATCTCCAGTCCTTCCGTAAGATCCTCTTAACTTGAAGTTGTTGACAAAACTAAGAGGTGAGTTCTTCCAGAAATTCTCCTCTGATAAACGCCATCCTAAAGATACAGCAGGAAAAAATCCCCATTGCTTGTCTTCGCTAAATTTTGAACTTCCATCCTGCCGGAAACTGAACTCGGCCAGATATTTTGAACGATAGTCATAGGTTAAACGCCCAACCACCGCTTTATTGGCAAACTTATATAAGTTGCCTACGGACATATACCCCTCCTGGTCTTCACTGTTTCCGGCAATTAACTGATCTACTGGGATGGACAGATCTCGCTGAGCATAAAAATTGTCAGCACTTTCTGTGCTTTGTTCATAGAGCAAAAGACCTGTTAATTTGTGATCTCCAAACGTTCGGTCATAATCCAAAGAGATTCGTGCCAGATTATCCGGATACTCGTAGAAAGACCTTCTTATTCTGCTAGGTGCATTGTTTACATGAGCATTATAGGAATCGTTCTCAGCATTGTAGGTATATTGATTATATTCTTTTCTGAATTGCTTGTTTACCGAAATTTGATAATCGTAACTATACAAGGCTTTCACATTCAATCCCTCTACAAAAGGGACATCATAGTCCAGACTTAAAGAAGACTGGAACCATTTATTATTGAACATCTGATAACCGTTTACATCGGCATTAGATTGCGATACAGGATTTAAACCACCGAGGACGTTACTAAGATAATCCGGGTTCCGATTGGCATAAGGCATTTCTGTTGGTGGCTGATACCACATACTTCTAATGATCCACCAAGCTGCTTCAAAAGGTTGTTCCTTCTCATCCATGGTACCACTCAGATTGAGACTCATGGTAAGGCCATCGGCTAATTCAGCACTGATATTAGAGCGAATATTAAATCTCTCGTAATTAAGGTCATCACTTTTAATAATAGATTCCTGATAGGTATAACCTGTACTAAAGAAATATTTTATCTTTTCACTTCCACCATTCGCACTTAAACTATGTTGAGTCTGAGGTGCAGCGTCTCTCATTACTTCATTATACCAGTTGGTACTGGTTCGTGTTCCATTTCGAAAGGCTTCAAAATCCTCCTCTGTATATGCCAAACGACCACCGTTGACATTGTGCATCGTACTTTCATTGACAAGGGTCATATAATCAATCGCTCCTACTGTTTCAGGCATTCCGGAAGGAACCTGAATACCGTAAGTACCCGTATAATTTAGTTCCATCTTGCCTGGGGTCCCTTTTTTGGTCGTAACCAGGATTACACCGTTGGCAGCTCTTACACCATATACGGCAGCTGAGGCATCTTTAAGTACAGATATACTTTCAATATCATCAGCATTCATTCTCGACATATTTTCTCGGGGAATTCCGTCAATAATTATTAGCGGGTTCCCTAATCCCCTTATATCGATGGAGTTATCAAAACTTCCCGGTTCACTACTGTTCTGGATCACACGTAAACCAGCGATCTTACCGGTTAACATATTTTGTACATTCTCATTACTGGTTGTCAAAATTTCTTTACTTCCAATTGAAGAAACTGCAGAGGTAAGAGAAACCTTCTTCTTGGCACCATACCCAATCATTACAATCTCATCCAGGGTAGATGAACTGATTTCAAGCGTAATGTCCTGCAGATCATTGGTTTCAACAATAATCTCCCGGGTTTTATAACCCAAAAAGGAATAAACTAGGGTTTCCCCGATCTGCGCATCAAGGGAATAAGTACCATCTATATCGGATATAGTACCGTTGCTGGTTCCTTTCACAATTACATTTACTCCGGGTAAGGGTCCGGTTTCATCAGATATAGTTCCTTCGATAACCTTTTCCTGAGCCCAGGTTGAACCAGAAGCGAGTAACAACAGAATTATAGTAACCTGTTGAAGGCCTTTTGTGGTTCGAAAGACAAGAAAACTCCCCTTACCAAATTTCAAATTCTTCTGTAGGGTTTCTACTTGAAGAAGCAAGGGCTTGATGGCGCCTAAAAAACCGCCTTTTAAGTAATTAGCAAATAGTTTCATAAAATTAGTTTTAGTAATTTGTTAACTCAAACGTTGTAGTGTTTAAATGATTTGAGGGTTTTGGAAGGTTGAATGCTTCATAAGTATTAAGGTTTTAGGTATGCGTTGATGACCCGTGCCCGGGTTTCTCCATTATTGATTAATCTAAAATTTCCAGTTGCTGCCGGAATAACAAAAGTTTCTGCATAAAACAGATTATGGGATTCCCCATTTTCAGTTTCAAGCGTTATAAAATCACCCTCTACCAACATCATAACCTGACAGGAACCATCAGTATTCCGCCTGATTTGAGAATCGAAATCCAATCTTCGAATGTCATAAAAATGCTGCTTATGAGTTGGATAATGAATGATCTCATAATCACTCCCTTTATCCAGTGTTTTAGGCCTGGAGAATAACTCTTGAGGAACCTTCTCGCCTTTTAGCTCAAAATTTAAATTTTCAAAGGCATGGTCTATATTGATAGGGCGGGATTTTCCATTAAGGTCCAGACGGAGCCAGTCATACATCTTGAAGGTAAAAATATAGGGGGTCGCGCTGATCTCCAGGACCATATTTCCAGTTCCCGCACTATGAATAGTACCATTGGGAATAAGAAATAGATCATGCTTGAAGGCATCGTGTGTTTGTACATACTTTTCTATTTCCAGCTTCCGGTTATGCTCCTGACTGTCTACTAGTGCATTTTTAAATGTAGTTGGGTCAATATTATCCTGGAATCCCAAATATACTTTGGCACCCTTCTTACAGTCCAGAATGTAGTAGCTCTCATCTTGGGTGATATTTTCTCCAAAAACATCCTTAATATATTTCAAGCTTGGATGACATTGTATCGATAGGTTCCCTCCATCAAAAGTATCCAGAAAATTAAAGCGGATTGGAAACTCATCCTTAAAACGTTTGGAATGATTTCCAAGTACATTTTCCGACTGTGTGAACATCAGAAAATCAAATGAAGTTTCCATCAAATAACCATCACTTTCAAATAATAATCCGTTTTCAGGAACAATAAAAGCAAATGACCAGGCATAATTTATTACCTCCTTATTAAGTCCCGGAATATGTTGCTTTATCCACTGGCCGCCCCAGGTACCTGGTTCAAACCATGGGCGAACTCGAATAACGGAAGTGCTGATATCCCGAAGACTCTTTAAAAAATCCTTGGTATACATCCAGTTAATAGTATCTCCCCATTGTCCATCAACAATAACATCAAAGCGAGAAACCAGTTTCTTTTTGTGATTACTCAAAAGAACCCAATCAATAAAGTAATAATGTTTATACATTTGAAAAGACTCTTTAATTTCGGTCATTCCCAAATTTCTCACGGAACCAGCACGCATTCGATACTGTAATTCATTCTTAGGTAGGTCGAAATATGCGATAGGAGCATTCCAGCCAACAAGACTAGCTCCTGTACCCATACAGATATTGACACAATCTTTATCAATTTTAACATCCTTTAAAGCCACTATGTCAAATAGTTCCTCCAGATCAAGCGTGCATTTGGACCCCCAAACCGACCTCTCAGCCCCAAGAAATGGAGAAACAAGCTCTTCGATTTGAGCAGTTGGTTTTAAAAAATCATTTGTTAAAACCCAATTCACCTGATGACCTCTATCTCTAAGCTCCTCATTCAGACGAATTTGAATGTCATTCCAAAATATTCCAACAAAACCATCAATGATTACGGTTCCCTCTTTTCCTATCCAGTCTGCAAGAGAGGCATATCCATTAAATATTTTACCTGAACCAAGATTCCGAATAGGAAAAAGTTTATAACCTTCCCTGTTCAAAGCTTCTTCATCTATCTGAAAAGGCAGGATAAACTGGTCTGTATTTCTTAAATCCGTATCCTCCAGGATTTCATTTCGTGACACTTGACGATCTTTCTGCTTCATATGGATTCTCAATAAATGAAATAATTCTAAACGTATTGTTAATGTACTTATGTACAAACATACTAATTTTATTTAAACTATTCCTAATTTATTGGTATACTTTTTTTTTAATTCTTAGACATTGATACTTAGATAGCAGTAATACTCCAATGAAAGCAGTGAAATTTCATTAATATGTTATATTTATTAATCAAATTATTCTGTTAATCTTACAATAACAGTTTGAAGAATTAATTTAGGGTAGGTGGAGGTAAATATTTAACGAGTGCTTTCTACGGTATACAGAAAACTGTCCGCCTTATAATAGCCAAGGTTATATTCAATGGGACGTTCGCCTTGATCAAATACAAATCTTTTTCTGAAAAGCACCGGAGAGCCCTGTTCGATCTCCAGTTTTTTAGCAATAAAAGGATCAGCAGCAGTAGCACTTATTTCTTCTTTTGAAAGTGTGGCTATCACAGAATGTTCCTGTTCAAGCATTTCATATAAAGGTTTTTGAAAATCCTCTTCCCCTGTTAGTTCTACTCTGGGATGGAAATAAGAGGCGAAGTAAACAAATGGTTCTTTAGGCTTACCCCTCACCCGCTCCATCTTAAGAACCTTACGTCCCTTCTGGATCTCAAAGAAATTCGCCAGTTCATCATCGGCAGCTATCCAGCTTATATGAAGTTCAAAGTTCTTGATAGGGATGCCACGTAGCTTCATTTCCTGGGAGAAGCTTAGCCAATTATTGGATTTAGAACTGACCGGCCGCGGAGCCACTTTAGTACCAGCGCGTTTTTTTCGTACCAATAAACCTTCAAAAACTAATTTTTTAATAGCTTGTCTCACCGTAGAACGTGAAATTGCGAGTTTCCTGGATAATTCTACCTCGCCGGGAAGGATTTTTCCATTTATATAATCTTTTTCTTCAATAAGTTCCCGCAATAATATCTCTACCTGTGCATGTAAGGGCACAGCACTTTTATGATCAATGCTAAATTTCATAGTTCTAATTCGTATGAATATACAATATTACCAATTTTTTCAATAGATATGATTGTTTATACATAAGATTAAAATGTTATTTGTAGTTTTTATCCTACTTCCTAAAATATTAGTTATGAAAAATATCCAATCTTATAATAAGAATGGATGTTTTTAGTTTTAAAATTTATGGAGAAAATGATTTTTTGTATGCAGAAAATGGTAATAATTTCTTTAAATCATTTGCTCAAAACAAAAAAAACTCAACATTCCAAATGTGACTGACTATTAGACCCGACTTTGGTTTTGATAAAATCATATTTAGAACTACCCCACCCCTCAGCACATTCCCCTTTATCCCGTTACTCCCCAAAGAAACGCTCCATATTGCGGGGAAAGCGCTTCGTCAAAAAAGTCTTGGACACAGGCAAAAAAGTTGACCCCCTTCGTTGCGCTAATCCGCTAATCCGCTAATCCCGAAAAAAAGTCGGGAGCGGAACCGATCCACTCCGGGAAGCACTTTTTTACCTGAGTCCGCCGGATCTGGACTTCTTTCACGCTCAGTACTTGCCAGAACCGTTTGGAACTTCACCTCAATAGTTGATTCACCTCCCCTCCTATCTTGCCTAACCCATTTTTTGAGAAAAGCAAAGTTCCGGAATTTAGAAGTTAGCCGGCCTTGTAGACGACCCTTCCCAAAAGTTGGGATTTTAGGGCGGCCTATCCTAATTCGAAATTCCTGGCTAAAAGCATATCAAAAAATGGTAACGGCGATGGCTCTATAGGAAGTAAATCAAAACCGACAAGGCTTTGTTCAATTCAACTTCTAGTTCCTTTTTCAACCTGAAAATCAAAAATGGAAAACGCTCCGGATATAAAAAGTAAATCATTTGAATACCATTTCAATGAATGATCTGACATTCGATAATGTCCTTTTTTTTATGAAAACAGCTACAAATTGTATTGGAGGGTTTTCGGATGAAAAAGATGTGGTTTGAAAAAATGCTGGAATTAAAAAATATCATTGCTTGATTTTAAAATGGCAATTCCGGGATAAAATAAATTTTTCAAACATTTAAGGGTGGAACGGAAATGGTAGATTCAAGTTTTGCACTTCCATTCATGGTTTTTCGAAATTCACTTTATGACCATTACTGAGAAAAGGGATTTATGATTGTGAATTGCAACTCCAATTAAACCATAAAAGAAATATAACGCTATTAATTACGCAAAAAAACTTTTTATACGCTAACCTCCTCGAAATGTGGTGATTAAAGAATATTTTAAAAATTTTTGTTAAAAAATATGTGCTAAAGGTCTTTTTTTTATTTAGAATGATTCTATATTTGCGTACTATTTATAATTAATCTAAATAAAAATAATAATGAAATCATTGCTTTATCTGCTCATCCCCCTTTTCTCCTTAAATATTTATTCCCAAAGTGGCAGTATCAATGGAAAAGTGACAAATCAAAATTTACAAGCCGTTCCTTATGCAACTATTGTCCTTAAAAACACTTCATTAGGGACCATAACAAATGAAGATGGTACCTACACTTTATCCAATATAAAACCAGGAAATTATTCTGTACAGTTTTCCGCTATTGGATATAAGTCCATTTCACGACAATTCGCAATAAAATCATCAGAAGAGATAAACATTTCGGTGCAGATGGTGGAAGACCTTGGAAATTTACAAGAGGTGATCATTACATCCAACCGAAGAACAGAAACCCTGGATGAAGTTCCATCTTCAGTTTCGGTTATTTCCTCACGCGAAATTGAAAATCTAGCTCAAACAAGTAATTCTATTGCAGACATTTTAGCAGAAGTACCTGGTTTATCATTAAGTACTAATCAAACCAGTAGTGTCGGCCAGACTTTAAGAGGTCGGAATATGCTTATTTTAATTGACGGAATTCCCCAATCTACTCCTCTTAGAAGCGGTAACAGGGATGTTAACACCATAGATCCCAATATTTTGGAACGGATAGAAGTGATAAAAGGAGCAACGGCAATTTATGGAAATGGATCCGATGGTGGAATTGTTAATTATATCACCAAAAAACCCAGGGCTACCGGGAAATTGGAAAGCACTACTCAAATAAACACAGAAGGTAATTTAGTCAATATTGATCATACTTTAGGTTCTAAAATTTCCCAAACCTTTTCAGGTAAAACCGGGAAGATTGGGTATGTAGCAAGTGGAAGTTTTGGGCAAACCGGAATATTCAGGGATGCCAATGGCCTGGTTATGTCTCCTACCTATGGACATGGAGAAACCAACCAATACAATTTGTTTGGAAAAATGAATTATGACCTGAGCCCAAATCAAGATGTTGAGCTTATGTATAATTATTTCAGCAGTAATCAGAACACGGAATATATCAATCAACCCGGGATTTATGGTGAAGAACCGGCAATTGGCATTATTGGGGAAATGTTGGGAGTAGATCAAGGAAACCGGCATAATCACAATGCACAAATCACATATAATGCTTATAAACTGCCCGGGAATTCTGACTTTAAGCTGAATCTCTACCTTCAGGATTTTGAGACGGTTTATAGTTTTACGGATGCTTTCTACGATCCGGTATTAGGTTTTGAAGGTGGACAATCTTTCCTGGAATCCAATAAACAAGGAGCGCGCTTCAATTTTAAAACCCCCTATTCCCCTGGGCAAAATATCACCGGGGACGTTCTTTATGGTGTGGATATCCTGAATGATAAAACCTCCCAAAGTCTTGTTGATGGCCGTTCCTGGGTTCCGGAAATGGACATGACCAACTTTGCACCTTATGTACAACTTAAAACCATGTACAGGGATTTTGTATTAAAGGCTGGTATAAGGATTGAAAACATTAAAATTGATGTAAATGACTATCAGACGATTGCGAGATATCAGGTTGGTTCAGACACTCCAAGTGGCGGAGTCTCAGTAAATGGTGGAGAATTAAAATACGATGCTACAACTTTTAATGCAGGAATTCGATATAACAACTGGAGTGTTTTCAAACCATTTGTAAGCTTTTCTCAAAGTTTTTCTATTGCCGATTTGGGCAGGACCCTGAGGTCCGCTACGGAAAACACCTTAAGTCAAATTGCTACTGAAGCGGTGATAGCCAATAACTATGAAGCCGGCTTTAACAGTAGGTTTGGTGAAACAAATTTAAGTGGGGCCTTCTATGTAAGTACTTCAAGTTTGGGTGCAACCTATGTTGAAGTGGATGGCATTTTTCAAATTGCGCGGCAACCGGAAAAAGTAACTGGTTTTGAACTGGCGCTGGATACCAAACTGTTAAAAAACCTATACATGGGAAGTTCAATTTCCTATACAGAAGGAAAACTGGATTCAGAAAATAATGGCAATTACAATACCTATATGAATGGCGATCGAATTCCCCCGGTAAAAATAGTTACTTATCTCGAGCATAAAATTGTTGGAACCTGGAATGCGAGATTATCCCATATATACAGTGGAAACAGGAAGAAATTTGACGCTAATCCCGATGGAGGATATTCTTATGGAAAAGGTTCTGTAAATAGTTTTAATATCGTGAATTTCAACACTAATTATCAATTGACCAAAAACACTAAAATTGGCCTGGGAATACAAAACCTTTTGAACGAAGATTATTACAATCTTAATTCACAGTGGGGTGGAAGGGAAGAAAATTATTTTAAAGGTAACGGAACCAGGTTCAATCTTTCTCTTACGGTTAATTTATAAAACAGGTATTCGCAGCTGGGAATAAGTCATTTCCAGCTGCGGATTTTCTTTTCTAAAAATCACAGGTTAGTGGATGAAAAACAAAACAATTTTTAAATACCATTCCTGGTTAGGGTTAATTACCGGACTATACCTTGTCATAATGGGGCTTTCTGGTGCTATTCTGGTTTTTCACAATTCTATTGAACAGACAGTTTCCATCAATATTCCGGCAAACTTTGTTCAAAAATCACCGGATTATGACCTGGCCATCACTGCAGTTCAAAATAAATATCCTCTTTGGGAATTACGATTGGCTAAATTCAAAAAGGATGAAGTACTGGTTTTTGATCTTAGAAATTTAAAAGAAAGGCGAAAAGTATTTGTCAATCCTTATACTGCTGAAATTATTAAAGATTTAAATTACCAAACCCAGTTTACATCCTGGCTTTTAAAACTTCATTACTCACTTCATGCTGGAGTCATTGGTAGAATTCTAATATTGCTGTTTGGAATATTATTTTTATTATCATTGACCACAGGGATTTATCTCTACAGGAATTCTATACTTAAAACCTTGCTTTTCAAAGTAAAAATCAAAAAGAAAAAAAGGAAAAGTTTTTATTCCTCTTTACACCGTTATGTGGGAGTTTGGGCATTATTATTAAATATTGTATTGGTTATTACAGGAATAACCTTGTCTTATGGAGTTGCCAAAGCAGGATTAAATACCCCATTACCACCCGCAAGTCCTGAAATCGTAACTTCTGTAAATAAAATCCTGAATAAATTGAAAAAGAATGATCCGGAATTCACTCCTACCTATATTCGCTTGCCAAAGCAGGAAACAGCAAAAATAGCTATATATGGCAACTTTGACAAGGATCCTTTTTTCTTCAGTGAATTTTTTAATTCTTTCCAGATAGATTATAAAACGGGAAAAATCCTTTCTGTTACAAAAATAAGTGAAGCTTCATTATTGAAAAAACTGGACAGTATGGTCTCTCCACTTCATTATGGAGAATATGGAGGAATTTGGATCAGAATTCTCTATAGTTTTATTGGGCTATCCGGGCCTTTTCTTTCAATAACCGGGTTTTATCTTTGGTGGAAGCGGAAACGATTTTAAGCCAAATTTTGAAAGATTTGGGGAAATAAATGTCCATAAAAAATAGCAAATGATAGAGTTACTGACTACTAGCTCCCAACTCAATCACCGTTAAAATCATATTTAGAACTACCCAACCCCTCAGCACATTCCCCTTTATCCCAACACTCTCCAAAAGAGACGTTCCGTATTGCGGGGAAAGCGCTTCGTTGAAAAAGTCTTGGACACAGGAAAAAAAGTTGATCCCTTCGTTGCGCTAATCCGCGAATCCCAAAAAAATCGGGAGCGAACCGCTCCACTCCAGGAAGCACTTTTTTGCCTGAGTCCGCCGGATCTGACCTCTTTTCTCGCTTTGTACATGCCGGAACCAGTTATAACTTCACCCTGTTAGTTTATTCACCTTCCGGAGCAATCCTGGCTTACACCATTTTTTGAGAAAGCAAAGTACCGGAATTTAGAAATTAGCCGGCCTTGTAGCTAGCTCTCCTACTATTCAGGATTCTCGGGCGGCCTATCCTAATTCTAAATTCCCGTTTAAAAGCATATCAAAAAATGGTAACGGCGATGGCTCTATAGGAAGTAAATCAAAACCGACAGGGCTTCGTTCAGTCCAACTTCAATTCCTTTTTACAACTTGAAAATAAAAAATGGAAAACGCTCGGGATATAAAAAGTAAATCATTTGAAAAAGTGTTAAAAAACAGATTGGTGTTATTTGATGCTATTTGCCATTTTCAGCCAACTCAATCAGCTTTAAAAACACCTATTCATACCATTAAATATCAAATATAATTTCGCCTAAAAATGAATTTTCTACTTTACCAAAAAGAAATAATATGTACCTTAAATAACTGAATTACAGAGTATTTAAACTGGTTCTGTGTTGTGAATTTTCGAATTTTACTTCGTAAATAATGGGTGATATTTACAAATTTTAATGGAAATTTTTGTCCTATGACTCTTTGATGATCCAGGCAAAATTGCAAGAATATTTTGTTCTGAAAAAAAAATCGGAATAGCAAGAGGATAACACGCTGCGCGATGTTAAGCTTTTTCCACTTTTTTTTAAATAATTGATTTTCAGCATATTAGAACGTTATTGGAATTTATAAAATACAGGGAATAAGAAGTTTTTCACGAAAAAACTTTGGCAGCCCGGAATAATCAACAAATTTTTCACGAAAAAATGGATAAAGGGTACGAAAAAGAACGGTTTGAGAGCCTGAGT
>Ga0307486_1000539_pt1 | contig 34257 bp, 30 predicted proteins | sample CBIW02metaG_FD_203663 | JGI IMG/M metagenome (GOLD analysis project Ga0307486, IMG submission 203663) | Sea-ice brine microbial communities from Beaufort Sea near Barrow, Alaska, United States - CBIW 0.2 | ecosystem: Environmental > Aquatic > Marine > Coastal | place: USA: Alaska | collected... | reverse complement strand
AAAAATCACGGTCATAGGGCTAAATCGGTTTTCAAATATGGCTTAGAATATATATCCAGCTTCCTTTTAAACCCTGAAAAGAAAGGATTTAGCATGGTTTTATTGAAAATTGTCATGTAGTGTAATAAATTTGATTAATTTTAAATAATTTCAACATTGTAAATAACCAATAAACTCCTACCAAATTCTTCATTGACAAAATGTGGTTCCTTCACTCATTTCTATCTGAAATTGAATTCATACGAATAACTTTTTTCGATTTCATTCATGTCTCTTGTCGTTCGACTAAAGTGCGATATTCAATCCAATTCTAAAATCTCCAACAGGAATTGGAACGGAACTTCTCAAAGATAAACCGGGACTAATTCCACTTCCACTAATTCCAACATACAACCCAGCACCTTCAAATTCTAGAGGGGCAATAAATCTAGCTTGTAACTTTAGTCCAAATCTATGACTTAATTGATATTTCAAGCCTAAACCTGCAGTGGCAGTGAATCTATAAACGTTATTTAATCCTGTGATATCAAATATTGCTGCTCCAGCACCCAAACTCATATAGGGTTTCAATAAACCTTCATCTAAAAAATAATTAATTGCATTTAAGGTGATGTAATGCGTTGATATTTCTGTGGAACCTTCAGTGTAAGTACTGTAATTATTCGGAAGAAATCTAAGATCAGTTTTTGTTCCATACGTGTAGTCAAGTTCCAAATCCATTGTATTTGTAACTTCTGCACTAATAGCAACACTTGCGCTAAGACTATTACCGATATCAATATGTCCTTGTTCAAATTGTAATTTCCCATTCACCATATATCCAATTGCAGGAGAAATTTCCAATTGGCTAAAAGTGTAATTGATTTGAAAAAAGACAAGGATTATACTTAAGTACTTCATAGTATAAAGTTTAAACAGTGTTTTTAGGGACTTTAATCAGCGTTAAGTAATTGATTACTGCAGAAACAATTCCTGTGATTATTCCAATAATTACTAATCCCCATATCAACGAAACTTCAATTGTTCCCATGTATCTTTGCCATAAAACGGCTACAGATGTGATTACCCCAAAGATGAAGAAACCATGTTTTATGGTTAACCAAAATGCAGTTGGAAAAAACTTTACTTTCTCTCCTTTCACTGTGAAATATCCAATTAAAGTAAGAATAATTGATAAGGTAATTGCTAAGGAAACAGCTGTTCCTAAAACAGTAACTTCTGTATTTGTAATTGCGTCCACAGAAATTGGAATAACTTCTTTGTCATTCAGCAAGAAATACTGAACTCCACCATTGATAATCGCATTGATAATCCCCGTGGTTATTGCTCCTTTCATCAAGGCCGATTTTGTTGTCTTTTCCATAGAATTTAATTTTATTAATGTTAAGCTTACTCCAAAGTCTGCTCACCACCACCATTAACAAAAATAGTTTGACCGCTTACCCATTCAGAAATTGGAGCTGCGAAATACAACATCGCTCCTGCAATATCATCTGCATAACCCAAACGCTTAATTGGCGTATGCTTCAGCATTGTTTTTTCGATTTCAGGAGTCAATACACTTTCTAATGCCGCTGTTCTTGTTGCGCCAGGACCTACTGCATTGATACGTACTTCAGGACCAAAGTCGTGAGCTAAATTGGCAACTGTATGATTAACCGCAGCCTTTGAACCACCGTAACCACTCATGTTTGGACTTTTGTTGATACTCGACATTGAAGTTGTGAAGACAATCGAACCGTAGCCAGCTTTTTTCATGTGCGGAACAGCCAACTGACATAATCTCCATCCGCTAAAAACGTTTAGTTCATAGTCACGACGAATGTCATCAATGGTTGCTGTGAATGGATTCTCACGTCCACCACCGCCGCCACCAGCGTTGTTGATAAGGATATGGATTCCGCCTAATTCTTTAACTGTTGTATCAACTAAATTCACTAAATCTTCGTCCTTTAAAACGTTACATTCTACTGCAATTGCTTTTACTCCTAATGCTTCAATTTCCTTAGCTGCTTTTTTGGCGTCTTCTAAATTGAAGTCTCCAATTGAAATGTTTGCTCCGTGTTTTGCTAGAATCATAGCCGTCGCTTTACCTATTCCGTTGGCTCCACCCGTAACAATAGCCGTTTTTCCTTTAAGGTTAAATAACTCTGATGTCTTCATGTTTTATATGTTTTTTTAATGTTTATAATATTGAAAACAAAAAAATACCCAATTTTAAGGAATTTTAAAAACTTTGGACTAAAGAATTAACCTAAATTGCCATAATTTTCAAACAGTATATTAAAATCGAATTGAAAGTCCTCCGCCTACTCCAAAGCGGTTGTCGTAGCTTGCTAACAGTGAAAAGTTTTTGTTCATAAGAAATTCAATTCCGGCATTCCAAACCACTTCTTCTCTGTAATTTGTACCGGGTTTAAATTTATCAACCCAACCAAAATCAGCTTGATATTCTACCTCTCCAAAAAGTACTGTTCTAGGTAAGATCATAATTTCTTTTTCTAAACTAATTTGAGGACGTAATTTATTGTCTATTCTAACATCCAGATTAAATAGATATGGAGTCAAATAACGAATACCTGCCACAGCCGTTGTTGAAATTTTGTCATGACTTTCTTCATTTTCGTTCTCAATATTTACTCCACCAAAAACCCGAAAGTAATCTTGTAAATAACGTTCATAAGTAAATTCTCCTTCAAGATTTTCATTCCAACCATATTCCGCTGATAAATTGAATTGATTTCTAATGTTAGAGGCCACAAAGTCATAACCAACATGGTGTGAGGCAACATCTAAAGCGTGCCAAGCATAGAATTTATTTCCTTCTTTAACTATCTTTTTCATAGGAAATTCTTCCATTCTTGGATCACGTGGTGTGTCGTAACTTATTACGCGCGCCATTCCACTCATCATATGATAAAGAATGTGACAATGGAAAAACCAATCTCCATTTTCATCGCCACCATTTTTATAAAATTCTATGGTTACTTTCTCCATTGGAGCAACGTTTACCGTGTGTTTTAAAGGTGAATAATCGCCATTTTTATTAATTACCCTGAAAAAGTGACCATGTAAATGCATTGGGTGATGCATCATGGTTAGGTTGTTGAAAGTCATTCTCGTCACTTCATCATTACTGATTTTGATATTATCTGCTTCGCTTAATGGGACACCATTCATACTCCAGATGTAGCGATTCATGTTTCCAGTCAGGTTGAGTAAAATATTATTCACAGGAACTGAATCAGGATAAGTGGTTTTTACTTTCGCTTTTAAATAATCGTAATTGTATTCTGAAAACATATCCATATCCATCCCTTTCATTCCATCCCTTTCTGAATCCTTCATTTTAGAATGGTCCATTATGGAGTGATCCATATCTTTCATTTTAGCAGAGTCTTTCTTCATTTCTTGATGTTCTTTCTTTGACATTTCATGATTCATTTCATCTTCACCTTTATCCATTCCCTCCATTTTTGAATGGTCCATTTTCATTCCGTATTTATCCTTCATCGCATAGCGATCATCTTTCTTTGGCCTGAATTTAATAGCTGGAGCACCCATTTTCATATCCATTTTCGCCATCTTTTTCATCATTTCAATTTTATCTGGTTTTGGAATATCTTCTGCTTGAAGAATTTCACCTTTTCCTAAATAAGCATTTGATTTTCCTGAACCATCTTGCGCCATCGCTTGAAATTCTATTTGACCACTTTCTGGAATTGTCACGATGAAATCATACGTCTCTGCGATGGCAATAAAAGTTTTATTTTTGGCTACTGGCTCAACGTTTAAACCATCTGCGGAAACTAAAATGGATTTTTCACCGCCAAAAGTCATCCAGAAAGAGGAGGAAGAAGCTCCGTTTATAATTCGTAATCTAACTTTTTCACCAGGATTAAAATCGGGATAAGTAATAGATTCTTCTCCATTCACCAAAAATGCAGGATAATAAATATCCGCGATATCAGCACCTTCCATGCGTTGTTTCCAGAAATTAAGTTGTGCGCCAAAAGCGCCTCGACCAATAACTTTATTCAATGGAGTGGAAGTCCCTTTTTTAATTCCATACCATTCATTTCCTCGTTTCAGATTCCTTAAAACATTTTTCGGTTTTTCATTTGTCCAATCTGATAAAATTAGAACCAAATCCTTGTCATACTCTAATTCTTTTTCTTTAGGGTGAATTACAATTGAACCAAAAACACCGCTTTGTTCCTGTAACATGGTATGCGAATGATACCAATAAGTACCCGATTGACGAATAGGGAATTCATATTTAAAGGTCGTTCCAGATTGAATTGGTGGAGTGGTTAAATAAGGAACGCCATCATAAAAATTAGGAAGTAAAAATCCATGCCAATGCACTGAAGTTTCTACATCCATTTCATTTTTCACATAAATAACTGCGTATTCTCCTTCTTCAAACTCTAAAGTCGGTCCGGGAATTGTTCCATTGACTGTCATTCCCATAACTTCCTTACCCGCTTTATTTACCATTTCCTTTCGAATGGTTAGAGTGTGCTCTCGAACGGGTAAGTTATCGGTGTTTCCTTTATGGGTTTGACTAAATATTAAAGGTATGGATATCAAAAATGAGAAGCAGAAAAGTATATGTTTTATCATAATCGAAATTTTAATTTTTTTATTGAGTTAAAAATTAAAGAAATAATTTTGTTTACGCTTTCTTGATAGTGATAATGTATGTTAAGAAAGCTAAACCATTTTCAATATTAAGTCAAAATTGAATGAGATTTAAGGTGATTCTTTGCTCGTATGTTTAAATTTAAAATTTGCCTTGGTTTTATACAAAAATCACAATACCCTAAATAATCATTTATGCTTCAATTTTTAAATCCTTAAATCAAACAATCCTTGAATCCTTGAATTTTTATATTATTGAATCTCCAATGTATTTGGATGATTTGCAAATTGTTCCTACACTGTATCTCCGATTAATGTTTATTGTTGAATCCTTGAATTATTAATCCTATTTATAAATTTTCACAAAATCAATTATCGAATTGTATTTTGATTTACATTTGCATTGTGAAAGCGATATTTAAAAATACTTTTTTGACCCTCTGTTTTACTGTTTACTGTCTATCAGTTTTCAGTTCAGTGGCTTTGCCATCGTTTGACACAAATTTCTCTGACCAACAAAAAACGGAGGGAGTTCATTTAACAGAATTATCCAAGATTATTTTCCCACAAGCAATTAGTGCGGAAGGTTATGGTGTTTCTATCGCTCCTATTACCCCGGCTTTTGATGGTGGAACTGACAAGGCATTTATTGCGACTCAGTATTTGAGTAAACTGATTGTTCAAAATAACATCAGTTCTATCAAGGAATCTAAAACCTTGGAGTTACAATTCCGAACAGAGGATATCATTTTCCCTTTCCATAATTTCTGGTAAAATTCTTTAGCTTTATTGAAATGACCAATGCGTTTGGTCATAATTCTTGTGCTTTAATAAATAGCACATCTTTAAATTGTTAAAAAGAAATTCACCCCGTGAAACACCGGATTTAAAAATTAAAAAAATGGATACTGGAAATATTTTAATTGGAGTAATCTCCATCATCGCAATCGTTTTACCTTTTATTATCATGTACCGCAAAAGCAAAAGTACAGAGAGAGGTTTAATCAAAAATTTAAAAGAGTACGCTAATAAAAATAACTTTCAACTGGATAAATGGGAGTCAGTAGGGAATTTAGCATTGGGAATTGATAATGTAAATCAGTTAGCTTATTTTGTTGAAGTGGAAGGAGTGAGTTACGAAACACGTCACATTGCTTTATCTGAAATATCAATTTGTAAAGTGGATCGTGAAGTGCGCGATGTTGATTACCATGGAGAAAGAGATAAAGTTACACACAGTTTAAATATTTGTTTTTATCCTAAAAATAAAAGGGATGAAATCATTTGTTTTAGACTCTTTGATGAAGATAATAACAGAATGTTAAGTGGCGAAATACAATTGGCCAACGATTGGGTTTCGAATTATAATGAAGTAATTAATTCAACGAATGCATCTTCAACTGTCGCATTTGAACATAAAATTGCAGTAGGTTAATTAGGCGTTTTTCATAATTTAATAGTAAAAAATCCCTTTGAGCAATCTTAGGGATTTTTTATTTTTACGATTAAGCTTTATTGGTCTCAGAAATAGTTAAAAATAAGCACTTTAGTAAATCTAGTTTTATAGTTTTAGCTTCTAAAAAGCTTTGTATCAAGCAAAAGATTTTAGATAAAAGACGATAAGTCTAAGATCTAATATCTAACATCTTGATTTTAGATGGTTATAGAATTTTATTCTCATTTGAACCTATGCTACTTTCACTCCATAGTGGGTTCAGTCAATACATGATTACAGAAGCACTCTATTTATGTGTAATTATTTGACACCTCAAACTTTAAAATGAGATTTCTCTATTTTTTTTAAAACCCCACAACAAACCATCCTCACTTTCCGACAGAACACAGCGAGAAGGAATCCCTTTTTTTCTTTCAAATATTTAATTTTCTAGTTGATCAAGCATTCATATAAAATTTCAAAATAAAATTTAATTCTATACTATTGTAATGAGCTCTTATTCTACAATTTGATTAAGTTTTTAAAGAACATTTTTCTATGCATTCATAACTTTTTTCACACCACAAACCAACCTATCCCTTCATTCATGCGTCTAGTAAGAAACCAAACACCATGGAAGCAAAAAACATCAAGTCGTTAAATTCAGCTGTATATGTAATGCGCCATTTTGTAGAATTGAGTGCTACATTACTTCCTATTTACGAGAAGATAACTAGAAATGAACCACATAGTGTTCATTCAGAAGACGATAAAAAACGAATTGACATCGTTTATGAGACCTATAATGTGAACCCTAGAACAAGTGAATTCTTGTTAGGATCTAATATTGTAGCCTTGATAAAAGATACTTACTATGAGTTAAAGAATCGATCAAAAAGCAATGAAAAAATCGCTCAGGAACAATTAGAAGCTTTTCAAGATGAATATGCCAAATTGAAACAAGATTGGTATATTACTTTGATGAACTAAAATCAATTACGAATTGGATAATTACGAATTACGAATTTTAAAATTCATGATTCAATTATTAGTTCTCTATCCTATTTTAATTTTATAGTTAATCCAATTTTGTTTGGAGTTATTGAGATAATAATATCTAAGTATTGGAGATGCAAAAGTAAAAGCGAAATCATCAATTACGGAATTGTACAGAATTCGTAATTCCTAATTGATAATTCTTAATTGAGTTTAAAAGGTTTTCACTACTTTTGAAGTAATGGAAAATAGTATTGAATCAAAACGTACATCCTGGCCTGTAATGGAGTCATTTTACACTATTCAGGGAGAAGGACATTATTCAGGAAGAGCAGCTTACTTTATTCGCACAGGTGGCTGTGATGTGGGTTGTGTTTGGTGTGATGTAAAAGAAAGTTGGGAGGCTAATGATCATCCTGATACTTCTTTGGAAACTTTACTGGATGGGGTGACTTCAACACCTACAGACTTTGTTGTAATTACGGGTGGTGAACCGGCAATGTATCCTATTGAAACACTCGTTTCGGCATTACAAGATAATTATAAAGAAGTCGCAATTGAAACTTCTGGTTGTTATCCTTTGGATGCGAAAGTGGATTGGTATTGCTTTTCACCTAAGAAATTTAAAAAACCTGTTGACGAAGCTTATATCAAAGCAAACGAACTCAAAATTGTAATTTTCAATAAAAATGATTTCTCTTGGGCAGAAGAACATGCTGCAAAAGTGAATGACGATTGTTTACTGTATCTTCAACCTGAATGGTCAAAAGAGGCACAAATGTTGCCATTGATTATCGATTATGTAAAAGATAATCCAAGATGGAGAATTTCATTACAGACGCATAAATACATGAATATACCTTAGGATATGACAAAATATATCAGTTTACTTTTCACACTTTCTCTTTTGCTTTTTTCAAGTTGCGCAACTGCCCAAATGGGATATGGTACAAAAAGTAAAAAGGCAATTAAGCTTTTTGAAGAAGCAAGAAACGCTCCTCAAGAAAATTTCGATATGGAAAGAGGTCGACCAAATTATCAATCTGGAATTGACCTACTGAAAAAAGCTTTAGAAAAAGACAATAACTTTTTGGAAGCACACCAATTGATTGGTGAATATTACAGAATAACGAATCAGCCCAAAGAGTCCGTTTTTCACTTTAAAAAATCTTTGGAAATTCAACCTTCTGCTAATTTGAATGGACAATTGTACATCGATATTAGTGATCAACAACTCCGAAATCATGAATTTGAAGATGCTATTTTCTTTGCAGATATGGTTTTGCAATCCAATAGTAGATCAACACCAGAACACTTAATTATGATTGCACATAAATTGAAAGCCAATGCTGAGTTTTCAATTTTTGCAATGAAAAATCCATCGAAAATAAGCCCTGTAAATATTGGGACATCTATTAATACAGAGCATCCTGAGTATTTTCCAACGATAACTGTTGACGGTAAAACTTTACTTTTTACTAGAGAAATTCCGAATAATGATGGTATGCCAAGAGGCCAAGAAGATTTCTTTATTTCCACATTAACAGAAAATAATACTTGGTCAACCGCTGTTCCAATGCCACCCAATATTAACACAGAGCAAAATGAGGGCGCGCCAACAATATCAGCTGATGGAAGAACGCTTATCTTTGTTGGTTGTACAGATATCACAGGAACATATTACGGTAGAAATCGTGAAGGAAAAGGAAGTTGTGATTTATTCATTACTGAAAAAATAGGTGGAGAGTGGACAAATCCTGAGAATCTTCCTGGTGAGGTGAATAGTTACAATTGGGAGACACAACCTTCTCTTTCAGCAGACGGAAAAACATTGTATTTTATCAGAAGAGTGGGTAGAAATAATCGCCACAGAAGTGATATCTTCATGAGTAAAAAATTGTCAGACGGTTCTTGGGGAAGGGCAGTTCAATTGCCAAATAATATCAATACCGAAATGTCTGAATCTTCAGTAATGATTCATCCTGATGGACAAACTTTATATTTTGCGTCTAATGGACACGTTGGAATGGGTGGGACGGACATTTATATGTCAAGAAAAGATCCTTTAGGAAATTGGGGTAATCCTGTCAATTTAGGATATCCAATTAATACCGAGAGCAATGAAAATTCATTATTGGTTGGGCCAGATGGAGAAATCGCATTTTTTGCTTCAGATAGAGATGGAGGAGAAGGGAAGTTAGATATTTATTACTTTGAATTACCAGAAGAATATCGTCCAATCAAAACAACTTATTTCGAAGGTTTAGTTTTTGACGCAACAACTAGAAAACCTTTAAAAGGAGAGTTTGAGTTAATCGATTTGGCAACAGGAGAACAGGTTATTGCTTCTGAAGCAGATCCTATTACTGGAGAATTCTTGGTTGCTTTGCCAACAAAAAAAGAATATGCACTGAATGTTTCTTTCCCAGGTTATAGTTTCTTTTCTAAGAATTTTGACATGATAGCAGGAAGCGATAAACCTATTTTTATGGAGATTCCTTTAGTTCCTTTAAGTGACGAACAGCCTGTTTTATTGGCCAATGTATTCTTTGATTTAGGAAAATCAACTTTACGAAAAGCATCTTATGTTGAGTTAAATAAACTCTCGGCTTTAATGACTCAAAACAGCAAAATCAAGATTGAAATTGGCGGTCATACGGATATGAGAGGTGATAACGATGACAATCAAAAATTATCTCAAGACAGGGCAAAAGCCGTTTATGATTTCTTAATAACAAAAGGAATTGAAGCGAATCGTTTGTCTTATAAAGGCTATGGAGAGGCTAAACTAATTAATTCTGATGAGCAAATTGGAAAAATAGCTACAGAAGCTGGCAAGGAAAAAGCACACCAAGAAAATAGAAGAACAGAATATAGAATTGTAAAATGATTCATTTTTTAAGATTAATTCGTCCAATCAATTTATTGATCATCGCTGTAACAATGTACAGTGTTGGTGGATATTTAGACCTCGTTTATTCGAGTTTCAATGATGGAATAATGCTAGTTCAATCATTCAACTTTTTCTTGTTGGTAATTTCAACTGTTATGATTGCAGCTGCAGGAAATATCATCAACGATTATTTTGATGTAAGAGCAGATCGAATCAACAGACCAGAAAGAACCATCATAATGAAGCACATCAAAAGAAGATGGGCAATTGTCTTTCATTGGGTGCTCAACTTTGTGGCCTTCGGAATTGCTATTCACTTAGGACTTGTATTAGATACTTTTTGGTATGTATTTATTCATCTATTGTCTATCAATTTATTGTGGTTCTATTCTATGCATTTGAAAAGAACTTTAGTCATTGGAAATGTCGTTATTGCGATGTTGACTGCCTTAGTACCGGTATTGGTTGGGATTTATTATCAAGATTATTTCAAAACAGTAGTTCTTGAAGAAGCACATCCGTTTCATTTGAATAATTACAGATTCTTTCCGCTTTACATAGGACTTGGACTAGGTTTATTTGCTTTTGTTCTCAATTGGACACGAGAAATAATCAAAGACATGGAAGATGTAAAAGGTGATTTGGTATTAAAAGCACGAACGATTCCAATTGTTTATGGACTTCAAAAATCGCGTACAATAGCAATCATTTTTGTGCTCATTACAATGACTTTAACCATTCCAATTATTTGGTTTTGGAGAACAGGTTATATCGATGGAATAGCATTAGTTCCTTTGCTTTTGAGTGCAATATCTTCTGTTATTACATTAATGATTTTATTTCGACCAATAAATCAGAAAAATCTTAAACAAGCCAATCTAGGAATTAAGTTCACAATGATATTTGGAATGATTTTACCATTGTTTTGGGGTATCCAATTGCTGAATTAAAACATAAATTATGTTCTCGAAAAAGATAATATTAGGTTCAGCTTCTCCACGTAGAAAACAATTGGTTGAACAACTTGGAATAAGCTGTGAAATTCGCAAAAAGGAAGTTGATGAGGTTTTTCCTAAAGAACTTTCGCATTATGATGTTCCAGAATATTTATCAAAATTAAAAGCAGAACCGCTCAAAGCTTCCATTCTTGAAGATGAGGCTTTACTGACTTCCGATACGGTGGTAATTCATAACAATCAGATTTTAGAAAAACCGAAAGATTATGCAGATGCTGTTCAAATGTTAGAACAATTATCTGACAGCATCAATGAAGTGGTAACTGGAGTTTATCTGTTCAATCCAAACCACGAAAAATCATTTTCTGTTCGCACAAAAGTATTCTTTAAGAAATTAACAGTGGAAGAAATTGAATATTACGTTACCAAATACCAACCTTACGACAAAGCCGGAGCTTATGGAATTCAAGAATGGATTGGTATGATTGGCGTTGAAAAAATCGAAGGATGTTTTTACAATGTTATGGGATTGCCAGTCAATGAATTGTGGAAGGTTTTAAATGATGAGTTTGCGTAGGGACGTTTTGCAACCGTCCTCTGCCTCATCATAACCGTCCTCTGCGCTCATCATAACCGTCCTCTCCACTCATCATAACCGTCCTCTGCGCTCATCATAACCGTCCTCTCCACTCATCATAACCGTCCACCGCGCTCATCATGACGACCCGCATCAACCAAAAATAAATCGTTTATCCAATTCAATATCAAAAAATCAACCCATCATTCCTAAAGTGATCAACTGTGCCCATCTGTCATTTGAAAAAAGAAGAACCACCAAGAATATAGGCATAACCTTGACGCTTACATGGTAAAGAACACTAAAGTAAATTGTTTTATTTTTAATAAAAAAGGTCAGTAAAGGAATTAGTAATACTATAGGAATTAATGGAAAAGTGAACGATTGACTGTAGATTGGTGTATAATAAAACCACCTATCGTGTTCATAAAACTTCACATATTTAATGTCTTTAAATAAAGGAGTCCGTTCCAGATAGATAAAATTATTGTCGGTCAATGAGAGGAAATCTCGCGCAATCCAAGCTTTTTGACCGTTATCAAAAACCACTTGCAATGATTTCATGTTTGGACTCCTTCCGTACGCTGGTTGAAAATCTTTACTCTCAACTGATGACGGAATTGTTTGTGTTGAAAAAAAATGCGAATCTAATATGATGAGAAGACTAATAAATGAACAAGCAATCATGATGATTTTGAATCTTTTCCAATTTCGTCCAGACGTTATGTCTCGATAATAACGCTCGTTTTCCAACGCTTCTTTGCGCTGCATTTTTTCGTAGCGCTGACGAGCATTTTTTACTCTTTCTTCCCATTCTGTGTTGGTTTTACTTTGTTGGGGACTTTTACTTTGCTGTGTATTTGTATACGTTCTTGATTGGTGAGGACGTCTTGTTGTATTCGTTTGAGTATACGTAGTGTTTTGAGAAGTATATTTAGGTTTTTTCGCCTGTTCAAGAGCCAGAAGAATTTGATCATAAGCTTCTGTAACTTGAATAAATTTGTCTTTTGCTGCTTCAGAAGGATTTCTATCAGGGTGATATTTCATCGCTTTTTTGCGATAAGCTCTCTTAACGATTTCCTCATTCTTAGTTGGTGGAATTCCTAGTATTTCAAAATAACGCTTCATACTCATAGAATTTCTGCGGTAGTTTTATTCCGGTCAATTTTCCCCGATGGTGTTTTGATTAACGAAGATATAAAAAAGTAAGCTTTTGGACGTTCATATTTTGTCAATTCTTTGTCAATCTTCTCTTTTAAATCTTTTGTGTCTAAGTAAGATTCACCAATAAAAACAACTTTACTTCCCAATTTCTGATCATCAATTTGACCAATAATAAAGTCCGTTGAATCAATGACGTTTGCAATTTTTCGTTCTACTTCTTCAGGGTGAATTTTAACTCCACCTGAATTAATTACAAAGTCAGCACGACCTGACCAATGAAAGCTTTTCTCATCAATTAAATCAATAATATCGGTTGTTTTTAATCCTTTAATCTCTAATTCTTCACAATCAATTACCAAACAATCATCTTTAGTTGAGAATTTCGTATTACCAATTGCTCGATACGGTTCGTTTTCATTTTTTAAATTTCGCAAAGCAATATGAGAAACAGTTTCCGTCATTCCAAAAGTAGCGTAGGTGTTACATTCAAAATTCTTAATCTTTTCAATCAATTCATCCGAAACTGGTGCGCCTCCAATAATTAAATGCTTGATGTAATTCAATTTTTCTGGATTCTCTTGTAGCGTTTCTTCCACTTGTATGGGAACCATTGCCACGAAATCTATAGTGTGAGAAAGGTTTTTGAGTGGATTACGAGTGACATTTGTTACATACAATGTGAGGTCAAATAGGAGAGAACGCACCACCATCATTTTTCCTCCAATATAATCTATTGACATACATAGGAGCGCTGATTCACAATTGCCTAAGTCCAAGAATTCACCTGTCATTTTTGCCGAAGCTTCCATTTTTGACTTTAGAATTTCTATTGCTTTTGGAGGTCCAGTAGAGCCAGAACTCAGCTGAGTAATCGATTGGCTATCATTATTCCATATTGAAATGAAGGTCTCAATATCTAAAATACTGTCTTTTGAAATGTCTAGTTTTTGTAAGCGCATTCAATCTATTTAAAGGGCACGGAATTTGAATCACGTTGTTTTAATATTAATCCAAATATGCTGATTTTAAATCTAGTTTTGTAACTTTAGCATAATAAAAATATGAATATGAAATATCTAAGTGTTATAACGATTGTATTTGCATTAATTGCATCTTCTTTCGTTTGGGCGCCTGCTAATAATGATGAAGCGGGAATTAATTTTGAAACGCTTTCATTTGAGGAAGCAATTCAAAAAGCTAAAAAAGAAAAGAAATTAATTTTTCTAGATGCTTATGCCGTTTGGTGTGGACCATGTAAAATGATGGACAGAACGACATTTAAAAATGAAAAAGTTGGAGAAGTATTCAATAAAAATTTCATCAATATCAAGATAGATATGGAAAAAGGTGAAGGTCCAGCAATTGCTAAAAGATATCAAGTTCGTGCCTACCCAACAATGATGTTGATCAATGCAGAAGGTAAAGTTGAAAAAAGAATTTTAGGAGCAGTAAGAGATACGCAGCTTCTTTCAGAGGTAAATGATTTTGTGAAATAATATATTTTTTTCATTGACGATAAATTTATGGGCGAAATAATTTTCGCCCTTTGTCATTTTTATGAAAATATTGAGTTACCAAAATAAGTCGTAATTATTTAAAAAGACTTTCCTATGAACTGTAATTCAGATAGTTGGTGATAGCTTAGGTTTTAACAACTGAGGAATCCCTTCTTCCTTTTTGATAAAGTTTAACTTCAAGAAAAAATAATTGATGCGATTATCCGCTGTAATTATTGAAAAACACAACGTTAAAACTAGTGATTAACGACCTATCTTTGTAGCCCAATCAAAATATAATGTTTAATCTAATACAGAATTTTATTTTTATTGGTCTCAAAAAGAGGCAGAATACTATGTTCCTGACAATCCATCGGGATTAATTCGTCTCGACTTAGCTTGTATGGGTCTCGATAATAAGTGCTTAGTTTTGTGAGAAAGACAAAAAAGAGGGTCTATTGTCTAACCTCTTTTGTCTATATCTTTTGATTGTCATAGAATATTATTCTCGTACGAATCAATGGTACTTTCAGTCAATTGTTGTTCAATCTATATCAATCTAGCCGCTTCATTATCTAGCACATACTCAACTTGTGGCATTGTTTGCAGTATAGAAGCTGGAACTTGGATAGATATTTCACCGTTTATTGCTTCATTAATGATCTCAGATTTTCTTTCTCCTAATGCGAGTAACAAGATTTTTTTTGCTTGAATTATGGTATGAATACCAATACTTATCGCTTGATGAGGAACTTTGTTGAGCGTCCCAAAATCTGTTATGGCATCTTCTCTTGTAATGGAGTCTAAATTTACCAAGCGTGTTGTAGAATCAAAGCTAGAACCAGGTTCATTAAAACCGATATGACCATTGCGACCAATTCCTAATAATTGCAAATCTATACCACCAAAACCGGCTATTTTAGATTCATAATCTAGACAGTATTGTGTTATTTGATCTGGAGAAGAATCTGTATGTGGTACGTGAATATTTTTGGGTTGGATATCTATATAACTAAATAAATTCTGATTCATAAAGTAAGTATAGCTCTGATCGTTTTCTGAGCCAATTGGGTAATACTCATCAAGATTGAAGCTAACGACATTATGAAAACTCAAGCCTTCATATTGATGCAAACGGATCAATTCTTTATATACTTTTTTAGGTGTGTTTCCAGTCGCTAATCCCAAAACTGCTGGTAAACCCTGTTTTTGTTTTTCAAGAATAAGTTCAGCTATCTGTTTCGCTGTGTAAAGTGAGGCTTGCTCAGCATTAGAAAATAATGTTGGGCTTTTAAGTAATGTATGTTTGCTATAATTGTTAGACATATCTGTAGACTGAATTCATTTTTAAAGCATTGATGCTTTTTTAACTATTTTAAAAATGGGATATATTTAAGTAGTTTTTTGTTTAGTTAATACTTTGTTTTTAACACGAAATAAAAAAATGTGTAACAAATATATTTAATTGGTTTTTTTGATTGATCAAATATACAATTATTTTTAAGTCATCAAAAGATTTTGAATGATTTACATGTTCGTCTTTCTTAAAAGTATGTATATCTAAAGTTTTAAATTGTATTAAAAAGTAGTCACTCGTTTTTAGAGACTAAAATTTTATATTATTATTTGAAGTTAGCATATTTTGCTAGTGTTGGAACGAAGAGTTATAGAGCTTGTCGAATTGAAGAAGTCAGTTACTGTTTGGAACGAAAAGCAATCCCTGTAACACGCTTAGTTTCCACTCCATCAATGACCTCGCTTCTCACTAAATCTTGAGCAAGATCAGTCTCAAAAACAGCTTTTAAATTCTTAATTTCACCACAAGGAACAAAGTGTTCATTCATGTATTCCAAAGTTTCATCTGCTAAATGTTCAACCACTTTTACTTTCAATAATTCAAATAATTCAGTTCTGTTTTTTACTCTTTCCTGAACAGTAGAATAGCGTTTGTTGACTGCTAATGCCGATAAATTCAAATAGTCACACAGCTTACTGAAATGCGTATTACTTCCAATTGCAAAAGTTATTGTTCTGTCATCTGAAGTGTTGAAAAGCTCACCATAAGGAGCGATGTTAGGATGTAATGAACCAATTCTTTGTGGAACAGCATTGTTCATTAAATAATTCGAAGCTTGATTTGCCAATGAACTTACAGCAGCTTCGTAAAGTGAAACCGTCACACTTTTTCCTTTATAATTTTCATTGTTTTTTTTGGAAATTAACTCAATCAAAAGCCCTTCTTTTAAATGATGAGCTGCTAAAACATCTATAAAAGCAACAGGCATTTTTACAGGACCACTTTCTGGAGTTCCGTTCATAGACATAATTCCAGATTCTGCTTGTAAGATTAAATCATAAGCGACACGATCACTTTTATCACCATATCCATTGATTTTCCCGATGATTAATTGAGAATTGAATTCACGAAGAATTTCATCCGTAATCTTTAATTTCTCTTGATCTCCAAATTTGAAATTCATCAATAGAATATCAGCAGTCTTTACCAATTCATAAAGCTTTTCTCTATCATATTCTAATTTTAAATTCAGTTGCTGATAAGTTTTCTTGTAATTGATACTCGAAAAATAAGCGGAAACAGAACTTGATTGATCTTCCATTGGTAATTTCCAAGAACGGGTAATATCTGGATATACAGGATTTTCAACCTTAATGACATCAGCACCCAATTCAGCGAAAAATGAACCAACTGATGGACCCGCCAAAACAGTGGATAAATCAATTACTTTAAGGTTTTTGAAAATAGATTGTGTAGACATTGAAATTCGCTTTTCTTGTTTGTAAAGATAGTTTATAAATGACAATTGAAGATGCTGAATCAATGGAATGATTGTTTTTTGAAACATTGCTAAGAGGTTCTTTGTAATTGTTTCTGATAAATCCAGATTATAATACAGCGAATAGTGCAGTATAATACACTATTTGTTTACTTTATCTCATTTATAATGATTTTACAGTATTGAAAGTGCATTTTAGTGCACTTTTTACTATAAAAAACAGATCACTTTAAATCCGCGATCATCCGCGTTCCATTACAGCGCAAATTCCCTAAAACTCAACCTTCACCCCTCCATAAAAATTCCTAGTTGCTGCTGGATTAAAGTAGCGATTTGTATTTTTTTAAATTGCGGAAATGTTTATTATTTGAACTCTTGCGGATCTTGACGAGTATCAAAAACGTGTGTTATATATGCTATGTTGTCTATAACTTTATAAATGATTTTATTGTGGTTACAAATCAAATAGCGATGCCCTTGATTTAGATGTTTTAAAAGTTCTTCCTCCTGTCCCAATTTTGTGCCTAACTCAAGCGTTTTAACTTTATTAAAGGCTTGGTATCTTACTTTTTTGGCTAGTAAAACGGAAAAATGCTTGTTATAAATTTTTTAGAGGTCTTTTTTGGCTTCAATTGTTCATTCAATAATCATCCTACCAATTCTTAGACTCTTCAGCTAAACCATCGTGTGAAATAGTTTTTCCTTGTTCTATTTGTTTATTAGAAATTGCTACACGGTCAATAATTTCTTTTTCAGACATTGTAGGGAAGCTAACGTCCTCATCATTTTCCTTTACAGTAACAAAATCTAAGCTTTTAATGAAATTCAGAAATGCTTTTGCTTTACTACTGTCCTTTATATTTATGGTAATTTGCATAATCTCAAATTTAAACTTGTATAGTACCTAGTTATAAGGAAATAAAGTGATTGCTAACATCAACAAATATATACAATTAAATGGTCAAAAATAAATGTGTTCTTTTGAAATTTTGCTTTGATGTTCTTTAGTAATCTAATTCACCACTTAAAAATCTAACTTAACCCCTCCATAAAAATTCCTAGGTGCAGCTGGATTGAAATAACGATTTCCAAAAGCATTGATATCGTTTCCTAAACTGTATTTTTCATTCATGAAATTATCTATTCCAGCGAAAAATTGGATTTCAAATTCCGAAGATATTTTCCAATTCCATGTTCCTTTTAATTGTACCAAATGAAACTCTTCTGAAAAGACAGTATTTCCATCATTCAAAGGCATTGCTGAAGTATAATTGTGAGAAATATTTAATCCAAACCTTTTTGGGAAAGTGATGGTTAATGTATTCGACAAAACCCAATCAGGAACCGCAGTTACCTTGTTCTGAGAAAAGTCATTGTCTTTTACTTGATATTTTCCAAAGCGATAATGATTGTATGTCACTGCAGATTGTAAATTCAACTTTCGGATAAATCGACTAGAATTCGGCTTCAAAATATACGCCCAAACCGAAGCTTCAATTCCTTGTTGATTGATTTCTCCTGCATTCACATAAAAATCAGCACCATTTTCATTGATTTGCCTTACAATTCCATTGTTCATTTTGTAATTGTATAAACTCACATCAGCAATAAATCTTCTGTTGGAAGTTTCCCAGCGCATTCCAACTTCATAATTGATCCCAGTTTCTGGTTTTAATTCTGTGTTGATGATATTATTGGAAGAACGAACTTCAGCAATTGTGGGCGGAGAATACCCTTTTGAGATGCTTCCTCGAACAGCCAACGTTTTTGTAATTAAATAAGAAGTCGCAACTCTAGGCATTAAAATATTCCCGAAATTTATTGCTCCGCTTGAATTTTGGGCTATTGGAAAAAGCGTATTGTAATTGATTTTAGCTTGATTTAACCCAGCCGAAGCTTCAATTGTCCAACGTTTGTAAATATTCGCCATTGCACGATAGAAGTAACTTCCTTGCGAATTGTCTAAATTATCTTTTGCTTGTGGATTACCTTTTACTCCTTGATTGTTATCATAATTCTCAATTTCGTTCCATCCTTTTTGACCTTCAAACCCCAATTGCATTTGCCATTGAATATTTTCTTTGATTGTGTCTTTATAAGAAAGGTAGGTGCGTAATCCTAGATTTTTCTCTGTTCTAAATTCATAATTCGTTATGAAAGGATTTTCAAAATCAGTATGTGAACCAAAAATGCTAATTGTATGAGAGAGATTTTTGGTAATTTGGGCATCATGCGCAATTCCTCCGAAAAAAGTTTTGTTATAAATCCCCGCATTTTGTTCGCTTGCAGATGGATTTGGTCCACCAGCTGGACGGGCCATTGTTGGATTTTCTTTGAATTGAAACTCTGTTAATCCTCCTGGAGTTTCATAATGTAAATCAGAATATAATGCCAAAATCCGCAATTCATTATGCTTTGAATATTGCAAATTATGAGCCGTTTGAAAAGTCTTTTTATCCAATGCTGAATTTTCACGATAACCATCTGAACGTGTAAAAGATTGATCAACTGAAAATGAATATTTATCATTTACTTTTCGCTGAATGGAAAGTTGTTCTTGAAATAATCCGAAAGATCCTCCGCCCAATAACAATGAACTTTTGTTTTTATTGACATCAAATCCTTTGGGTTGAATTCGAATTATACCACCAGAATTAGCACCATAAAGTGAACCGTCTGGACCTTTTAAAACATGAATCGAAGAAATTGAAGCAGGATCTAACAAATTCAAATATGTATTTCCGCCAGCATCGGTCAAAGGAAATTCATCCAAATAAATCTTCGTATTTCGAATCCCAAAAGGAGAACGAATCAAACTTCCACGCATTGCCAATCGATAACTTCCCGGAGAACGTTCTTCCATTCGAACTCCAGGAACTGTATTCAATGCTGGTAAAAGAGTCGTGGTCTGTTGAATTTCAATTTGACGAGAAGAAATATTCTGAGCTGATGAGGTTAATCCCAACAAAGGTTGTTTGGAGAAATAAGCAATGATTTCCACTGCTTCGAATTCAATTTCTTGGGACTTAGAAACGCTGTCTGGTTTTTGTCCGAAAAGAAATGAAAACGAACATAAGAATATGGTAAATGAAAGGGATTTGAGCATTTAAAGTGAGTTTTTAAAAATTAACCGCAAAGTCGCAGAGGAATCGCAAAGGTCGCAGAGTTTTTCACCGTTGGTGAAGGGAGGAAAAGGAGAGCTAAACAACTTTGTTTTATTAATGGTTAACGTCAAGTATTAAATTGTAAATTTGACGTAAACCATTAATAATTAAACCTTAAACATTAAAAATTATTTCCCATCAATTGAATAAAGTTTCCCTCCTTGCGTTACCACATACAATTCACCATTCCTCCCTTGTGTAATATCTCTAAAACGTTCTCCTTCGTCTGCTAGAATTCTTTCTTCTCCAACTACTTTATTTCCTTCGATAACCAATCTTGCAATGTGATTGCTGTTTAATCCACCGATGAAAAGATTGTTTTTCCATTCTGGAATTTTATCTCCTTTATAGAAAGTCATTCCACTTGGAGAAAGTACAGGATCCCAATAATAAACTGGTTGTTCCATTCCATCTTTTTGCTGAATTACAGGGTCTCCAATTTCTCCTCCAGCATATTCAATTCCGTAAGTAATTATTGGCCAACCGTAGTTTTTTCCTGGTTTAATTAAATTTAATTCATCTCCACCTCGTGGGCCAAATTCGTTGCACCACAATTCACCCGTTTCAGGATGAAAAGCTAGTCCTTGAGGATTACGGTGACCATAACTGTAAATTTCTGGACGTGCATCGGCTTGTCCTTCAAATGGATTTCCTGCAACAGGTTTTCCTTCGGTTGTGATGTGAACTATTTTACCGAATGAAGTATTCAAATCTTGAGATTTCACTCGTGTTTCTTTGTCTGAACGTTCTCCAATACTTACAAATAAATTTCCTTCTTTATCAAATATTACTCGTCCTCCATAATGCAATTTCCCATCATAAGTTGGTGATGCGCGATAAATAACTTGTGCATTTTCGATGGTTTTTTCATCTTTTGACAATTTTCCTTTTGCAATTGCTGTATGGTTTCCTTTATCTACTTTTTCGGTAAAAGCCCAAAATATCATTCTGTCATTTGAAAAATCAGGAGATAAAGTCAAACCCAATAATCCACCTTGACCACGATCATCTACTTCTGGAATTCCAGTGATTTCTTCACTCACTTTACCACTCGAAGCGTCTACAATTCGCATTACGCCTTCCGTTTCCGTGATTAATAATCTACCATCTGGAAGTTCTACAACACCCCACGGCGCATTTAAAGATTCCGTAATTACTTTGAATTCATAAGGCGTGGTCGTCTTTACCCCAGCAATTCTTGTTTGCCCCTCAAAAGCGGGTTTATAATCCGCATTTCCTTTTTTGGTTTCTACAGGAGTTAAGGTGTCACTGATTTCCTGATTGTCGACCACCTGAATTTTTTCAGATGTGGAATTCGCATTGCTGCAAGATGTTAAGGTTGCAGCCAAGAGTATTGTGGTGTAAATGATCTTCATATTGTTTGTTTTAAGTCTGTTCAATCTAACAAACTTAAATATAAAAAGTTTAATTCTATTATGAGGGTATTGTAATAATTTATCCATATCATGAAATGATTAAAAAGTCCTCCCTCGGTATCTCTCCCGACTCTTTCGGGACAGGCTCTTCTAAGGGAGAGGTGCTTCGAATTAGTCATCTTCATTTAATAAAAGTCGATATTCAAATTGACAGAATGAAAAAAAAATCCGCGATAATCTGCGTTCGAAGATCCGCGTCATCCGCGTTCCAATACAGCGCAACTAACCATCCTAATTCAGTATAACATTAACTGGTGTTTATCTCCATTTCACTCATTGAAATTGCTAAATTTACCTTTCTTAAATAAAAACACATGACTGAGTTAAGTTACATCGTTGGGGAAACACAAATCAAAGATAAAAACATTGAAGCGACTTTAAAATTGCTGAATGAAGGAGGAACAATTCCGTTTATTTCACGCTATAGAAAAGAAGCGACAGGCGGACTCGATGAAGTTCAAATTGCTGAAATTCGGGATGTTGCCGATAAATATAAGCAGATTACACAACGTCAAGAAACGATTCTAAAAGCCATTGATGAGCAAGGTGAGTTGTCAGATGAATTGAAGAAGAAAATCAGCGGCTGTTTTAATATCAATGAATTAGAAGATCTTTATTTGCCGTTCAAGAAAAAACGAAAAACCAGAGCTGAATCTGCCAGACTGTTAGGTTTAGAAGGCTTAGCAAAAATCATCATGTCGCAAGGAAATCAATCTCCTGTAGCTGCTGCTAAAAGTTTCGTAAAGGGAGAAGTGAAAAATGCTGAAGATGCATTGGCAGGAGCAAGAGATATTATTGCAGAATGGATCAATGAAAATAGCGTGGTAAGAAGTCGATTGAGAAAGTCTTACGAAAATCAAAGTTTACTGACTTCAAAAGTGGTGAAATCAAAAGCGAAAGAAGCAGAGAAATACCGTGATTATTTTGACTATTCTTCGTCTTTAAAAAAATGTCCATCTTATCGTTTTCTGGCCATTTACAGGGCGAACAATGGAGGCTTTTTGAGAATGAAAGTAGTGGTAGATGAGGACTATATTTTTGATTTCATGAATCGACTTTATGTGAAGAACAATTCCCCAATGAATGAGCAAATCGAAATGGCTTATCAAGATGCATACAAACGATTGTTGCATCCAGCATTGGAAAATGAAGCATTATCAGAGAAGAAAAAAGAAGCGGATAAAACGGCAATTGATGTATTTTCTGAAAACCTAAGACAGCTTTTATTAGCACCTGCTTTAGGAAAGAAAAGAATTTTAGCCATCGATCCAGGATTTCGTTCTGGTTGTAAAGTTGTGTGTTTGGATGAAGCAGGAGAATTAATAGAAAACCTTAATATTTTTCCTCACGCGCCACAAAATGAATTAGAAAAAGCGAAAAGTAAGATTTTAGAATTGACTGAAAAGTATAAAATTGATGCGATTGCTATAGGAAATGGAACTGCAAGTCGGGAAACCGAGCACATGGTGAAAAGCATAAAATTCAAAACCGAAGTTGCGATTTTTGTGGTTTCTGAAGATGGAGCATCGGTTTACAGTGCAAGCGCAATTGCCCGACAAGAATTTCCTGATTATGATGTCACAGTAAGAGGTTCGGTTTCTATTGGTAGAAGATTAATGGATCCTTTGGCAGAATTGGTGAAAATTGACCCAAAATCGATTGGAGTTGGTCAATATCAGCATGAAGTTGATCAAAAATTATTGAAAGAAAGTCTAGACGATGTTGTGATTTCGTGTGTAAACGAAGTAGGAGTGAACCTCAATACCGCATCACCCTATTTAATGAGTTACGTTTCTGGATTAGGGCCACAGCTAGCAGAAAACATAGTTGAATACCGACGAGAAAATAACGGAATTAAATCTCGACTAGAATTAAAGAAAGTCAAAAGACTAGGAGAAAAAGCCTACGAACAATGTGCTGGATTTTTAAGAATATTAGATGGAAAAAATCCGTTGGACAATTCGGCTGTTCACCCAGAAACTTATCCAGCGATTGAAAAAATGGCCAAGCAATTAAAGATGACTGTTTCTGCTTTAATTGGAAATGCAGAAGTGTTGAATAATCTAAAACAAAAAGACTTTCCTTATATAGATGCTTTTACATTTGAAGACATTATTAAAGAATTGAAAAAGCCAGGAAGAGATCCAAGAAAGAAAGTTGAGGTACTGGAATTTGACAGTACGGTCAAGACGATTGGCGATTTGTCAGTAGGCAAAGTGCTGAATGGAATTGTGACGAACGTTACAAATTTTGGTGCATTTGTGAATATTGGGATCAAAGAGAACGGCTTGATTCATAAATCGAATATGGCGGATGTTTACGTTGAGAATCCTGCGGATTATTTGAAGCTGCATGAGCATTTAGAGGTTGAGGTGATTCAGTTGGATGTGGAGCGGAAGCGGATAGGTTTGAAGAGGGTAAATTAATTACGAATTGTGAATTACGAATTTAAAATGGGCGTAAACTTTTTTTGAGAAAGGCACGAAAGGAAAATCGGAATTTCCGATTTTTCTACTGAACCATTAAATATAATTCTGTGGAGAAAATTCAGTTATCCGGAATTTCCGGATAACTGCTAATGATGGCGAAAATTATAGTTCACGGCATTGATGAATCAGCCGGTAATTTATCATTGAATTTTACAATTGTGTTGTGAAGGTTGGAACTTCCCCCCTCTTTAAAGCTAGTGTTAAAGCCCGAGCACTGGTAGGGACGATTTGCAAATCGTCCGTACAGCTCGCAGGGAAATTTCATAAATTAAATATCCCAAATCGGGAAATCACAATTTATTTCGTATATTTGTAGCATGAGAATTATTGCTTTTCGTGGGCTAAGAGAATTTTTTGAGGAACAAAAGTATGCTGATTCAGAAATCTCTTTGAGAGCTTGGTATCAATTGGCGAAAACTGCTGAGTGGGAAAACTCTAATGACTTGAAAAAGCAATTTAAAAATGCAAGTATTGTCGGAAGTGGTAGAGTTGTTTTTAATATTAAAGGCAATGATTACAGATTAGTAGTTGCGATAGATTATGAGTTTCAGGTAATCTTCATAAGATTTGTAGGAACTCACAAAGAATATGATAAAATTGATGCTAAAACTATTTGATTATGAATATACGACCAATTAAAACAGAGGAGGATTATACTGCTGCAATTAACAGAATTGAAGAACTGTGGGGAGCAAAAAAAGAGACTATGGAAGGCGATGAATTAGACTTGCTTGTAACTTTAGTTGAATCCTATGAGATGAAACATTATCCAATTGCGCCACCAGATCCTATTGATGCGATTAAATTTCGAATGGAACAAATGGGAATGACCAATGCTGATATGGTCAAATATTTAGGTAGCCAAAGTAGAGTGAGTGAGATACTGAATAGAAAGAGAAAACTTACATTGGGAATGATTAAAACTTTATATAAAGAATTGAAAATACCCGCAGATATTTTATTGGCTTGATCAATATGAAATCAAATGGTTAAGAATAAAATATGAATTTAAAAATGAAACATCAAAATGACGGATAGTATGACTCCATAGAAATATTAACTAATAGCCAAATGAAAAACCGTCATCATTCATCAAATGAAAGTAAAAACAGACCTTGTCAAAATAATTGAAGTACTACCTCACGTAACCTTTGAGTTAGAGAGAAAGGAAGCATTAATTATCAAATCAAAGAAAACCAATTCTTCAATAAGAATTGCATTCTGGAAAAGAGAGCACACTGTGTTTTTTAAAGATTGGCATTGGCACTTTTCAAATAATAATGAGGAAAACGTATATATGATTGAAACTATTTTAGATATTATTCAAAATAGAACTCGAATGAAGGAGAAAATTATAAATGGAAAAAGTAAAGGGAATACACTTGAATTTCAGACGAAAAATGGAGAGTTTGGTTCTCAGCTTAAAACAGAAATTATTTCATTTATTTTTTTGGGTAGAAAAAAAGTAACGAGATATAAATATTATAATATCGATTTTTAGATAATCCGATATAACTGGTAATTAAAAAGAATGTTCATTTTAAAGATAAAACAGTTTGGCTTACCCAGAAGGTGATGGCAGAGTTGTTTCAGACTACTCCTCAAAATATAACCATTGATTTTAAATATATATTTGAAGAAGGAGAGTTAGAAGAAAATCGAACTATTAAGGATTTCTTACAAGTTGAAATTGAAGGTGAAAGAGAAGTAAAGCGAGAGCGACAATTTTATAATTTAGACGCTATAATTTCAATTGGTTATTGGATAAACTAAAAAAAATATATAGAAAGTAACCTTAAAACTCTAATCAAAATGGATACAGACGATTTATCAATCCCAACATACAACGGTATCCTCAGTGAAGCTGAGAAGTTTAATCGCGACTTAACCTTGCAATTTGGACTTTTAGCTTCTCAGTGTAAAGACGATGATGATTATTTAAATAATGCAGAAGCTTTAATCAGACATTGGCTTGGCGAAAAGGATTTTGAATACATAATTGATGAATTGTTTTTTGGAAACAATGTAAATAAAGTTGAATTCAAAAAGACCTTAAATATAATTCTAAAAAACATAACTGAAATAAGAAAAACCCCCATGAAGGAAAGAGAATATGAAGATTGGGATTAACTTTATAGTTAATGGAAAGTACTTCTGACAAAATCAATGTATTCAAATCCCTTTTCGAAGGAAGAGAAGATGTGTTTGCTATTCGATGGGAAAAAGGAAAGAAATCTGGATATATGCCGGCTTATTTTTATGATCCTTATCGTTATCGAATGCATAGAATGAATGGAGGTACATTCCAAAATTTCACAGAGAAATCTTATCTGAAATATTCGGATGAACAAATTCAGAAGCATTTGGATGGTGTTCATCACATCGGAATTTATCCTTTATTGCATGACAATACCACTTGGTTTTTAGTTGCTGATTTTGATAAAGAGAACTGGGAAAAGGAGGTGATTGTTTTTCTAGATGCTTGCCAAGATCATAAAATACCAGCTTATTTGGAGCGTTCACGTTCTGGGAATGGAGGACATGTTTGGATATTTTTTGATCAACCTTATCCTGCAATACGAAGTCGGAAAATATTCATTTCTATTTTAGAAGAATCGGGGGCATTTTCAATCTTTGATAAAAGTTCAAGTTTCGACAGACTGTTTCCTAATCAGGATTTTCTCTCAGGGAAAGGATTTGGAAATCTTATCGCTTTGCCACTTTTTAAGCCAACTTTTGAAAAAGGGAATAGTTGTTTTGTAAATCCTGAAACTTTTGAACCAATACCTAATCAATGGTCTTTTCTGAAAAACATTCAAAGGGTTTCAATTGATTATTTAGATGAATTATATAAAGGATTAAAACCTGATGTTAGTGTTGTAAAACAACCTCCTACAAACGGAAAACTAAGGATTTCATTAGTCAATAATGTGAAGATAAGCAGAATTGGATTAACGCCAATCCTTATCAATTATTTAAAAGAAGAATTAAACTTTGCCAACTCTGAATTTTTCATAAAGAAGAAATCAGGAAGAAATACTTTTGAAACGGCTCGCTATTTCAAACTGGTTGATGAATCGGAAAATGATATTTTTATTCCAAGAGGTTTTATAGGGAAGCTTTTAAGATTTTGTAAAGAAGCACAAATCGAATTTGATTTTGTCGATGAAAGAAAGCTTAAGCCAACAATTCCTTATGAATTTAATGCTTCTTTACGATCCCTTCAAAAGAGTGTAATTGAAACGGTTTCTAAAAAGGATTTTGGTGTCATTGTAGCTCCGCCAGGTTCGGGAAAAACAGTGGTTGGGTTAAAAATAATTGCTGATAAAAGTCAGCCTGCTTTAATTATTGTTCACCGAAAACATTTATTGGAGCAATGGACAGAACGAATTGAAGCATTTTTGGGTATTCCTAAAAAAGATATTGGTGTTATAGGGAAAGGCAGGTCAAAAATCGGTAAACAAATTACGGTTGCAACGATTCAAAGTTTACCTAAACAAATAGAATCTATTCAAGATCAATTTGGAACTATCATTGTGGATGAATGTCACCACGTTCCAGCAGAGACTTTCAGGAAAACTATTGAGAAATTAAAAAGTTATTATCTGTATGGATTGACCGCTACACCTTTTAGAAAATACAGTGACGGAAAAATGATTTTTACGCATTTGGGAGAAATTATTGCCAATATTCAAACTACAGAAATAGAAAATTATAAACATGCGAAAATTATCATTCGGAATACAGAATTAGCTGTTCCTTACAATTCTAAAACGGATAATTTCGAAGTGTTATCAGAAATATTGATTCACGATACTGCACGAAATAAGCTGATATTAGCGGATGTAAAAACTGAATTGAATCAAGGTAAAAAGGCGGTAATTATTACCGAACGAAAGGAACATATTGATTCGTTGAATTTGTTTTTGAAACAATCTTATGAAACCATCACATTAAGGGGAGAAGATTCAGAAATTTCAAAAAAATCTAAATGGGAAATATTAAACGAAGGTAATTTTCAAGTATTAATAACTACTGGACAATATTTTGGTGAGGGAACAGACTTGCAGAACATTAGCTGTTTGTTTTTAGTTTATCCGTTTTCATTTGAAGGGAAATTAATCCAATATATCGGTAGAGTTCAGCGCTCTGAAATAAATCCTATTATATACGATTACAGGGATTTTAAAATTGATTATCTCAACAAACTCTTCTTAAAACGGAATACATATTATAGGAAAATCAGTAGACAAGCAACTTTGTTTGATGAACCAGACAAAGAAATTAAAACTTCAAATGACCTTTTATCCATAGAAAAGAAAATCAAAATACCGATTGAGGAATTGGAGTTTAATTATGGAAGTGTGGGATTTAATTACCTTATAAATGAGATGAATATAACTCTTGAGTTTTACATCGAAAACATTGAAATTCGTCCTGAATTTGAAGTGCTTAAACCGTATTTAATCAAAGTATTAAAATCTAAAAATATTTCAGTGGAGTTGTTTGCTGAGTTTGAAAATGGAAAATTGGTTTCTCAAATAGCTTCATCCACTGATATCGAGAAAATAAATAAAGAAGTAGTTGAGGGTGTAAAATTTCAATTTTTAAATAAGGGATTACTAAAACAATTCGGCACAAAAAAGAAAAATGTTTTAACTTCAGATGAACTACAAGAAGGAGGTCGGGTTTACGATAATGCAGAAGATTTACTAAATGAAATTCTGGAAAATAAACAATACAAACATTCAGAACACATTCAATATTTAGCGGAAAGACACGAAAAATCAGTCATGAAAATTCGATTTGTTTTAAAGCCATTTTCGTTTGTTTTCCTTCTTTCTGGTGAGAATAATTACTTTATTATCTTGGAGACTTTAGATACTGAAGAAGCAACTTATATTTGGAAAACTGCCAAAAACAAGGAATCTTTAATTGAAGAAGTAAAGCAAATTGATAAACAATTGGGAATTATTAGAGAACAAGGGAGACAGGTGTTTTTGAAAAATAGCCATCAAAATTTCACAAGAATCATCCACGATTATTCAGACAACAAAAAAGGATTTGTAACATGGAAATCAGGGATAGAGGAAATTGTTTAGTATGTCTAAAGCTTTAATAACTTTTGCAAATGCTCTATTATGTCGATTCAGTATGATTCTTTTTTTCATAAAACTCACCACATTTAACATTCCAAAAAAACAGCTTAAACACTTCTCTGTAAATTGGGGAATAACCACAATTATAACCACAATAAAAGACAGAATATAACCAAAATACAACAGCTATTAATTGTCTCATTTATTAAAAATAGTCATTTTCTTAGCGGGTAAATTCAACTAATGAATTAATAATTAGCATGCTAAGCAGGATTTTTTTATACTTGTGAAAACACTACAAATGATAAAAAAATACTTATTTATAGCTTTACTTGGATCAGCTTCATTGGTTTTAATTTCTGCTGGTCTCTCGGAGACATCTAGCAAAATAGAATCCTACAAACCGCTTCCAACTTATTCAGGTGGGCCTGGTTCAGGTGGACTTGGAGATCGCACAGGCAGTCCACTTTCGTCTGCAACACGTGCACAATGTCACAGTGGTGGATCTTTTGGTGCTTCAATTTCAATGCAACTTTTAGATGGTGGAGTTCCTGTAACTAGCTACACTGCAGGAACCACATATACCATTGAATATACAGTTGCTGGAACTTCCAGTGGATTTGGTTTTCAAGGGGTGGCATTAACTAGCACAAATACTGCGGGAGGTTCATTTAGTGCACCATCTGCAGGAAGTCAAACAGTAACTATAGCTGGAAGATCTTATGTAGAACATCTTGGTTTATCTTCAAATGGAAATTTTCAAGCTACATGGACTGCTCCTGCTGCCAATTCAGGTTCAATTAGTTTTTATGGAATTGGGCTTGCTGCAAACAGTAACGGAGGGACCTCTGGAGATCAAGTTACTGCTCCTGGAGTTATAACAATTTCAGAATCAGTTCAAACTAGTGTAACATACACAGGAAATCCATTTTGTGGAGATGCAACAAATCAATCACCTCAGGTAACTGGAACGGCAAATGGAACTTATAGTTCAGCAGCTGGTTTATCAATTAATGCAAATACTGGTGTAATTGATGTGAGCGCTTCAACTCCTGGAACGTATACTGTTAACTATGTTTATGCATCAGGTTCAACAAATACAAACGTGACAATTTACTCAGATTATACCACTTCAACTTCTGAAACAATTTGTGCAGATGAAACTTTGACATTTGGAACGCAAGTCTTGGATGCATCAAACGCTGGTTTAAGCACCGAAGTTTTCCAATCGATGAACGGTTGTGATTCTACAGTGAACTTGACATTAGCTGTTGAAGTGATTGATATCACAACAACACTTTTCGGTGGCCTATTAACTGCAAATCAATTTGGAGCGGATTACCAATGGGTAGATTGTGATAATGGTAACGCTGCAATAACTGGAGCAACAAATATGTCTTTCACACCATTGGTGACAGGAAATTTTGCTGTGGAAATTACACTTAATAATTGTACGGAAACATCAGCTTGTACACTGGTTGATGTTGCTTCTGTTGATGAATTTAATATCGAGTCAGTTGTAGTTTATCCAAATCCAGTAGTTGATGTACTTGAAATTAAAAATATGGATCAATTCGGTAAGATTAATTCAATTGCTTTAATTGATGCGAATGGAAGAATAGTGAAAGAAATTTCTGTAAATAGTTCTTCAATGAATATTGGGGATTTGGATTCAGGAATCTACTTTTTAAGAATTAAAAGTAATTCAAGAGTTTCGACTATTTCGGTTGTGAAAAAATAGTTTTTGGATATCAAATTTTTAAATAAAGCATCGTCAATTGGCGGTGCTTTATTATGAAGTGGTTATGTATTCTCTAAGCCTTTTTATATAACGACTGCAAGAAAACTAAAGATTTATACCACACACCTTGCACATGGACAAACTCTTTAGAATTTCACCAAAGGATTTTAAGCAGGAGTGTGGAATAGTTTAAATGATATTAATTCAACCAAATGGTACTTTTAAGGCTGTGAGAAAGCAAACAAATTATAAGTATGCAGTATAAAATTTGACCGAACAGGAATAATATTTTAAACTATTGAAAATCAAATAAGTTTATTAGATGATTGAAAGTCAAATGGTTTTCTTGATTTTGATATTATACTTCATTATGACCAACCAATAACCAATGATAAAATTCTTTAGAAAATTCCGACAACGCATGCTTTTAGAAAATAAGTTTGGCAAATACCTACTTTATGCTGTTGGAGAAATTATTCTTGTCGTGATTGGAATTTTGATTGCTTTACAAATAAATAATAATAACGAAGAACGTAAAATAAAAATAAAAGAACTTAGCTATTTGGCAAATATAAAAGCCGATTCACATCTTAATTTAACCGAACTCAAAGCTTATATTTTAACAAGAGAAAGATCGGTAAATTCAGCTGAAACTATACTCGAATTATTTGAAAATATAGAAAACGTCGACCCAGAAGATTTTAATTTTCACAATCTAAATGTTCAGATTTGGTATCCATTTAATAAGAACAACAATGCATATCAAGAATTGATAAACTCTGGAAACCTTGCAATTATATCTAATGATTCAATAAAGAATTTACTTATCAATATGGAATTGAATTACAAGCAAATAGAATTTATAGAGCGTCACATGAGGCAAGATTTCGAAAGTTATTTGTACCCAATTTATTTTAGCATTACTGACCTTCAATCAGATATTACAAACTATACTTTTCAAGTATCAAAAGGAACAGAAGGAACAAAAGCAGAATTATCAAAGGATAAAATGGAATTGTTATTAAAAAATCAAACATTTAAGAATGGATTTGTACTTTCAATTTTCAGTAACAATAGGCTCATTCTTGACTATAAAAAGATGATTTTGATGACTGAAAAATTATTGAGTTCAATTGATTCAGAATTAGCTGAAAATAAATAACGAAAGCACATCAAAGATTATGAGATCACAGTGCCTCAAGGGATACTATGCTTCATAGACTAACCGCTGTTCATCATTTTAACAACCAAGAACCAAATGATAAAATTCTTTAGAAAATTTCGCCAACGCATGCTTCTTGAAAACAAGATGGGTAAATACCTTCTTTATGCCAGTGGAGAAATTATACTTGTTGTAATTGGAATTTTAATAGCGTTACAGATTAATAATTGGAATGAAGTAAGAAAGGAACAGCGGTTGGAGGAGCAATTAACTGATTTGTTAATTTCAGATTTAAAAGGAAAACAAAGAGAGCATTTTTCAGACTTAAAAGACACTAAAAATGTGATTAAATCATTTTATAAAACAATAGATTATTGGGAAAATGAAAAAGAAATTGATACTACCAATCTAAAATGGACTTTAAAAAGGTTGGGTACGGATATTTATTTTCAAAATGAAAATTCGCCTCTCTATAACAGTCTATCCAACTCAGATTTATTAAATCAATTACCAGATAGTTTGACTAAACAAATCGACAATATGTACCGTCTGAAAATAATGGGGGTAAAAATACAATTAGATAAAGCTACTGAATATGGAACTCATTGTAAATTAAATTTTTTAGTCCCAAATAATTTGATTGATTTAAATCAAAGTAATTTAGAAATTAAGAAAAGAATTGAAAGTGTGGATAAAGAATTTATTTCTTATGCTAAATTATTTCTAAATACCTGCAATCGCCTAAACAGCGTATTAGAAAGTTCCTCTCTCGATCTGAATAAATTGATAGATGATTTAGAATCCTATAACGAAATTGAAAATTAATGTATAAACGAAAGTACAATATTGAATAGAAGATTAAATTTATTAACATCTCGTCTTTGCACTAAACAAATGCTTGACACAGAATCCAAGTAAACCATAAAAACTATTATTATTCATTATGATGGTTTTAAGTTTGAAATGGAATTAAATAATTGAAATTCAGATTGTTTTGTTAAATTTGAATTGATATAAATTCTGAATTTATGCTTTGGACTATCCAATTGTTTTGATTCATTATCAGAAACCGCCATCCAATGATAAAATTCTTTAGAAAATTTCGCCAACGTATGCTTATTGAAAATAAGATTGGTAAATACCTGCTTTATGCCAGTGGAGAAATTATACTTGTTGTAATTGGAATATTAATAGCGCTACAGCTCAACAATTGGAAAGAAGAAAGTAAGGAAAAAATACTTGAGATAAGTACCTTGAGTGAATTGAATTCCTCTTTTAGGGAAGATTTGAATGACATTAACTTCAATCTTAACTTTAACAAGAAAGGACTTTATGCATGTGAACAGTTGATTTCTGCCTTCGATCAGGGATTGCCGTATCATGATAGTTTAGATCGTCATTTTGGTCAATTCTATATTATTTCAGTATTCGTAAATAACACTGGTGCTTATGAGACTTTAAAATCTAGAGGTTTGGACATTATTAGCAATGACAGTTTGCGAAGACAAGTACAGTTGATGTATGATATTATCTATTCTGAAATCTTGGAGAATCAGAGGAACTTCAACTACATAGATTTAGAACAAAACAAAATCTTTATGATTGAGAATATGACCAATTGGAAGCTTTTTGAGTCAGCAAAGCCTAGGAATTACGATGAAATTAGTAAAGACACTGTGTTTCATAGCAGGCTAGCATATACTGCACAGGTAAGAAATATATCGATTAGCAGGTACAGTAGAGCGAAGAAGGAATGTGAAAGCGTTTTGAACAAGCTTGAGCTAGAAATAGAACGACTTTCGAATTGATAATGTTATCAAAAACAAATTGAATAGTTTAAAAATCAGGGTTTATCTGAGTATTTGGTGGATTGGTAAGGGTATGTTTTGAATTTTGTTGTAGGTTTTTTTGAATTATTAGATGATGGGATTCTGCTGGTATTTATGGTGGGGGAAATGGTTTTTCGTTTTCGTGAATGGATTTATTATTTTTATGATAGTATGTCGGCGAAAATGTAGATTCAAGTTTGTGTGAAAAGTCCAATGGAATTATTAAATTTCGATGAAAAGTTAGCAAACATTAAATGGCTCTATATGAAATACTGTGGGTAATCAATTTTAATCCTTCTAAAAATTAATAGTTCTACTACGAATTTAACTGTAACCTAAACGAGTTGTATTTTAAAGTATTTATCAAAATTATCATTTCAT
>Ga0307486_1000537_pt1 | contig 34443 bp, 26 predicted proteins | sample CBIW02metaG_FD_203663 | JGI IMG/M metagenome (GOLD analysis project Ga0307486, IMG submission 203663) | Sea-ice brine microbial communities from Beaufort Sea near Barrow, Alaska, United States - CBIW 0.2 | ecosystem: Environmental > Aquatic > Marine > Coastal | place: USA: Alaska | collected... | reverse complement strand
AACAACTTGAAGCTTAAAAGAAATCGAATAATCTTTTTGAGTACGCTTTACATACTCAGCATTTACTGATGTTTTCATTACACTAAGGATTTAGTGTATCTCTATTTCAGGACGGGACATCTCCACAAATAAAAAAAGCTGTCCAATTTAGGAACAGCTTTTTTTGTAATTAAAAGTTTTAAGAAACCTTACTCAGTTTTTACCGGAGTTTTTACAGGTGTTTTGAGGTCTGTTGGTTTTTTCGTTACGCTATCAAACATTAACGGAGTTGCGATAAATAGTGAAGAATAAGTTCCTACAATAATACCTACAATCATCGCGAACATAAATCCTCGTAAGCTTTCACCTCCAAAAATAAAGATGGCGAATAATACTAATAAGGTTGTCAAAGATGTATTTATTGTTCTACCTAAAGTACTGTTTAATGCGCTGTTAATAGTTCTGCCTAATGGCCAGGTTGTATGTTCATTTACAAATTCCCGAATCCTGTCAAAGACTACCACCGTATCATTTAGGGAATAACCAATTACCGTTAAAATCGCAGCGATAAATGCCTGGTTAATTTCCATGCTGAATGGAAGTAAGTTATAGAACAAGGAGAAAATTCCCAATACTATAATGACATCATGCGCAACAGCTGCTACTGCACCCAAACTGAACTGCCATTTTCTAAATCTCAATAGGATATATAAGAAAACTACAATCAATGATCCAAGGACTGCCCAGAATGAATCATTTTTAATATCATCAGCAATGGTTGGTCCAACTTTCATGGATTGCATTATCCCAACTGAATGCTCTCCCGAACTAATTCCAAATTCTTCAGCGGTGAGATCTTTAGGTAAATAAGATCGGAGTGCCTCAAACATCATTTGCTGAATTTGAGCATCTACTTCTTCCCCTTCGTCCTCAACTTTATATTTTGTAGTTATTTTCAATTGATTGTTAGCACCAAAGGTTTTTGCTTCAGCACTACCAAAAACGGCAATCAAATCATTTTGAACATCTGTTGCGTTAACATCATCTGCAAAACGCACTGTATAAGTTCTACCTCCAAGAAAATCGACCCCTTGGTTAAGTCCATTTGTTAAAAAGGAAACGATACTTATTAAGATTAAAACTCCGGAGAACATATAAGCTATTTTCCTTTTTGCTAGGAAATTGATATTCATGTTTCTAAACAAATTCTTAGTCCAGGTTGTAGCAAATTCAAGATACTTCCCATTTTTTCCGTAACCGTCAATGAACAATCGGGTAATAAAAATAGCGGTGAACAATGAGGTGGCGATACCTATTAACAAGGTGGTAGCAAAACCTTTAATTGGTCCGGTTCCAAGAACAAGCAAAATAAACCCGGTAAGACCCGTGGTAATATTCGCATCTAAAATAGAAGATAGAGCATTGCTGAATCCATCTTTAATAGCATCTTTTTGAGCCTTGCCTTTAGCCAACTCTTCCTTGATCCGTTCAAATATCAGAACGTTTGCATCAACGGACATACCAATGGTCAAAACAATACCTGCAATTCCAGGCAAGGTTAATACAGCTCCAAGACCGGCCAAAATTCCGAAAATAAACAGAATGTTTACCGTTAATGCAACATCGGCAAACAAACCTGCTTTTCCATAATAGAAGACCATAAAGATTAAAACAATAGCTAAGGCAATAAGGAAAGATGCGACTCCACTGTTTATAGCTTCATGCCCTAAAGATGGACCTACAATTTCACTCTGAATGATATCTGCAGAGGCAGGAAGTTTCCCAGCTCTCAATACGTTTGCAAGATCCTGACCTTCTGTTATACCAAAGGTTCCTGAAATTTCACTTCTTCCTCCACTAATTGGCCCAGTAGTAACCCCAGGAGCAGAATAAACAACATTATCAAGTACAATGGCGATATTGCTTTGTTCAGAATAAGCTTTACCGGTCATTTCTTCCCAGGTTTTAGCCCCTTTTCCATTCATTTGCATAGATACTGCTACCCTTCCAACCTGGTCGTAAGTTTGTTTAGCATCGGTAATAACGTCACCAGCCAATGGAGGAACATTTTCACGATTCCCCTTAATAGCATATAACTCAACTAATTTTTCTTTTTGAACTCCCCAGGCAAATTTTGCATAGCGTAATTCCTGAGGTAATAAAGAACGTACTTCCGGAAGTTGCAAGTATTCCATTACTTGTGCAGAATCTTTTGCTGCAAAAGTTGCAAGTACTGGACTTCCCTGAAACCCTGGAGATACCATTAAACCAAGTAAAGGATTATTTCCTGCTTGTTGCACTTCTGAACTATCCTCTGCACTTGCCAATAAAGCTTCTATTGCGGCATCTTCCTTTGAAGTAGAGGCAGTATCAACCAAAGCTGTATTATTTACTTTCTCTTTTTTAACTATGTCAACCAATACATTATTGGCCCTTGCAAGAAAGTTTCCAAAATCATTATTTTTATAAACATACCAAAACTCTAACTGAGCGGTACTTTGAAGCAGACTTTTTACACGACTGATATCTTTTGCTCCCGGAAGCTCTACCAAGATCCTTCCTGAGTTTCCCAATCGCTGAATATTAGGTTGAGTCACTCCAAACTTATCGATACGTTTTCTCAATACTTCAAAAGCGGAAGAAATGGATTCATTGACTTTTTCCCTGATAACAGGTTCAACTTGATCATTAGTCATTTCAAAATTAACCTGATCGCTTAAGCTTTTGTTTGCGAATATATCTGGAGATGCCAATTTTGCATCCGGAATTTTGTTGAAAGCCTCAAAGAAAAGGTCAACAAAACTATCCTGACTATCTTTTTGAGCGGCATCGGCGTCAGCAATAGCTTTATTGAATGCCGGATCTTTGCTGTTATTAGATAATCCCTTCAAAATATCTTTGACAGAAATTTGAAGAATTACGTTTATTCCTCCCTTAAGATCGAGTCCTTTGTTAAGTTCTTTTTCTTTAGCAGAGTTATAAGTAATTCCAGCAAAAATTTCCTGATTCCCAATGGAATCCAGATATCGTGCTTCAACCACATCTCTTTTGGTTGAATAATCGTCAACATTAGTGCTAATTTTCTCTAGTGCATAGTCTTTAGCGTCGTTGTCTACACCACTGGCAATGAATGTAAATGATAATTGGTAAATACATACCAATCCAAATAAAATTGCAAAAACCTTGATCAGTCCTTTATTCTGCATTATTCCTTATAATTTAGGTCGATTTTTAAAACGGACAAATATAGGATTTCAAATATTCAAATCCCAATTAATTTTTTTTGATTATTTTAACTTTTGAATAAAAAAAAAGACCACCGAATTTGTGGTCCTTTTTTAATTCGGTTTTAAATAAAATTTAGATTCTTTATCTAAAATGTGAGCAAATTATTCGTTTTTTTAACACCTTCCGCGCTTTCTTTCATTTTTGCTTTTTCTGCATCGTTTAATTCCATTTCAACAATTTTTTCCAAACCATCTTTTCCTAAAATTACAGGAACCCCAATACATAAATCGTTTAAACCGTATTCACCTTCCAACAATGCTGAACAAGGAAACATTTTCTTCTGATCGCACGCAATTGCCTGAACTAATGCAGAAACAGCTGCTCCGGGAGCATACCAGGCGCTTGTTCCTAACAATTTGGTTAAGGTTGCTCCACCTACTTTGGTATCTTCAGCTACCTGATTTAATCTCTCTTTAGATAAAAAAGCTGATACAGGTACAGAGTTTCTGGTTGCCAATCTCGATAATGGAATCATTCCTGTATCGCTATGTCCACCTAACACCATTCCATCAACATCTGATGTAGGACACTCTAAAGCCTGGCTCAAATTATATTTAAATCGGGCACTGTCTAATGCTCCACCCATTCCAATAATTTTGCTTTTAGGCAAACCCGTAGTTTTGTGAACTAAATAGGTCATTGTATCCATTGGATTACTCACCACAATCATCACCGTATCTGGCGAATTTTTCACTAAATTAGAAGAAACCTCTTTTACAATATTAGCGTTAATGCCTATTAATTCTTCTCTGGTCATTCCGGGTTTTCTTGGAATACCACTAGTAATTACAACTACATCACTTCCTGCTGTTTTAGAATAATCATTTGTAACTCCAACAATCTTTGAATCAAATCCATTTAATGAAGCTGTTTGCATAAGGTCCATTGCTTTTCCTTCTGCTACTCCTTCTTTAATATCCAATAATACAATTTCTGAAGCGAAATCCTTAATAGCAATATACTCTGCACAACTTGCTCCAACTGCTCCCGCTCCTACTATAGTAACTTTCATTTTTATATGATTTTTATTAAATTATTAACATTCTACGAAAATACGAATATTGACTCGCATTTATAGTATTGAAATCACAAAGATTTAACCTTTTATATTTTATAATGAAGGCCTAAGTTTGCATTGAAAAAGCTGCCAGCTGTAAAAGCGGTACTAACCTTGAAATTGTCTATATAATAGTTAAACCCAAGGTCAGCTTTAAATTTGACGTCATTTCCTCCTATTCCACCCAGTTTATTATTCAAGGTTGGCAACAAGTCTCCTCCTCCACCCAAGGAATAATCAAAATTCGAACTTGTTCCGCCTATCGCACCAAAAACCTCGAAATCTCCATACAGTTTTGAAGCTAATGCCTGAAGCAACCATAAATCTGCATTCACATTTATACCATTCAATTCAAGTACATTGAAACCACTCGCGCTTATTTGAATAGGCGCATATGCATAATCAATTTCTATGTGACTGTAGGTTATTGCAGCGGAAATTTTAAAATCATCTGGCCTGGAATATCTAAAATATTGGGCGAAATTATGTTTTACCCCAATCCCTGAAGTTTTCACACCCACATCATTGATGTTAATCCTGGGAATATATCTTATAGCCACCTCGGTTCCATATGGCAAGCCAACCGTAACCTGCGGAAAGGGGTGAATTATAATTTTTTTATTTAAGCCATCAATAGCGTCAAAGGTAAAATCCTGACCTAGGTAAGAACCTTCATATGAAACATCGGTTTCTCCACCAAACACGGTAGGAAGTAAAGCATTTGAACTGCCTTGAATATTTAGTGTATCAAAATCTTTATTAGCGACGAGTTTGGTTTGTTTACTTCCAGGTATGAATACTGCGTTTCCATGTATGGATACTTCAACTTTCCATTTGCCAAGATCCTGTGCAGATGAAAACCAACCTGCACTCGATTGAATTGCAGCGGCTTCTGCTCCTGGTGCCGCAAAATTATCGGCAATCAAAAGCATATCATTAACAAGCTTGTCTTGGCTGCTTTGGGCTCTTGAAAATCCGAAAGCCAATAACAGGCTACTCAAAAAGAGATTTTTGAAGATTTTTTTCACAGTATATTAATTTAAGTTCAGAGTAAAAATACTAAAAATAGACTCTGAATAAATGATGTTTTAACAAATTTTGCTGATAATCAAAAAAACCCACGTTTTACGTGGGTTTTAATATCTAATTATGCGTCTATATTAGCATAGACTGCATTTTTTTCGATAAACTCCCTTCTAGGGGGAACCTCATCACCCATAAGCATTGAGAATATTCTATCAGCTTCACCACTATTATTGATGTTCACCTGACGCAGTTTCCTGAATTCAGGATTCATTGTGGTGTCCCATAATTGTTCTGCATTCATTTCACCCAGACCTTTGTATCGCTGAATTGAAACTCCTCCATTATAACTTTGCGCAATGGTATCCCGTTCTTTTTCGCTCCAGGCATATTGTTTTTTCTGACCTTTTTTAACCAAATAAAGAGGCGGAGTCGCAATATATATGTGGCTGTTCTCAATAAGCTCTTTCATATATCTAAAAAAGAAAGTAAGTATCAAAGTTTCAATATGGCTACCATCCACATCGGCATCACACATTATCACAACTTTATGATATCGTAATTTTGACAAGTTCAATGCTTTGCTATCTTCCTCTGTTCCAATAGTTACACCCAAAGCTGTGTAAATATTTTTTATTTCCTCATTGTCAAAAACGCGGTGAGTCATAGCTTTTTCAACGTTCAGAATTTTTCCTCTAAGCGGTAAAATAGCTTGAAAATTCCTATCCCGTCCTTGTTTTGCAGTTCCACCTGCCGAATCTCCCTCTACCAGGTAAACTTCACATTTTGAAGGATCCTGTTCAGAACAATCCGATAGTTTTCCAGGCAATCCACCAATGCTCATAACGCTTTTACGCTGCACCATTTCACGTGCTTTTTTAGCAGCATTACGCGCTTGAGCAGCGAGAACAACTTTTTCTACAATGATTCTGGCATCACTTGGATTTTCTTCCAGGTAATTTTCTAACATTTCAGAAACAGCTTGAGAAACAGCTGCCGTAACTTCCCTGTTACCTAATTTTGTCTTGGTTTGACCCTCAAACTGAGGCTCTGCGACTTTTACCGAGATAATTGCGGTTAAGCCTTCCCTGAAATCGTCTCCGGTGATCTCAAATTTTAACTTATCCAACATTCCGGAAGCATCTGCATATTTTTTCAGGGTGGTTGTCAAGCCCCTTCTAAAGCCTGCTAAATGAGTTCCACCTTCGTGAGTATTAATATTGTTTACGTAAGAATGAAGGTTTTCTGTAAATGAGGTATTGTAAACCATGGCAACTTCTACTGGAGTTCCATTCTTTTCACCTTCCATTGAAATCACGTCAGAAATAATAGCTTCCCGGGTTCCGTCAAGGAATTTTATAAATTCTTTTAAACCTTCATCTGAATGAAAAGTTTCGGAAAAATATGAACCATCTTCCTGAACCTGATGCTCATCAGTGAGTGTAAGCGTTATTCCTTTATTTAAATATGACAATTCTCGCATTCGGCTTGCCAAGGTATCATAGCTAAATTCTGTAGTTTGATCAAAAATAGTTGGATCCGGCTTAAAGGTAATTACAGTTCCCCTCAAGGTGGTTTCTCCAGCTGGCCTAACTGGATAAAGTGGTTTTCCCTTTTCATATTCCTGCTCCCAAACCTTACCTTCCCTGTATACGGTAGCTTTTAAACTGTCTGAAAGTGCATTTACACAACTCACTCCGACTCCGTGCAAACCTCCTGAAACTTTATAGGAATCTTTATCAAATTTTCCTCCAGCCCCAATTTTGGTCATTACAACCTCAAGCGCGGAAACACCTTCTTTTTTGTGAAGATCAACCGGAATTCCACGTCCATTATCTTCAGTAGAAACAGAGCCGTCTTTTTTAATGATAACTTTAATGGTGTCACAATGACCTGCCATCGCCTCATCTATAGAATTATCAACTACCTCATAAACCAAATGATGCAAACCCCTTACCCCTGTATCACCAATATACATTGAAGGCCGCTTACGCACATGCTCCATTCCTTCCAGCGCCTGGATACTATCTGCGGAATAACTGTCTTTTTTAGGTTCTTCGCTCATATATGATCTGTTAATTTTATGATTTTTTTTAACAGACAAATATAAGAAAAACCCTGATTCCTATTAGTGTTAAGAGCCGTTCAAAACACTTAAGTTATTAACAATTTGTGAGTAAAGATTGATTAGCTATTTCAATAACTTACTGACTTTTTGAGAGTTAACTCATTATTATCTCACTTATTAAAACCAGATTCTCAAAACAATTCGTGATACAAATTTTTAAGAAATTTATTTAATTTTATTGTTCTTAGTTAGGTGGAAAATTTTCTTAGAATTAGCGATCCCTTAGAATCTCAAAAAAACCGAAAAAATTTAATTTAACAATTATTAAGACTTTGTTTGGCCAAGGGCTGGTATGGAATTTGTATCTTCCTTCCCAAAATTTAATCAAAATTTAAAAATTATGAAACAAGTATTTTTTATGGCAATAATTGCCTTAATATCCTTAAACACCAATTCCACATTTGCACAAGACAATCCGATGGAAGGCCCCAACTTTTCAAAAATGGATGCCAGTCCAATGGATTTGGTGACATATAAAAATCAGGATGATGAGGTAGTAGCTAGGATAATTTATAGCAGACCCCAAAAACGAGACCGTGAGATCTTCGGAAAACTGGTTCCCTACGGAGAGGTATGGCGTACTGGCGCGAATGAATCTACCGAACTTACATTGTATAAGGATATGAAAGTTGCCGATGTTACTGTTAGTGCGGGAACCTATACTATATATACTATCCCTAATGAAAATGAATGGGTTGTTATATTAAACAATGACGTTAATACCTGGGGAGCTTATGAATATACTGACAAAAAGGACAGAGTGCGTATTAATGTACCTGTTAAAAAATCTTCAACTTCGATTGAATCTTTTTCAATGGCTTTTGTTCCGAGTGAAGATGGAGCCGAATTGTTTATGGGTTGGGACGACAGATATATTGAAGTGCCATTTAAGACTATCGTGAAATAATAAATTAAGCGAATTTATCTGGTGCAAAAGGCGGTTAAAAGTTATCAATATGAAACTTTTAACCGCCTTTTCTTAAGGTATATTTAAATATTTATGCGTCTGAAGTGACACTTTCCATTTAGGATTTTTTAGCACATATTCTACAATCAATGGCATCATTTTGTCTCTTTTGCTCCATTCCGGCTGCAAATAAAGAATACAATCCTTATTGACCTTCTCAGCCTGCTCTTCGGCAAATTTAAGATCATGGACATTAAAAACGATTACCTTTAATTCATTCGCCACCTCGTAAATCTCTTCTGTGGGCAATTTAATTTTTTTAGGTGAGAGACAAATCCAATCCCAACTTCCAGTTAATTTATATGCCCCTGAGGTTTCAATATGAATTTTACAACCTTTCTCCTTTAACAAATCCGTCAACGGAGTCATATTCCATGTAAGGGGTTCTCCTCCGGTAATAACGATGGTTTTGCTATGTTTTATTGCCTCATTTACCATATCATTTATTGCCGTGGGTGGATGTAGCGTGGCATTCCAACTTTCTTTTACATCACACCAATGGCATCCCACATCACAACCACCAATTCTAATAAAATAAGCAGCAGTTCCTTTATAAAAACCTTCACCTTGAATCGTGTAAAACGCTTCCATTAAAGGCAACATGGTTCCCTTTTTTACAAGGGCATTTATATCCTCTTTTATCATGCCGCAAAGGTATGGAAAAAGACAGAACCTGTAGATTCTTTTCAGTCTGGATTAAATTGTCGTTTTATTTACTCTTTTCGTAGCATCATCAAGATTTTTGAAAATTAAAAACTTTCATTAGCAATAGTCAAATTGATATTCATCAAGGAAAAAAATTTAAGCTCATAATAAAAATATGAATTTTATACTAACTTGTGAAGAAATTTTAGTCAGCTAATAAATCAGCAATATACCAATCCATTGAAGAATAATTATCTAAAAACAATATCAACAAATTCAGCACTACTCATATTAGTAGCGTTGATTTTAACTTCCTGTTCCTTAACACATCAAATCAATACCACCTTTAAAAAAGCAGATGCATTTAAACAAGGTTTTTCAGGATTAGCAGTATATAATCCTTCCACAAAAAAAATGATTTACCAACGCTATTCTAATAAATACTTCACACCAGCCTCTAATATCAAATTAATTACTTTTTATGCAGGGCTGAAAGTATTAGGCGATTCCATTCCAGCCTTAAAATACTCTGCGAAAAATGACTCACTCATTTTCTGGGGCACCGGTGACCCTTCATTTTTATACACAGAACTTCCTCAATCCAAAGTTTATCAGTTCTTAAAAAGTGCTGAGGCAAAATTGTATTATATACCTCCAGTCTATACCGAAGCTCATTTTGGCCCCGGATGGGCCTGGGACGACTATAATGATTATTATTCGGTTGAACGCTCTGCCTTTCCAATTTATGGCAATTATGTGAAATTTGATTTTATTCCAGGGCTGGATATTCCCAAAACTTTTCCTTCATTTTTTAAAGATTATTTGATGATTGATTCTAATTCTTCATCAGAAATAATCAGAGATCCTACTGAAAATATTTTTCGTTATAAAACTTTTCTAGAAAATAAGGCTTCTAGCCAAGTTGTTCCCTTTAAATATTCTTCGGACTTATTTGTCCAATTGTTAGCTGACACCCTTCAAAAACCGGTTGAGATTATAAGTCAGAAAACTGATGATTTTTCAGATATTAAAACTCTTTACAGCCTTCCAGTAGATAGCCTTTACAAAACAATGTTGCAGCAAAGTGATAATTTCATAGCAGAACAGATCCTTTTTATGGTAGCCGGAAAAATTTCTGACAGTTTAAAAACTGATCTTGCCATTAATTATATTAAAGAAAATTTTTTAAAAGATCTTCCAGATGAAATTTCTTGGGTAGATGGCTCCGGTCTTTCAAGATACAATCTTGTTACCCCACGCAATATGGTGAAAATACTGAGTAAAATAGCGCAGGAAGTCCCACAGAAAAGACTTTTTAGCTTGATGGCTTCAGGAGGTAAATCCGGAACTTTAAAAAATAGTTACATCGCTGATGAACCTTATATTTTTGCCAAGACGGGATCATTAAGTAATAATCATACTTTAAGTGGGTTTTTAAAAGCGAAATCCGGAAGAGTCTTGATCTTTAGTTTTATGAATAATAACTTTAGGGTTCCAACTTCTGAAATAAAAAAACAGATGGAAATAATTCTCAGAAAAATTTATGAAAAATACTAAGCTTTTTCCCTTCAACCTGAAAACTCGGTATAAATTGCGATAAAATTACACAGGATTTAGAAACCAATTTGAAATAATTCAAACAAAACAAATAAAATGGAAAGAAGAAATTTTTTAAGAAACCTAGGTTCAGGAGGATTAGCGATTACACTTTCATCATTTATTCCCCCTTTAAATCTTACTTCGACTTTGAATGATGAAAAATTTCTATTACCGAAACACTTATCTGCTGGCGATACTATTGGGATTGTGAGTCCTGCATCAGCCATTTTTGAAACCGAGCCATACGAAATTGCTGTTGAAACTTTTGAAGCTATGGGTCTCAAAGTTAAATTAGGGAAATATGTAAGCAACCGATATGGTCACCTGGCAGGCACCGATGATGAAAGAGCAATGGAACTGAACGATATGTTCATTGATCCGGAAGTCAATGCAATTATTGCTTTGAGAGGGGGTTCCGGTGCTGCCAGAATTTTGGATAAGATCGATTACGAAGCAATCTCAAAAAACCCTAAAATTTTCATTGGTTATAGTGATATCACCGCTTTGCATTTGGCTATTTACACAAAAACCGGCTTGGTCACTTTTCACGGCCCCTTAGCTGTTTCTACCTGGAATAAATTCAGTTATTCATATTTTAAAAGAATCCTTTTTGACGGGGAGGCAATCTTGATGGAAAATCCTAATGAGATTGGAGATAATCTCACTCAGGTTTCAGACAGAATACGTACTATTTATCCGGGCAAGGCAAGTGGTGTTTTAATGGGAGGGAACTTATCAGTTTTGACAGGAATTATGGGGTCTCAATACCTACCGAATTGGGAAAACAAAATAATTTATCTTGAAGATATCGGCGAAAAAATCTATGCGGTAGACAGGATGATGTCCCAATTAAAACTTGGAGGAGTTTTGGATAAAATTTCTGGATTTGTATTTGGAAAATGTACAGATTGTGACCCAGGTGGCGCAGGATATGGTTCGCTAACTCTTGAAGAAGTTATAGATTACTACATAAAACCTTTAAAAATTCCTGCATATTCTGGGGCGATGTTCGGACATATTAAGGATAATTTTACTATTCCAAATGGAATTGAAGCTGAAATAGACGCCGAAAAAGGCACCATAAAAATGCTTACCCCAGCTGTAACATAAGTATTAAAAATAAATATTTAATAACTAAGATCGATTTAGACGACAACAATCAGATTTAAATTTATTTTTTTCTTTTTAATTCAAGCTCATAGATCTCCCTGCCCAAAGTAGCAAAAAAAGGAATTCCAATGCTATCATACTCATAAATGTTATCATTAAAAATCTCATTTTTATTAACCAAAACAGTGGCAGAAAGAAAGAATTCCACATCTTTTGATGCATTGGTGATATATGCTGTTTCGGTAAGTGTCCCGTATGCCTCCCCAATTTTATTGTAAATTTTCATCTCATTTGGAATAGCATTTTTTGTATCTCCGTATAAAAAGAATTTTACATAACTATCCGGATATTCTTTATGATCATAACCAGCCTCGCGGGGAAGTTGTTTCATAGCATTAAGCAAAAATTTCCTGTCTTCATTATCCATATCGAAACGCTTATTTTCAGGAAAATTATTTGGAAATATTAATTGCTTCATAAGCTGGTGTTGCAACCGTAAGGGAAAATAATTTTTTAATGAAAAATCAAAAGCTTCATCAATCAAAGTATCATTCTGAATATAACCGATCCCTTTATGAACTCCCTTCACATTAAGAGGAATTGAAGATAGATTTTGAGTGCCGGGCCAACGAAAATCTGTAGAATCGCTATTTTCAGAAATTTCAAAAATCATTGGAATTGTTTCAGTTTTTAAAGCATCCCCCACGGAAAGTCGATGTGATATACTCACTGGGTTTATTCCTTTTTGTTCTAATTTGTTATTGATGTAATCCTGCCCCAAAAATTCGAATAACCTGTTAAAGGCTTCATTATCACTAACCGCAAAAACAGCTTCAATATCATGGGAAATTGAATGTTTCACTGAATCACCTTCGAAATAATACGGAGTATTTCGGATAATACCAATCTTTCCTGAACTCCGTAATTCTTTTATTTTCTCTAAAGCCAGGGCTGCGATAGGAAGTTTAACTGAGCTCGCTGGATAAAAATATGCTTTATTGTCCACCCTATATTCAAAATCCTTAAATTTAATTCTCCCGTTAGGCTTTCGATTAATCTGAGTATAAAGAATTTGCAACTCATATTTTTCCGCATTATCAAAAACCGGTTTTAATAGATCATTTTTGGATTTGGACACTTTTTCCAGACCAATTTTTTGAGTTTGGCAACTTAAGAATACCAAACTAAATAAAAATAAAAAGTGCTTTTTCATATCCATAAAATTACTGTTTTTAATCTAACACTGGAGCAACATTTTTAGGACTTGAAGACGATGAATAATTTATATTAATTTAAGATCAACTGAAATCAGGGCTTGTTAAAAATTATTTATACATTTTAAAAAGTCGCAGGATACTAAACTGCTAAGGTTTCCATTCCATTTATAATAATAAATTAGTCAATGCATAAAATAACAATTCCAAATAATTAATTTGAAAAAATCTAAACTTATGATAACTTAGTCGAATGGCAAAAGAGGAAAAATTTGTTGAACATATCCAAAACGGATATACCACCACGGGGGATTACATTCTTATTGGTGCAGCAATGCTGGAAGGGAAAGCATTTCCTGAAGCCGAAATTAAAATTCCACTAAAAACCCTAAACCGTCATGGCTTAATCGCGGGCGCTACGGGTACTGGTAAAACTAAAACTTTACAGATCCTCGCTGAAAATTTATCTGAGAAGGGGATCCCAGTCCTGCTTATGGATATTAAAGGCGATTTAAGTGGGATTGCCCAGCCTGCTGAAATCAACGAAAAGTTGGAAGCTCGACATAAAATGATAGGTATTGAATTTAAACCACAGGCATCTCCGGTTGAAATTTTAAGCCTTTCAGAACAATCCGGAGTGCGACTAAAGGCTACGGTATGTGAATTTGGACCTTTATTATTATCGCGCATCCTTGACCTTTCCGATGCACAAACCGGAATCCTTGCAATTGTTTTTAAATATTGTGACGACCAACATTTACCTTTACTTGATTTAAAAGACCTCAAAATAATAATTCAGTTTGCAACAGAGGAAGGCAAAGAAGAATTTGAGAAAAGCTATGGCCGCATTTCCAAAATGTCCACTGGCACTATACTTAGGAAGATTGTGGCTCTGGAACAACAAGGTGCGGATTTGTTTTTTGGCGAGCCTTCATTTGAAGTGCAAGATCTTTTAAGAAAAACCCCTGAAGGAAAAGCATATGTAAATATCATGCGGTTGAATGACCTTCAGGATAAACCCAAACTATTTTCCACTTTTATGCTCAGTTTATTAGCTGAGATTTATTCGACCTTTCCAGAAAAAGGAGATAGTGACAAACCGGAATTAGTCTTATTTATTGACGAGGCTCATTTAATTTTTAGGGAAGCTTCCGATGCATTATTGGATCAAATCGAAAGTATTATAAAATTGATTCGTTCCAAAGGAGTTGGCATTTTTTTTGTAACACAAAACCCAACCGATGTTCCTAAGGAGGTATTGAGCCAGTTGGGCTTAAAAATCCAACATTCGCTGCGAGCATTTACGGCTAATGACAGAAAAGCAATAAAATTAACCGCTGAGAATTATCCGCTTTCAGAATTTTACGATACCAAAGAGGTTTTAACTTCGTTAGGAATTGGGGAAGCTTTAATTTCTGCCTTGGATGAAAAGGGTAGACCTACTCCACTTGCGGCAACTATGATGCGTGCCCCAATGAGCAGAATGGATATTTTAACCCCATTGGAAATAAAAAATTTGATAAATGGCTCACAGCTTTTTTTAAAATACAATAAAAATGTAGACAGGGAAAGTGCATATGAATTATTAACTCAAAAAATTGAACGTGCTGAAGATGATATTACCAAAGAGAAGGCCAAAAAGCAACGGGAAACCATTGAACGCACTGCTTCAAAATCAAGGAAAAACTCCAGGAAATCTCAAGGAGCCATTTTAAAAATTCTAACTAGCGCAACCTTTATAAGAGGCGTTATGAGTATTTTGAACAAAGCATTTAAATAGCCCAAAATGGGATTTACATACAAACAGAACCTACTATAAATTAATCCTAAAAATTACGGATTAACTTATTAAATATTAAATGATTGCCCGGAAAAATAATTTAAGTATGAGAATATTAGGTTTTATAATTTTTGCAGTTCTCTTAATGTCCTGTGGAAGGGATTCTGATCCATTTTTAATCGATACTAACAGGGTTGGATCTCTTACCAAAGAAATTAGGATCAATCAACTAGACTCTGTTTTTAAAGAAGACTCCATTGTTCGAAACGTATCCAAAAGCCAGTTTTTGAATGTCGCCAATAATATTGAGATTTTTGATCATAACGGCTCCCCACTTTTAATTTTGGAACCGATTCAGCAATTTGATTCTACTAGTACGATTGGATATATCCAGATTTTGGATCCTAAATTTCAAACCGCCAAAGGCTTAAACATCCAAAGCACTTTTGGAGATGTCGTAGAGAAATATACAATTTCAAGAATTGAAAATACTCTTAATTCGGCCGTAATATTTATAGATGAACTCAATCTATACCTCACTATCGATAAAAAAGAATTGCCTTCTAGTCTTAGGTACGATACCGACACCAGAATAATTTCCTCACAAATTCCTGACAATGCAAAAATTAAATATTTTATGATTGGTTGGTAAAGCCTTTATAAAAAGCATATAGTGATAATTTTACTTTGGCAAAATTTATGCAATAATTTATTATTAATTCTCCAAAATGATTAAGAATTTATTTTGTTTTTTTTATGAAATGTTAATATAAATTAGCTTTTAAAATCTTTGTTTACCTTTATCGCCTAACTAATAATTTTTATTATGATCAAGATTTTAGCTATAATTATGACAATTGCAGGAGCAGTAGGTTTAATAATGGGTGTTTTAGGAATTTTTGGAAGTCTTTCCTTAATGTTGAGTCCGTGGGCTTTGGCAATTCTTGGGATCATTTTTTTTATAGCTGGGATATCAATGTTGAAGTACCGAAAAGATTCTGGTGTCGGTGAAGTATAAAAATATAGTCCATAAATAATTTCTTAAGGGACTACAAATATAAATAGTTTATATCAGCCCCATTTTTAGCTGCCGAAGCTTATCTTTGAAATCCTAATTTATTTCATCAAATGCAACTTACCAGAATTAATAAATATTTAAGCGAAGCCGGATATTGTTCAAGGCGCGAAGCCGACAAACTAATTGAACAGGGAAGGGTTTATCTAAATGGAAAAGTTCCGGAAATGGGCACAAAAATTGCCGAAGGTGATATAGTAACGGTGGACGGCAAAACCATTCTGAATAAGAACGAAAAACCTGTTTATATTGCCTTTAACAAACCTGTAGGGATTGTTTGTACCACAGATACATCTGTGGAAAAAGATAATATTATAGACTATATAAATTATCCCAAACGTATTTTTCCCATAGGCAGATTAGATAAAGCAAGTGAAGGCCTCATCTTCTTAACCGATGACGGTGAAATTGTAAACAAAATTTTAAGAGCCAGAAACAATCACGAAAAGGAGTATATTGTGACTGTAAACCGGCCAATTACATCAAATTTTATAGCACGTTTGGGAATGGGTGTTCCAATACTTGAGACCTATACCAAAAAGTGCCTTGTTGAACGCCTCGGTAAATTTGATTTTAGAATCGTACTTACACAGGGACTAAATAGGCAAATCCGCAGGATGTGTGAATATTTAGATTATGAGGTTACTCATTTAAAACGAGTAAGGATAATGAATGTCCAACTTGATATTCCAGTTGGGGAATGGCGCGATTTAAGTATGAAGGAATTGCAAACTATTAATGATATGGTTTCAAAATCTGAAAAAACCATTGACTCCTCAAATTTAGGTAAAAACAAATTATCTGGATTGGCAGAATCAAGACCTCATCAAAATCCATCCAATTCTTCAGATTCAAAACATTTTAAGCGAAATAATTCTTCAGAATAGAAATATTAACAGACTATTAGCGATTATCTTTGAATTATTATAAGAATATCTTTATATTTTTATAATAATTTTAAGCCCCTATCAATTAATTCAAGAATCATTATCCGGAATAAATATTGTAGAATGGAAATTTTGAAAAAAAGTTTCCCATCTTTAATATATTTATATAAGAAATCTATACTATACAAACATTTTATTCGGGGGTATTAAGAATTGCGAAAATAACAAATAATCATTATGAACAAAGTTCAACCTTTTCACCTTGCGATACCAGTTTCCAATCTTGAGAAAAACAGGTTCTTTTACCGTGAAATCCTGGGATGTATCGAAGGTAGAAGTAGTGAACATTGGGTAGATTTTGATTTTTTTGGTCATCAATTAGTATTACACAAACAACAATCACAAGCCTTTACTTCTAATAATAGCAATCCGGTGGATGGAAAAGAGGTGCCCGTTCCACATTTTGGGGTGGTTTTAGAATGGGAAATATTTCAGGACTTTGTTACTGATTTAAGAAAAAAAAGCGTTGAATTTGTAATTGAGCCTTATATTAGATTTGAAGGTAAAACCGGGGAACAGGCAACTATGTTTTTTAGAGATCCTTCAGGTAATGCATTGGAATTTAAATCCTTCAGAAATATCGATCAACTATTCGCTAAATAATTAATAAATGAAAAAACTAAATCCCAATCTAGTGCGTCAATTGCTCGTGCTTTTCATAATATTATTTTTAGGGATTTTAATCATCAAGGAATTAGTTCCTTATATTTCAGGAGTATTAGGAGCAATAACTCTTTTTGTGGTGTCCAGAAATTGGATGCAGAAGTTGGTGGCTAAAGGTTGGAATAAATCCCTGGCAGCAGGATTATTGATGGTGGCATCCTTTATCGTAATTCTGATTCCCGTCGGGTTAATCGCATTAATGCTCTCATCAAAAATTAAAAAAGCATTAACCAATTCTGAAAAAATAATCGGTATAGTTAAAGAACAAATCCAGAGGCTGGAAGGATATTTTAATTATAACTTTAGCAATACTCTAGATAGTTCTTCAATTACAAAATGGATATCTACCAATCTGGAAAATTTTGTGGGTGGCACATTTAACGCCACGATATCCATTGCAATTATGTATTTCCTGCTTTATTATATGCTGATTAATCAGGGACAGATGAAAAGGCTTTTGATTTCATATATTCCTTTAGCAAAAGAAAATATCAAGTTAATAAGCAAAGAAAGTAATACTTCAGTACGTTCCAATGCCCTGGGAATTCCTTTGGTAGCACTTTTTCAGGGAGTTATTGCTCTAATAGGTTATCTTATTTTTGGGGTTCCGGAACCTTTTTTCTGGTTTGCATTTACCGCTATTAGTTCCATGATCCCACTTTTAGGAACTGCTTTGGGAATTCTCCCTGTTGCAATTTTGTTATTCTCACAAGGTCAAAATTGGCAAGCAATAGGGATTCTGATATATGGATTTACCGTGGTTGGGGTGACTGATAATTTAGTTAGACTTTATGTTCTAAAAAAGCTTTCCAGCGTTCATCCTTTAGTCACTTTGATTGGCGTAATAATTGGTGTCCCTTTATTCGGGTTTATAGGGCTAATTTTTGGACCGCTTCTAATCTCATTATTTTTTCTTATATTAAAAATATATAAGAAAGAATATGGAAGTGCAAAAGATGAAGTTAATACAACCGCAGTAACCTCCTAAAAAATAAAATTATGTTTAATAAAAAGAATAAAGTAATTGATGAAGATTATTTGAGTGATTCAATCATTCATATCAAAGAGGATGATGTAGATGTCGTGAGGGACAACCAGAAGCAAATTTCCAGTAAAATAGTGAATTCGGGTGTCCTGAAGAAATACTCCGAACTGGGAAAGGTTATGTTGGGAATGCTCACAGATTACCGTAAAGGAATTTACACTCAAGTTCCCTGGTTTACAATTGCCACCATAGCATTCGGATTTTTATATATCCTGAATCCTTTTGATATTGTACCCGATTTTATCCCTATAATAGGATATATCGATGATCTGGCTGTATTTTCTTTCGGACTGCGATTTATTGAAACCGATTTGCACAATTACCTCGATTGGAAACTGGAATCCCAAGCGTAGAAATCAAACAATTATAAAAAAAATTGACCGTCTATGGACGGCCAATTTTTTTTATAATTTAAAATTAAATCACCCGTAAGAACTTGAAGTCAGCGATTTTAAATTCTAAGTCAATATATTTATTATAGCAGATGGTTTTCCCGGGCAAGCAAGGTGTTTTTTAATAGCATTGCAATTGTCATAGGTCCAACTCCTCCAGGAACAGGTGTTATAAAAGATGCCTTTTTACTCACGTTTTCAAAATCCACATCTCCGGAAAGGCGATAACCTTTTTTTGTGTTTTCGTCTGTAACTCTTGTGATACCTACATCAATTATTACCGCTCCTTCTTTCACCATTTCGGCTTTTAAAAATCCAGGATTTCCTAAAGCAGTGATAATTATATCGGCCTGAGAAGTTATTTGAGTGATATTTTTGGTATAACTATGAGTAAGCGTTACAGTTGAATTTCCTGGAAATCCTTTTCTTCCCATCAAAATGCTCATTGGCCTGCCAACAATATGGCTTCTGCCAATTACTACCGTGTGCTTTCCTTGGGTTTCCACTTTATATCTTTCCAATAATTCCAGAATTCCAAAAGGTGTAGCAGGAATAAAACTACTCATATCCAAGGCCATTTTTCCAAAATTTGTTGGGTGAAATCCGTCTACATCCTTATCAGGGTTGACTGTTAGCAAGACTTTCTGTGTGTCAATTTGTGGTGGTAAGGGCAATTGAACAATAAATCCATCAATATCCGGATTTTCGTTCAGTTCTTTTATTTTATTCAGCAGTTCTGTTTCACTTGTTGTACTAGACATTTTAACCAAAGTAGATTCAAAACCTACCCGTTCACAAGCTTTTACCTTGCTGGCTACATATGTTTCGCTTGCACCATCATTACCAACAATAATTGCAGCTAAATGCGGAACTTTTTCTCCACGGTCCTTCATTCTCTGAACTTCCTCAGCAATTTCATTTTTTATTTCGTTACTGATTTTTTTACCGTCAAGAATTGTCATTTAAATTTCAAGTTTATAGCTTTCCTTTCTTAGATCAGGTTAAAGCTTAATTAATTATATTTTAAATTCCCCTTTGAGGAATATTGCAGAGCTTATTTCATTCCCTTCATCATTTGCATCATTTTTTTGCCACCACCACCTTGCATCATCTTCATCATTTTTCCCATCTGATTGAACTGTTTCAATAGTTGGTTGATCTGTTGTACAGATGTTCCGGAACCTTTTGCAATTCGTTTTTTTCTATTTGCATTTATCAAGCTCGGAGTACTTCTTTCCTCCGGAGTCATAGAGTAAATAAGGGCTTCTATGTGTTTGAAAGAATCATCGTCAATATCGACATCTTTTAGCATTTTTCCTGCACCAGGAATCATTGCCATAAGATCCTTCATCGAACCCATTTTTTTGATTTGATGTAATTGGTTCAAAAAATCATCAAAACCAAATTGGTTCTTGGCTATTTTTTTCTGAAGTTTCCTTGCTTCCTCTTCATCATATTGTTCCTGTGCACGTTCTACTAACGAAACAACATCACCCATTCCCAGAATTCTGTCGGCCATTCGTGAAGGATAGAATACGTCTATAGCATCCATCTTTTCTCCGGTTCCTATAAACTTAATAGGTTTATTAACTACAGATTTTATTGAAATCGCTGCTCCACCTCGGGTATCACCATCTAATTTTGTTAGGATAACCCCATCAAAATTCAACTTTTCGTTAAAGGCTTTTGCTGTATTTACCGCATCCTGACCAGTCATAGAATCCACCACAAACAGGATTTCCTGAGGCTTTATAGCATCTCGAATATTGGCGATTTCGGTCATCATTCCCTCATCCACTGCCAAACGACCAGCTGTATCAATAATCACAACATTGTGACCGTTTTTCTTAGCATGTGCAATAGCTGCATTAGAAATTGCAACGGGATCCTGATTCCCTTCATCGCTAAAAACCTCAATTCCTATTTGCTCTCCAACAACTTGTAATTGCTGAATTGCGGCAGGCCTGTAAACGTCACAGGCAACCAAAAGAGGATTTTTAGATTTTTTATTTTTGAGATAATTCGCAAGTTTTCCTGAAAAGGTAGTTTTACCACTTCCCTGCAAACCAGCCATTAAAATAACTGAAGGATTTCCAGAAAGGTCAATTCCTTCAGCCTCTCCACCCATTAATTCGGTTAACTCATCTTTGACAAGTTTCACCATCAATTGCCCGGGCTTTAACGCTGATAACACGTTTTGGCCCATGGCTTTTTCCTTAACAATGGAGGTGAATTCTTTGGCTATCTTATAATTCACATCGGCATCAACCAACGCGCGTCTTACTTCTTTTAAGGTTTCCGCAACATTGATCTCTGTGATTTGCCCATGGCCTTTTAGGACGTGTAAGGCACTTTCTAACTTATCGCTTAAATTATCAAACATAATCTTTCCTGTGTTTAAATATTCCTTCTCCTAATCTGCAGATTACAAATTTAATGATTTGATACTGAAGTGAAAAGTTTTATTTTCCGTTTTCCGTTAATTCCCCCTTCGGTGGTTAGGGGGCTATTACATCCTCTCAGGCACCTGAATACCCAATAGCTTGAAAGCCGATTTAATAACCTTTCCAACTGAATCTGCTAGCTGAACACGGAATTTTTTCTCTTCAACATCTTCTGTTCCTAATATCGTAACATTTTGATAAAAGGCATTAAATTCTTTAACCAAATCATATGTATAATTTGCAATTATGGCTGGACTGTGATTTTCGGCAGCCAATTGCACTGTTTCAGGAAATAACTGAAGTTGTTTTATCAGGCCTCTTTCCTTTTCATGCAAAGTATAATTTTCATCAATCGTGAGTTCTTGAGAATAATCAAAACCGGATTTTCTTAGAATAGATTGGATTCTTGCATATGTGTATTGAATAAACGGCCCTGTATTCCCCTGAAAATCCACAGATTCCTCCGGATTGAATAAAATACGTTTCTTGGGATCCACTTTGAGTATGTAATATTTTAGAGCACCCAGACCAATTATCTGATACAATTCTTCTTTTTCCTTATCAGAATAACCTTCAAGTTTTCCTAGTTCTTCGGAAATAGTTCTTGCTGTTTCTTTCATTTGATCGATCAGATCATCGGCATCAACAACAGTTCCTTCACGGCTTTTCATTTTCCCTTCAGGAAGATCAACCATTCCATAGCTTAAATGGTGCAAATAATTTGACCAATCAAATCCGAGTTTCTTCAGAATTAAAAACAATACTTTAAAATGATAATCCTGTTCGTTCCCCACAGTGTAAACCATTCCATCTATATCATAATCTTTTACGCGTTGAATGGCGGTTCCAATATCCTGTGTCATGTATACAGCAGTTCCATCACTTCTCAACACAATTTTTTCGTCCAGACCGTCAGCGGTAAGGTCAATCCATACGCTGCCATCTTCTTTTTTATAGAAAACGCCTTTTTTAAGTCCTTGGTCCACCACTTCTTTTCCTAAAAGGTAGGTTTCACTTTCGTAATAATTTTTATCGAAATCCACACCTAAGGCAGCATAGGTTTTTTCAAAACCTTCATAAACCCATTGATTCATTTTTTTCCAAAGTGAAATCACCTCAGGATCTCCCGCCTCCCATTTAATAAGCATCTCCTGGGCTTCTAACAAAATAGGCGCTTTTGCCTTGGCCTCCTCTTCAGATTTTCCTTCTGCAATTAATTCTGAAATTTCTTTCTTATATTCCTGATCAAATTTGACGTAATAATTTCCTACTAACTTATCACCTTTTAAACCTGTAGAATCAGGAGTTTCATTGTTCCCAAATCTTTTCCAGGCCAACATGGATTTACAAATATGTATTCCACGGTCATTAATGATTTGTGTTTTATAAACCTTTTCCCCGCTGGCCTTCAGAATTTCAGCTACAGAATATCCAAGTAGATTATTTCTCACATGCCCCAAATGCAAAGGTTTATTGGTATTGGGCGAAGAATATTCAACCATAATGGTTTTCGAATTTTCGGTAATACCACTGATGCCAAAATCCTTCTGACTTTTGATTTCATTAAATTTATTGAGGAAGTAGGTGTTGCTAAGAACTATATTCAGGAATCCCTGAACTACATTAAACCGAACAATTTCAGGAATGTTGGCTACCAAATACTCTCCAATTGCCTGTCCCAATTGAACCGGATTGGTTTTTATTTGCCTTAACATAGGAAAAGTTACCAGGGTAATATCTCCTTCAAAATCCTTTCTTGTAGGTTGAAATTCGACCTGTTCAATTGTAATCTTATATATCTTTGTTATCGCGTTTTTTACTTGCTCCTCAATATTTTTCTGAATGTTCATTTATAGATTTTTTAATCTTTTTCTCATAAATTCAAGGCGCAAAGATAGTGGAAAATAGGCGTAAGCAGTGGCGCATTATCCTCAAATATGTATCTTTATAAAAAATGCGAAATGTTAGTAAATATTAGTTATAATCAACCAGAAGTTAGGCAAAAAATAAAGGATGAAGTGGGAAGCCCTTTTACTCTTCTGGAGCGTTTTAAACTAAAAGGTATCGGTTCTCCAAAATTGCATATTACTAATGTGAGCATTGACATTCACAATTTAATGGTTTTAGATCAAAATACCAATGTTTGCAATATTGAAATGCGGCCAAAAGGAATACTTGTGATGTTTCGAGCATTATTGGAAACCTACGCGTTGATAATTCCATATTACAAATTGAATCTATACAAGGGAAAATCTCAGGAATATTCAATTTACAAAGATCATTATTTTATCAAAGTAAAGGCAGATGATCCTTCCATACATAAGTTTATGCTAAAAATACTTGATTATAAAACTGGAAATGCTCCAACCCAAGTTGAGGATTTACTTTGACCGCTTGTTTTTATAAACTTTACTTCAAGTACTGAGTTTATTATTTCAAAGACGAATTTTAATTGAATGGCAATTTGAGAGCTAATGCACTTCTATAGATTATAGGATTTTACGGAATTTTCTATGTGACTGATTATCTGATTTCTTAGATAATATAAGTGTTGTAAACGGCTATTGACCTCATCGTTTTTTAAAAGCGATTCCACCTATAAGTGCTAAAATACCTAGGCCGATCATCGCATAAGATTGTGTTTTATCTCCTTGTGCCTCTACTTTTAATGGACCTGCCTGCATTATAACGTCTGGCGTAACTAAGGTATACAAACCATATCCTACCAATAATAAACCAACAACTAACAAGACGGTTCTAAGAACATTTTTAAGTAGGGTGGTATCATTCATTATTTCTTAAGTTTTGAAATTTCAAGTGAAAGTAACCATTTTATTTCTGATTCATTGGATAAAAAAATTATGCAGTTCATTTCAGCCTAAATCTCTTTAAGGATTGGGTGGAAATGCCTTTTTTTTCGCATTAAATTCCAAATACCACCGCTACTAACTCCCTGTTAACCTTTCTTTTAAGAGGGATCGAGGTCTACAATGCCCTGTTTTAGTGACGTTCAAACAATTTTAACATATCTTTATAAATTAAATTTGCGTTTTGTCGATTATTTTTGCATTTCATCTGATATTAAACGATCTTTGGCCTTTACTTTTAATTCTTTTGGCATAAAAATTACTCCGCAAGGAACTGGTTTCAAATAAATTAAGAACCAACAGGGTGTAATTGCGAATTGTGTAAAATTAAAAGTAGGAAAATTCTTGTTAAATTAATGTTAATCAATATTAACTGACCTCAACTTAATATTGAAAATTAAAATATGTTTCCCATGACCCCAGAAATTACATCGAGAATTCCTGTAAGAGGATTAATTATCCTAAGGAATTTTCAGTTCCTGTTTTTATTTGTTCTTCTATATTCCTGTAGTGTAGATACGGATATTTTAAAGGAACCGAATCAAAATATTGTTGGGGAAACTAATATTACTTCAATGGTATATAAAGGTATTTTTGCAACGAGAAATTCAAAGTTTCGGGGGGTTTTTGAACTTAGACTTCCACGTGGTAAAGGGGATTTACTTGAAGTTAATGATAATGTCACAGGAAAAATCACCCTTCAAACAGGTGAAGTTTTTAAAGCCCATGCTGAGCGATTAGTACAAAAAAGTTCCGATTTTAAATTAATTTTTGGTTCCAAAGATCTTACTTTCACCTTTGATCTTGATGAAAACAATAATCCTTTGATAACAGATGTTGTTTTTCAAGGTCAATCAGCAGCTATAATAGCCGCTCAGGAAACAGAAGATTCACCAGTAACTCCAGTAACAGGAACCTATGTTTGTACCAACTGCCAGGACCAAAACTCCGCAATTAATGGAATTGAGTTAAACAATGATGAAAGAACTTTTAATATGTTATTAACTACAGCTGATGGAAATACGAACATCACCATTCAAGCACTTGTGGGAATATTAGTGGACACACAACTGTTCGTTAATGAGAGTTGCACATCTAATGGAGATTATACCTTTTGCGTTATTAAAAGTGGTGAGAACCTCACAAAAGAGCCTATCACCTGGACCGGGGTACATCGCTTTACAGCAGAAGGAAGTAACAGTGTAGAATGCTCAAGTATTTCCGGGATTTTTAATTATTCTTCCTCCGATTTCGGTTCAATAAAAGGAGAATTTAAAAGTGATAAAAGTTGTCCTAACAAAACCTACTTTGTCAGTCCTACGGGAAACGACGCAAATACCGGAATTTCTCCCCAAGACGCATGGAAATCCATTTCAAAAATAAATAGCATTGACCTAAAACCTGGGGACGCAGTACTTTTTGAAGGAAATAACAGCTATAACGGCAACCTGTACCTAAATGATCAGGATGGCAACAACAGCGCAAATCCAATTAGAATTGCATCTTATGGCACAGGAAGAGCAACTATCAATGCAGGCAGCAGCTATGGAATTTACGCATATAATACTTCAGGGATTATAATAGATAACTTAATAATTGCGGGAAATGGCATAAACACCAATTCTAATTCCGGAATTCAGTTTTATAATGATTTAGCCGGAGACATAAAATTAGATTTTATTGAAATTACAAATACTGAAGTATACGGATTTAAGAATTTCGGAATTGCCATAGGAGCCTGGAGCAAAAATTCAGGCTTCAGCAATGTGTTGATAGAAAACAATAAAGTTCATGATATTCTAGATGTGGGAATATCTTCTTACGGAGAATTTTCCTCTATCAAAACGGGTTATGCCCATTCCAATATCACGGTTAGAAATTGTGAAGTTTACAATATAATAGGCTATAGTAAAAATTCGCACTCAGGAGATGGAATTGTTTTATCTGACGTACAAACTTCGACAATTGAACATTGTACCGTTTACGACTCAGGAAGTGGAAATACCCATTGTGGTGGCCCGGTGGGAATTTGGTATTGGGATGCAGATCAAGTCACAATTCAATTTTCTGAAGCCTATAACATCAGTTCAGGTACCGGATGTGATGGAGGTGGATTTGATTTAGATGGCGGGGTAACAAACGGAATTATGCAGTATAATTATTCCCATGACAATGATGGCTCAGGATTCCTTGCAGGACAATTCGGAGGGTCCCGACCTATGCAAAATATAGTTATAAGGTATAATATTAGCGAAAATGATGCAGGAACCAACGGCGGAAGCCTTAATCTGTTTAATGGACAAAATTCTTTGTCTATGAAGGATATTTATGTGTATAACAACACCTTTTATTTGAGTGAACAGGCCTCAAACACAAATTCTGCAGTTATCAAATATACCCTATGGAAACCCGTGAGCAACAACATGAATTTTTATAACAATATCCTGTTTGCCAAAAATGGAGCCAATCTAATTGACATCCCCAATGGTTACGCAGGAAATTTTGCGGGAAATCTTTATTACACATCGGGAATATTCAAAATAAATTATAACGGAACCACTTATAATTCTTTGACTACTTTTAGAGAAACAGGAAATGAAATTTTTGAAAATCTTCCAGTTGGATACCAAGGTTTACCAATGTTAACCAGTCCTGGAAATGGAGGAATCATTGGCTTTGACAATAAATTATCCTCTTTAAATGCTTATAAGTTAAAAGCCGATTCTCCTGCTCTAAATGCCGGAATAAATCTTTCTTTTGATAGAGGAACCCGCGACTTCTACGGAAGTAATTTAATTCAAACTAGCTTGAATGACATTGGAGCCTACGAAAAAATGTAATTAATTTAAATTCAAAGTTCAAAAAACCTCCCTGCTTTTTTCTAAATCAGGGAGGTTTTATATATTAATTAATTAGTACTTATGCTTTAGGCAAAAAGACCTCTGCTATCATACATCGTGCACTGCCTCCACCACAAGTCTCTATTGTATTTAGATCTGAACTCAAAATTTCACAATGCTTTTGAATTCTCCTTATTTGCTCAGGAGTCAAACTTTTTTGAGCGGTCGTACTCATTACAAGATATTTTTTGTCATTCGCACCTTTTAGCTGTAACGTATTACCTGCAAACCTATGAATCTGGGCTTCCGTAATTTCAATTATTTCCTTCCCATCTTCCTTTAAATGCCTTTTTACATTATTGCGCTCTTTTTTGTCATCTATACATTCCAGACAGATTACCGCAAATTCATCGGCTATGCACATCATCACATTGGTGTGATAAATTGGTTTTCTTTTGCCATCAACATCTTGAAAAGCAGCGAAGATTACGGGGGTAAATTCCATATCTTCACAAAATTCTATAAACAAATCTTCATCTGCACGGGGAGATAAAGCGCAATATGCTTTTTGATTTTCCCTGTCCAGAATCATACTGCCAGTTCCTTCAAGAAAAACAGCTTCGTCCTCTGCCTTAGAATAATCCAGAACTTCATTTATTTTAAAACCCCGACTTTCAAGCTCTTCAAAGAAAGCCATTCTCCTTTCCCTCCGCCTGTTCTCAGCATACATTGGATAAACCACGGCTGTTCCGTCCTGATGAAAAGAAACCCAATTGTTTGGAAAGATAGAATCGGGAGTATCCAATTCCTTTTTGTCATTCACCACTACCACATTAATCCCGACAGAATTTAATTTATTCACAAAAGCATCAAATTCCACCTGAGCTTTTTTATTTACTTCTTCATTTTTAAGATGAAGTTTTTCCTGAAAAAAGTTGTTTACCGCGGTTTGCTCATTCATTCTGAAGGCAACGGGTCGAACCATTAAAACGTTATTTGTTATTTGTTCCATAGATGTTTTCTTATTCTCTTATTAATGGCAAGGTAGAACATCTTAAAAGTCCTTCTTGTTTGGAAATTTCAGCATAAGGCACCTCCTCCACTTTAATTTTTTGTTCACGTAACCAGGTGTTCAACCGAATAAAATTTTTCTCTGAAATTACCACTTCTTCAGAAATAGAAAAGATATTGGAATTCATATTATACATTTCATCGCGTGTGATTTCAAAAATATTTTCTTTACCGAATAAATTAACCAGCCATGTATATTCCTCTTCAATTAAAAATCCGCCTTTGTAAATAATTGCTTTATTTCTTCCTACCGGTTGAAAACAACAATCCAGGTGCAAGGCATTATCCCGCGCTTCTGAATTAGATTTTTTTAAGCTAAAGGAAACCACCTTTTTATGAGGAAATAATTCCTGTAAGGCTTCAACGGCTTTCATGTTTGTCCTAGCTGTTATAAATTCGGGGTAATCCTTTCCCTTATAGGTTCCTACCAAAATATATTCCTTATAAGGCATAACATCTCCGCCTTCAATATGCGCATCTTCTGGAAGGCTAATTACCTTTTCCGGATCAATTTGCTCAATTACGTGATTTATCGCCTCAATTTCCTCATCTCTGTCAGGTAAAATATTGGCTTTTATAAATTTATCCTCTATTACAAAAGCGATATCCCGGGTGAAAATCTGGTTGTAATCTTCTATAAGCTTTGGCCTAAAAACTTTTACATTATATTTCTCCAAAACTACTGCCACCGCTTCCATTTCGGCAACCATATCTTTTTCTAACGGATAAGTCCCCGCCTTGATATGTGCCGCCGATTTTGGATCGTATGCCTCTGCAAGTTCTGGTGTGAGTCCATTGCTTAACGCAGTCCCTAACACCACTGCTTTTAAAAGAGCAGTTTCACTTGTAATATTCAATTTTAGCATTCCTGATTTTTATTTTGCAAATATAAATAAACCATCTTCGGAAATGAATAATTTAAACTTAATTGAAGTGCCTTTATAACTTTCTGACAATAAATTTAATCGAATTTTTTTATCCAAATTTCTAACAATAAGCTTTCTTATCTTCGACGCACAACGTAAATTTGCACTTAAAATTTATTTTTCTGAAAGATTTTAAAATATTTTATTTATCAGCTTTTTTCTTCATAATAGCTGTGGCTTGTAAAAAACAAGATACTTCCGAAAAAATTTCGCGTGCTGTATATATTGAGCAAACTGAAACTGGTTATAGATTAATTAGAAAAGGTAAACCTTTTTATATTAAAGGTGGAGCTGCTCATTCACAGTATTTAGAAGAATTAAAGAAGGCTGGGGCTAATACTGCACGAATCTATGACACAATTAATTTAAAGGAAACCTTAGATAAGGCAGAAAAGTTAGGCTTGGCAGTTGTGGTAGACATTCCATTGCCAAAATTTGATAGAGATCCGGAATTTTATGAAAATCAGGCGCTTTTTATGTTGATGAAAGCCAGAGTTGCTCAGGTTGTACGAAAACACAAGGATCATCCTGCATTACTTTATTGGAATTTAGGGAATGAAATTTATTATCCTTACTTCTATAATTTAACTGATTTCTATAATAATTTCAACATTTTAATTGATAATATACATAAGATTGATCCAAATCATCCCATAAGCACATCTACTATTGGCGCCAATAAACTAAGGGTGTTAAGTATTCACCGTAAAAGTCCAAAACTGGATTTTATTTCATTTAACTCCTTTGGCACTCTCAGCAGTTTTTCAAAAAGGCTTCTGCCCATATCGCTTATTTGGACCGGTCCCTATGTAATTACGGAATGGGGAGTAAATGGCGCGTGGGAAGCTCAATTGACCAAATGGGACGCACCAATTGAAGAAAACAGCACTAAGAAAGCTGAACAGATTAAGCAACGATATCACGATTATATTGAACCGATGAAGACCAATAATTCTTTTGGCAGTTTTGTGTTCTACTGGGGGAAAAAGGATGAGGTCACACCCACCTGGTATAGTCTATTTGGCGATAATAAAAAGAAAACCCAAGCTGTTTTTGAAATGTCTAAAATTTGGAACAACAACAATTTAGCATATAGGGGACCTGAATTAGATTATATTTTACTGAATGAAAGAGGAGCCGGTGAAAGTATCATATTATCACCTAAAACGGAAGCCTTAGCGGAAGTAATCCTACCAGAATCCAAAATGAAGAATTTAGAATATCACTGGGAAATTAGAAAAGAATCCTGGTATAAAATTCATGAAAGTATATTGGCAGAAAATCTTCATTTTCAAAAAAAAGGCAATAAAGTTATCTTCAATACTCCAGAAAACGAAGGTCCATTTAGATTATTTCTCTATATCACAGATGAGAGTGATTATTTTGCTACTGCCAATATTCCTTTCTATGTTCTAAAACCGAACAATGGAGAATAAAATGAAGGCTCCAACAAAATATGAATCCAGGATCATAAAATTTATGATCCTTCTGGGAATATTTAGTGTTACGAATTTCTTTTATTACTTTTTTCAGCCTGATCATGTAGGAAATAAACTTTTATATATTCTTTTAACATTAACGGTAATATACAGTGCCGTAAAGAAATTGTACATGTGGTACAATTATTCTAATATTTCCATTCCTAAAGTTCCGGAACTCAATTCCAAATTTAAGGTGGATATTCTTACCACTTATTTTCCCGGGGAACCATACCAGATGACTATAACAACTCTGGAAGCTATTACTAAAATAATTTACCCTCATACAACCTATTTATGCGATGAGGCCAATGACCCATTTTTAAAGAAATTTTGTGAAGAAAACGGAATAAAACATGTTACAAGGAATAACCGAATTGATGCGAAAGCGGGAAACATCAATAATGCGTTGAAACACCATGCCACAGGTGATATTTGTGTAATTTTGGATCCTGATCATATTCCAGAGCCAAATTTTCTTGAGCCCATTCTTCCTCATTTTGAAAATCCGAAAATTGGGTTTGTACAGATTGTACAATCTTATTATAATTTTAAGGAAACTCTAGTATCCCGCGGTGCAGCAGAACAAACCTTTCAGTTCTATGGACCAATGATGATGACGTTAAACTCGTATGGGGCAGTTAATGCCATTGGAGCAAATTGTGTTTTTAGGAGAAGCGCATTAGATAGTATTGGAGGTCATGCTCCGGGACTATGCGAAGATATGCATACAGCTATGCTTTTATATTCTAAAGGATGGAAAGCTGTTTATCTGCCGGAAGTTCTGGCCAGAGGACTTGCCCCATCTAATTTGACGAACTTTTTCAAGCAGCAACTTAAATGGTCCAGAGGCACTTTTGACCTTTTGGTTAAGGTATATCCCAAGATTTTTAAAAACTTAACAGCAAGGCAAAAAATCCATTATGGAATTTTACCCCTTCATTATTTGGGAGGGATGATTTGTCTTTTCAATTTTCTGATTCCCATACTCTCGCTAATATTTTCCATAAATCCATGGAATGGAAATATTATAGATTTTGGACTTGTTATAATACCTGTAGCCGCAAGCTCCTTATTAATAAGAACTTATATTCAAAAATGGGTGATTGAAAAAAAAGAAAGAGGTTTTCATATCATTGGGGGTCTTTTGCATATAAATACCTGGTGGATCTACATTGTAGCATTAACTTATACCTTAATTAATAAAAAAGTCCCATACCTTCCTACTCCCAAGGAGGATGAATGGAATACAAACTTAAGATTAATCATTCCTAATTTTATAGTCGCCATAGTTTCAATTTGTGCAATAATCTATGGTTTAAAGCAGGACCTAACTCCTTTTTCCATTATGATGGCTGGATTTGCACTTTTTAATTCCGGAATCATGTTCTTTGGCATTTATCTCACATTTAGAGCAACCAATCATAATCGGATTTTGAAAACCTTAATGGGGAATAAAGAATATTCCTTTCTGGAAAGAATTAAAAACATAAATTATAATATAGCCAATTCAATATTTTCACAGACCAGAAGGATGGCGCTTCCTTTACTCCTGATCATTTTATTAATTTCAGTAGGTTATAAAAATTTAAATGATCTAACTAAATGGGAAAATATATATTCACACAATATAGAAAATACCTCACAGCGATACCTGGGAATTTTCAATCCCTCATATGAAAATGGATTATCTAATATTAAGGAGATCCGTTTAATAGAAAATCAACAAGATGTTAATTTTGATATAGTATCATTTTACCTTGCCTGGAATGAACGAAGCATCAAATATTTCCCTCATGAATTAATGACATCCACCTACGAAAAAAATTCTTTACCCATGATTACATGGGAACCATGGACCGCCGAATTAGCAAGGCCGAATTCGTCAAAAGATTTAAAAGATGGTAGAAAAGCCTTTAAAAATATTGCTGAAGGATATTTCGATGATTACATCATCTCCTTTATAAAAATTCTAAAATCTTACGAAAAACCTGTGTTCTTAAGGTTTGGTCACGAGTTTGACAATCCGCAATATCCCTGGTCGCAGAATGGCGAAAATTCTTCCAAAGATTTTATTGCCGCCTGGAAGCACTTACATAAGTTAATTAAAATCGAAGACGCTACTAAAATAATGTTGGTCTGGAATCCTTGGAAAGCGGAAAGTATGGCAGATTATTACCCCGGAGATGACTATGTCGATTGGATAGGTATCACCGCCTTAAATTATGATACCTTGAACTCTGATGGAAAATATCATTCCTTTTCAGATTTATATAGTCCATTTCGAGAACAATTATTTTGGTTAACAAGAAAACCAGTAATGCTAGCTGAATTTGGATCATTGAATTTAGAAAACCGTCAGGAGGAATGGATAACGAATGCAATGACGTCAATAACTGACAATTTTGATGAGATCTCCGCAATTGTTGCATTCAATAGTGATATTGATAAGAATATTCCAAGTGGTAAATCTACTTCATATAAATATCTAGATTGGACAAATAATTCAATGGATTTAATCAGGTCTAATTTTCAGGAAAAGTCAGGACAAACTACAGTTAATTTAAAAAAATCAGTTGTCAATACTAATGTATCAAAACCTATTACTAAGTACGATATTAAAGGGGTTCATTATAAGAAGGGTGAAAATTGGAGAGAAAATTATAATGGATTAACTAAAAATGCTCTCACGAAGGATTTCAGATTATTGAAGGAAGCAGGTATTAATACAATCGAATTCACAGGTGGAAATATTTATGACTACAATATTCTTAAGTACTCTGAAAAATTTAATTTAAAAGTAGTCTACGAATTTAATTTAGACCATTCAATAGATTTTATAAAGGATCAGAAAAAATTAGCTGAATTAAAAGAACAGTTCATTGCTGAGGTAGTAAGTCTAAAAAAGAATCAAAATATAATTGGATATTCTTTTAAATATGACCTTGAGAATTACTATTCAAAGCCACAATTATTTGATCAACAAACTGCATATCTAAATTGGTTAAATTCATTTATTCCTCAAATAAAAAAATTAGATTCCACAAAATCCTTTGTAGTTGAACTTCACCTAAATAGGGAAACAATCCATAATATTAAAAAGATTCACGAAAATTTACCGATAGATTCCTATGGGCTTTTAGTACATAATCTATTGCAAATGGACGAAGTTTTAACCTACTCAAAAAAGGAAAGCATTCCGGTTTATATTAGTAACATCGAACCTGAACTTTTTATTCAAAATACTGAAAAATATGAGAATTTGGATATTATCCTAACAAAATGGCAAGATGAAAGGAAAACCAATTGGTTAACTCTTGACGGGTTGGTTGATTTGAACGGCGATAAAAAACCGAATTATGGAAGAATAAAAAACATTTGGACAGATTCTAATGTAACTATTGGAAATACAAGCGCAAGAATTTTAAAACCCTCCCAGCCACTTTATGCAGGTACATTTGCTAAATATCATGCAATGCTCTTTATTAACAATGAATGGGTTCTGGCATCTCAAACAAATATTAAATTTAACCTTGAATGGAATCTAATTAAAAAAGACATTTTTGGAAATAACCTGGCTATCAAAAAATTGGGAACGGGAGTTGATTTAAATTTAAAAATACCAGAAAAATTTCGAAGGTACGAATTAATGTTAATTGCTAAAAAGGCTGGGAGTGATTATGTAATAAGCAGCAAAACCAGTTTAAATACCCCACTTCGAGATTAATTTTTACCAAATATCATTCCTCATAGAATGGACTTAAATTTATTAATTGATATTGTCTAGTCCTAAATAATCGATACAGATTTTTAAGGGATTAAATTTATTAATTAAAGCTGAGCAATCTCCAGATTGTTCAGCTTTTTTGATTTGTATTGTTTTCTTTTCAATTCATTTTGAGCGT
>Ga0307486_1000534_pt1 | contig 34585 bp, 37 predicted proteins | sample CBIW02metaG_FD_203663 | JGI IMG/M metagenome (GOLD analysis project Ga0307486, IMG submission 203663) | Sea-ice brine microbial communities from Beaufort Sea near Barrow, Alaska, United States - CBIW 0.2 | ecosystem: Environmental > Aquatic > Marine > Coastal | place: USA: Alaska | collected... | reverse complement strand
CAAAGGTGAAGGCTTTTGTCGTGTCGCCGGAGGCCATCAATGCGGTCTCCATCTGCGCGACGTCGCCCTGTGAGTCCCACGAGTACGACTCGGTGCCCTCTGTCGGTGCAATGTAGGAACCGATCCAGTAGACCGCCTTTGTTGAGTCCGAATCAGTCACCCAGTCGACTGAAATTTGCTCGCCCGCGATGGTTGCCGTCTGGTAGGTATCATCGCTGTTCGAATTTGTCTGCTTCCACTCGCCCGTGAGATCTAACGGTTCCACAACGACCTCGGCGACGCTCTCCTCACTTTGCGAAGCGGGGGTTCCGGCCTTGGTATCGACGGCGGGGGCCGAGCACCCTGTGAGGAGGAGAAGCGAGGCTGCCAAAGGGATAATAAGTCGAAGTTTCATACTGGAAGTCTATGAGTCGGGGCCGACCTCGAAACCCGCCATGGGGCTCGAAGCGGAGAGATGGCTTCGATATCCATAATCTTTGCCCTCAAGCGCATTGTTACAGCCCACGCCAGTCATGTAGCGAACTCGCGTCTCGCCTCAGCGTGCGTGGTGTTAACATGCGCTCCTCCCTGTCGTACGCATCAATCGACACAGGGAGCGACCGATGATCGACATCACCCCGAACGGCACAGGCCTTCCCGGCATCGAGCAGCTGCGCGTCATCGTCGGCGCGGTGATGACCATCGGCCTCGTGCTGAGCGTGCTCGCCCTTATCGTTGCGGCTATCGTCTGGGGATTCGGCGCCAATTCGTCCAACCCGCACCTCGCCTCCCGCGGCAAGACCGGAGTGATGGTGGCCTGCGGCGCCGCGATCATCTGCGGCGCCGCGGTCACGCTGGTCAACTTCTTCTGGAACGTCGGCCAGTCCGTCTGACCCTGCGATTCCGACGCGAGGCAGCAGATGAGCGTGTGCGATGTTCCGGTCATTGCGGATGTCTGCACCGGCGTCGGCGACGTCGCATCCTCTGTCGTCGCCGCCCCGTTCGACTGGCTCGCCGGTGCGATGGGCTCCACTGCCGCCTGGCTCTTCGAATCCGTCTGGGCCGCCTTCGACACGACCACCCTCGTCGACCTCACCGACCCGACCTACATCGACGTCTACAACGTGCTGTTCGGCGTCGCCGTCTTCGTCACCCTGATCTTCTTCTGCCTGCAACTCATCACCGGCCTCGTGCACCGCGACCCCACCGCGCTCTCCCGCGCCGCGCTCGGCGTCGCCAAATCGGTCCTCGGATCCTTCGTCATCATCACCATCACCGGCCTGCTCCTCGAAATCACCGACCAGCTCTCCATCGGCGTCGTGCAGGCCAGCGGCAACACGATGGAAGGCATGGGCCACCGCATCGCACTCCTCGCCGTGGGCCTCACCGCGATCAGCCCCGGCGCACCCGGCGTCGGCGCCATCCTCACGATCTTCCTCGCCGGCCTCGCAATCAGCGGCGCGGCCATCGTCTGGTTCTCCCTCCTCATCCGCAAAGCACTGCTCCTGGTCGCCATCGTCTTCGGACCAATCGCCCTCGCCGGCGCCACCTGGGACGCCGCCAAAGGCTGGTTCTCCAAATGGGTCGCGTTCGTGATCGCCCTCATCCTCTCCAAGCTCGTGCTCGTCGTCATCTTTCTGGTGGCGGTCGCGCAGGTTGCAGCCCCAATCGATGCGGATCTGGCCTCCGTCAGCGACCCCATCGCCGGCATCGTGCTGATGTTCATCGCCGCCTTCGCGCCCTACATCACCTACAAGTTCCTCAACTTCGTCGGACTCGACATGTACCACGCGATGTCCAGCGAACAGGAGGCCAAATCGGCGCTGAACCGGCCCGTGCCGGTGCCCAGCGCTCCCATGATGAACAGCGCGCAGAAGGTTCTGGGCTCGGGTGGTAGCGGTCGAGCGACACAGGCGGGCCCTGCAGCAACGGCACCGTCCAGCAGCGGTGGGCCGGGTCCCACATCATCGGCGGCCGGTGCCTCAGGTGCTGGCGCATCTGCGAACGCTGGTGCCGGCTCAAGCGTCGGAGCGGGCGGCACAGCAGTTGGGGCTGGTGCCGGCGTGGCCACCGCGGGAGTCGCGGCCGGAGCTGCGGTCGTCACCGCCACAGCCAAGGCCGGCCCGAAGATCGGCAACGCGGTCGCACAGAAAGCGGATGCCCACACCCAGTCCGCCGGCACCGCCAGCACCCCGAGTGCGCCGGCATCCAAGCAGACGCGACCACCGGCATCCGCTTCACCGCCAGAACTGCCAGCCGGTCGAAAAACCAAGGACTCGTAGCCATGGACGCAGATACCAACCGCGCCGATTACCGCCTCGCTCCAGTGCAATTCTCGCGACTCGCCAAACGCGGCATACTGCTGGGTCTTTCGGTGCCGCAACTTGTCGCACTGTCGATCGGCACGCTCACCATGGTCGCCGCTCTCTACATAGCGGGTGCCTCTGGTGTCGCGTGGACCAGCCCGATCTGGGGTACCACCGCGGTGATCGCGGGCATCCCAATCGGTGGGCGCAAGATCGTCGAGTGGATGCCGGTCGTCACCCGGTGGGCGTGGCGGTCGGGGCATGAGCAGCTGACTTACCGGCGCCGCATCATCCGCCCGCGCCCGGTGGGCACGCTGTCGCTGCCGGGTGATGCGGCCGCGCTGCGCGAGTGGAATGATCCCGAGTCGGGGGCGGTCATGATCCACGACCCGCACGCGCAAACCCTCACCGCGGTCGTCGCCGTGTCGCACCCGGCGTTCGCGCTGCTCGACCCGGACGAGCAGCACCGCCGCGTGGTCGGGTGGGGGCGCGTTCTTGCTGGGGCCTGCCGGTCGGGGCGAATCGCGCGGCTGCAGGTGTCTGAGCGCACGCTGCCCGATTCGGGCACCGGACTGTCCGAGTGGTGGGAGGGGCACGGCATCAACGACGACAGTTGGGCTGCGACCACCTACCGCGACCTGATCGAGCGGGCTGGACCCGCCGGGGAACGCCATGCCACGACGATCGCCCTCTCCCTCGATCTCAGCGCGGCGTCTCGGCAGGTGCGCACGCAGGGCGGCGGTATGCGCGGTGCCGCGACGGTGCTGCGCCAGGAAATGACCGCCCTCACCGGGGCGCTGCGTGCGGCTGATCTCACCGTCGGCGGCTGGCTCACGGCCGACGAGCTCGCGGTGATCCTGCGCACGGCCTACGACCCGGCCGTAGGTGTCGATCTGGAACGGCATCCGCTGGTTGGGCGGTCGCTGGCCACGGCCGGCCCGGTCGCGGTTGCCGAGAGTTGGGATCATCTGCGCACCGACAGCGCGGTTCATGCCGTGCTGTGGATCAGTGAATGGCCCAGGTCGCAAGTGTTCCCCGGGTTTCTGTCGCCGCTGGTCTTCACCAACGGCATCCTGCGCACGGTGTCGCTGCACTACCTGCCCGTGCGCGCCGACCAGGCCGCGCGCGATCTGCGCAAGAAGAAGACCGAGCTGATCAGCGACGCCCACCAACGCACCCGCATCGGCCAAATAGAGGATGCCGGCGCCACCGCCGAATACGACGACCTCCTGCACCAGGAGGCCGACCTCACCGCCGGCCACGGCGTGCTGCGCACCACCGGACTCATCTGCGTGACCGCGCCCACCGTCGATGAGCTCGACGCCGCTGTGGCATCGATCGAGCAGGCCGCTATTCAGGCTTCGTGCGAGACCCGGCGACTCGTGGGTCAGCAGGCGCAGGCGTTTACTGCCGCGGCGTTGCCGTTGTGCCGGAGCGTGTAACCGAGGTCCCTCCTGTTCGGTAGGAGATTGGAATCCCCGGGTTCGACGAACCATGCCGCTGGATCAGCGTCATCCTTGTGCAGGGCGAACAAGCCGAGGAAGTGCTCGGCATGATCGACCGTGGCGGCCCCACGTCGACGACGTTGTCCGATCATGACCCGTTTCGCGCCGAGGCTGGCCTCGGCTCGGCCGGCGTCCTGGTCGGGCAGGACCTTTGCTCCGGCGAATCCTTCGTCTACGACCCGTGGGTGCACTACCCGCAAGGCCTGATCACCGCGCCGAACATCATGCTCGCCCGCCGGCTCCGGTAAATCGTCGTTGGCAGAGTCGCTCTACACCCGCTCTCCCCCTCCTGACAGCTATTTGGTCGCCGTAGGGCACAAGTCGGATTCCAGCGAAGGGTGATCGAGGCCGTCGAGCAGCACTCACCGGCCGAGAAGTGGCAGGTGCATCCCACCACCGTTTAGGGTTCCCTTCTTTCAGCTGGCTATATAGCTCAAAGTTGGATAACCACCTCGCTTGGCTGCCGTATCGACCAACGTTGGAACGCTAGCTCACCGCAGGATAGTAACGACTGAATCGACAACGGCGACGGGCAGCCCCAGCCGGTGCGCAATTTCGACTGTGCCCAGCGCTTCGATCGCGTCTGCCGCAGTTGGTAGCTCGTTGACGGTAGCAACGTCCTCCAGGAAAGCGTTTACCCTGTCGAAGGCCCCCAGGCCGGCCGCATGGAGCCGGGCGTCAGAATCGGACAGTGCCTTACCCTGCAGCTCACGATAGGGCTCTTTGGAGACAGCAACCGAATCGGAGCGAGCGGTCAGACCAGCGAACGCACCTCTGACGTCGCGCCCGACCATCCATTTAGCTAAGTGGCCGCCAACAACCGGTCGCTGACGCGCAATGGGATCGTCGCTCACAGGCCTCGTCTGGGCGGCAGCAGGACGTCGCCGTATCGGTGAGGATGGCGCGATCGGGGGCTGCCACCGCGACCAAGTCAGCCAGAATCCGTCGATGAACCGCACTGCCGCTATCCGCTGCGCCGCGCTACCGTTCACAATTACGGAATCGTCTGCGGTGTCCGCCGCAATCAGGCGATCGTACGACGATGACAATAGCGGCGGCACCGACACCTGGTCGGCGGATGGCCCGCGACGAGACCGTACAGCAGCTCGCACCGACGCGACATCGGGGCCAGAAACTGAGCGCGCCGCGAGTGCATCGGAGAGAGCATTGCGTGCCTCTGTCTCTCCCTGTGCGGTGAGGCAGGCAGCGCCCAAATAATCGAGGTCGATCACACGACCGATCGGAGTGTCGACCGATGCGGTATCCCGGGACGTCAGCGGCTGACCTTCCTCACGCGCGGCATAGGCCCGCTCCAGAGCGATGGTGTCCGGGTCGGAGACCGACCAAGCCGAGTCGATAGGGCTCATGTGCACAGCGGCGATCCCCGGACGGATCCTGCTGCCGTCGAAGAGGACGACAACAATGGTCTGGAAGCCGCGCACAAGCCAGACACTTTGTTCGGTCATGGTTCCCGCCGCCGACAGTGCGAGGGTGTACCACCCAGCGGCCAGTCGCGCACCGTAGACCTCGCTAGCGGGTGTCAACGCCGAGATTTTTTCGCAGTCCACCCAACGACCCGGCACCGCCTCGACACGGGTGCGCACAGAGACATTGAGGTCGCCCGGCAGCGCGCCTATCGACCCCACGACCGCTACAACGAGTCCGGACTGGGGTCCACCAGCCCTCGCTATCCGCGCGGACATCTGCTCGATTGGATCCGCGTGATTTTTGAGGAGGGCTGTTCTCGCGCGCTCGACGGCGGTGGGGGGCCGATCATGCGATGTCTCAAAGGCAAAAGGCATCACGTGATCGATCGGCCGGTCCGGTGGCCGCGGCTGCTCGCGAGGAGGCCCGAAACTGAGGGTGCTCGCCGGAGAGGAGGCGAACTCGACCATCTGCTCAAGTCCGGGATGCCGCTCCGCCATCGCGGTGACGACAGCCGAAAGCACGTAGGCGTACAACGAGTCCGGCGTTACGATCCCGGAGTGTTCGTCAACGGCCGTGCGAAGGCCCTCCATGAGGGCGCGACTAAAGTAGCCACGTCGCTCATCTGCTGGAATTGATTCGTCAACGTCCTCCCGTGCGAGCTGCCCGCCTGAGGTTGCGAACGCGTTCATCCAAAACACCTGGGCACCCGCTCGTCCAGCCCGAAGGAGTGTCGGAACTCCTGGATTGGCCAGCGGCTTGTTCGTTCTGCAGCAGTCAGCGAAGATGACGATTTGCCGGAACCTGCCGTCGTCTTGGAACCAGCGCAACCAGCTACTGAGTTCGAGGTTGTCGAGGAGCTCCGGTGTCGCGCGCGCTGTCAGCAGCGCTGCTTGGCCCGCCCCGGGCATGATGCCGTGTCCAGCGAGGAAAAGGTACAGTCGCGAGGATGAGCGCGCCTTTTCCTGTTCCGCATCCGGTTGTGCCGCGACGGCCGCCTCCAAGTCATGAAGCGCCATATTGAGGGCCATTGCGATCTGAATACTATCAGGGCGCGCATCGTCGACTACATCTGGGGCTGGGTCGGATGTCTGCAGCAACCGCACATTCTCCACGGGGAGTCCACCCCCGTCGGGAGCGACGAGCCATTCGCGAAACTCGGTGGCGTCGTTGGCGGGGCCCGACAATGTTGGGAAGCCACCGGGGTAGGCACTGATGCCAACCACGACGGCGAAGTGGAACGGATTCGACCAGGGCACGTTCATGATCTCAGCCCTCGGATCATGACTTGCAGGCTCGCCCTGACGTCGGAATCTTCCGGGAATTCGCCGTGGTGTATCGCGCTCGCCTGCCACCCGCTGGGCGAACCAACAACTGTAATGGAGAACGCCGTGCGCCCCTTCTCTGCCATGAACCGGCGGACCTCGTCAATGCGGTTGTCGCGGGCGACATCGGAGGCGAGGAATCGCCGGATCGAGCGAGCGTCAGCGAGGTAGCGTGACTGCCCGAGCACTGGAACGTGTCGGGAATCCGTGCCCGCGCGCTCGAGCGCGCCGGAGACGAGATACAGGAGCGAACGCGGATACACGGATTTGAATAGACGATCCTTGCACTCGTATTCGTCGGTCATCGTGAACATCCGGAAGGATCCAAAGAGGTCCTTTGCCGAGACCGCCGTGCGGGCGAAGGCGAGATACGTGCACGCAGGTGCGAGCAACGCGACGTCAAAGCGCAAGTCGGCCGGCCAGCGGGTCCGCCCACTCCCGGTATCGCGCACGATTGCATCGAGAAGATTATTGATGAAGACCGCGCCCGTCGAGTGACCGACCAACAGAATGCCGGGAGCCGCCCGCCCCTGCGCGGTGCGCTCGGCGATCACGGTGGCCAATTCGTCGAGAAGCGCCATACCAACGCCGTTGTCGCCGAAGGTGTCTAGGGTCTCCTTCTTCATCGCGTTCCAGACCGCGCCCGCGATCAGACCAACGTAAAACTCACGCATCACCTCCTCAATGACCGTCGGATAGATTCCGTGGTCGGTCTGATCGGCGAATCGACGCAGAACCGCTTTGAGCACTACGAGCAGCTTCTTCGCGAGTACAAAAGTGGAGACCAGCCCACGGGCGCCCTCGAGCTCGCCCTGCGCGACCTCCGAGAGCGCCTCGTCGTCAATATTCGACGGCACGGGGGCGACCACCGGGTCCCCTCGCCCGCCCGCGCCGTTGTACTGCATGCCTCGAGCCTTGATCGCCGCAAGCGCCGCATTCGTGAGGGCGACATCGTTCTCGACTTCGAAGAGGAAGTCGTTCTGCTCTTGGGGGGTCAGCTCCATTTCATCACCCTGAGCGCGCCGCTTCTCCTCGCCATCGAATGGCTCATCGGTCCCCGGTGTGAATCGCCGGTCCAGCTCCCTCGAGATCTCGTTCTCGCCCGGAACGTACGCTGTGGTGTCTGTGGCCCGGGCCCCACCTTCCGAGGCGCGCAACCGGCCGACAGCCCAGCCAAGGATCCTTCGGGTGATGCCGCCGAACAAGGCCTCGGATGCTAGCTCGTCAAGGTTGTTGCGGATTATTGTCAACGCATCCGAGTGCCACACGAAGAACACGGCATCGGCACCTGCCTCTGCATAGACCCCACCAAGATCAGCCGCTTCGGCCTTGGCCTTCCCTGCGGGAACGAGGCCGCCGTGGAAGTGCAGCACGATTCGATCGCCCTTCAACGCCGATCTCAGCCGCGCACGGACGATATCGAGGTCCGGAGTTTCGCCTATAGGAGTGCCGTTTCGACCGGATTCGATGATATGTGTCGAGGGCACGGCGACCTCCAGCGTTCGCGCCGCCGCACGTGGGGTCGAGCGGCAATATGGCTACACCGCTTAACATAGGATCGATCGAATCACGTGGCAATGCCGAGTGCACGATTCACCGTGCACGTCATCCGGCACCGTCTACTTATAGTGGCGACATCAATGGGATCGGCGTCGTGCTGCTGGACGTCAAGCGCGACGACGACATAATCCTTGAAGGCGCCGCCAGGGCTCTAAGAAAAAGAAAACCAGACGAGAACCTGCGTCCGCTCCTGCTGGATCTCAACAATGCGTCCCACAGTGGGAATGCTCATGCGTCGCGCCAACAACACCGTGGCACATCGCACTCCTCATCCACGCAGCCGAGACCGCCGTCTACAGCGAGCACCACATCCATCACGGCGAGCAGCGCCTTCGTTACGTGAGGATCCGCGATCTCATCGCGAGTCGAAGGTCCCTCGGAAACGGTAGCCACGATTCCGCAGCCCCTCAAACACGAAAAATGGTTGGACACGTACGACCGCGACAACTGCCACTTGCGCGCCAACGCACCCGGATGTCATGAGCCATCCAGCGCGGAGAGCAAGACTCGAGACCTGGAGGGATAGGCCAATGGCATGGCCCAACCGGTTCATCACCTCCACCCGCGGAGTTATCGCCAGCCTGCAGTGACATTGCATCGGTCGCTGACTAATCACTACGACTGACCATGACGGCAGTTCTCGCGATAAGCAGCCCTGATGAGTGTCAATTAGTGCAGCTCGTGCCCACGAGGATCGGGCCGCAGCCGGAGGGCAACCCAGAGTCCGCATCGACGGCAGATGTACACGGTGTCGCTGAGTGCGTGCAGCCTCCGTCGCGGATAAACGCGACCGCAGCAGGAACAGGTGAGTTCTGAGGCGTTATCCATGAGCCGCGAGCGCTGCTTCAATTTGTTGCTGGGTCGGAGCTCCGGCCATGCCGTTTGGGGTGAGATAGATCCGGCAGGCGAAATCGCTGGTACGGCCATCCGTGGGGAAGAGATCCAGACCGTTGACAAGGATCGTCGGGGATCCAGCGAAGGGCAAAAGTGCGGCCGTCTCGGCGGAATCGATCAGTGTGGATTTGATGGACGTGTTCGAGGGCATCGTATTGTCGACGGCGCGCTGCAGGCGGAGAAGGGTTTCTCCCGAGTTCGGGCAGTCTGCAATGTGGAGCAGCTCGATCGTGGCCATGGGCGTCTTCCTGTAAGAGGAGCCATCGAGATCCGAATCCTCAGACGGGCCCGACGCCTCTTCACCTCATTGTGCCACCGCAGTCTCCGGCCGCGTAGCGCTCTGCGCACCTCCAAAGCAAAGCAAGACGTGATTGGAGCGACGCATGGCTGGGTACGAAATCAGGAACCGCACATCTCGATGGATCGGTGTCGTCTTCCTGCAAGGAGCGGAGGCCGACTCGGTACTCGGCCTCATCGACCGAAGCGGAGCATCCGCCGCGTTCGATTACCTGCAGCCACGGGACTTCGGCGAGGCCACGACCGAGGCCGCCCTCGAGAATGGGTACGTCTATGACCGCATCCCGGCCGGCCGCACCGACCACATCATCGAGCACGACGGCTATCCGTACGCACTGACCTACAGCAGAACGTACCGGTACGTTTCACTGTTGCGGTGGCATCCGTTTGAATCTGAACTGAGGCCAGCGCGGCCGACGCCCCGCCGAGACGACATCTGGGCCGCAACGCGGTCAACGCGCCCGGCCGAGCGCACGGTCACGCTGTGAAAGACACCCTTCTGACCGAGCGGATGCACACGGCCGCGCTGGTCGAACCGCGCGGCGAGCTGCGCCGCGACCGTCGAGCGCGCCGGCGAGAGGCCGTGAAGATCGAAGCGGATGCGCAAAAGGCCAAGACCCTCGCCGCCCGCACACGCTGGAACGCCGAGCGGGACGAAGCCCGAACGGGTGCCTACCTGCCCAAGGTCGGCGAGGCCGGTCCGGCACAGTTGCGGACGCCGGGAGGACTGAAACTGCCCAAGCACCAAGACACGACCGCGACGTTGTCGGGCCACTACCCGTTTCTCGCCGAGGCCGGACTCGGCTCCGCCGGCGTCTTCGTCGGGCAGGACCTCTACTCGGGCGGATCCTTCGTCTACGACCCGTGGGTGCTCTACCAACAGGGCATGATCACGGCCCCGAACATCGTGCTGGCCGGCATCGTCGGCTCCGGCAAGTCCTCGCTGGCCAAGTCCCTCTACACCCGCTCGCTCCCCTTCGGCCGCCGCGTCTACGTGCCCGGCGATCCGAAAGGCGAGCACACCGCCGTCGCCGAGGCCGTCGGCGGCACGGCGATCATCCTCGGCCACGGACTGCGTAACCGGCTCAACCCCCTCGACGAAGGCCACCGAGCCGCCTCCGCGTCGGACGCCGAATGGTCAGCGCAACTGGCCGCCCGGCGCCGCGACCTGATCGGCGCCCTCGCCGAAACCGTACTCGACCGACCGCTCAGCCCGCTCGAGCACACCGCCATCGACCTCGCCTTGGCCGATGCCGTGCGCAGCGCCGAGGTGCCGATTCTTCCGATGGTGGTCGAGCGCATCCTCTCCCCCAATCCCGAGGACGACGAGGGTCGCCTCGCCGAAGACGGACGCCTCGTCGGCCACGCCCTGCGCCGGCTCGTGGCTGGCGACCTCGCCGGACTCTTCGACGGCCCCTCGACCGTGAGCTTCGACCCGTCACTGCCGATGGTCTCGCTCGACCTGTCGCGGGTGGCCGAGAACTCGACGCTCATCTCGGTGCTGATGACGTGCTCGTCGGCGTGGATGGAATCCGCCCTCGCCGATCCGGCCGGCGGCCAGCGCTGGGTCATCTACGACGAGGCCTGGCGGCTCATGGCGTATCCGGCGCTGCTGCGCCGAATGGATGCCCAATGGCGGCTCGCCCGCCACTTCGGCATCGCCAACATGCTCATCTTCCACAAGCTCAGCGACCTCGACAACGTCGGCAACTCCGGATCCGCCATGCGCGCCCTAGCGTCATCCCTGCTGGCCAATGCGGAGACACGCATCGTCTACCGGCAGGAGCCCGACCAGCTCGGATCCACGGCGAGCGCGCTCGGGCTGAGCCGCACCGAGCAAAAACTGCTGCCCGCGCTCGGCACCGGCCAGGGGTTGTGGCGGGTGAAGGATCGCAGTTTCGTCGTGCAGCATCAGTTGCATCCTGATGAGCTCGCAGCGTTTGATACGACAGCTCGGATGACGGCTGATCCCCGCAAGTTCAGGAGTATCGAACAATAAATCGTGTTCCCAGAATTCGCGGATTCATGGTGGCCCGTTGTTCCGGTCGTGGGCTCGCGACGACACTGGCCGCAGAGAGCACTTCCCGTACCCGACCAGGCTGGGCGCGACGTATCGAGCTGAGGGTAATGTTTTGATGTCATGCCTAAACACAAAAGATCTCCAGCTGCCGCATTGCTCGATGGCAACTTATCGCAACCCATTCGGTTTTCCAGTGGAGTGATCTTCGGGCACAATCAACACCTCGCGTTCGGTGGAGTTCCTGACCAGACCGGAATCAACCCAGATGACGGTTCTGAGACTGACCTCTGGGTGATCGACCCATCCGAGTTTGACGATGAGCCGGTCGTGATCATGGTCGTTGTCGACGAGCGGTGCACACGCCGAACTTCGTTTAAGGAGTGGCTCCGGGACGTTGCTAAGACGCCACCAGACGATGCTCCGTTCGGGAGGGTCTTCGTCCCGGAATGCGCATCCCCCAGACGGAATGCCGCGCAGCGAGTCCAAGCGTGGCTTGACGACGAAGGCATCGACGCGCGGGCGGTCTCGTACTATCCGCCGCACGTATGGTGACCAAAGACTCAGCGAGATAGTTAGGGTTTTGGCGGGTGATGGATTGCAGCTTCGTTATGCAGCACCAGCTGCATCCTGAAGAGCTTGCGGCGTTTGATACGGCGCCTCGGATGACTTCCCGGCAACAGCAGCGCACCTTGTATTGATTGAGGAGGCCTGGTCATGGAACGAGAGGCGCGAATGATGCTCGTCGGACTCACCCGAGCCGAGCGCCTTCCCCTTCCGACGGACGAGACTTTTCTCACTCCCCCAACGAGACGATTCAGCCGTACCGGCCCGAGTCCGAGTTCATAAGCGGATGCTCACCCAACGACCGCAGACCGACCTCGGCGACGAGCTGACCGACCTCGGTATCGGGCTCCTGATTGGTGCGGCAGTATTGGCCCTGCTGCTTCGCGGCTCGGGTGCTGTCGCGGCCTGGGCAACTGGCAACAAGCAACCTGCTGGCGGGCCGGAGACCGGGCTCGCCGTTCTCCTCGACCCGGGCAACCCGGCCACGGCACTGCGGGCACCAGGACTGAACGCGGTCGCCTATTGGGCGACAACGATCGTGCTGTTGGGGCTGGCATCCGCTCTGGCGTTTGGGCTGTGGCGCATATTTAGGGGCGTCACAACAAAGGTCGACCCGTACCGCATTGCGGGGATCGCGACCCGTGCCGAGGTCGTACGTGCCGCGTCGCATTCGGCCATCATGAAGCGCGCTGAGCATCTTCGCCCATCGCTCGCGAAGGCCGGCCCGAGCGATGTTGGGTATCGAATCGGGCGGTCGCGCGGTAGTGCGGTGTGGGCGAGCGTCGAGGACTCGATACTTGTCATCGGTCCGCCGCGCTCTGGCAAAGGCGCGCACATTGTGATCAATGCCATCCTCGATGCGCCCGGTCCGGTCGTCACCACCTCCACGCGCCCCGACAACCTCACGACCACGATGCGCGCCCGACAGCGGCTGGGCCCCGTGGCGGTGTTCGATCCGCAACAGCTGGCGACGGGTGTGCCGGTCGGACTCCGGTGGTCACCCATTCGAGGCTGCGAAGACCCGCTCACGGCCATGATTCGCGCGTCAGGACTCGCCGCCGGCACCGGACTGGCCGCGGGCGGCGTCGACGGCGGCGGATTCTGGGAAGCCAAAACCCGCACCGCCCTGCAGTCGATGCTGCACGCGGCCGCGCTCGATCGCTGCTCGCCAGCTGACCTCTTTCGGTGGACCCTCGACCCGGCTGCCGCGCACGACGCCGTCTCCATCTTGCTGGCTTCCCCGGCCGCAGCCACCGGCTGGGGCGACGCGCTCCGGGTCACGCTCGAGGCGGACCCACGCACACGAGACTCCATCTGGCAGGGAGTCTCACTATCGCTGGGCGCCTTGGCTGACCCGCGCGTCTTGGATTCCGTCTCACCGCCGGAGGGCGAGGAGTTTGACCCCGATGCGTTTCTGCGAAGCAACGGCACCCTCTACCTGCTGGCCACCGGCGCGGGATCAAACAACTCGGCGTCGCTCGTGTCGGCGTTCGTCGAGGACCTCGTCGAAACCGCACGCCGCATCGCCGCCCGAAGCTCAGGTGCAAGGCTGGACCCGCCCCTACTGCTCGCCCTCGATGAAATCGGCAACCTGGCACCACTCCCCTCGCTGCCCACCCTCATGGCCGAAGGCGGTGGCACCGGAATCACCACCATGCCGGTCCTGCAATCCCTCGCGCAAGCGCGCACGAAGTGGAGCGACAACGCCGCCGGCACCATCTGGGATTCGTCGATCGTCAAGATCGTGCTCGGCGGAGGATCCAACTCGCGGGACCTGCACGACCTCTCGACGCTGATCGGTGACCGCGACGAAACGACAGATTCAACGACAATCGGCGATCGCGGCTTACGATCTTCGCAGCGGTCCGTCCGCCGTGTGCCGATCATGCCGCCCGACACAATCCGCACCCTGCCCTTCGGCACCGGCCTGATCATGCTCCGCGCGGCGCCGCCGATTATCGCGAGCCTGCAGATGTGGACAGCCCGGTCGGACGCCAGGGAGTTGCGGGCGAACCGCGAGGAAATCGAGGAGCTGATGCGGGCGCCGAGTAGTAGTGGACCTGCCGAGGAGCCGCTTCAGGAAGAATGAGCTTTTCACACGGACTACCTCGTACTCGATGTCGCCACTCCGACTTCCCACTCGATGCCACGGACACCCTCTTCAGTCGCCGCGACGAGGAATTTTTGCAATTGGTCGTTGACGTCGTTGCAAGGCGGCGTCTGGCCAGGGCCGCCGTTTGTCCGCACGACGGTTCTCGTTGATCCCGACTGGGGCTACTTGACCTGGGACCCCGCGAACTAAGGCAAACTCGACGTATGCCGTCACGCAAGTACATCTATTCCTCGCTGACTGCAGCCATCGACGATAAACAATCGCCTTTGCGCCGATATCTAGATTCCGAATATCCCAATAGACGTCCGCTGCAGGCCGCCTATCGGGCAGCAGCACCACCGATCCTCGTCCAAGGTGGCGATGCACACCCGGGGACGCTCGGCGCCGCCTTTGATTTCGCCGTTCGGTTTGTTCTCGACCCCGAATACGTCCCCGCAGTCGCCATCCATGCGTTTCGTCCGTCGCGTAGACGGGTGAAAGCGATCACTCATGTCATCGCTGTCGCGCGGTCTGCCGCGAATTGCCGGACGTCTTTGGCACCTGAGTTGCTCCTGCGCGCAAGCTGGGCCCTTGCCCTGACCACCGAGGTGTTCAGAGCGGGAACTTGGCAGCACTCGCCGCTGCGACAACTGGGCTGGTTTCATTTCACCGCAGAACGGCTACTTCGACTTGCCCAGCCCGATGCACTCGTTCAGCTACAGCAACTTCATTCGGTCGCGACGACCAGCCTGTTTCCGAAGTTGCCCCTCGAACCGAGGCGACAAACACTCGGGCCAAGTTTTGCCGCTTCCAGGCTCTGCTCGGCGGATGCGGACATTATTATCGATGGTCAACTCATCGAACTCAAGACGCGGCTCGGATCATTGAGTCAGCGCACGGGCAACCGTTCCGACTCGATCCCGGGCACTGACATCAATCAGCTTCTCGCTTATACACTTTTCGATCAGGGCAACAAATACAAAATAGATCGAGTCAGTCTCTATTCTGCTCGATATGGAAACTTCACGACCTGGCCCCTCAACGACTACCTAACTTTACTCAGCGGTCGCCGGGTCGATATTAAGGCTGAACGGGCAATCGTATGGAGGCTGCTAGGTGGTTCCTAACTCATGACATCAGACGGCCAGCAAAGTTCAACCTCCGGAACTCGGCAAACGTCCGAAAATGTGACGTGTCGAGTGAGACCAGATAGATCCTCTTCGAGGTGGTCGCTACCGGGCCGCAGGCATCCACTTTGGCCGCGCCGCCTCAGGCAGATGCATCAACGGGGCGTGAGAACGCAAAACTCGTTGCCTTCGGGATCGGTGAGCACCACCCACGGCAAGTCGCCCTGCCCAATGTCAGCGTCGACTGCTCCCAGAGACCGCAGCCCGGCAACCTCAGCGGCCTGGTCATCGCGGGGGTACGGACGAAGGTCGAGATGGACCCTTGTCCACACGGTGATGTCGGGGACGCGCACGAACTCCAGATACGCGCCGACCCCCGCGGACGATCGCAGCCGCGCCAGATCGTCGGTCACCTCATGCAGGGTCCAGTCCATTGCCGCGTTCCAAAACCGGGCCATCGACCGGGGATCGGTACAGCTGACAACCACTGCGGCGATCGGTCCGGTGTCCGCGTAGATCGCTCGAGGCTCGAGCACGCAGAACACGTTTCCCTCCGAGTCGGCCAAAAACCGTCCATGGCATGTCGCCCTGGCCGATATCAGCGGATGTCGCTCCCAACGTTTTCAATCGCGCGACCAGTTCCGTCTGGTGCGCTAGGGAAGAGGAGGCGAGGTCGAGGTGGGCACGGTACTTAACTGTTTCGGGGTCAGGGACGGCGACGACATCGACGCAGACAGCCGACGGGTCCGGCAGGACCAAACCTGACGGCTCAACGTTTGTCACACCGGGACCCTCGCTGGACAGGTCCCAGCCGAGAGCGTCAGCCCAGAACCGGCCGAGCACTGAGTCATCCCGAGCCTTGAAATTCACTTGAACTAATCGCAGCGCCATGGCGACCAAGCCTAGGCGCGGAAAACACCACGCACCAGATGCTGCCGATGTTGTCACGAGCGCACTGTTCCTCGGTCTTGCGCACGGGCGTGACGACTACCCCAGCCATGCCGTGTCCTTGTGCGGCTCCCCCGTCGACTCTTACGAACATTCGCGGTCCGAATCTTCTCGAATATGGGCGCGATAGCCAGGGAGGCTCGGCACACCTCCTAATGAGCGCGGACCACGACGATCCGCCCAAATCACAGGAGGTCAAGTCCCATGGCATTTCACACCCAGCAATCGCTGTCCGGTTTCATCGCTTCCGACCCTCAGCAGTCGGTCACAGAGAACGGCGACACCCGCTTCTACGTGCGCGTCGGCCAGCCCCACTTCCGTCACGAATACAGCGGCAGCTTCACCGCCCTCGAGCCAACGTTCCACGACCTCGTCGCCTACCGCGCCACCGCCGAACGGGCTCTCAACCGCCTTGCCAAAGGTGACAGCTTTGTCGCGGAAGGGTATGTGCGCACCTTCCAGGTCGAGCGCGATGGAGAATTCATTCAACGCGAAGAGTTCGTTGCCAAGAAGATCGGCCACGATCTCGCGCGCACTAACTATCAGGTCACTAGAACCAATCGCTCGGCTCCGGACCGCGAACATGACGCTGCGGCAACGCAGACGGCAATCGTCAGCGAGACGGAAGCAGCTCACGCCACCTCGGGGTGGTGAAGCAGCGATGGCAGAGTCCTTGGTCGAGTGGGCATCCGATGAACACGACGACGCATTGGGAGCAAGTTCGTTGGACGATCTCGACGGGCCTCTCAGGCCGGAGCCGCCGCATCCGATCAACTGGAACTTGCTCAGCGCTGACGATGCCGAGGCCGAATGGATCGAACTCAACCGCTGGGTGAACTGGCTGCGACGCACCTACGGGCTGCCATCATCCGTCGTACCGCCGTTCTGGCATCGACACCCGGAACTCGTCTGGGAACTCTCCGCGCTGCACCTGCATTGGCTCGGCGCCTACGACCCCGACCAGCACGGCTCCGCCCCGCTCGGCTGGCACCGTGACTTCGCGGATGCCCGCCAGCGACTTCGCGACTGGGTCGCAGTTTCGGGTACGCGGTTGGAGCGCGACCGGCTGACCAGGCAGACGGCGTGGCCAGGAGAACCTCCGGCGGACCCCGTCGAAGACGTCGTCATCGGCGACCGTGATGAGGACTTTGTGCACTTTGTTGTTGACGATGTTGCCCGGCGGCGCGAGACCGAGGCAGCACTCTCTGCCCGCTTGGCCGCAGACTGACCTCCCCCTGGGCAAGCAGCCTCGGCCAGCGCGTGAAGAGCCCCCGAGTCAGTACCCGCGAGACCACGATTATCGTGAACCAGGCTCAGCCGGGTCACGAGGGGTTAATACAGTCGTCGATCCCAGTAAAACACTGGGTAGGTGATCACACTCGCAACCTCGGTCGAATTTCAATCTGCGGGGTTAATGCGGGGTTTCTGCGGGGTTTCAGAAATGAACACTCTGCGATCCATGCCGGTCGCTGCTGATGACCCACAGTCGAAGTTCCGTCGCCGCCATCGATCACCCGAACTCGCGGCGACGAAGGTCAACCGCGAGGCACATGATTATGAGCCATAAGTCTCAAAGACAGACCCATCGATGGTCCCACGCACCACAGCAACGTACCGGTGGGATTTGAACCCTAATGTTGCCTCAACGCTGCAGCGCGATCTGCTCAAATTCTGCGGAAAAACGTGGGTTTTCGATCATCTCAGCCCGGTTGGAATGGAAGTAATTTCGTTCAAATGTTGCCAAAATGTTGCCACGCTCCGGAGCCGCGTTTAAGCATGGTGAATCGAGGTGCTCTAGAAGAGAGTCCGTTCATCGCTGGGCGTGGGACCATCCGGTCGCACGAGGAAGTCGAAGAAGCCGAAGAAGCCGAAGAAGCCGAAGAAGCCGAAGAAGCCGAAGAAGCCAGTGTTCACAAAGAGCCGCTCACGGCCATCCTTGACGTCGATCACGGTTCCCGCTTCCGCGAGCGAATTCAGCCGTCTACGTGGCCGTCGGTCCGGACACCTTGCACCGCGTCATAACGCTTGTTATGCGACAGTACGGATGTTCGAACAGGACGGAGAGCCGGTCCGCGTTGGCACCTCCGGTGGTGATCGCACGAATGATCTCCTGCGTCGCCGCTTCGAGCTCATGGATGGCGTCGATCTTATGCCCCTCACGGGCCCACGGGACTAGCGGCACGGAAGTCAGACCGGTTCAGATTTGCCCGAGCCTATATGGCCTATATGGCATTGCCCGCCGTGAACTCGATGGTCGAGAGTTCGGCGTCCGTGACGGTGTGCATCCGAGCGCCAATCGACGAAACCGCGTTGACAACCAGCGAGTCAGGGTGCCGCCAGTTCGCCGGCGGGTTCGCGTTGGTCGTGTACAGCGCCCGCGCCGACCACCGGCCGAGCAGGTCGATGCCGAAGTTGTGGACAGAACCGTGGTGGGGCAGAGTGAGCACCGCGACCGTCCGCCGAATCTCGTCGAAGTGTTGAAGGAATTTATCGAGTCGATTCCGCACTCCGAGGCAGGCATCTCCAGTCAGGAGCCAGCCTTTGGCGCTACCGGCGGGAATAATCCCCCCGCCGATACGTAGACGTCCCTTCCCCCGCCGTGAAGGATATCTAGGACCCGAGTAGAGCGACATTGACGTGACGTTGACGTCCTTCGGTGTAATGGCCGCTTCGTACGCCTTCGTCAGGTCGTCGGCGTACGTTGTCAGCAGTTCACGCATCGCCGACACCGTTAGCTTGTCAACGAGATGATCGGCGGGCGGGGTCTTCGATTGCAGTCGCCTCTTTAGCTCCGTGACGAACGCGGTCTTTTGGTCAAAGACATTGGGGTCGATGAAGGTCCTAAGGCACCAATCGTCCTCGCTGTTACTCCAGCTGCGGTTTGGGTTAGTTAGAACGATGTTGACCGTGTGAGACAGAGTGACGACGCCGCCTTGTCGCACCAGGGACCCTCCCTCGAGCTTGAACGGCAGCCGCTCGACAAGGGCGCGCAGGTCGTTGTCACCGTCCGAGGGATCGTTATCGTTTTGGTCGTCTGGGTCGACATCGAAGTCGTCGGGAGCATCACCGTCGCCGACGATGAAGACGAGGTCGGCGGCCAGCGGTGACAGCGCTGTGACCGGGTCGATCAGAATATCCAGTGCGAGTCCCTCGATGGTCCCGTCCTCCGGCTCCGCTGACTGAACGTAGGCGACTAGACGTTCGAGTGGGTTGAGGAGCGGGAGCACGATTGTCTTGACACGACCTTCACTCTTCTGAATCGCCAAGATAAGATCATTGATCGCGTTGGTGTGGTCGGCGTGCGCATGCGAGATGAAAAGGACGTCCAGGTCAGCGCCATTGAGAGCTTGGACGTAGGCGGCAACGGCTGGGAGGACGTTGCTGCGACTTCGACCGTACTCACCGCAGTCGTAGACATACCGGGTGGTGGAATGCTCGTGCAGGCAGCCCAGTCCATCCCAGCTGAATGGGGGGTCGCACCAGTTCGGACAGAAATCGATGCTTGCGGTGTGGAAGCCGCCCTGCCCCACCGCCTGTTGCGTCCGCGTGACCCAGTAAGACATTGATCCCCCACAATTTTCGACCCGGTCGACTCCGATAAGCCGCCCCCGCTAAATCTAGAGTAGGGCTCGGGGATGTCACGCAGTCCCGGTAACGCCGATAACAGGCCACTGGCGACCGCTTGGTTCGATCTAATCCGCTTGCGCCCCGCCTTCCCCAAAGTTACAGAGTTGCTGAAACTCGGAGATCGTCGTGGACGCACGGTGCCGCCGGATTGCTCTGACGATGAAGTTCGGAGAGCGAAGCGTTCAACGGGGTGTACCCCACTGAGCAGGTCGAGAATCCTATGAAATCGCCTCAATCGGGCTGGGCTCCCAACAGAATTCGACAGAAGCGACGGGGGATCTTAGACATGACTGGAAATTTGGGGAGGTGGTTGGCTGCGTGCGCGTCAGCGCCGCTGACCAGAACGAAGCGCGGCAGGTCGACGCGCTCGACCCGGTCGACAAGATGTTCCCCGAGAGAGTTTCTGCCAAGAATACCCAAGACCGAGCGCAGCTTCAGGAGATGCCCACCTAGGTGCGCGATGGTGACAAGGATCGAGTGAAGTCACGAGACCGCCTTGCACGTTTAGCCGGTTCGAGGGTAACCGGCAGGAAGGGTTGCAACACTGGCGTAAGCACGTTCTGAGTCGCTCCACCCCGTGGGGGAGACCTAAGCGTATACAAGTGATCACTCTGGGACAGACGTGCTCAACTCCGCTCCCGCGCACCCAGAAGCGAAGGAAAAGCAGCTACAAGCTTTTCCCGTGAAGCAGTCGTGTTTTCTATGAACGGGTAGGGGGCGTATTCCGCGAGGCCAGCGTCGACGTAGTCGTGCTGTGACAACCGGGCGAGGGTCTCGTTCCACGGGCCCTCGTAGTGGATAACGTCCTCGTTGCCGACTCGCCGGAGGAGCGCTCCCACCTGTGCAGGCGAGATCGAGTAAAGCCACTTGTGCCGATCACGTTCGGACACGACCCAGATCATCGCAGGCCCATGCTCGGATTCAGGATAGAACTCGAGAACGAAAGAGTGAATGAACAAGCTAACTAGCTCGCGAACGGTCAGCTCGGTCTTACGCTTAGAATCCATGTCGTAGTACTCCCAGTAGGCCCACCGGTCAAAGATCCCGGGAACACGCCCTGTAAGAGGATGCATTCCGAACGACACCCGTTCGCGCGGTAGCAGGGACGACGTCTTAGCGGACTCGATGAGCCGCCGGATCGTGAACATGCCGACCATGAGGTCCCGCTCGACGAGGAATCCGGTCCGTGTCGACCATCGTTTCAGCTCGGCGCGTCGTTCCAGAGCGGTAGCTATCTTTAGGAGTTCTTCTCGCCATGGCACGGAATCTGAAATCACGGTCGCAGTCCCCCTGCCGTCATGCTCATTCTGGCGGAAAGGAGCATCTGCCGCTTAGTGCGCAAACGAGAGAGGTCCAGGCCTGTCTCGGCAGGGTGACCCTGGGCCCGAACCGCAGGAGAGCAGCTAGCCTGGAAGCCCGTCGCCGCGCCGAACATATCGGACTCCTCCGGCACCCTGCCCCACATCACGCCGGGCTGTACCCCCGATTCAGATACGGGCCGGCGGCGAGAACTGCTTCTGCCTCCACCCGCAACTGAAAGTCACGCACGATTTCCTGCATCTCGTCACGGGAGCTCGCCATCCACTCGCCCTCAGCCGTAGCCATTCCCAGGAGCGCAGCGAAATGCAGGCGGCTCAGACGGCGCACCGTTTGGATAATGTGCAGTGGTCCGAGCAGCATCTCCGAGGCTGGATCCGCACCCTGAATGATCACGGCATGGCCGACTGGCTCAGCTTCCGTGCCTGCGTTCCGCAGCACTGCGATGAACGGCGCAGTGAAACCCAACGACGCCTCATTGATCGTGTTACGCCGGTGCGTCTCCGGCAAATGCAGTTGCTTGCCGAGGACGGCGCCATGCTCGTGCAATTTCCCGTCGACGGACACATCCAGGTCCTCGGAGAGCCAGCTGGGCTCCACCGCATAGAAGCTGAACCGGTGGCTGACGTCCAGTCCCGCCAGGTCGGAGAGTATTTGATCTGCCTCGACGAGCATCGCGTCCCGCTCGGGTACTGCCCGTCGGGCACTCGCTGAACGCCGAGCGTTAGCCTCACGCTGACGGCGGTTATCTTTCGACATCTGATGCCTTCCCTACCAAGTGGCCGGAACTGCCCTACGGCCGGCTAAGGGTCGAGGTGCATGCTTGCCTGCCGCTCGTGATTGGGCCAGGCACGCAACAGCTTATCGCCGGGTCTACTAGCACCGGCCGGTAGGGGCGCGCACGCGACCAATGCCGTACAGCTCGTCGAGGCCGAGGAGGTCGTCACAATGCAACGACCGCAGCTGCCAAGGATGAGGCTCTTGCACCCGCGCGGGACGCTGCCGCAGCGCTGACGCTGCTCGGGGTGCGGTTTTCTCGACGACCTCACCGCTAAGGACGAAGCGTCGATCCCAGGCAACGCCGCCGTCCCGATCATGACCGGCGGCGGGTTTTGACGCATACTCTTATCGCGTGATCTCCACGCTCCAAGTTTCGGTGCCTTGGCTTCCGCTTATCGGTCTTGTCTCGATCGTGATCGGACACTTGCCGAGGCGTCGAAGCCGTTCACAATCTGGCCTACTTGAGATTGCAACGGGCAAGCTGCGCGTTATCAATTCTCAGGGTTGCCCGCAAGGGCAGGTCTACAACCCCATCTGGGCTTCCAACCACTTTTGAAGAAGATTGACCCCAAGCTGCCCACCCTTGTTGCCCACTGAGATGAGAAACCCCTTTAGCTTCTGCTTCGCGGCCAATCGTCCCCTCTGAGGAGCAGAACTGTCCAAGAACTCGCGCAGGGCATTGAGCAATTCTCCCTGCTCGAAACCAGCAGCGTGATTCGCTATCAGTGTTTCGAGCTCTGATGCTTGCAGACCGTGTATTGCATTACCCGCAATATTTTGCGCAATCACACCTTCTGCATGATGGATGAACTGCTGGTAGACGACGAGTGATGCAGACCTAACGAGAGGCTTCGGACTGCGAACCGCCAGTAGCTGCGGTCCATCTGGCAAGAGTTGATCGACAACCTCGGCAATCACTTCTTCGGGCACGTCGACAACTTCCTCGATGAGTTCTGATTCAAGAGCCTGTCGAATGGTCAGACTGCGGCGTTCCCGCTCATGCCTCACATCGATCTGGAGGCGGCGTGCCTGAACGACATAGCGCGAAACGATTTCGCCCGCGCGTTGAGGCGTCACGCCGAGTCCGATCAAGAGAGTAGCCGCTTCGCTCGGATTCTCGACGAGGGATAAGAACTCCTGGAATCGCTGCATCTCCCCTTGGAGCTCGGTCGTATCTGCTCGGTCTTCAGCGTAGAACTCGATCACTCTCCCCCGAGCAGTCGTATACCCGCCGTGTCTGACGTTCTTGCCACGAACAGATGCAAGCCAGTCATGAAACAGCCTCAGAAGTTCTGCCGACTCATTCTCGAAGAGGCGGCCGGCGGGAACGTAAAGCCGAAAGAGCAAGTTGCTCTGTTGGTCCTCGATGAAGGCAAGCGAGAGCATCGACGCTTCTGCATTTCGCTTGTACGGCGTCACCTTCATCCCGGCGGAAGCTATGCGCTCGTTAGCCCGCACTCTCACACGCTCGTCAATGTCTCCGAAATGATCTCGAGCTGACTTATCGGACCATTCCTCCCCGTAATTCCACGACGCTGGAGGCTCAACTTCAGCTTCGCTATCGAGGCCTTCGTGTATCGCCGCGCCGCCCAGAACTGCCTCGTGGACCAGTATGAGGTTTGGTTGCGCGGAGAGTGCTGAGAGCAGACCGTCGACAACGCTTTGTTCAATCGAACGGATGAAGATGGGTATTTCGTCGGAGACAGGCTTGAGGTCGGACGCAAACCGTCCGTAGGTGCTCTCATAGAAAACCGCAATGACCCCGAGGCAGTTTGCTGATCGCGCGAGTCGCGTGATGGCTTTCCAGTTTTCCTCGCCTGAATCTAGGCGCTTGCCAATGTGATGGATGCCGCTTGTCGATAGCTTGCTTTGAACTGCCTCACTTCCCGAATCAATAAGGAGGAAGTAGTCCGAGTTTCGTGACACGATGAGCTCCAGCAGTTGGCGAACCTGACCCAATAACTATGGCAGTTCCAAGTTGCGGGTGCACACCAGCCCATTCAGGCCCAGGTTGCAACACCATAGGTGGCACGTCTTGCCGCTCCCGAGGTGCCAGCCGGACGCTACAGCACACGGACCAGGCTCAGCGCGCGTCACAGTGTTGTTGCCCTTCAAACTAGCGCAGCCGTTTCAGGGTTATCGCCATGAGGTGCGGGCGACCTTAGCTTGTGGCAAAGGCGCTCCAAGACGAGCGCAACGGCCTCCCAGTTCGCGTCAAGCCAAACCTCGAAACCATCTTTCGCATGATGACGCGCACCGTTCCGGTAGCGGCTCAGGATTTTCAGAAGCTCAATCTCGCTCTCGTCCAGCAACTTTTGGTCACGCGCTGCTTCGAGACGCTGTGGGTAGTAATCCTGCCGGCGCGGCAATGGGATGACAGCCTGAAGGAGCAACTCTGACGCGGTATGTAGCTCTTCAATCACTGTGAAGTGCGAAATGTTGCGGACGTCCCAGTCGGCGATTAGCTCCTCAGTGAGGCGAAGCCGATGTTGGAGTTGCTCGGTACCCGCTTCCTGTGGACTGAATTCAAAGACCGGGAAATAGTAGCGGGTGTCAGCTACCCCTCGTAATATCATTGGCTTTTCCGATTCGTTGCCCAAGTTCCGTCCGCGTAGGTACATGTCCGCGACGCCAAGCCCGAGACGCCGACGTTCACGCGGCGGCAGGCCCGACGACGAATTTCCCTCGCAGACCAAGGGCAGTTCTCGTTCAAGCCGGTAGCCGAGTACATCCATCCGTCGGGAGTTTCCGTTGACCTGGACGTAGACCTGAGCGGGCGACTTTCGCTCCGTCACTATCCTCAGGTCGAGGGCGCGGGCGCGCCGACGCTGCGCTGCCAAGGCGCTGTCCACGAGGCTTGCCTGGTTTTCGGTGTACGCAAACTCGTAGTCAAATCCAGCCATGAGCTGAGCATAGCTATCGGTCGTCTGGGCGGGCGTCGCGCATAGGTGCCGATTGGAATCGATCATCGTCCTAATCGTGGATCGCGCGTGCACGGGGCTGGGACCGACCCGGCAAGCGCTGTACTTGTCGGCGAGGGTTGCTCCACAGCGAATTACATGTCAAGGAGCGCGAGGTTCTGATGCTGCCGGATTGCGACGCTACCCGTCTGGCTGTCGCGACATACGGGAGCGCACGCGCTCGCTCTCGTCGTCTTCTTGTCTCGTAACCCTATGGTCATGAGGCGTCTCACCAGCGATTCCCGAGCTTGCCGCAGATCGATGGATTCATAGGGCTGGGAAGTCTCACAACTATGTATCGAAACCAGGGGCTATGTTTTTGAAAACAAATCAACTGTTGTGAGACACCTGCAGCGCATTGACGGAGTTGAGTCTCTATGCGCCGGCCTCGTCGTCGTCACGGGTGAAGGTGTCCGACCACCGGGGTCTTGATGAGGCCGTTAATCTGACACGGAAAACCTGTTCAGGCAGTTCTCGGCCAGAAGTTCTCTCCTCCTGACAGCCGTCCTATGGCGGATAATTGACTCATGCTCTCGGACCTCGCTCGTTGCACACGTGACGCGACGGAATCAACGTCAGCTCATATCCAGGCGCCCAGCGGCCTAGTCAGCAGGTAGGCGCGATGTCGACAGAGCAGCTGGTTCAGGTTGAACCGGACTACGGGAACGAGTTCGTGCCGCGGCCGTTCAGCCTCACGCCGGATGAGCTGGTTGACCTCCCTGTCACCGTGGCTAAGGACCCCACTCAGGTGCTTGTTTGGGTGAGATACCCAGCCGTGGCCGAGCGGGTGCGCGGTGTGGCCCTGGCGTGGACGCAGCGCGCTGTCTACGTCGAGTGGGAAGCTCGGGGCATTCATCGAGTGTGGGTGTGGGCCTCTGCTGTTGAGCGCGCGGCCGACAAGGAGGCTGGTGCTGCTGTCGTCGGTGAGTCACCTCGAGCAAGCGCGGTCACAGCGCTCGGCACGGAACCCTTGGTTCAGCTCGTCAACGTCGAGCTCGCGCTCATCGGGGCGGAGTTTATGCGTGCCATGTCCAAGCCCACGGGACCGTTCAGCTCCGTGGTGTTCGGAACTATCGACGGCCATTCTGTGCATCTGGACTTTCTCACCGACCCCGCGACCGATATGTGCGCTGTCCTGCTGGTGAGCACGGCGATTGAGGCTCTTCCTGGCCAAAGCGCAGCTCCGACATTCGAGGAAGCGATCCAGGCCTACCCATGGGCGGTGGCGGTCGACGCACTCGACCTGGGTTAGCCATCCTGGGTGACGCTCACCCCGGCCCAGGCGAGATTGACGGACCGGATGGGTACCCAAATGTCATTGCTCACCCCGCGGGTTACTTGTGGGCGGCGCTCCCCGTGTGTCGCGCGAAGACTGTCTTGAAGGAGACCTTGCTGGTGTAGGAGATGGAGCCGTATCGGAAGAGGCGGGCGGCGACTCGAAGTACGACCGCGCTGAGCAGGAAGAGCTCGGTGATGACGATGGCGGCTTCCCAGCCGGAGAGGGAGCCGAACGCATTGCGCAGCATCGCGGTGATCGGCGCCGAATACGGGAAATAAGTGAAAATCTGCACAACGGGACCGTGCGGGTCTGAGAGGACCAACGACAGCGCGTAGAGCGGGACGATCATGAGAATGATCAGTCCGGAGAACCAGCTCCCGGCATCTTTCGCGGTCGGCATGACAGCGCCGATCGCGACTAGCGTGCCGGTGAACAGGGCGAACCCGCTGATGGCCAGCAGCGCCCCGACGATCATCTGTGCTGGTTCAAACGTCAAGCTCGATAGGTCGAGCTCGGGAATGTTCAGCGACGTCCGGAAGAACAGGTACGCGACCAGGACGGGCAGGAGGAACACGAGCACTTGAACGAAGCCGACAATGAACAGGGAAATGACCTTCCCGCTGATCAACGCGGTGGGATTCAACGTCGTCAGGATCATCTCCGTCACCCGGTTCTCCTTCTCCTCCAGCGTGCTGGTGAGCATCTGGTTGGAGAGCAGCGTAAAGACGAGGAAGAAGATCACGACGAAGATCAGCGGCGGGATCATGCCCAGGAACCCGGCCGCTTCCACACCGTCCGTGTAGGTCGTCGCGGTGATGGGCACGTTACCTTGCGCCAGCGCCGTCAGCGCCGGATCTCCGATGCGATCTTGAGCACTGGTGATCAACACCTGGGTGGCGACACCGCTGTATTCGCCATTGCCGAACAGTCCTTTGTCGACGCCGTACACGTGAACCGGAGTCGTGGCGGGGTCGGCCGGGTAGACAAAGTGGGCGTCTTCGTTCCCGGATTTCACCGCGGCGATCGCGGCTGCATCGTCCGTGACGGCGGTGCCACCCAACGCGGTGGCCACCGCAGGGTCAACGTATCCGGACGCGTCGCTGTAGGTGAAGGCCATTTTTGCATCGGCCTGGCTGGCGGCCGTGTCGGCGGCCGACATGTTTCCGAGAATCACGAGGGCCATGACGATGCCGATCCCGATCGGCACCAGCAGGGTGATGAACCAGAACCGTTTCTTTCCCAACGTTCGGGATACTTCGAACCCGATGACGGTGCGGAGGTTGTGCTGGCTCATTTCAGGCACCCGCCATTTCGTTCTGGTCGCCATAGACCGTGACGAAGATCTCCTCCAGGGAGAGCTTGCTAGTCGTAAAGCTGCGGACTAGGACTCCCGCCTGGACCAGGTCGCGCAGGATTATCGCCTCGTCGGTGGTGTCGGTGAGGGTGAGTTCGGCATAGTTTCGGTCCCGAATGCTGATGTCATAGTGCGGCGACTCCGGGATCTCCCCCGAGTAGCTGACCCGGATCATCGTTCCGCCGTACTGGTTCTGCACGTCGGGTATCGTCCCGTAGGCCTCGGCCCGGCCGTCCTTGAGAAGGATGACTCGGTCGCAGAGCCGCTCGACTTCTTCCATCTGGTGGGTGACCATCAGCACCGTGGCGCCGGCCCGCTTCTGCTCTTCGATGATGTCCATAAGTAGGCGCCGATTCACCGGGTCGAAGCCTTTGGTCGGCTCGTCCAAAATCAGCAACTCCGGGTCGTTCATAATCGTCACCCCGAGCTGAACTTTCTGCTGCTGTCCACCGGAGAGCTTGTCCACACGGGACTTCGCCTTGTCGCCCAAGCCGACTCGCTCCAGGTAGTTCGTCGTCCACGCCACGGCGGCCTTCTTGCTCAGGCCCTTGAGCTGACCGAAATAGGTCATCACGGTCAGAACAGATTCTTTCTTATACAGCCCCCGCTCCTCCGGCAGATACCCCAAGCGGCTACCCGCCTCCGGCGTAAACGGACGGCCGTCAACGTGCAGAATCCCCGCCGTCGGAACGTAAATCCCGAGTAGCGCCCGCAGCGTGGTCGTCTTTCCCGAGCCGTTAGAACCGAGGAACCCGAACGTCTCGCCCCGCCGCACATCAAAGGAGAGGTCCTCTACGACCGTCGTGCCCGCAAAATCCATCCGGAAATTCTCAATATGGACGAGGGGTTCAGTGTGGGGCGCCATGCCCACACTCTATCGAGGAGGTCCCGCCGCCTATCCGCACCCGAGCTGGTGCACGGCCCGACTCCGCTTCACCGTCCTACCGCTCGCGCTTTCTCTGTCGTACCTGCTTTACTGTTCGACATGGACGCAGAATCGTCACCTGCCGGCTATGTCACGGGCTTTTTGGGGCGTTCGGTTCCGCTGCCCGTTCCCGGGGCGGGGACACCGGTTCGTGAGCTGGCGTACACACATTTCACGGTCCTGCTCGATCCGTCACGCCGCCTGGCCGTCGTGACGGGCGTCAATATTGACGGCGACCACCTCGTCGACGTCGCGCGCGGCGACGATTGGCATCTGGACGCGCGCGTCCCCGTTCATGAGCAGACCGGAGAAGCCGTCTACGCCGGTAATGACCTTGATCGTGGACATCTCGTGCGGCGCCGAGACCCGGTCTGGGGTTCCGAAAGCGCAGCACGTCAGGCGAATAGGGATACGTTCGCGTACACGAACGCCGCGCCCCAAGCGGCAGAATTTAACCAGTCCAAGCACCTGTGGCTCGGCCTGGAAGACCATGTTTTGAACTACGCGCGTACCAACGAGAACCGCATTAGCGTCTTCACCGCCCCCGTCCTCACCGCCGATGACCCGGTATATCGCGGTGTGGAGATCCCGCAATCATTCTGGAAGATTGCCGCGTGGACATCACTCGAAGAGAACATTGTCATTCTTCATGCTGCCGGATTTGTTCTCGACCAGAGCGCCCAACTGTCCGAGATAGAACTGGGCACGGCGCAGGCGCTGGCCCGCATCCAAGGCTCGCCTCCACCACTCGGTCCCTACCGCACCTATCAGGTGCCCGTCGCCGAGATCATCAGGCTTACCGGAGTTGCCATGCCCGAGCTGGCCGAGGCGGACGTACTCGCACCGGTACTTGCACTCGGGGCAGCTGACGGTTCCCGGCAACATTGGATCGAACTGGTCGACTTGTCCGCGATTCAGGTACAGCCGAGCCGAGTTACCTCCCAAGAGCGGATGCGGGACAGTCTCACGTAGAACGCGTCCCGCACGGGGAACCCTTTGCCGACGTCCGGCGATAGGGTGGTTGCATGGTGGGCCTGGGGGAAAGCATCACCCGCGTAGGCGCAAGAACATGGTTTGCGATTGCGGTTCTACTGACAGTCGTTGGATACTTTGGCGGCGAGGACGCCCTATGGTCTCTCCTCTGGTTGATCCCCCATGCGGTGATCTTGTCCGGCGTGTGGCGCGGCAGTCGGACGGCATGGGCAATATTAGTGAGCGTCAGCGTGGCCCTGGCCACAGCGCTGGCCGTTGTCGGCTTCGGAATGCAGTTCGGGTCCGGGTTCGTCATGAATATCTATTGGTGGGGGCCCACGGCCCACGGCGCAGCGCTGCTGTGTCTCGTCGCTTATCGAGCAAGCAGGCGGCGAGCAGTCACAGTCAAGCCTGAAGCGATCCATGACTCTCTGTCCGAATTTGAACGGACACAGCACGCCGCTCTTTGAATGCTCGCGTCAGGCTCCAGGGCTCGGCCGGGATTGATGGGGCTTTCGTGCGGGCTCAGAATCAGTGGGCCCAGTCCAGTTCGCGGCCGGTGAGCGCCGTCACCCGATGGTCCTGGAGGGCAGCCCGCAAGCTGAACAGTGAGCGGCGCAGAGCCACGCGTGATAGAAGTCTCAGCTAGAAATCAATCCAACGACCGCCTGGCGCCTGCGAAGCCGCTTTCACGGAATTATTTGTTGGGTGCCTCTCCGCATACGAGACCAATGCCGCGGTAGTGATCGCCGCCACGGGCACCAGCACGAGAGCAATCCCGACGAGGAGCACAATCCAGGAGGTGGATCCTTGAACCGAAACTGCTATTCCTGCAAGGGCTCCCAACAGCATGGTTCCCGCGGCTGCACCTACGGCGGCAAACAAAACGCGCATGCTCGGCCGTCTCTCAAACCGTCGGTCAAATAGTGCTATTGGGACCCAACCGCCAACACCGGCTGCCGCCGCGACGAGCAATCCAATCAACCCGTACGAGGCCGTCGACCTCAGGACGTCCTCAACAGTTAGGTAACCACGCCAATCCGGGTTCCCAGAGGCTGCGATTATTCCGAAGAGCGCAGCACCCAGGAAAAAGCCGACAGCCAGCCCAATGACCGCGACACGCCAATACCGCTTGACCATACCTTGAGCATATCTGCGCACGGCGCGCAATCTCGCTATCGGTCGGAGCCCGTGCGATGCCCGGTAGGTGCATTGGCGCCGTCGCCCGCAAGCCGGACCGCAAACGGTCAACGTCCGTGAGGCTCTGCACGGCCACGCCGTCGTGGCACCTGTTTGGGACGTTGGCACTGGTTTGAACGCGTGCCAACTTCCCAAACACGTGCCACGAGACGCGCGCAGGTGCCTGGCGGGGTGCCCAACCTCCGGGGCGTCGAGTGCCCGAGTGCCGGACGGCTATCGGACATGTCAAAGCGTCAGGTGGTGTCCGGCATGGTCCAATCGGGGGCTATGTCGAGTGCTTCGCGGATGACGAAATACCGCTTGCGTTTACGAATCTCGTAGTCGTCGTCTCCCCAGTAGCCGTCTGTCGTCCGAAGAAGCCCGAAATGCCCTAGTTCCCGGGTCGCGCTCGTCCAGGTGTCATCTGAGAGACCGTATTGCTTCTTGCGGTGGCCATCCATCCACTCCCCATCGGGATGCTTAGAGCCGCCGTTGAGTTCGAGAAGGGCCATTAGTACGGCGACGGCTCTACCGCTTAGGCGGAGTATCCACGCGTTCGTCCACAGGGTGAACGGCACACCGACCCATCGAGCGCCGTTGCTCTCCCAGCCGTCGCCTGAGCCGTCGGGGTGGAGCAAGAGAAGGCCGGCCTTGCCGTCGGGTAGGAGAGTCGGAGTGATGAGCTTCTTCTCCTGTAGCCACTTCTTCGCGTCGTTTGCTCGCCGCGGGCCGGTGTCTGGCGGCAGGTTGAGCCAGCGCGCCAAGGATTGGGTTGGGCGATCTGGAAGCGTGTATGGAGCCTTCGCCGCCTGCATCACGAGCGTCATGTGCATCTTTAGGCGCAGCTCGTGCGATTGCACGAGCCACGCAGCGGTGGGAGTGGAGTCGCCTCGCTTGACGTAGGTGATTGGGAAGTTGACGCTGCTGACGCGCTTAGACCTGTCGGTCGCGCGTGCGAGTGCCACGAGGGCTTCTGAGGGGACGTCCATGGGTGCTCCGAGGAAGAAGTTGACGACCTCAGCGGAGAGACGTGGGGTCCGGGGGTACTAGGGGATTCTTGGGGTTCCAGAAATACTTCCCTTTAAGATACCGCTCGAATCGCATTCTGTCTGCGGTGAGGCCGTCGTGACGCCCCGGGAAAAACAGCCTCCGACCCGGCCCAAGGTGCCGGTACGCTCCGGTTAGCCCGTGGGCTGCTTCGTTTGCTGCTCGGGTGTTTCTAGGCGACTCTGTTCTCAGAGCCAGATGCCCCCTCGTCCGCCAAGACCAGAAGGGGGGATCGCTAAGAGAAGGGAGGACCCGATGAACACAGGCTTCCGCATCACTGTCAAAATCACTGTATCCGGAATCACCATCACAATCGAGCCCTGGTAGCTCAAGGGGGGCGAGGTCTAAACCCCGCCCCCCTCCTAGCGCGATTCGTTGAGGACTAGCGCCAAGGCCTCCTCTTGGTCGAATCGCGTCCCGTCGGACGATCCGCTACCGGATAGAGAGCGACGGGCGGTTTCGCTCGAAGACTTCTCCCTAAGCCGGTATCGCGGCGGGCGTCGATACCGGAGCAATCACGGTGGCGCCATGCGGCACCGAGGGTCGCCAAGCACGCACTAACGCGTACTCAGCAGGATCGGACAGGTGCCTGACGAGGTACTCAACCCAGGCTGGTGTGTACGTGTACTGCTCGAAAGTGGCGTTATAGACGCAAAACTGCGGCTTGGTCGCAGCGGGGTCGGGGGCGTTTGTCTGCGGTCGTGCGGCGAAGTACTTCCACGCCTGGGTGTGCATGTAGCCGTTGAAAGGTACATCAAGACGAGCGGCTACCTTATCGACAACCTCGCCAAACTTGAACCTATTCAAGTCCTCGACGGGAACATGCTTCTCCCGAATGATCGTCCGCACATGCTCAACAGCCGCGCGCTGCTCCTCTGTGAGATCGTCCTCGCGGATGAATGACATGGCAGCGTCAGCTTCACTCTTAGGACCGGTATGAGGAATTAGGTAGATGCGGAAGTCGAAGCGCTGATCTGCGCTCAGGCCGGGTTCAAGGGAAGCGTCGAAATCCTGGACCCAATCGAGGACGCCTTTAGGTACCTGGGTCCGAACGATCTTAACTGCCTCGATGGCGTCCTCGGTGATCGATGAGACGAAGAGCGGGAAGCGCAGCTCGGAGCCGAGAGCTTCGTCGTGTCCAAACCATTCGACCAAGGTTTGCTCGTAGTTGATGACGAGAGCTTGCGTCCGACCCGCGACGAGCGCAGCCACTTTTGCCTCGTGCCGGTGCTCAATCTGGTTGCGCAGCCCGAGGAAGAAGATGATGTTGTTCCGGCGTGGATCGGAATCGATGAACTGCTCCGCAAGCAGCTCGCGCAGTGGCTTGTATAAGTAGCCGCCCTCGGGGTGCTTCCTTCGCCACCCACGCTCATTTTTGACAATCAGGTCGCCGCCCGATTCCTCTGTTCGCGCCTGGAGGAGCTTGGTCCACCCAAGGTTCATATGGACGATGAAGGCTTCGAGCTGGCGCTCGTTGCCCGAGCGGTTGTAGAGATCGACGGCTAGCAGCACCTCTGCCTTCGACGACTGCAGGGTATGCCACCAACGAGGACGAGGAGCCATACACGTGAGCCTACGTGTTACCTGACAGATGAAGTGACAGATTGGCGTGTTCGACAGCGGGACCTCCACCGGAACGGCACACCCCACGGACACGTTCCGCGTCGCGGAAAAAGCAGGCTGGCCCCGTCATGCCCGTAAACCCCGCCCGAGAAAATGCCCGGTGAAGCGGGGGCCAACCGGGGCAAGAAGTAGTTGCATCGACGCAGCCGGCCGCCCCCTTGTCGCCGCACGTTCTTTATCGCCAATATTGCGACTGGCCCCGCCCGAGCGTCACGAACCGAGTTCGGAAATTCTCCGATACAGAGTGGCGCGCGACATGCTCAGATCGCGCGAGACCTGGGTTGCGGATTCGCCGGCGTTGATCAGGCGGCGCGCGTTCAGGATCTGACTCTCGGTGAAGCGTGGGCGACGCCCACCGAGATCCTTCCCGGCCGCGCGGCGTTTACTCACACTGTCCACGATGCGTTCACGTTTGATCGCCAGCTCCATTTCGGCCAACGCCGCCATGACGGTGAAGACCATGCCGCCCATCGGCGTACTCGTGTCCACGTCTCCCCCGCCCAGGTTCAACACTCGGAGCGCGGCCCCGCGGGCCCGCAGCGCCCCGGCAAGCTCGAGCATGTTGGCTGTCGACCTCCCCAAGCGGTCTAGCGTGGTGACCACGAGGGTGTCGCCCCCCTGCAAGGCGGCGAGGGCTGCATCAAATTCCGGCCGCCGTGCCCGCCCGCCGCTGACACCATGATCGACGTAGACGTCGTCCTTGCGAATGCCGGCGGCGATCAGATCCATGATCTGACGATCCGTAGCCTGACTCTTGGTCGAAACCCGCGCGTACCCAATCAGCTTCGCCATTGACGCCTCCAGATGTCTCGCAACTATCTTTACCTACGGAAATCCTAGAACTGGGTAAAAACACACGTTGCGAGACACGCCGGTTCTTCCCCTTTTCGCGGTCGCCAGTTCCCTCATCGCTGTCACCGAGCGGATGTGCGCACCGGATATCTGCCGGATTGCGTCGCTCCGATTTGTCTCGTCAAAGTGTCTCGCAGCCCACGGGTTGCGAGGCGTAACGCTACGCCAGTGCTCGAAACCTTGAGCTGTCGAACAACGAAGCTCTCGAACAACGCAATTTGTGTCCGTCCCAACCAGAATGTCCCCACGGGCAGTACGCGTTTGGCAGTGCTGCTAGCTTTCGGCCGAGAGAGCACCGTCGCGAAAGACACCAGCAGGCGCCGGTTTACCGGGTCGAACCCCTTCATGGGTTCATCCAAGATGAGCAGCTCTGGTCGTTCATGATCGTCACACCGAGCAGGACCTTCTGATGCGGCCCGCCAGAGAGCTGGTCGACACGGGTCTCAAGGGATTCTTTACGAAGGCGGAGCGAGCCGCTGCAGCACCGTCGCCGGCTCGGATTTTACGGCGCGGTCAGGCTCCGCGTAGTGCGCCTTTGTCGTCGACGTCGACGTGTGTCCGAGTACATCGGCCGCAGCCTGCAAACCCAGTTCGTTGGCGAGCAGCGTCGCCCCCGTTCGGCGGAAGG
>Ga0307486_1000533_pt1 | contig 34602 bp, 35 predicted proteins | sample CBIW02metaG_FD_203663 | JGI IMG/M metagenome (GOLD analysis project Ga0307486, IMG submission 203663) | Sea-ice brine microbial communities from Beaufort Sea near Barrow, Alaska, United States - CBIW 0.2 | ecosystem: Environmental > Aquatic > Marine > Coastal | place: USA: Alaska | collected... | reverse complement strand
TCGATTGATATTGAGAGTGTTACGCAGAATATAATCGCGAAAATTGAAAAATATCAACTGCTCCTGAGTTCTCATGACTTTAAGTATCAGTCCGATAACTAAAATGAATTAGGTGCGAAACTTGAGTATATAATCAATAAAGAAGATTTTCTATTGTGAAATCAACTTACCTGACTGTATTATTCTGTCCTGGCTAATCACTTTATAGAAATAAACACCAGATGGTAAATTTGTTTGAAGTTTAGTTTTTTGATCTGTAAGAGTCGTACTCATCACTTCTTTTCCTAAAATAGAATACATTTTGAAAGCATAATCACTAGTTTTCAGTGGCTCATTTAGCTCGATCGTTGCAGATGTGTTGAACGGATTAGGATAAATTACAATTGATTCATTAGTCTGTCCTACATCTTGAGGAGATAAACTAAGCGTTGCACAACTTGATGGGATCATCCCAGCGGTAACATCCATTGTTGATGTCGTTATTGCTCCGTTGGTTGTTAATAATCTTCCATCAAGGGTTACACTTGTACTCAAAGCGCTTAACGCGCCGTTATTACTAATGATTGTCCCACGAAATATGGAGTAATCATTTATCCCCACTGCTCCCTCAACTTTCCAGTATACATTATCGGCTTGAGCACCGTTGATCAATACTACTTTTGAATAAGTACTGGTAGAAAGAGCTCCATTTATTTTAATAACAAATACAGCGTCAGCATTTCCTTGTGCATTAAGGTAAAGCGTATCGGTAAATGTTGCTGCTCCCTGCATAATGTAAGTATGAGGTGTAAGGACCAAGTTGTTTCCGAATTGTGCAGGATACAATAGTTCTATATCCGCAGAAAGAGTGTTCAAATAATTATATGCTACTAATAAATCGGCTGCAGATTGTGCTGTCGAACCATCTGGAATTGTGTGAATTGTACCCGTTACTAATAATGGATCATAACCTATAGCAGAACCATTGTTACTACCGACATCTCCAGTTATAGTTGTTATTCCAGTATTTGAAACAGCACCATCTGCTGAAAACAAGGCATAGCAAGCAGTACCACCTAAGTCAGGAGCTACCGGTCCTGTAAGAACAGGACTTCCACAACCGATTGGTGTATAAACTAACGCCCCATCAACAGTAACTGCACCAGCAGTGGAAAACGCTCTTCCTTCAAGCGTATCACCCGTGTTCATCTCTATAGCAGCATTGTTAGCAATAATGGTTCCTCTCATCGTAGTTCCCGAAGCCATACTCACCAAGCCTTCCACTTTCCAAAAGACATTACAAGCCAAAGCAGCATTGGTCAGCTTAACTTTTGCATCAGCACCTGTAGAAAATGAACCTTGAATTTGAAAGATAAATACTGCGTTAGGATCGCCTAGTCCATCTAAAGTGAGATCTAAATTTAGCGTTGTAGCACTGGAAATTGAGTGAACACCTGGCGTTAACACCTGTCCATTTCCTAATAAAGGAGCAGGAGAATTTGTTGGAGTGGCAATATTCAATTGATTGTATGCAATTAGTAAATCTGCTGCTGCTTGAGCACTCACTCCATCACCATCATGCATTCCGCCATTTACGTTACCAAATCCTGTGCTGGAACCATTATTGGTTCCCACATTTCCTGTAACTTGAGAAATTCCAGAGTTACTTACTGCACCGTCAGTGGAAAAAAGCACAAAATCTGCAGCTGTTCCCAAGCTGGGAGCCTGTCCGAATAATAAAATTGGAAAAGTACAAAGTGTAACAATCCCAATTATAGAAAGTAGTTTATTTTTCAAAGTATTAAATTTAAGGTGTAAATTAATTTTTACACCACAGTTAATATATGTATCCTAAGAGTGTAATGTCTTACATAATTAATTTAATAAGTTACATAAATCACATGTTTTTAATTAATTACTACAACGATTTTTTAACTAAGGCAGTGCTGCTAACGATTACTATATGGGATATACTACTCCACCTCTTATTCCTAAAACCCAAATTTTCACATTTTCTATAAACAACTTAAAATATCAAATCAGAATATGTAATTTTATTCTTTATAGTATTGCAATAAACAAACACTATTAACATAAAACTAAAAATGACAATATGTTAGATTTTTTACTCAGCGGTGATGCCTTAATGGCTTTGCTAACCCTTACTTTTCTGGAGATTATTTTAGGAATTGACAATATTCTATTTATTTCTATTAGTGCAGGGAAATTACCAGAAAATCAGCGCAGAAAAGCGACCAATCTCGGTTTGCTTTTGGCATTGGTTCAGCGTATTATTTTACTGTTCTTTGTTTCGTATTTAACCAAATTACAAACTCCCTTTTGGACCGTTGAAACATCTTGGATTTCATTTGAATTAAACGTTCAGAGTTTGATTCTACTTCTTGGAGGTCTGTTCTTGCTATATAAAAGTACGACAGAAATAATGGAGAAATTGGAGACGGATAAAACGGAAGATCTTAAAAAACAAAAACCTAAATCATTAAAAGATGTGATTCTACAAATCTTGGTGATTGACCTGGTTTTCTCAATTGATTCGATATTGACCGCTGTTGGAATGACCAGCGGATTACATCCAAATAACAATTACACTTTGGTTTTGATGATTATTGCAGTCGTTATTTCCATCATTGTAATGATTGCGTTTGCAAATAAAATCAGAGAAGTCATTGAAAAACATCCAAGTATGCAGATTTTAGGATTGGCATTTTTGATTTTAATTGCATTCTTGTTAATTACCGAAGCAGCGCACGTTTCTCACGCTATTGTATTCAATAATGAAGTGGGAGTAATTCCAAAAGGCTACTTGTATTTTGCGATTGCATTCTCATTAGGAGTTGAAATAATCAATATTCGAATGAAGAAATCTAAGACGAAAAAAGCGGAATTATCAAATAAAGAAGATTAATTTTATTCAGAACACTTTGGTCATTTTAATGTGACTGAAGTGTTATTTTTACTAGAAATTATAAAAATATCCATTCACTCTTTTAACTGCTTTTAGCGTAGTAATTTCATCTTCTTCCCAGTATTTTCTTCCCCAATCCATCTTCGGGTGGAGAGTTACCTCATTCACAATTGAAGTTATGTACCTCGCCTCAATTTCATCAACATTTTTGTAGGGTAAACGCGAATAATCTTGAATAGATTTATTGAAAATCATACTGTAGAATGTTGATGCAATTAAGAACGAACCCAATTCACTTTGGTGGTAATCGTCACTTGCATATAAGTTGTAATTTGGATATTGATCTCGGGTTTTTTCCCAAACTTTTCCTACTGGGGCAACAGCTACTTTGTACATCTCGCTGAAACGATTATATTGTTTTTGAAGACGCTCTTGCATTTCTTCATATTCAATAGATTTCCTTTCATATTCAATGTAGATTCCATCTTTATAACCCCATGTCATAAACAATAAAATTTTTGCATTTGGATGATGACGACGCACACTATCGATAATTATTTCTCCGTATTTAAGTGTTTTCTCCTTCAATTGGTGCTCGGCATATAAAGGCTCATAACTCAAGGCTTGCAAAATTACATAGTCCCAAGGTTCTGCTTTAATCATTTCATAAGTTTGTGGATTTTTCGCATGAAAAGCCCAATCTTTTCCACCTGTTGTAACTTGGGCAGTATATAAAGATTCTCCTTCTCGTTTAGCAATACGCTCTAATTTCTTAGGCATTTGATAATTCATCGTGAAGCTATTTCCAATGAAAAGAACATTTTTGGTTTGCCCAATTCCATAAACAGAAAAGATTAAAAACGATAGAAAAAGTATATGCTTCATTTGATTTTTTTAAAACAGGATTTAATTATTAATGAGGGAATTGAAAGCTTAAATTATGGATTGAAAATTCTTAAATATTGTCCGCCGTTGTATTCAGCAGCATAAGCACGCAATCCCCATTTTGTATCTCCACCAATAATAGAGCCATCATACAAAGAAAATTGAGCGTCAGAGCAAGGGTCGTTTAAAACCAGGAAGTTACTCGGGTCTGGCACTAATCCTGTTTCACAATCAAAACTTCCTTCTGCTGGGGAATGTCGGTCAAAAGCAACGAAAACTTGCATACTTTGACGATAAACGATAACTCCTTTTGAACCAATTCCAGATACATAAGCCCATCCGCCAACTCCTTGCAGATCGACATAGGAAGGTAAATTGAGATTTATGTTCGCATCAAAAGAATAATAAGGAACAGGATGTTGCTTATTTTTCGTACAGCTAAGTACTGTAAGAATCAATGACAAAAAGAATAAATTGCGTAAATTCATTATATATTAATAATTGTATACAAATTTATAATATTTAGAACGATTTCCGTTGCTCGAAAGTATCTCAATCTCTAAACTTTTTATTTTAGGACACAGGAAATCATCTAATTTGGTCAGCCTCTAAAAATGGATCATGTTTGCAAAATGTTATTTATTGATCAAAATTGACCTCAAAAAGTAGTTAACTAAGTTCCATTTTCAAAAACTCTTCTTCGGTTTTAAAAACCCAAGATTTATTATTTTCATGAAATTCAGACAGATATTCTTGTTCCGCTTGTCCTGGTGTTGGAATTAAAATCCCTTCATTTTTTGTTTCAATTAAATCCATTAATGTTGAATATCCAGCTCGACTAATTACAATTTTACTTTCTAATAACAATTCAGTGAATTCTCCATGACTTGGAGATGAAATTGCTGTAATTAATTCGGAATTTAAACTTTCATCATACAATTCTTCTGGAATAATAACCGCAGATTTTTGATTGCTTTGCTCCATTTTGTTAATGAATAAATCTAACAATTGCTTATTGTAAGGAGCTGGTCCGCTAATTATTCCCAAATACTTGTATTGTTTTACCTTCGAAGTTGAATTTTCTTTTAGTACATTTTTGAAACGAGAACAAGTTCCAATAAAATGCTTATTCCTGAGGTTTCCATTACTCAATTTTCCGCTGAATTCTTGCTCAATTGTATCAGGAATCCAAATTTCATTAAATTTTGAAAGCAGTTTTCTATTCCACATTTTAGCTAATAAATTCCAATCTGAAACGGGAAGATTCACTTGGTGAGAAATAATAACACTTTTTACTTTTTTGGAAATAAAACCAAACCGTTGATCTGAAATAATTAAATCGGGATTAAATTTCTCAACCAAATCCTTTACTCTTCGTTTTTCATCTTGTAGAAATAAGTGCAGATCGCGGAAATTTTTTATAATATCTAAAGTCCAATTTCCATTTCCTTTAAACTTGAAAGGATATCCTTCGTGTGGCACATACCAAATTTCAGGAAAATAATTTCTATAGAATCGCTCCTGACTTTCATCACAACAAATAATTACTTCGTTCTCATTCGCTAAAAGCCATTGAATTATGGGGATAGTTCTACTGACATGACCCAAGCCCCAATTTAATGGGCTCAACAAAATTCGAGAATGTTTGATAGATTTTATGAGCGTTTGATGCACGTCAATGAGAAGTTTCTATTTTTGTACGACCAAGTTAATAAATAATGGCTAAAAACAAGCTTTTTAAATTCGACGAGATCACGAAAATGGATCACGTTTTAGAACCGTCTGTTGAAATGACGCTCAACAATGAAATTGATTATAAAGGAGATTGGCATTCCCGATTCTTTAAAAATGACAATCCAATAATTTTAGAATTGGGCTGTGGAAAAGGCGAATATGCTGTTGGATTGGCACGGAAATATCCGAATCAAAACTTTATAGCTGTAGATATCAAGGGAAATAGAATTTACATCGGAGCCAAAGAAGCGGAGGAAGAAGGATTGAACAATATTTTCTTTTTACGAACCAAAATTGATTTTATAGATTATTATTTTGAAGAAAAAGAAGTTGATGAAATTTGGTTAACATTTTCAGATCCCCAACCGAATAAACCAAATAAAAGATTGACTTCAAAGACTTTTATTGATCGTTATAGAAAAATTTTAAAGCCGGGTGGAATTATTCATTTGAAAACGGACAGTGATTTACTTTTCGCATCAACAGAAATAGAGATTAAGGAACATAACTATAACTGCCTTTTTACAACTTGGGATTTGTATGGAGATTTAGATAAATTGCCGCAAGCAAGTCAAGATATTTTGAAGATTAAAACACACTATGAAGAGCTCTTTACAAAGAGAGGATCTCAAATAAAATATTGTAAGTTTACTGTGAATTAATCAATAACTGATGAAAAACTTCGATTCCATAAGCAGTCAAACAAAAGATTTTTTTCAACGTGTTTTTGAAATTACTAGATTGATTCCTGAAGGACGTGTGACCTCTTATGGAGCTATTGCCAAAGCACTAGGAACGGCGAAATCTAGTCGTATGGTAGGTTGGGCAATGAATGCTTCACATCGAGAAAAAGATATTCCAGCGCATCGAGTAGTCAATAGAAATGGAGTTTTGACAGGTAAAATGCATTTTTCTCCACCTGAAATTATGCAAGAACGATTAGAGAGGGAAGGGATTAAAGTTGTTGATGATAAAATTGTAGATTTTGAGAAGGTGTATTGGGATCCGCAAACAGAACTAGGAAATTTCTGAATATAATATCCGTTTTCTGCGTTGCGTTAAAATTTGAAAGCAGTCATTGACAAAGGTCAACTCCTTGGATTTCAAATTCCAACGCGCCTTGCTAATGAATTCTATATTCAGAAATTAGCATTTAAAAACCTGAGTTTTCGTAGGCTTTGATATATTTCTCCCGCAGATTACGCAGATTTTTTTGGATTATGTGAGCGCTATGTTCAAAATGCTATCCATGAAACTATCTTTTTTATTCATTTCTATTCCGTGAAACTCTTCTATCCTTTTATGGACTCAGCGAATCATATTCGACAAACTCAATGCAGCGCTCCGCTCCTCCGCTCACCTCTGCGTCATTCTTCTTTTCTCCGAGCATCTCGCGAAAACTCTCTGCGTTATCTTACTTATTCTTCTTTCTTCTCTGTGAATCTCTGCACCTTAGCGCAACACATTCGACAAGCTCAGTGCAGCGCTCTGCGTCATTTTTCTTCTCCTTCTCCTTTTTTTTTCTTCTCTGTGAATCTCTGTGAAAACTCTCCTTTATCTCTGTGTAAAAACCAGTGCCGCAGGCGCTCTCTGCGAATCATATTCGACAAGCTCAATGCGGCGCTCTGCCCCTCAGCGCAACTCTGCGTCATTCTACTTCTACTCTTTTTCCTCTGTGTCACTCTTTTTCCTCCCAAACCCACTTTAAATAAAAAACATCCTTATTTTTGAACTATGGTATTTGTAACAGGAGGTACAGGATTATTGGGTAGTCATTTGTTGGTTGAATTAACCCAGCAACATGATAAAATCACGGCTATTTATAGAAACAAATCGAAAATAAATACCGTAAAAAAGTGCTTCGACTATTACCTCAAAGAGAAGTCTGCAATTCATTTTGATAAAATAAATTGGGTCGAATGCGATGTCCTTGATATTCCCTCGTTAGAAGAAGTTATTCAAGGACATAAGGTGGTCTATCATTGTGCTGCTATTGTTTCTTTTAGTAAGCGAGACTTCAATCAAATGATGGAAATTAACCGTTATGGAACAGCCAATATGGTGAATTTAGCATTGGAATTTGGAATCGAAAAATTCTGTTTTGTGAGTTCAACTGCAGCGGTAGGAAATAAGGATATTCCGGAGAATGTTGAAGTAGACGAAAATGGAAAATGGATTTTGACCGATGAAACAAGCGGTTATTCAGTTACAAAATACAGTGCAGAAAAAGAAGTTTGGAGAGGAATTGAAGAAGGTCTGAATGCTGTTATTGTAAATCCATCTGTGATTTTTGGTGCTGGAGATTGGGACGAAAGTTCGATGAAAATCTTTAAAACCGTTGGAAATGGATTAAAGTTTTATTCTCCCGGAGCCAATTCCTTTGTTGACGCAAGAGATGTTTCAAAAATTATGGTAGAATTGATGAACCGAGAAATTTTTAATGAACGCTATTTATGTATCGGTGCAAATATTTCATTCAAACATCTTTTCGATTTAATTGCTAAAGAATTGGATCAAAAACCGCCAAGTAAAAAGGTTAATCCAATTCTAATGGGAATCACCTGGCGACTTTCTGTGCTTTGGGCAGTCTTGACTTTCTCAAAACCTTTGATTACAAAGTCTGCGGCAAGAAATGCTTTTAATACCATTAAATACAGTAATCAAAAAATCAAAAATGCAATCGGGTATGAATTTTATTCGATTGAAGAAACTGTGAAAAATGCTGTAAAAGGTCGTTTGAATTAATGTTATTATTGAAACAATAAGTATATTTCCATCTTTTTAAGATAATGCTCAAAACACTATCCAACATAAGGCCAAAAAAGTTCATTTTTCCAATGATGCTCCTCGCTTTGGCTTGGATTTTCTACAATCATCCTCATGTGAGTGAAATCGCAGCTGGAATTGCAATTCTTTTGTTTGGAATTATCATGTTGGAAGACGGATTTAACGCTTTTGTTCAGGGGCCAATGGAGCGAATGCTCAAGAAAATGTCTGAAAGCGTTAGTCGTTCCTTTAGTTTTGGATTTATCACCACGGCCATCTTACAATCGAGTGGATTGATTAGCGTTGTCGCCATTTCGTTTTTAAGTGCAGGATTAATCTCCCTAAAATCAGGAATTGCCGTTGCATTTGGTGCCAATTTAGGAACTACTTCAACAGCTTGGTTAGTTTCTATACTTGGTTTTAAACTCGATATTGCTTCGTTCGCTTTTCCTATTTTAGCCTTTGGAATTGTGTTTGTTTTACAAAAGAATTCTGCTTTAAAAGGTGTTGGATATGCCTTAGCTGGTTTAGGATTTTTCTTTTTAGGAATAGAATTCATGCAAACTGGCTTTGAAACTTATCAAGACAAATTTGATTTATCGAGCATCACTTATGACGGATTGCCTGGTGTATTTGTTTTTGCCTTTATAGGGATTTTACTCACTATTATTTTTCAATCGGGTAGTGCGGTGATTGTTCTTGTTTTGACTATGTTGCAGACTTCTCAACTTGAATATTTCAATGCTCTGGCACTTGTCGTTGGAGCAAATATCGGTAACGTGGGCACAATGATTCTTGGAGCATTAAACGCAAATACCAATGGAAAACGACTTGCAGGAGCACAAGTTATATTCAAATTGTCAGCTGGAATAGTGAGTTTACTTTTGATATTTCAATTGGCAGATTTTGTTGATTTCTTTGCCAAGAATGTTGGAGTGGATGAGGATAATTTCGCAATAAAACTTTCAATATTTCATACTTTATTTAATCTCATTGGTTGCGTTTTAATGATGCCTGTTTTACATTATATCATTAAGTTTTTAAAACGTTTAATTCCTGATAAAAGCGATGATAATATGGAGGTTGCTAAGGCTAAATTTTTAAATAAAAGTGTCTTGAAATATCCGCAATCTACCATTCGCGCATTATTAGATGAGAGTAAGAATTTATTTGAAGAGACAACACTTACAATTGTCGCTAAAGGTTTGTACATCGATCCAAAAGCGATAAGAAGTGAGGTAGATATCGAAGAGATTATAGCTGATGAGGAAAGCGAATATGACATTGATGTGGAGGAAATGTACTACACAAAAGTCAAAATTATCTATGGTAAAATCATTAAATATGCAACACTTTCAGAAAGTGAGTTTGCATTAACCCCTAAAATTTTATCAGCATTTGGCAGGGTAAAGGATGCCAGTAGAAATCAAGTTTTGATTATCAAAAACATACGAGGTTTACATAAAAATGTGAAAATGTATATCAATTCGGATAACGAATATATTGAAGAGGAATATGAGAAAATGAGAAAGTTTGTAGCACATACATTGAGACAAATTCACATTCTCCAAAAGAATCCTGAATCCGTAAGTACAATGATGAAAATTGATGAGATCAAAGAAACTGCTTCAACAAGAGATTTATTGTTGAGCGGAAGATTTGAATATCTTATTCGTGAACGCAAGATATCGAGTATTATGGCTTCCTCATTAGCTAATGACAGTAGTAATGTCAATGAAATTGTTCTAAAATTGATTGAGTCAGCTGAATTACTTTATATCGAAAGAAATTACTTGTTAAAATTGGCAGAAGAGGGCTAGGCTTTTATTTAATAAATCACAACATCTTCAAAATATTCTAATCCTTTTAGATGTTGTCTCAGAATTAGTTTTAATTTCATAAGAAAAGAAACCATGACTTTTGCTATTGGTGTCGTAATTGGAATTTTAATTTTAGCCTTTATTTTGTTCGCAAGTGAAAAATTCACAGTGGACAAAACAGCATTTTTTATTCTTGTAAGTTTACTCATCTTTGGAATTGTTACTCCCGAAGAAGCCGTTTCTGGATTTTCCGATAATGCTGTGCTCACCATTTTATGTTTAATGATTATCGCAATTGGATTAGAGAAAAATGGCGTTGTTTCTTTGATGGCTCAAAAAATCATTCCTATTACTAAATATCCGCTGTGGTTTTTCTTACCTCTCTTAATGATTACCGTCGGATTTCTATCTTCTTTCGTTGCAACAACAGCGGTGGTAATTATCTTTATTAAATTGGTTAATGAATTAGATAAACAAGGGAAAATTGATCGTTCTAGGGTTTTATTACCCATTTCATTTGCCGGAATTCTTGGTGGAAGTTGCACTTTAATGGGAACAAGTACGAATTTAATTGTTTCAGATATTTCTAGAAAAAGTGGAATTGGTCGCTTTGGATTCTTTGAGTTTTCTGCCGCCGGAGCTATATTTTTGTTGGTTTCAATTCCAATTATTTACCTTTTATCGAAGAAGTTTTTACCAAGAACACCTAAAGCTGATGAATCAGATTCGGACAATAAATTTGAATACATCACGGCTGTAAAAATTAAATCGGAGTCTAAATTAATTGGAAAAAAAGCGAATGAAACAGCAATTTGGGAAGAAAATGACATTCGATTAGTTAAAATTCAACGGGGAAGAAGGCATTTAAGTTTTGACTTAGAATCGGAAATTTTACAGGAAAACGATATTCTTTGGCTTGACATGACAATAGAAAATATCACTTCACATACAGAAAGTTTAGGATTGAAAATTTTAGGTGTAGATCAAAACCTGATTGAAGAACAGTTGACCAATGAATACCATGAGGTTATTGTATTGCCGAATTCTCGTTATATCAATATGACTATTGAGGAGTTCAATTACAGTCTGCCTGACAACGTTTTAGTAAAGGGTGTGAGCAGTAGTAAAAACAAATCGAATCATGGAAGTTACTTTAATAAATTCGTTTCAAAGAAATTTCTAATACCAGGAAATCGTGTTTTATTATCGGGAGATTTAGGTGAAATTCAGAAAATTGCGAAAGATAATAATCTTCTTTTTGCCAACACCGTTATTACGAATCCATATATTCCAACCTACAAAAAAGTGATTTGTTTGGTCGCTATTCTAATGGTTGTTGTTTTATCCGCTACCAATACTTTCTCTATTCTTAAAAGCTGTTTACTGGGGGTTGGATTGGTCTTGTTTACAGGATGTATTCAATTAAAAGATGCTTATGCAGGAATAAATTGGCAAGTAATTTTCTTATTGGCTGGGATGATACCATTGGGTGTAGCCATGAAAAACACAGGAACGGATGTATATATTGCTGAACATTTATTTTCACTTTTAAAGGCCGTTCCCACTTCAGTTACTGTTTCCATAATTTTTGCTTTTACGATGCTCATGAGCGGTTTCGTGTCCAATAATGCTACAGCAATAATTGTAGCTCCAATTGTAATCGCTGTTGCTGCAAAGTTGGGGATTAATCCAAAACCATTATTGTATGCAGTAATGTTTGGTGCGAATTTTAGTTTTTATACTCCGATGGGTTATCAGACTAACGCTATTATTTATGGAATGGGGATTTATAGATTCAAACATTTCTTGATTATTGGAGGAGTACTTTCAATTGTTTTATTGATTTTAGCTTCAATTTTATTGCCAATAATGTATTTGTAAAATGATATTATTCATCCAAAATGGTTGTGAAATTTAACTGCTATTTATAATATTTATTCTTGAAATCAAATTTTATGATACCTTCATTACACTATTTCAATCCCAATTCGTCAACTAAATCACCAATCGAGAATTTTTTCATTTCAGTTTCTAATTCACTGAAACTTTCCTTCGTCGCACTTTTAATAAATTCACCATTTTCTAATAAGTGAATTTCGTCACAAGTTTCTGCTAAAGTTGAAAATATGTGAGATGAAATTATTACTGTTTTCCCTAATTCTTTAAGTTTTTTGATGATCTCTACAATCATGATATTACTATGAATATCTACACCGTTGAAAGGTTCATCCAAAATGTAAACATCATTTTCTTGCAGGAGAATTGCTGTTAAGGCTAATTTCTTTTTCATTCCTGTTGAATAAGTTGACGCATATTGATTCAACGGTAAATCAAAAATATTCCTCGAATTTATTTCTATATTTTTGATTTTACGTGCATTTAAAAGCAATTGAATATATTCTTTTCCTGTAATTCGAGTGAAGAAATAGGGATCTGTAAACAGTAGTCCCAAGTGATTTTTTAGTTGGTCATAATGAGTACCAATTTCTCCTTCGTATTTTTCTAATTCTGCGATACATCTAAATAATGTCGTTTTTCCAGAGCCATTTTCTCCAACAATTCCATACACTTTTCCTTTTTCAAAAGAGATGTTGATGTCTTTTAAAACGAGCTTATTTCCAAATGACTTTGATAAATCTTTAATGTGAATCATTGTCTAATATAAAGTTTAATTGTGTAATGGATTTAGAATAGAAAATAGGAATAACAATCAGCAAAAGAGGAGGGAAGAATACACTTGCAAATAAGAGAATGCCTTCAGGTAAGTTCATTTCATTGGGGAAAACTGAATATTTTGCTAAAATCATAGCGATGAGATATAAGTAACTCAGCATCAAAAATACTAATGATATTGTTATTTCCTCTGGAAAAAATACAATTAACGAAATGATTATTGGGGAAATTAATAGCGTAAGAAATAGGATTCCTGTTCTAATTTTATTCATTAAAAATCCTTTTGAGGAAAGACTAAAATTCCAAACATAAATTTCATTTTCAGGTTTCGAATAATAAGTTAAAACAACAATTGTAATGAGTAGCATTGAGAAAATTCCCAAGTTAAAATTCCCTACTAGAATCGATTGATAAGTTATAAAATAGGCAAGAGGAAACATGAGAAATGTTTTCCTGAATCCAACAAGAAATTCAAATGGTTTTCTGCCAAAAGGAGTCGGAATAGTGTAATTAAAACTATTGCTGAAATTAAAAATAGAGAGAAAAGTTGATAAGGGAATTAGAATTAAAACCAATAAAAAAGAGTTTTCAAATAACAAGAACAGTACAAATGGCAATGCAAGTAAAAGATTCTCTACGATTCTTAATTTTCTATAATCGTTAGTTGAGAATACTGTTTTCAGAAAGTCATTTCTGCCGCTTTCACTTAATTTTGAGATTAAGGCAATAGCAATTAGACAATAAATATATTCAGCAAATTCTGTTAGAGAAAAAAGAGTGAATGAGATTCCATAGAAGATTAGAAATGTTAATCCATATCCAAGTAATGGACTTAATCCAATTTCTTTGATTTTTCTGTTGAATAATGAGAATTGTAGCTTGAAGTACGCTTTCATTTTTTGAATTGTTGACTTTGAAAACGCATTTAGAGTTAAATTGTTGTTTTAGGAAATTCTAAAATATTTTATTTTCAGCGTACTTACAAAACAGCCTTTCTAAACCCCAATATCTTCATTCCACAACTCAGGTTTTTCAGCGATAAATTGATCCATTAATTCCTTGCATCTTTTGTCATCTAGCACAACCACTTCAACGCCATTTTCTTTCAATAATTTCTCAGCTCCAAGAAAAGTTTTATTTTCTCCAATGACCACTTTCGGAATTCCGTAAAGTAGAATTGTTCCAGAACACATAGGGCAAGGAGAGAGTGTTGTGTATAAAACAGATTCTTTATAAACGGATGCCGGTTGTCTTCCTGCATTTTCTAATGCATCCATTTCACCATGTAGAATTACGCTTCCTTTTTGAACTCTTTTATTGTGTCCGCGACCAATAATTTTCCCGTTGTGAACTAAGACTGAACCGATCGGAATTCCACCTTCAGCAATTCCAATTTCTGCTTCTTTGACTGCTTCTAAAAAATTTGTATCCATGTTTTTTTGTTTGAAAAAGTATAGTGACAAGTTAGAAATAAAATTAGACTCCCATTCTAATAACAAAAAAGGGAGTCTAGTTTTATGTTTTTGTTATGGATTTGTTGACCACAATGAAGCGCTTTTTAACATTGCTCTTTTTGGTAATTTTAACCCAGCCATAATTATTTCTGCAAAATCTTCAGGCTGCAAAACACTGTCTTGAGAATCTTTATTTGCTATACCTAGTTCAACCGACATATCAGTTGCAATTGTACTTGGAGTTAAAGTGCAAACTCTAATGTTGTTTTTACGCACTTCTTTCATTAACGATTCCGACATTCCAATAACGGCAAATTTAGAAGCTGAATAAGCAGATGTACTTGCGTTTCCACTTAAGCCTGCAGTTGATGAAACATTAATTATTTCACCTTCGTTTTGCACTATTAAATGTGGTAGAACCTCTTTTGTCACATAATACATTCCCATAACATTGGTTTGAATTATTTGACTCCATTCATTTACTTCCATTTCGTTGAAAGTTCCGAAAGCTGCAATTCCAGCATTGTTCACCAAAATATCAACACCACCTAGTTCTTCAATGATTTCTTTGATTCCTTTTTGAACTTCTTCGTAGTTACCTACATCAAAAATAGAATAAATTGCGTTAACTCCAATCGCTTTTAATTCTGCAACTGTTTCTTGCAAAACTTGTTCATTTCTACCTGTGATTGCTACATCGATCCCTTCTTTAGCGAAAGCAATTGCTGTTGCTTTTCCAAGACCTCTTCCACCTCCTGTGATTATTGCTTTTTTGTTATTTAAAGTTCCCATATTGATTTTTAGAATGTGATGTAATTCTGATTTAATTGTTTAGTATCTCAAGATAATCGCCTAATTTATGAAAAAATAGGCGTAGTTGTTCAAGTTGAAAATCTAAAATAGGTTAATGAATTATTCCATAGTTTTCATTTATCTTCGATTTAAAAATCAAGCTGATTTAAGACAAAAAAGCCCTAATAGATTGCGATTTATATCGCAAGAATTAATCCTTGTTAATTACCTTAAGAATTTTACTTGCAAAATCAAGTTGACCTTCCTCGCTTGTTAAAATTGTTCTATCTTCTTGATTGGAAAGAAAACCTAGTTCTACTAAAGCACTTGGACAATTTACGTTTTTAAGAATATTGAAGTTTGCGTTCTTTATTTGATTGTTAGCGATACCAAAAATTTGTGCAATATTTTGGGCCAACTGTTGAGATTTTTCAATCTCCTTATTGTTGTCACTGATGTATATTTCAGTACCGCTTTTACTTTCATCTTGATGGAAATTTGCATGTAGAGAAATTACAAAATCAGGATTTATTTTATTGATCATTTTAGTTCTTTCTTCAAGAGAAATAAATGCATCTGTATTCCTTGTTAGAATAATCTTTGTATAATTACTTTTATGATTTTCTTGTATCTTTTTAGCAATACTCAATACCACATCTTTTTCACTAATATTTTCAAACTGTGCTCCCGAATCTTTCTCACCGTGACCAATATCAATTACTATGATTTTTGTGTTAGTATCCGCAAATGCGAAAGTGAATGTCAATAATGCTATTCCGATAAATTTTAAAATGTTTTTCATGGTTTAAGTTTTAATAAATAGTGTTTTAATGTTTCGTATTAATCCAGTTTAAATTTAATAAAATATTTGAATTAGATTTTGATTAAAATATGTAAGTTGTTGTCAATCAAATGTGGAAAATAAAAAATACCAATAAATATAATTACTGACTTATATGTAAGATCCATAAACCAAAGGTTATTCATTGTTATTATCTTCAAATATCCTTTTAAAATGGCTAGGGTTTTTTACTAAAATAATTTTAAATAACGCATTCATTAGAAAATACAATGGGATTTTAATTATTTGTTCTAATTTCGCTTAAATAATTACAACTTATGAGATTCTATAAACTATTCCTTGCAGCTGCATTTATTTTTGTTAGTCTATTTTCAAGCGCTCAAACATATATAAAACCAAGATTTATTGGAACGCCTCAACCAGGAACTTGTAACAATACCGTCGTATGTGAAGTTTATAACGTTGTAAATCATAATTATGTACTGCTAGTCGAAGGACTCGATAATTATTTACAAGAAGTTCAGCACCTGGACACTATTTATAATTTTTGTTTTGATACTACTTTTAGTCAAGACCATAGTTTTGCACTTTTTAGCTCTAACGGTTTTTACTCCGGACCTTATGATGCTATTCCACCCGCTTTGCCAAGATTTGAATTTAATGTCGTCGATTACCAGGCGCCAACAGCTGATACGATAAGAAACGGTTCTATTACCATTCAGTTTGATAGCTTAATTACGAATTCTTTATTCAATTTCATTTTTAATGATACTGAGGGCGCAATATTAAATATCTCAGCTACTTATCCAGATAGTTACTCTGTTCGTTTTGACAGTTTAAGTGAAGGGATGTTAAATTATGGGCTAAATGACACAACTAACTACCAGATTGCCAATAGAAATTATATTTATTTAGGTGATTTTGACAGAGAAGTTATTGATACAGGTTTGCAGGTTTCAGTGAATTACCAACATTCAAATGGGAATTGCGATGGTTTTATTGATGTTTTCCCAACTCAGGTTTTCCCTGGAAGTGATATGATTATAGCTTGGAATGATGATCAATTTATAACCACTCTATCGAGAACTGACTTGTGTCCAGGTGTTTACGCTTTTTATGTGGTTGAAACTACACCTGGTATTTGGCATTCTGGTTATATTGATACTGTAATACTTACAAATAGCAACGCTAGTTTTATCGATTCAAGTCTCTATAATACTATCATTGATGATACAATTACTTATCAAATTGACAATTGTTCTTTTGATTACAATTTACCAATTGACTCAGTTGATTACAATTTAGATACTATTTCGCTGACGCAAGGTTATTTAACTGGCTTATTTCAATTAACCATATATCAGCAGCAGACAGCAACCTATGTTGAAGATACAGTTTATGCCTTAATTAATTCTAATACATTATTAGACATTGTTTTATATTGTAACAATACTTCAAGTTTTTTAGAAACGAAAACGCCTACTCCAGATTTTCAGAGCAAGCAATTTTTAATTATGCTTAATAGCAATGGAGTCATGCATGGGAACGAATTAAGTCTAACATCCCAGAGTTATCCAACTATTTCAATTTTCCCTAATCCAATGGTTAACGAATTGAATATTAATTCTGGAAGTGAATCAACCATAGATGCGATTTATTTAATTGATTTACAAGGTAAGAGGCAAATTTTTAATACTCCAAAAACGTCAAATGTTAGTTTAAATGTTTCTGAACTTTCAAATGGAACTTACATTTTGTGGTACAATATAAATGATACATGGTATCAATATAAGATCGTTAAATAACCAACTTCTTTACCGTTATAAAAACAATCAGCTCATTTGGAATGTGAAACCAAATGAGCTGATTTTTGTAAAAAGCTCTCCGTAATTTTAAGAATTATGTAAAGCCTTTTCAATTGACTGCTCTCCACTAATTATTTCAAAAGTCTGATTATGTTTTACGTCGTCTGCTAAAGCTTCAACCAAAGTTTTAGCAACATCCGATCTTGAAATTTCACCTTGCTTATTTAACTTTTGCTGAAGCTCAATTTTTCCTGTTCCATCATCATTCGTTAAACCTCCAGGTCTAACAATGCTGTAATTCAATCCACTTGCTCTTAGATACTCATCAGCATTTTGTTTTGCTTTTAAATATTCTTCAAGTTCTGGCATTATTGGTGGATTATCGGCTCCCATAGAACTTAACATTACAAACTTTTTCGCTCCAGCTTTTTTCGCAGCATCAGTAAATCGTTTTGCTCCTTCTTGGTCAACTTCCTTCACTTTATTTCCGCCTGATCCAGCTGCGAAAATTACTTTATCTGCATTTTTCAATGCATCGCTTAAATCATTTTCTAAATCACCAAGAACAGTTGAAACATTTTCTTTTTCGAAACGCTCTTTTTGTTCTTGCTTTCTAACCATCGCAATTGGAGTATAGTTTTCTGATTTTTTCAGTAAATCAATAATGATTCTTCCTGTTGTTCCATTTGCTCCTGCGACTAATATGTTTTGTTTTTCGTTTGACATTTTATTGTTGGTTTTTATTAATAATTTGGAATTGTTACTATAAAGTGCTTTGGATATCACAATTGATACATTTTTAAATCAATATGGAGTTCAATTTTCATCTTCATATACCAATGAAAAAGAAAAATATCACTCTAAATATTGTGAGCTAAACTGTGATTAACCTGTTGGTTAATATACAAACAAACGAGCGTCTGCTAATATAAAACAAGTTAAAAGAGGTTAATGATAAATATATTCTTGATAGAATAATTTGTTCGCTTTAAATTAGAAGTTAATATGAAAAGTCATAACTATAAAACTGTTATATTCGTTTTTAAATAATTATGAAGAAAAGTTCCAACTCCTTTATTGAATTGCATTTCCGACTTACAGTTTTTTAAGTATTCTTTAGTCGTTTACCTATAACTATCAAATATTCTTATTCTAAAATAATTTTGTAATGTCCAACAAGCGCATGACGTTCAAAGGACAATAACCATAAATCAAGTGATTTTCTTTCTTCGTCTGAAAAGTGAAATATTGGACCATCAACCCCAATTTTATGACTGTCTAGCCATTTGTTGTCTTTATCCAAAAACATTGCGTAGTAGGAAGAGTTTTTAGATTTGGTCTCAATGTGTTTTGTGTATCCTTCATAGAATGAGTGATTTCCTATCCCCATGGCATTTTTCCAACCGTTACTTACTTCTTGCTCACTAAGCATTGGGAAGTCGTTGAGATTAAGTCCACCGATAACTAATTTTGTTTCTTTATCGGTTACTCTATGTTTAAATTCTAAAACCATTTCGTAAAGTGTGTCACGACTAGACTTTGTTTTAATTTTTAATAATTCAACATTTTTTAAATGATAAAGTCTTCCTAATTCCGTTTTTCTAGGATCTTTTTTATTGTAGAAACCTGGTGAAGAAAATGTCGCAAACAAAGTAGAATCAGATTGAAGATCTCGCATTGTTTTAAAAGTATCTGGTTTTATAATCTCTTTGAATTTCTTTTTTCTTGCTCCAGTTAAAGGATACATTTTGTCTGATAAATCTTGAAATTCTATTTTCACAGTATCGATTACTGTTCTGAGAATATCTAAATCAACTTTTTCGCTTTTCGGATCTACCCATTTTTCCATTGGTTTCTTGTAAACTGAAAACGGAATATCGTTTTTTTTCTCAAAAAGTTGAGCATATAGGTTTTGGGGGAAATCAAACCACCCATGTGCATAAGGCAATGTTTCTCCCTCTTCTTCAACGAATAAAATAACTTCCCATAAGTAAGAATTGAGACAATTTCTCGCTAAATCTATTCTCACTATTTTATTCATGTTAGAAGAAAACTCATCTTGCATAAAATGAATTTGATTTCTGTTCCATTCTTGATTTATACATGAAATATAACTTAGGTATTCGTCAGATTTTATAGACTCAGGAATAGTTGGAATAAGTTCCGAGATATCTAAGTTGTCAAGTGAAACCGAATCGGAATTATTAGAGTAAAAAGTAAAGTTCCATTTGAATGTTTCTGAAGTGCTTTCAATTTTACCTTCTGTAAAAAAGATATTTTTGTAATTTTTTGACCGGAACCCAATGTCTGGATTGTCTGGATATTCGTTGTCAGACATGTTCGTTATCACAAATGATAAAGGTTTTTCTTCTTCTTTCTGATCTGACTTTTGACTATTCGTGTTACAGCTGATGAGTAAAATTGTCAATATGATTATGGATAGAAGATTTTGTTTATTCATTTCTTCAATTTTTGTTTGTAAAGGATTCATGATTGGGAGTTGAGTCATTTTAAAGTAATGGGAATAACTAAAAGTACTTACATCAACGTCCCTATTTTGCTAATGTACAATTATTTTATTGTCGTCACAACCTTGCGTATTCATTGTGATTAATCGGTTTTTTGTAACAATTCTATAGGTCAACATGAGGTTAGTTTAGATCATGTTTTAAATAAAAAAAGCGACTCAAGTTTAAAACTCAAGTCGCTATTTTAATGTGCTTTGTGATTAAATTTTACTTCAATCTTTTCAATAAATATTCTGCAACTAATTCTGAAGAAGCAGGATTTTGACCTGTAATCAGTAAACCATCCTCAACTGCGTAAGAAGCCCAGTCGCCAGCTTTAGAGTAAATTCCTCCGTTCGCTTTTAACATGTCTTCAACCAGGAATGGAACGATAGATGTTAATTGAACCGCCTCTTCTTCACTGTTTGTGAAACCAGTTACTTTCTTTCCGTTTACTAATGGAGTTCCATCAGTGTTTTTAGTGTTTTTGAAAATTGCTGGTGCGTGACAAACTGCGGCAACAATCTTATCATTTTTGATGAAATCTTCAATCAATGCAATAGAATCTTTGTCTTCCGCTAAATCCCAAAGTGGGCCGTGACCTCCAGGGTAGAATACCGCATCATAATCCGCTTGATTAACAGCATCTAATTTTACTGTTTTTGATAAAACCGCTTTAGTTTCTTCATCTTTGTGAAATCTTTCCGTTGCTGGAGTTTGCGCATCTGGCTTATCACTGCTCGGATCGATTGGTGGTTGACCACCTTTTGGAGAAGCCAATGTAATTGAAACTCCTTTGTCTTTTAGTAAATAATAAGGTGCTGCGAATTCTTCAATCCAAAATCCTGTTTTCTCTCCTGTGTCTCCCAATTTATCATGAGACGTCAATACAAATAATACTTTCATAATTTCTTTTATTTTTTAAAGTTTAACTACCATTTTTCCTTTGTTCTTTCCTTCGAAAAGATCTAAGAAGGCTTGTGGTATATTTTCAAATCCTTCTTGAATTGTTTCTGTGTATTTCAATTTTCCTTCTTGAAGCCATTCAGCTAATTGTTTAATTCCTTCAGGGTGTTTATCTGAAAAATCCCCTACGATAAATCCTTGCATGGATGAACTGTTCTTTACCAAAAATGGTTGAACACTCAAACTTTTTGGTGGAGTAGTATCATTGTAAGCTGAAATTGCTCCGCAGTTGATGGTTCTAGAAAATTTATTGATGTTGAATAGAACTGCTTCAGATATTTCACCACCTACATTGTCGAAATAGATATCTACACCGTTTGGACAAGCTTTTTCAATGGCTTCGGACATGTCTTTAGTGGTTTTGTAATTGATTCCTTCATCAAAACCGAATTCTGATTTCAGCATTTCAACTTTCTCATCAGTTCCTGCAATTCCCACTACATGTAAGCCAAGTATTTTTCCAATTTGGCCAACGATACTTCCTACAGCTCCGGCAGCTCCTGAAACGAGAAGTGTTTCCCCTTTTTTAGGTCTTCCTATTTCTGTTAATCCTAAATAAGCGGTAAGTCCAGTCATTCCTAAAATCCCCAAATATGCAGAAAGAGGAGCTTTATTGGAATCAACTTTTATCAATCCATTGGTTTTCGCTACTTGTGTTTCTTTCCATTTTAGCATTCCAGATACGAAATCTCCTTCGCTAAAATTAGCGTCTTTAGATGCTAAAACTTCTGCAATAACACCTGAAGAAACAGGTTCGTTAAGCACAAATGGCGGAATATAAGAGGGTGCATCGCTCATTCTTCCTCTTAAATATGGATCTACAGAAACGTATTTAGTTTTTAATAGAATTTCTCCGTCTTTTAGTTCAGGAATTGCTGAATTGGTAAAGTCAAAGTCGGTTAGCTCTGGCTTTCCTTTTGGTCTGTTTTTTAAATTTATTGTTTGTGTTGTGCTCATATTATTTTGTTTAAAGTTTTATACTATTCCATGCCATTTCGTAAGCCTCGTTGACATGTTTTTGAGTTAATTTTAAAATTCCGCGTTGTTGCATATTCATTAAAAATGCAATTGGATAAACTGTAAATGAATAAAGCATGTAAGGTGAAACTGGCTTAATAATTCCTTCTGTTTTTCCACGTTCCCAAAGTTCAATAAGCGGACGTAAATGTTTTAAACCTTCTTGTCTGCTGGATTCATCAATCACCGGAGAATTGTCACATTGTGATAAAAACAAGGCTTCATCAACTTCTTTTAATTTGAATTCAGCAATGTTCATCCAGATGTTTTTAAATCCTTTTTCGACAGTGAAATTTTCTTCGTAATCTTTAAAAGCAAATTGCGTGAAAGCCTTCTTAACTTCAAGGTAAGCTTGGTTAACCAAATCTTGTTTGTTTTCGAAATAGAGATAAATAGTTCCCGGAGAAACGTTCGCCATCTTTGCGATTTTTGACATTGGTGCAGCGTGAAAACCATCGTTATTCACAAGGTTTATCGTTGCCTTTAAAAGGGCTTCTCTTTTTAACTGACTTTTTGAAATTGTGTTCATGCTTTATTTATTGCTGATGCAAATGTATAAATAAAAATGAACGTTCATTCATTTTTTGGAGATGTTTAGGTTTTTTTGTGATTTAGGTTTTAGAACATCAAAATCTTCAAGAAGGCTTTATTAATGAATTCATCGGTAAGGTAAATCTTAAAACATTGACGACCTATCATAGAATGTTTTTAACCACAGCATTTCTTGTATTTCTTTCCACTTTCGCAAGGACAGGGATCATTTCTACCTACTTTTTTTTCTACCCTAAGTGGTTGGTCATGAACTGTATTCTTATGATTCCTATTTTTGGAAGAATTTCCTCGAGATTCACTTTGCTTTTCTTTCAAAAGATTTTCCCAATATTTATCATCAAATTTGGATTCTATAATTTTTTCATCTTCAATTATAAAATCTGAAAGCTCGCCAATATTCTCTAACTCATCCGATATTTCACTTATGAAACTGCTGTCTTGGTGACGCTGAAAAGATCTACTTTTAATAAAAATTTTATTTTCCTCTAGGAATTCTGTTTCCGAAATAGAATTTGGTTTTTCCCAACTGTGAACAAAGTTTGCATTCCATAGATCATCCGAAAATCTACCAATAGCTTTTCCTTTTAGCTTGCGAGATATTTCTATAAATTCATTGTGCTTTTTATCTGAAATAATCTGCTTTGCGTTTAGGAAATCATAAACATATACGCTCCCCCAAAGAATAGCAATCATAACAGGTGTATTGTTGAAAAACATACTGGATGCAAGACTGGACAAGAATTTTTCGAATGAAGCTTCTTTGATTGAAAATTGAATTTCTATACTTTTTTTGGATTTGTTAATTTCATTCCAATACTCCAACAAATTATCCCAAATCCATCCACTCAGATAAAATTCAAATTTCTTTTCATGCATGTAACGGAGAAAAGACGCCCGAAGGATATTGATTGTGTTTTTATTATCCTCTATGAATAATTCATTCAAATTATCTAAATCAAATTGATGTCCAAACAATCCTGTTTCTAGAGCTGAAATATATTTGTCATCTATTTTAACTTCGATTTTCTCTAGCATGGATGAATACAATTCAATGTCTATCTTTTCCTGTTGAAGAATATAAATTTCTTGCAAAATCATGTAGAACTTAGACATTGCTAATCCGTATTCAGCCATTCCCATTAATCCTTCTGCATCTCGGATAGTTTCGAAGTTTTCAGAAATTGCTTGGTTCAATAATGCAGTATGTTGATAAAACATTATTTTTTTGAATGAAACTAAATATTTGTCGACGTCTTGGAGTGGGTTGCTAATGAAATTCGAGAATGATTTCATTACCTCAGATTCTTGTTTTAGAAAACAATGATAGTCAATCAAAAAATCATCAAAATACTGAAATTCTTCCTGATATAATTGTGGCTGATGCTTTTGAAGTATATTTAAGAATTTGAAAACATCGTCAAAATTCTTAGCATTTTCTTGCGCTCCCGATACTTCCATGATAACTTCACCAGCGTCATATTCTTCAATGAAATTTTCAGGTAATTCCTTCGAAAAGAAGTCGCAAGCAATATCAAAAATATCTAAATTATTTTCATTGATGTATTTATCCCAAAACTGTTCTGATGTCATTATTGTATTTTTTTTGGAAAAATAGATATTAATATTCGAGCTGTAATGAGTTTAGAATAAAATAATAGAGTTTTTTTGGAGATTGAAACTCTGGAGCAAAGAAAAAGATAATCATCATTAATTCAATTTCTAAATGAATATCCGCCAAATTCCCCACAATGCGTCAAAGAAATCGACAATCCTAAATCTTTTCCCTCATAAATTAACCTTGGAATTCTATTCTCAATTTTTTCAATCTTTAAATTCTTAGCATCTAAATTATTCTCTTGACTATAATCTTTTAGTAAGTGATTTCTCAAATTTTGACTCTGTAATTTGATATCATCCCCAATATTGAAAATCTTACTTTTTATTTCAAGAAATTCAGTTCCAGCAACAGTAAAAATATAGTCTTCGTTAATAATAGATTTGGTTTCTAATATCAAATCCCTAATCTCAACTTTTCCAGTCAATCCGTCTAATTCACATTCAATTCTTTGTGGATTATAAAATGGTTTTCCACCAGCTTGAATATAAACTTTGTAGGCACTTTCTTTCATGCTCCACAATTGCCAAACAGTGATGAAAGCATCTTTGGAGTCAGCAATTAGTTTTTGCTCAGAATCAGTAAATATCTTTTCCACAAAACCTGGTCTTTGCCATCCTAAACCTTTCGGATCTTTTGAAAGCTTGGTTGCTGCAATGTCTATGATGTCATTCCCAACCATTATTTTTCAGCAACTTTTTGTTCTATGATTTCTAAGGCTGCTTTTACATTCAACATTTTGTCCATCGATTCATTGTCGAAAATGATGTCGTATTTGTCCTCGATGTCTAAAATCACATCAATTAAATTCGCTGAATTTATTTTTAAATCGTTGATGAAATCTGTTCCTTCATGCATTTCCTGAAAGCCTTTTTCATCTTGAATGTATGGTTTCACGATTTCCTTTAATTCTTCAATCATTTTATTTTTATCGCTCATTATTTCTTGAATTTTTTAAATATTAAACAGCCATTGACATCGCCAAAACCAAAACTTGCCTTAGCTACAATGTTGATTTCTTTCTCTATTCGTTTTTGTGGAATTTTCTGCTCTGAAATTAAAGCCGTAATTTCCTCATTTAAATCTTCACAATTGATATTTGGAAAGATAAAATTGTTGTGAATTTGTAAAATACTCGCTACACTTTCAATTGCGCCAGAAGCAGATAAACAATGTCCAATCATTGATTTTAGAGAATTGATGTAAGGAAAATCTACACCTTTTAAATCTAATGCTTGTGACCAATTTTCTATCTCAGTGAAATCTTTAATTGTTGCTGTTAGATGTCCGTTAATTGCATCTATTTCTGATGGTTTTATATTTGAATTCTCTACCGCCTTTTTTATACAACGTTGAACTGCTTCAGAGTTAGGAGCAGTCATAGAACCGCCATTTCTTTGCCCACCAGAATTTACTTCGCCTCCTAAAATTTCAGCATAAATTTTTGCACCGCGTTCCAATGCACTTTCCAAAGATTCTAAAACCAATGCTCCGGCGCCACTTCCAGGAACAAATCCTGAAGCTGTTGCACTCATTGGTCGAGAACCTTTTTCGGGAGACTCATTGTGCTTGTAAGTCAAGACACGCATTGCATCAAATCCTCCCCAAACATACGGACCTTCGTCGCTCGTTCCGCCAACAATCATTCGTTTTGCTCTTCCAGCTTTTATGCGATCAAATCCCATCAAAATAGCTTCTGTTCCTGTGGTGCAAGCGGAGGAATTCGTGGTGACTTGGTTTCCTAATCCTAAAATTCCGCCCAAATATGCGCTTACTCCGCTGGCCATGGTTTGCGCCACAACTGTGCTTCCCAAACGTCGCACTTGAAGATCATCTAATTTATAAATGGCTTCGCGAAATCGTTCAATTCCAGAAGTACCTGCTCCGAAAATCGTTCCGCTGTCATAATCTGTGGTGTCTGTAATTGAAAAGCCGGCATCATTCCATGCGTCCATTCCAGCCATGCAACCGTATAAGATTCCTGAACTATTAAAATCTCTGAGTTGCAATTCTGTTAAATATTCTCGTTTTTTTTCTTCTGAAACTTTTGGTTTTCCGCCAATGCAACAAGAAAATCCGAGTTCTTTTAAATGTGGAAAAAACTCAACTCCTGAAGTTCCATTTTTTATGGCTTCCGTGAAATCTTCGAGTCCCACTCCATTAGGAGCAACGACACCAAGACCAGTAATTACGACTCTATTTTTCATGCGGATTTTCTTTATTTCAAGTTTTTAATCTAGTTCATTTAAGCAGTTTTTCCAGCTATCATTCCTGAAATTTTTCCTCTGCAAACCAATTCATCTTTTAAATTAAACATTTCGACCTTACATTTCAATTTATTGAATCGAAAATATTCTTTTACGCTTTTTACAACTACCTTTTCTCCAGGAAAAACAGGTTTGAAAAAATCCATTTCTGATGAAGTCAAAGCGATTTGAATTTCATCAATTGAATCACCGGATTCATTCATTAAATATATCCCAAATGAAACCAAGCCAATTTGCGCCATTGTTTCGGTTAGAATCACACCCGGAGTAACTGGATTATTTTTAAAATGTCCTTTATAAAAATCACTTGAAGCATCAAAAGTGTAAGTTCCAGAAATTCCATTTTCGTTTATTTCCAAAATCTCATCTACAAATAGAAATGGCTTTTCATAAGGTAGTTTTGCTATTATTTCTTTGAATTTCATTTATGCTAAAATAAATTTATATTCCATTTTTTGATATGAAAACGATTAGGATAAATGTTCACCACCATTCACCTGCAATGTAATTCCATTGATCCATTTCGATTCTTCTTTGCAGAGTAAATAAACAACATTCGCAACATCTTCTGGTGTAGTCATTCTTTTAAATGGATTGCGTTGTATGGTATGCTCAGCCAATTGCTCACTTCCCGGAATCATTTTGAAAGAAGCGGTATTCGTCACTCCAGCTTCAATGCAATTCGATTTAATTCCATGTTCGGCAAATTCCAAAGCGATGTTTCTAGAAATGGCTTCCAATGCAACTTTAGCTGCTGAAACTGCTGCATAATTCCTCCATGCTTTTTTGTTTCCTTCGCTTGTGAAACTGATAATTCGTGCATCTTCAGCGAATAAGTTTTTACTAAAAATGTCTTTCGTCCAATCGTATAAACTGAACGCCATGTTTTCCATCGTTATATGAAAATCGTCGTTTTGCAATTCTCTATTTCCATCTGAAATCATTGGTTTTAAATTTCCTTTGGCAATACTGTGAACCAAACATTTTACTTTTCCAACAGCTTGCATTTCTTCCGCTAATTCGCTTAAAATAAGTTCACGGTTATCTGGTTTTATGACATCTTTATTGAAATGAATTAATTTCACATTGCTTGATGAAACAATAGATGAAAACTCAGCATCAATCCGTTCAATGTCGTTTCTCAAGGCTCGATAAACCAAACACAAATTCAGACCTTCTTTGGCGAGTTTTTTAGCTGTTGCTAATCCCATTCCACTTGAAGCGCCCAATATGATTGCCCATTCGTTCTTGTTTTCAAATTCTCTTACCATTTCAATAATAATCTTTGTGCGGTAAATCCAGGTCCAAAACTCAACATCAAACCAATATCTCCTTTTTGCGGATTTTGTTCCATGAATCTTTCTAAAACATAAAGTACAGTTGCACTTGACATATTTCCGTAGTCTTTTAGAACACCTTTTGTATTGTCAATATTCTTTCCTAAAGCGCCGAATAACTCCTCAATCGTTTGAACAATTTTCTTTCCTCCGGGATGAAAAATAAGGTGATTTACGTCGTCGATTTTCAAACCATTTCTTTCTAAAAACGGATGAACAATCATTGGGAAATGAGCTGCGATTTTCTCAGGAACTTCTTTGTCTAAAACCATTTGAAGTCCTGTGTTTTTTAATTCAAATCCCATCATGTGTTCCGCATTATAAAAGTGATACATCGCATCATCAATTATTTGTGGACCATCTTCGTTTTCGTATGAGGAGAGAATTGTACAAGCGCATCCATCTCCAAATATGGCAGCACTTACAATGTTTACCATAGAATAATCGTCAATTTGAAAAGTCGAAGTTGGAGATTCAACAGCAATCACAACCGCACGTTTATTTGGATTGGCTTTTAAGAAATTGTTGGCGTAAATCATTCCAGAAACTCCAGCTACACAGCCCATTTCTGTCACAGGAAGTCGGACAATGTCTTGTTTCATGTCCAATTTGTTGATTAAATAGGCATCAACCGATGGAATCATAATTCCGGTGCAACTCACTGTAATTATGTAATCAATATCGGTAGGAATCAACTTCGCTTTGTCTAATGCTTTTGTCAATGCACTTTCGGCCAGTTTTATCGTTTCTCTCTTATAGATATCATTTTTCTCCTCGAATGAAGTCTTCAAAAAAACTTCTTCGGGTTCCATGATTGAATATCTTCTGTCGACACCAGCATTCTCAAAAAGCTTAATTACTTTTCTTTGGTAACGTTCTTGTTGACCGTCTAGCCAAATTTTTAGAAATGGAATTATTTCTTCCGTTGTCCTAGAATATGGCGGCAATTGTGTTGCTACAGCTGTTATTTTTACGCTCATGATTTTTTTATTATCCATTGGAAACGAAATGCCCAACGCCATGTTATAGTACTATTGAATTCTATTTCCTTTGCGAATTTTTCGAAATCTTTTCGTTTAAATGCCTTTGTAATAGAAGTTAAACCATCTTTTTGTGTCATCTTGTTCTTAATTCCTAATGTCACCAATTTGAAAAGATAATACGCCATTCTGTGACGGTGCAGATCATTAATTAAAACTCCGATGGTAGAATTTTTGACCAATGTTTTCACAAAATCTAAGGCAATGTCATCTTCGAAATGATGCAGGAATAAAGTGCACATTGCGATGTCATATTTATGTGTTTTGAATTCTTCAGACAAAACGTCTTCCTTGATGAAAGTTAGTTCTGGGAATTTAGTCGATAATTTATTGGCGTAATCGATAGTGGCTTGGTTGGCATCAATTCCCAATAACTGGAAATTATAACCATTTTTACGGCCAAATCTTGCTACTTGTCGCAGCATATCGCCATTTCCGCAGCCTAAATCAACAATGCTTATGGTTTTGGATTTGTTTTGACCTTCCAGAATCTGTTTCAATCCGTCAATTGTCACTTTATTTCCACCCAATAATTTATTGATGGTCGCCAATTGATCCAATGAATTTATCAATAAATCACCTTTGATATCGAGATCATCCATAATCTCAATTTCATTGCTTCTGTGTTTCGTATTTATCATTTTACAATTCTGCTTTCATTGGTTTTCCGTGTGTTCTTTTGATGATGCGAGGCAAAATAAAAGGGAACATTTTTAAAAATAACATAATAATTTCAGAAAATATACCGAGTCGGAATAACCTTGCGATAATATGTCCAGATTTTAACCGAACGCTAAATTCTTTGTTCCAAATTTGTGTGTATTGTCTTTCTAATTCAGCTCTTGATTTTATAGCTCCAGATTTGAATTTTAGAATTTTTAAGCAAGCCATTTGAGCTGATCTGATTGCCATGCTCATTCCATTTCCTGCCAAAGGATGAATCATTCCTGCGCTGTCGCCACACATTAAAATGTGATTTTCAACGGGTTGTTTCGACGAAAATGAAACTTGACTTATCGTTAAAGGATTGTCGAATGTCATTTCAAAATTCTCAAAAACGTCTTTCAAATACTTGTTCTTACTCAAGACTTTCTGTTGAAAATATTCTATGTTTTTGTGTTTCTTGAATGATTTATAATCAGCGATATAACAAACATTGATAAGGTCAGTTTCTACTTTTGAAATTCCACAATATCCTCCTTCGAAATTGTGTAATCCAACAATATCTTCAGGGAAATCACCTTTGTAATGCGCTTTTATTCCTAAAAATGGTGTTTTCTTTTGAATAAATGCCCTGTCCATTTGAATGTCCATATTTGAACGTTTCCCAAATGACCCAATGACTAATTCTGATGTGAATTCCTTTTCTGGACTAATGATAACTGTAAATTGATTGTTTTTAAATTGAATATCAATTACTTTTTCGTGCAAGATTTCTGCACCGTTTTGTTTCGCCAATTTCGATAATTCCCAATCTATGCAGTAGCGACTAATTCCGAAACCTCCCAGAGGCAATTTTGTGCTAATTGATTTGCTTTTTGGTGTACTTAAAGTAAATTGTTGGATTTTCTTTGCGCCAAAATCAAAAGGATTAAAATTTAACGCTTGTAAATAGGGGAGGACTTCATTGGAAATATATTCACCACAAACTTTATGTTTTGGATATTCATTTTTCTCTATCAAAAGCACCGAAAGTCCCTTTTTAGATAAATGCACAGCAGAAGTTAATCCAGCAAGTCCACCGCCAACTATAATAACATCGTAAGTCAATATTTGCTGCTTTTTGGGTTTGTAGTATTCGTAAAAGTAAAAACAAAAGGATAGCTTTTTAGTTTAGATGCAAGATAAAATAAAAATGGGGAGGATGGAGAGGATTTGGATTGAACAATTACCAAATTACTTTGACATCATACTTACTATTTGTTGGTATAATGAAGTTTTGAAATTGAGAATAGTATTTTAGAAACTTTTTTATTAAAGTTAAAGCCCTGATAATGAGCGCTTCCCCCTTTGGAGGGGGCAGGGGGAGGATTGCTTAATCGAAATTTATCATTTTAATCCATAAAACCATTTTTAAATTTCAATTTCCCCAAAATAATTTTTATTGAAATTTCACAGATTGAAGCAATACTTATAAAGTTGGAGTTAATATTGTTTTCAATAAGATCTTTTGCGGCTTTAGAGAGTTTCTTATCTCCGTTTAGGAACCATATTAGTGAGTGTCTATAAGGTAGTTCATGACATGTACTCTTTGAAATCATCAAGAGGTTCATCAAAATCTTCTGAAATGAATATTTTTCCTTTAGCACAACCAAATTTAGGCTTCTTTTCATTTTTCTTAATTTTCTTTTTAGACATTAAAAAATCAATGAAATTGTTCACTTCGTTCTTTAGTTCATTAGGAAGAGAACTTATCTTAGTACATAAATGAGTTGTTTCCATTTCTTCGAGTTTTTACGTAATTATAACAAGACTTTTATGTTCGGCCTATGGGATTGACTGCGTAGATTATTAAAGAATGATTTTTCTAAAACCAAAATGCATTTTGATACAGTTTCTATCATATATAAGACATTTTACTAGAATTAAAAAACTCTGTAAACAATATGGAGAAAAAGGTTTGTTGCCTTTTAGCTTGAAATATATAGTACTCCCCATACGTTCGGTAAGCTCAGTAGGGCTAAGGAACTCCGGATCCGTCAACATGGTATTCAGAGGACTCCATTGAGCGTGTCGAAAAGTTGGCCTCTCGGCACGCCGAATACTTAGTTATTGGATGTAGTTATTTTTTATTCAATGATTTCAAAAATTCGTCTGCTGTCATTACAGGTAATAATGATTTTTTGAAGTCCTTTCCGTTTCTTGTTATTATAATTTCGCACCCTGATTCTGTCGCACTAAAATATTGTAAAGCATCCTCAAAATCTTTTATCGAGGAATTTAATCCTTTTTCAATTGTTTGTTCATTTAGAGAGCATATTTCACAGATTATCTTAAATTTCCGAAGTTTTTCTCTCGCAGTTTTTCCGTTCTCAAATTTCGAGAGAAAATAGTTTACCGTTGCAAACGAAATAGGCGAAACAACCATTGTTAGTTTTTCTTTTTCAGCTAATGTTGCAATTTTCGCAATCGGATCATAAAATGGCTTTCGTTCTCCTAAAAAGTCCAACATTATATTTGTATCTATAAATATTCTCTTACTCATTTGTATTTCTCAATTAAATAATCAGAATATTCTTTTTTATGGTCCAAATCAGCGGGAATTTCAGTTCCTGTAGCAATGCTTTTTACAAAAGGGGAAATCTCAAATTCAGAGGTTTCATTTTCTGAAGTCAAGGATTGTAAATAGGCTTCAACAATTCTAGATAAGCTCATTTTTTTGTTGGAAGCATATTCTTTAGCTTTTTCAATAATCCTTTGATTAAGCTTTAAAGTCAATTTTGTGTCCATAATCAATTGTTTTATACGTACAAATATATGAAAATAATCCGTATAGTTCGGTTTAGCAATGACTTTTGTTGAGATGTTTAATTCTGAGTAACGTTTATGTATATGAGCTGCTGCGTGTTTTAAGCAACTAATTCAGTAAATAATTACCGACCAATAAAGTTCGCGAGGACTTTCGTAAGTAGGCAAGAAGCCAGCAATAAATTATACACGTTGCTGAACGATTCCTCCTAACTTCGGAAGCTTCTATTTCTCACTAAATTAGTGATTTACTATATTTGATTACAAATTAGATCAAATATTTTGTTTATAAAAAAGTATAACCATAATTGAGACTGCAGTTTCAGATGTTGAAGATTATAAAGCTTTATTTGAGAGACTCACTAATCGTATTATAATTAAGGAAAACCCAACGCACCATAGGCGATGTCCAACGTGTAAAAAAGGTAAACTCATTACTGTTTTACTTTTTGACGGTAGAGGACCACCAGAAAACTGGAGAGAAAATTATAAACAGCAAGAAATCAATAAAATAAAAGAAACGTCTAGCACGTAATAAGAAAGTTATGGCTTAGAAATATTGGAATCGACAAGAAACTGGCGAAAGTCCTGATAAATGCGTGGTTTTTGTGACAATGAATTGTAATCAACCAACTTTAATTCGAAATGCACGCTCATAATCAAAGCGTAACACACCAAAATACTCTTTCAAAAATAATGTATTAAACCGCTTTCCCATACGTTCGGCAAGCTCAGTAGGGCTAAGGAACTCCGGATCCGTCAACATGGTATTCAGAGGACTCCATTGAGCGTGTCGAAATGTTGGCCTATCGGCACGCCGAATACTTAGTTATTAGCTACAGTTTTTTAATTTCTTCAAGTAGCAGTCTACAGTTTTTTGTTCTCAAATTTATGTTTGCAAGACAGTTCACAATACATTTTATATAATCTTCGTTAATTCCGTCAATTTCTTTCAAAGACTCTAAAATAGAGGTTCCTGCTGGTGGTTGCCCAGTAACAAGTGTAAACCAAATTGCTCCTAACGAATAAATATCAGATCTTTTATCTACTAACTTTGGGTTTTCAATTAATTCAGGAGCATTGTAATATCCACTAATAGTTGCTTCTCCTGTTTTTGTTAGTCTAGAGTGTAATTCATTTTCAATAAAAATCCCTAATCCAAAATCGATTATTCTAAATTGATTTGGAGCAGAAGCCATAATATTACTAGGTTTTAAATCACGGTGAATTATACCGACTTCTTCGTGTGCATAATTCATTCCTTCTACAATGCTCCTCATTGCTATTAAAGCCTTTTCAGGTGTTAATCTGCCGTGTTTATTTAAAATTTCATTAAGATTTGACCCTTCAAAGTATTCCATTCGAATAAATGGTCGCTGACCAATTAAGCCGGCATCATAAACCTTAATAATTGATGGATGATTTAATTTAAAAAGCATTCTTGCTTCTTGAAAAAATCTTTCAAGTTCTTTTTCGCCACCTTCGTAAAAAGCCGGAGCGAATATTTTAACCGCGAAATGAAGTTTTAATAATTTATGTTCAAATAAATAAACTAGCCCAAATCCACCTTGCCCGATAATCTTCTTTTCCTCATAGTTTTTCTTGAATTCAAGTGAACCTTCTCCTGTTTCATACTCAACCATTTCCAAAATAGGATTCAGAGCTTCGGCAATTATTATACGTCTTTCCGCATATGAAGGTGCTGCGCCTTTGATATAACCCCAAAATTCATCTGCCGTTCTACATAGTTTGAGAAATCTCGGAATAATCTTCTCCGCACCTGGAATCCCTAAAACCATTTTCCTTAAGCGACTATATTCTTTTTGGTCAAATTCGCCACCAGTTGCTCGCGAAATTAAACCCATTTTGAATTGCTCAATTTGTAAAACAATATCGTCTTCTTCTGCAATGTTATTTAGTTCTTGGATTTTCATTTTTTAAAATTGTAGCTAACGGTTAGTATATGAAAAGTAGGCGATTCCGAAGCACCGAACTTTCGGTTAAGCACAAAGTTTGATACGAGCCAAAAACCTTAATTTTATTACCGTTTCGCCTATTTTTTATAAACATTGTGTGTGCCTTGAATGGTAAATATAAATAAATTCTCACAACTTGTTGTGAGAAAGTCCAGAGAGTGTAAGTCTCTCATGTGCTGGGGTAACGCCTGGAAACATTAGTAAGTCGCAAGCTGGTTTGG
>Ga0307486_1000532_pt1 | contig 34653 bp, 38 predicted proteins | sample CBIW02metaG_FD_203663 | JGI IMG/M metagenome (GOLD analysis project Ga0307486, IMG submission 203663) | Sea-ice brine microbial communities from Beaufort Sea near Barrow, Alaska, United States - CBIW 0.2 | ecosystem: Environmental > Aquatic > Marine > Coastal | place: USA: Alaska | collected... | reverse complement strand
AAGGAAGACCCCCGATTCGTCCGGGGTCTTGGCACCTTCTGCGACGACCTCCAGCTGCCCGGCATGCTCCACCTCGCGATCCTGCGCTCGCCGGTCGCGCATGCTCGCATCACCCATATCGACGTCAGCGCGGCCGAAGCGCACCCCAAGGTCAAGGCCGTTGTCACGGGTGCGGATCTCGCCAAACGGGGCCTCGCGTGGATGACGACCTTGGCCGACGACGTCCAAGCCGTCCTCGCGACCGACAAGGTTCGCTATCAGGGGCAGGAAGTCGCCTTTGTGGTAGCGGAAGACCACTACTCAGCGCGTGACGCGCTGGAGTTGATCTTCGTCGACTACGACATGCTCGACCCAGTTATTGACCTCCGCACGGCGCTCGACCCGGGCGCCCCCGTCGTGCGCGACGAGATCGAGGGCAAAGCCGACAACCACGGCTTCGACTGGGAAACCGGCGATGCGGCTGCCACGTCAGCGGTGTTCAAGGATGCCGAGGTCACTGTCACCCAAGATCTTGTCTTCCCCAGGGTGCATCCGGCACCCATGGAGACGTGCGGAGCCGTCGCCGACTTCGACCGGGTGAGCGGCAAACTGACGATGTGGTCGACGACCCAGGCGCCGCACGCGCACCGCACGCTTTATGCCATCGTCGCCGGCATACCGGAACACAAGATCCGCGTCATCTCCCCCGACGTCGGCGGCGGATTCGGCAACAAAGTGCCGATCTACCCAGGCTATGTGTGCGCGATCGTGGGTTCGATCGTCACTGGCAAACCGGTCAAGTGGATGGAGGACCGCACCGAGAACCTCGTCAGTACGGCGTTCGCCCGCGACTACATCATGCGCGGTGAGATCGCCGCTACCCGAGACGGGCGAATTCTCGCGATTCGATCCAACGTGCTGGCCGACCTCGGCGCGTTCAACGGCACGGCCGCACCGCTGAAGTACCCCGCCGGGTTCTTTGGAGTGTTCACTGGCAGCTACGACATCGAGGCGGCGCACTGTGCCGTGACAGCCGCCTACACGAACAAGGCCCCAGGCGGCGTCGCCTACTCGTGCTCGTTCCGCATCGCCGAAGCCGTCTACCTGGTCGAGAGGATGGTCGACAGGCTCGCCTCCGAGCTCGACATCGACCCCGTCGAGTTGCGCATGAAGAACTTCATCCAACCCGAGCAGTTCCCGTATACGACGAAGACGGGCTGGGTCTACGACTCTGGCAACTATCCCGGTGCGATGAACGAGGCCCTGCGGATCGCTGGCTACGACGATCTGCGTGCCGAACAGGTTGTTCGGCGGGAACGCGGCGAGCTCATGGGTATCGGCGTCTCCTTCTTCACCGAGGCAGTGGGAGCCGGCCCCCGCAAGGACATGGACATCCTCGGCCTCGGCATGGCCGATGGGTGTGAGTTGCGCATTCATCCAACCGGCAAGGCCGTCGTACGGATCTCGGTGCAGAGCCAAGGCCAAGGTCACGAGACAACCTACGCGCAGATCATCGCCGAGGAGATCGGCATCTCACCCGCCGACATCGACGTCGTCCATGGCGACACCGACAACACGCCCTTCGGTCTTGGCACCTACGGGAGCCGATCGACGCCGGTGTCCGGCGCCGCCGCGGCGCTCGTGGCTCGCAAGGTTCGCGACAAGGCCAAGATCATCGCCTCCGGAATGCTCGAGGTCTCGGTCGCCGACCTGGAGTGGCGCAAGGGCGCCTTCCACGTGAAGGGGGATCCGGGCACCTCGGTCACGATCCAGGACATCGCCATGCGAGCCTACGGTTCCGGTGATCTTCCGGAGGGTTTGGAGGGTGGACTCGAAGCACAGATCTGCTACAACCCCGAGAACTTGACCTACCCGTTCGGCGCTTACATCTGCGTCGTCGACATCGACCCTGGCACCGCCAAGGTGGTGGTGCGGCGCTTCATCGCAGTCGATGACTGTGGCACTCGGATCAACGACATGATCATCGAGGGCCAGGTCCACGGCGGGCTCACTGACGGCATCGGCATCGCTCTCATGGAGTACATCGGGTTCGACGAAGAGGGCAACTGTCTCAACGGCTCGCTGATGGACTACCTGATTCCGACATCGCTGGAAGTTCCCCATTGGGAGACCAGCCACACCGTGACGCCGTCGCCACACCACCCCATTGGGGCCAAAGGGGTCGGCGAGTCCGCCACCGTCGGGTCTCCGCCGGCGATTGTCAACGCCGTCGTCGATGCCCTGAAGCCCTTCGGTGTGCAACACGTCGACATGCCCTGCACCCCTTCCCGAGTGTGGGAAGCCATGCAGGGTCGCGCCAGACCGCCCATGTGACCGGCTGCGATAGAACTCCACAATCAATGAAGGGTGCAGGTGAGTGAAGTGACTGTTCAATCCATCAATGTTTCCGAACGCTTGGCCGCGCTGATAGCCCAGCGCGAGCCGTTCGTCCACGCGACCGTCGTACGCGCACAAGAGCCCACCTCTGCTCACGCCGGCGACCAGGCGATCGTCTACGCAGACGGGACGATCGAAGGATTCGTCGGCGGTCAGTGCGCTACCGGATCCGTCCGTGCGGCCGCGTTGGGCGTACTCGAGACGGGTGAGGGAATGCTGCTCAGGGTGCTGCCGGAGGATTCCGACACGTTCCCCGACGCCCCGCGCGCCAGCGTCGTCGTCAACCCTTGCCTGTCAGGAGGCGCCATGGAAATCTTCCTTGACCCCAAGATCCCCGCGTCGGTGTGCCACGTCGTCGGCTCCAGCCCGATCGCTTCGGCGATCGCAGACCTGGGCGGGACGCTTGGCTTGTCGATCTCACGAAGCACCGAGGGCGGTTCTCCGTCTCAGGCTTTGGCCACTGTCATCTCAAGTCACGGCGGCGACGAGCAGTCGGCGATCCGTGAGGCACTCGATGCGGGCGTCCCATTCATTGGCGTGGTTGCCAGCGTCAAGCGCGGAACAGCCCTCCTCGACGAGATGGATCTCACCGAGACGGAACGAGCTCGTGTCCATACGCCGGTGGGTCTGCAGATCGGTGCCGTCACTCCGCACGAGATTGCCGTCTCGATCGTCGCGCAGATCGTCAAGGCGATCCGCACCGAGGGACTCGGTCGTTCAGCCACCACACCTCAGACGCTCTCGACCCCGCCGCCCGCCGCCCAGGCCACCGATCCGGTGTGCGGGATGCCGGTCGTGATCGGACCGGACACCCCCCACGCCGTGGTTGGCGGCGAGGAGTTCTGGTTCTGCTGCCCGGGGTGCCGCGATCGTCATGTCGCGGAGGGATGAGTGGCCTCGATCGCCGGGCTCGTCCTTGCCGCCGGCGGATCGCGGCGACTCGGTCAACCCAAGCAACTGCTCCCGTACGCCGGGGCAACACTGCTCGACGCGACGCTCACGATGGCGCGTTCCTGCACCTTCGACCAGTTGATCGTGGCGCTCGGCGGCAGCGCTGACGAGGTCGAGAAGGTCGTCGATCTGCACGGCGCCTGCGTCGTACGCAACGACTCCTACCCCACCGGCTGCTCTTCGTCGATCGCAGCCGCGCTGGCTGCTGTCGCGACCGACGCAGCGGGAATCGTGCTGTTGCTGGGCGACCAACCGTCGGTCACTCCGACAGCTGTTGCCGGGCTCGTGGACGTCGCACGCGATGCGCCGATTGGCGTGTGCCGCTATCGCAACGGGATCGGTCACCCCTTCTGGCTCGGCCGAGACTCCTTCGAGTCGCTGGCCCAGTTGCACGGCGACAAGGGCGTGTGGAAACTCATCGATGCTGCGGGGGATGGCGTGCCCTCCCACTTGGTGGACGATGACATACCCCGCGATGTCGACACCTGGGCCGACTACGAGGCCTTGCTCGCCGAGGGTCCATCAGATGGTTGAGACATCACCCGCGGCTCACTCCGTCGAAAGCCCCGACGATCTCCAGCGTCGGCTCGACGAAGTCGACTATCTCGTCGATGACGGTCTGGCGACAGCCATGTTCCTCTCGCTGAAGTTAGGTATGCCGCTCCTGCTGGAAGGCGAGCCCGGTGTAGGCAAGACAGCGGCGGCCAAGTCACTCGCCGCGATACTCGGCAGCCGCCTGGTGAGACTGCAGTGCTACGAGGGGCTCACGGCCCAGGAATCGCTGTACGAATGGAACTACCAGCGTCAGCTGCTCGCGATCAGACTGGCCGAGTCACGCCATGAGTCGCTGACAGAAACCGACCTCTTCACCTCCGAGTTCATCGATGAGCGACCGCTCTTGGCGTGCCTGAGGGACGAGGGGCCCACCCCACCCGTGCTCTTGATCGACGAGATCGATCGGGCCGATGACGAGTTCGAAGCGCTACTGCTTGAGTTTCTCGGCGAGGCTTCCGTCACGATCCCCGAGATCGGGACAATCACGGCAAAGCGTCGGCCCATCGTCGTACTGACCTCCAACCGCAGCCGCGAGCTGCACGATGCGCTTCGGAGGCGATGCCTCTACCACTGGATCGAATTTCCCGATGCCAGCCGGGTGGCGCAGATCCTGCGGCGAACCGTTCCTGAGGCGTCGGAATCGCTGATCGAGGGAGCCACCGCGATCGCGCATGACGTCCGTGGCCTTGACCTCGACAAGGCACCCGGCATGGCCGAAGCCATCGACTGGGTCCGGGCATTGACAGTTCTGGGCGTGTCCGATCTCGCGCCCGACGTCGTCGCCTCGTCACTTGGCACCCTGCTGAAGACGCCCGACGACCGTCACGTCGTCCTGAACGCGATGCGTGCAGGAGAAGCCTCATGAAGATCGAGAACGAGTTCAGCGTCAGCGTTCCGATTGGGCGGGCGTGGGACGTGCTGACCGACCTGGAGAAGGTCGCACCCTGCCTACCTGGAGCCACCCTGACCGGCCGCGACGGCGATGACTATCTCGGCAAGGTCACGGTGAAGCTCGGTCCGGTCACAAGTGAGTTCTCCGGCAAAGCACACTTTGTGGAGAAGGACGAAGCCGCACACCGCGCCGTGATTCAGGGCAAGGGTCGTGAGGTTCGCGGCGGCGGGAACGCCCAGGTCGCCATCATTGCCCAGTTGTCGGAGGGCGACGGACGAACCATCGTGACGGTCGACGCTGATTTGCGGATTGCCGGCAAGATCGCCCAATTCGGCTCGAGCCTGATCCAACAGGTGTCGATTGCTTTGCTGGGCGAGTTCGCGGCCCGGCTCGAGCAGGAACTGACGGCCTCAGACCCGCCATCTGCGTCGCCGCTCGAAACCCCGGTTCACTCCGTCTCTCCGTCGACGGGAGTGGATGCACTCCGGGTGCTCGATTACACCGATGGTGCAGTGGTTCGGCGGATCCTGCCAGTCGCGCTGGGGGTGATCGTCCTTGTCGTCCTCGCACTCATCGTCCTGCGGTGACCCCAGCGCGCCACCTCCTTGGACGGTCGACCGTGCCGCGTTCACGACTGCGCTTGCGAGCAGGCTCCGTCAGGCAGGTGTTCCGGTCGACGTGAGCTCGACGGCCAACCTCAACCTCGCGCTCGCTCTGACCGCTCCCGGCGAGCGCGGATCTCGCACACGTCTCTATTGGAACTCGCGAATCACCCTCATCGGCCACCACCGCCACCTGGCGGCTTTCGACGCAGTCTTTGCCTCGGTCTTTGCAGATCATGTCCTGTCGCCACATGCCGTAGCAACGCACGTGGACGCAGCAAGCAATGCCGTCAACGTCCCGTTGCCCCGTCAAGACAGCGATGAAGAGCACGATTCTGGGCTCCCATGGGCGACGCTCCCCCGCCTCATTGACGCCGCGTCCGGATCGGAGGGTGATGATGTGCCGGTTCCCGAACGCCGCCCCCACTACATCCCTGGCCGAGACGACGTCCCCTTCGCAGACATGGATCCGGCCGAGCTCAAGCGCCTCGACCAAGCGCTCCGGGAAGCCATGCACAGCTGGCCTCAGCGTCGCACCCGCCGCGACCAAGCGCGGCCCAGAGGAGCACGAATCGCCATGCGCCGCACTGTGGCGCGGTCGCGGCGCACAGGCTGGGAGGCGATCACTCTGGAGAGGGAAGGTCCGGTGGCTCGTGACCGACGGCTCGTCATTGTCTGTGACGTGAGTCAGTCCATGCAGGCTTACGCGACGGCTTACCTGCACTTCATGAGAGTGGCCACTCGAGCAGTTGACAGCGAGATCTTCGCGTTCGGGACGACGCTGACGCGTCTCACGAATGTGCTCAGTCAGGTGTCCCCGGATCATGCCATCGCCGAGGCAAGCCTGCAGGTCACAGATCGGTTCGGAGGTACGAGGATCGCTGCCAGCCTGCGCGAACTTCTGCACTCCCACCACGGCAACTCGCTGCGCGGCGCTGTGTGCATCATCGCCTCTGATGGATGGGACAGCGATCCACCGCAGGAACTCGCCGCGCAGATGGCCAGGCTCAGGCGTCGCGCGCACCGCGTCATCTGGCTGAATCCGCGCGCCGCCGAAGACGGTTTCGAGCCACTCACCGGCGGTATGGCCGCAGCTCTTCCGTACTGCGATGAATTCCTGCCAGCGCACACCGTCGCTGGCCTCACCGACGTCATCGACGCAATCACGAACAAGTCGCCAAGCACCCGGCGCAGACAGAGGATCTAACGTGTACGAAATCGCACAAATGGTGAAGGCCTGCCTTGGCGCCGGTACCCACGTGGCCGTGGCCTGGGTTGTGGACGCCCCCTCTTTCGAGGAGCGCGGTCGTGCCGAAGCCCTGGCGCTGACGCCGGGTGGCGGGCGAGTAGGTGCAGCGATGGCCGGTGCGCTCGACGACCAATTGAGTGGACTGGCCAACGCCGGTATCCACGGAAGGCTCCTGGACCTTCAGGTCAGCGAGATGGAAGCCCTCGTCGCCGGCTTGCCGGCGGGCGGAGACGCCCGGTGCGTGCTGCTCGCCGCCTCTGACCTGCCGGCTGCGCTCTGGGACATGCTGACCGACCGGGATCCGGTGTGTCTGGTGACCCGGCTCAGCGGGGACGAGGTCACCGGCACTGAACTTTTCACGGCGGACACGATCGACGAGGCAGGAGAGAAGGCGGCCGAGATGTTCGGAAACGGCGCGAGCGCCACCGCTGTGGTGGACGACCAGATTGTGACCGTCCTTCACCCCATACCCACCCTGTTGGTGGCCGGCCCCGGTCCCATCGCCGCTGCCATTGCCTCGGCAGCCCAGCCGCTTGGATGGCAGATCCAGGCCATGGCCAACCCCAGCGCCGCCGCCGCTATCGCGGCACAGTTGTGCCACCTGGACAAGTGTGTCGTCCTCGGGCACGACATCGACCTGGCAGGACCAGTCCTCGAGGCGGCGCTGTCCAGCGACGCTGCGTACATTGGCGCGCTCGGCACAGATCGGACCCAACAGGACCGGGCGCGATGGCTCGCCGATCGGGGGGTCACAGACCTCAGTCGGGTCCACGGGCCAGCAGGACTCGACATCGGGGCGTCTGATCCGGCCGCGATAGCCATCTCGGTGTTGGCGGAGGCTCTGGCCGTTTCCTCAGGCAGCAGCGGCGCATCCCTGCGAGGGCACTCAGTGATTGCTTAATTCGCTGTCGTCGCATGACGCCTTCACGTCTACAGTGGACGTTAGGCAACAACGCACATCCCGGAAGGAGTCTGACCATGCCACAGCAACCAGACGAAACGGTCGAGGTGCTCCAAGACTTGTGGGCAAGCACCGGCCAGAGCCGCGACGACCTCGATGAGGACTGCGGTCCACAGTCGACGTGCAAGAACATGAAGCACGTGAGCTTCGACGGAATGGCCGAACCCGGCACTGACCTAAGAGATGCCTGGCGCGAGCTGCTTGAGCGCGAAGGCAAGCGCAGCGCCGCCGCAGGCTCAGTGCGCGATCTCGTGCTTGGCCCGCTTCCCAACAACTGACCCTCGGGTCACCGTGCGATCTGATCCGCGGCAAGGAGTGACACTGGATGGATGGCACCGAAACCGTCGGCGAGCTGACTGAGACCCTGCGGGGCGGCGGCTATCTAGCGGACCGTGGTTTGGCGACATCGCTGTTCGTCGCGCTGAACCTCAACCGTCCGATCCTGCTTGAAGGCGAAGTAGGCGTCGGCAAAACCGAAGTCGCCAAGGTACTCGCGTCAGTGCTCGATCGTGAGCTGATACGACTGCAGTGCTACGAAGGAATCGACACAAACCAGGCTCTCTACGAGTGGGACTACGCCCGGCAAATGCTGCAGGTCAGGGCCTTGTCGGAGCGTGATCTGGACGATGAGGACGCTGTCGACCGGCTGTTCGGCCCGAAGTTCCTACTTGAGCGCCCGCTGCTCCAGGCGGTCAAGCTCGGGAATCGTGCCGTCCTGCTCATCGATGAGGTCGACCGAGCCGACGACGAGTTCGAAGCGTTCCTGCTCGAGCTGCTGTCGGACTTTCAGATCACCATCCCTGAGATCGGCACGATCAGTGCCGAACAACCCCCGCTCGTGATCCTGACGTCCAACCGCACCCGCGAGCTGCACGATGCACTCAAGCGGCGCTGCCTCTATCACTGGGTTGGCTATCCGACTGCCGAGCGGGAGGTCGAGATCGTCCTCCTCCGCGCCCCCGGCGTATCGGAAGAGCTGGCCCGCAAAGTCGTCGCGGCGGTCAACAGGCTGCGCGACATGGATCTGGCCAAACCCCCGGGCGTAGCCGAAACGATCGACTGGGTCAACACCTTGGGTGTGCTCGGCGAGGACGAACTGGATGTCAGGACCCTCGACGACACGGTCGGCTCCGTCGTCAAGGAACGAGACGACCTCGAGCTCGTACGGGAGAACCTCGAGCAGATCGTGTCCGGTGCCTGACGAAGGGACCGCGTTCGTCGTCACCTTGGTCGACTTCGCCCATGAGCTCCGCCATGCTGGCCTTGTCGTGGGCTCCGATGACGTCATGGGCTATTGCGAGGCCGTCTCGGTTCTCAATCCAGGCGATCTGCTGGACGTGTACTGGTCCGGGCGCACAGCGCTGGTGACCCGACACGACCAGATCCACACGTACGACCGGATCTTCGGGGAGTTCTTCTTGGGCGAAGAAGGCCCGCCCGAACCTGCCGCTCCGTTCAGCCTCAAGACAAAAGAAGAGGCTCAATCCGTCCTCCAGGTCCCCCAGACAGAGTCTGAGGAGTCAGACCGGGAAGAAGAGGCGGCCGAGCTCGGACTGGCCGCCTCCAATGCTGCGACGCTGCGCACCAGGTCATTTGGCGCATGCACGCCTGACGAGCTCGCCGCACTGCGCCGGATCAGCACATCGTTTCGACTGACTCCTCCCCGACGACGCACCCGCCGCACAATGAGGGCGTCGCGCGGCCGCGAGCTGGACCTTCGCAGGACCGTCCGCGACAGCTTGCGCATGCATGGCGATCCCTCACAGCTGCTCTGGAAGCGCCGCAAGCTCCGGCTTCGACCGCTCATCTTGATTCTTGATGTTTCCGGATCGATGGCGGACTACTCACGCAGCCTGCTGCAGTTCGCCTACTCGACCAAGCGCGGGGCCACGTCACGCACCGAGGTCTTCTGCTTCGGCACCCGGCTGACCCGCATCACCCGCGAACTCGACCACCGTCGCCCTGACGAGGCGCTCGAACGCGCGGCCAAAACGGTATTCGACTGGGAGGGTGGCACTCGAATCGGCAACTCCCTCGACACCTTCGTGCGCACCTGGGCCAGCCGCGGAATGGCTCGCGGCGGGATCGTGGTGATCTGCTCGGACGGTCTCGACCGCGGAGACCCCGACGTGCTGGCCAAGGCCGTGTCCCGGCTCTCGCGGCTGTGCCACCGCATCGTGTGGATGAACCCCCACAAGGGCAACAACCCCGACTTTCAACCCAACACGCTCGGCATGATGGTCGCCGAGCCCTACATCGACGTCATGCTGTCGGGTCACGATCTTCGAAGTCTCGAAGAGTTCGCGACCCTCCTGCCCGACCTGAGATAAGGAGATGCACATGATGAAGTGGAGCGTAGTTCTCGAAGCCGAGGGTGACCGTACACTCACGATCGACGACGTGGTGGAGTTCGCCGATGCCGTGGCGCCGGTCAGTGGAATCGCCTCCGGCGTTGGTAGCACCTACTTCGGCGCCAAGATCGTTGTCGAGGCGCTCGACCGCGTGTCGGCCATCGAGGTGGCGAAAGTGGAGTTTGCCAGGGCCGCCGCGCAGGCCGGACTGAGTTCCGGACCGATCACCGAGATCGATGTCATCAGCGAGGCCGAGGACGACGAGCTTGGCTATGCCGAATGATTCGTCTCGGATCTCTCGCGGGTTATCCCTTCGAGGGTCCGCGCGTCCTGGCCGGATGGACACCACCGGCGACCTCTGCGGTCTACGCGATTGCCTACAAACCTGATCCGGAGACCCGGCCCGAACACTTTGCCGTGATCTACGTCGGTCACGCCGACGACATGTCGGCTGAGCGCCTGCCGTTCAACCACCCTCGCTCCGCCTGTTGGGTCAACCGCGCCGGCAGTCGCTTCAAGATCTACATCTGCACCTACGAAGCATTGGGGGGCACGGCCGCCCACCGCGAGCAGATCGCCCAGGAACTCATCGCGATCTACCGGCCGAGCTGCAATGACCAACAATACGAACGGTCGTGGAGGGACGAGTGGATCGGTGAGTATTCCGCACCGACCACAGGTCCCCTCACGACCGACCGTGACGTGGACGACAGTTGATCTGTCGCTACTTTGCGGCGTGAGCCGGCGCCTTCCGGGTGGCATCCGGGTTGTAGCCCACAGCTTCGTGCAGGCGTGAGCGGCGACGCCCAGCTGCCGGCACGTTGGGCGGACGCTCGGCCGGCTCTTCGGCCCGAGGCGTAACACCGACGACAATGCCTTCGGCCATGCCATACAGCAGGGGCAGCGCCCCGGCCACGATCCCGCCTGTGCGGTTGATGTGGGAGACGCCAGCCACGATCGGCTCAGCGTTCTTGCTGATCTGGCGAACCAGGTCGGAACACTCCTCGAGCTTCTCAGCGACTCCTGCCAGCTGACCACCGACGATGAACAGATAGATCGCCAGACCAGCGATCAACAGGACAATGTCGATGACCGACAACAGAACGTAGGTGTTCATGACCGCACCTTCCCTAGTACGCGACCCAGGAACAGGTGATGTTCGAGGCCTTCAGCGAGAACTGCTTCAACACCCTCTGCCGTCTGGCCGATCAGCACCGAATCAGCGGTGTTGTGAGCAGCGGCTTTGAGTGAATCTCTGACCTTGACGACTCGACGGTCGATCGTGCGTACCTCAACGACCAGAATGGTCAACAAGGCGGCCACCGCGAGAACGATCACGAATCCACCGATGATCGCCCCCTTCCACAGATTTTCCTGAGTTGATGTCAGGGTCAATACTGTTTCGTTCATCGTCAGCCTCCCAGCCTGGTACGTCCACGATGGAGCCCCGCTGTGATGACCTCAGCGTGCTCGATCGTCGTGCCGAGCCCCTTGAGCGCGGCGGTGTTGTGGACCGACTCGGTGAGAGAGTCGTTGATCAATGTTGCTTCCTTGCCGATCGAGGCAGCCAGCATCAGGATCGGCACCACCAGGGCAACGACGACCAGGACGACAACGACCACCACTGCGTAGCCGATCACCCATCCTGTGGTGGACGTGTTGGCCGCAGCGGCCACAGTTGCGTAGCTCATGAACGTCCCTTCCTCCTGGGAATCTCGCGGATCGTGTTGTCCACGAGGAACTGCAGAATCGGTCGGGTGGGCGATGGAATGCGGTGCTTGACCTTGACGTGCGTGGTCATCTGGGCAATCGCCTCGTCTTTGGTGGGCGCCGTGGAATATCCGACGCATACCGGACTCGCACATTGGAACTCATAGGTAGCCATGACGTTCACACCCCTTCGCAGAAGTCTCGGACCGGCTTGAGGTCGCGGTTGACCGAGGCAATCGTCTCGGGCACCGTACGTGTCTGGTGCGCCACGACCGTGACACCAAGAATGACGCTGCCAAGCGTCTGGCGTACCGCCATGAGGTGCAAGATCACGCGGGAAAGGCCCAGTGCGGCCGCCGCGATGATGAGTGTGCTGATGACTATCGTCACCCATGCGACAAGTGGCATGTCAATCCTCCTTCGTCAGCCGAGCAGCTTGGCGATTGAACCCGCGTAACGGGTCGCGCCCACAGCTACTTCATTGATGGTGCGAGTGGTCTTGGCCAATCCTTCTGGCACGCCGTCAAGTTCGCCTGTCAGAACTACCCCGCCTGCCAAGATCTCGTCAGATGCGCCCCGGATCCGTTCGAGCGCAGCGAGCACTCGATTCAGCAGAGCGACGAGTATCGGCACGACGGCGAGCAACAAGATGCCGTTTCCTATCCACCACAGCATGGCGGCCTCCTCAGTTCGGGTTGGGTTGGTAGGGAAGGAAGAACCTGCTGAACACTCGCGTGAGAGCCATCTTCAGAGCTTGGACAGCAATACCGAAACCGCTGGCCGGTGCTGCGCCCTCGATCTGGTCGGGGTCCTCGCCACGCTGCACAGCAGCGATGCGTTGCTGCATGTTCACCGCGAACTGCTGGAGCAACACGGTCGTGACATCGGAAATCATGCCTCGGCCGTACTGGGCCGCAGCGCCGGAGATCAGCAGGTCCATGTCGATCGCGACCTTGGTGCCCTGCCCGACGGGCAGGAGACCCGCCGTGAGGAGCATGCCCGCCTGACCGCGGCCGTTGACCTCGGCACCCTCGGCGTCGACCACGATGCGCTTGGCAGTCTCATCCCGCTCGGTGATGTCTGCCAACCCGGCGAAGCGCAGCTTGACCGGACCCATACTGATCGCGACGCCGCCCTTGTACTTGTCGTCGCCGAGATCGTCGGTCAGCTCAGTGCCTGGAAGGCACTTGGCGAGCTGTGGGATGTCCTTCAAGAACTCCCATACCGCGTCGATCGGTTGTGCGACCTCGAACTCATTCTTGATCAACATGTCACGCCTCCTGGTGAACGTGGGTTGGTTCGGTCAGGTCCGTTGCCGCTCATCAGCCGTCCGTCCTCACCGGTGGCGCGCCCGAGACGTCATGCTTCTCAGTCAGCGCCTCAAATACCCGGTCGGGCAGCATCGGCATGTCGATGTTGCGCACTCCAGTGCCCTTGAGCGCATCCATGACAGCGTTGACGAAGGCCGCCGGCCCACCGACCGTCGCGCACTCGCCGATACCCTTCGCGCCGATGGGGTGGTGTGGGCAGGGAGTGACGACCTCGTGCAACTCGTAGCCAGGAGTCTCCCAGGCTGAGGGGATGAGGTAGTCCATGAAGTTGGACCCGACACAGTTACCTTCGGCGTCGAAGGTGATGAACTGCATGCTGGCCATCGCATAGGCCTCGGTCAGTCCACCCATGATCTGACCCTCCACGATCATCGGGTTGATCCGCACTCCGCAGTCGTCGACAGCAACGACTCGCAGCACGTCCCACACGCCGGTGGCCGGATCAACCTCCACGGTGGAGATGTAGCAACCAAAGGGCCACGTCAGGTTGGGCGGATCGTAGTAGGCGTTCGCTTCGAGCCCTGGCTCAAGACCATCAGGCATGTTGCTGTACGCCGCCATGGCGCACTCCTGGATCGTCGCGCCGCGATCTGGCGAGCTGCGTACGTAGAAGCGTCCGAGCTCCCACTCCACGTCCTCCTCCGAGACTTCCAGGAGGTGGGCGGCGAGCTTGCGGGCCTTGGCCTTGATTTTGCGCGAGACCATGGCGACGGCAGCACCGGCAACCGGCGTGCTTCGGGAGGCATAGGTGCCCATACCGAATGGCGCAGTGTCGGTGTCACCTTCTTCGACGGTGATGTCGTCCGCTGGCATACCCAACTCGTGCGCCACGATCTGCGCCCAAGTGGTTAGGTGGCCTTGCCCCTGGTTCATGGCACCAGTTCGGAGGATCGCCTTGCCACTCATATGGACCCGCAACTCGGCCGAGTCGAACATCTTGATTCCGAGGATGTCGTACTCGCGGCTGTTGCCAGCACCGAGCGGCTCGGTCATCGCCGAGATTCCGATTCCGAGGAGTCGGCCCTCCTTGCGAGCCTCCTTCTGATCGATCAGAAACTGGTCGTAGCCGATCGCTTCAAGACCCACGTCGAGGCACTTGGCATATTGGCCCGAGTCGGTCAGGAAGCCATACGGAGTGCGGTGTGGGAAGTCATCGTCCTTGACGAAGTTCATTCGCCGGAACTCTGCCTGGTCCATGCCGAGGTCGTCCGCGGCCGCCTGCACCATGCGTTCTTGAAAGAACATCGCCTCGGTCACTCTGAAGGAGCACCGATAGGCGACTCCTCCGGGGGCCTTGTTGGTGTAGACCCCTCGTGCGGACAGATGCGCGACCGGAATGTCGTAGCAGGCGAATGCCGAGTGCATCAGGCCGATCTTGAACTTGCTCGGCTGCGCATCTGCAAAGAACGCGCCGTGGTCCGATGTCGTGTTCATGCGTACGCCGAGGATCTTGCCGTCCTTGCGAAGTGCCAGCTCACCCTCGAGATAGACATCGCGCCCGAAGCCGGTCGAGATCAGGTTGCCCGTCCGGTCCTCAATCCACTTGACCGGACGTTCGGTGAGGATCGAGGCAAGGATCGACATCACATATCCCGGATAGATCGGCACCTTGTTGCCGAACCCTCCACCCAGGTCCGGCGAGATGATGCGGATCATGTGTTCGGGGATCTCGGCGACCATCGACACTGCCGCGCGCACGATGTGCGGCGCCTGCGACGTCATGTACACCGTCAGCTTGGAGGTCGACCGGTTGAAGTCGGCGATCGATCCACAGCACTCCAGCGGCGACGGGTGCGAACGCGGGTAGTGCAGTTGCATCTTGGAGACCAGATCGGCCTTCTCAAAGGCGCTATCCGTGCCGTCCTTGTCACCGACCTCCCAGTCGAACGCAACGTTGTCCTTCTGGTTCGTCTTGTCGTCACGGATCAGCGGAGCATCCGGCGCCATGGACTGTGTCGGGTTGACGACGACCGGCAACTGTTCGTAGTCGACGACAATCGCGTCGCACCCGTCCTTGGCGATGTAGGGGTCGTCGGCAATGACACACGCGACTTCCTGACCCTGAAAACGCACCTTGTCCGTGGCCAGGACCGCCTGCGTGTCATACGAGAGTGTCGGCATCCACGCAAGGTTGCGGGCCGCCATCATCTCGCCAGTCAGCACCAGCCGCACCCCCGGGATGTCATAGGCCTTGCTGATGTCGATTGACCGAATGCGCGCGTGCGCTACGGGGCTACGAAGGATCTCCATGTGAAGCATTCCCGGAAGGACGACGTCGTCGATGTAGTTGCCCTTACCGCGGATGAAACGGTTGTCCTCGACTCGGCGGCGGCTCGCGCCCATTCCGCCGATCTTGATCTCGTCCAGAGCCTGCGTCATGGTCTCAGTTCCCGTCCGCGGGCGTCTCAGCCTGCATCTTTTTGGCTGCCCACATGACAGACTTCACGATGTTCTGGTATCCCGTGCAGCGGCACAGGTTGCCCGAGAGCGCCCACCTGACCTCGTCTTCTGTTGGGTCTGGGTTCTCGTCAAGCAGGGCCTTGGCTGCCAGCATCATTCCCGGCGTACAGAACCCGCACTGCAGACCGTGCTCTTCCTTGAAACCTTCTTGAATCGGGTGCAGCTCGCTTGCGGTCGCCATCCCCTCCACGGTCGTGACGTCGTGACCGTCCGCCTGGGCCGCGAGCATCGTGCAGCTCTTGACCGGCTGGCCGTCGAACAGCACCGTGCACGCACCGCAGTTGGTCGTGTCGCAACCGGTGTGCGTGCCGGTCAGCTTGAGCCCCTGTCGAAGCAGGTGCGCCAGCAGCAGTCGAGGCTCGACATCAGCCGTGCGCTTCTCACCGTTCACATTGATGCTCACTCGCCGAACGGGAACGCCTTCCGCGGGCGCGGCGCCGATCTCTTCATTCAAGCTAGTCATGTTCAGGCCGCCTTCTCTTCGGTTTCAGTCACTCGGGTCAAGATGCGCTCGACGAACGTGCGCACCAGGTGTCGTTTGTATTCCGCGCTACCGCGGTGGTCCGTCTTCGGCTTGGCCGCCTCAGCCGCGAGGTCGGCCGCCTCGGCGATGGCGCCTGAGGTCAATGCATTGCCGGTGAGTGCGTCGGAAGCCGCCGAGGCGTTGATCGTCGACCCACCCACACCCGTGAGTGCGATGCCGGCCCTGAGCACGACGTCGCCGGACAACTCCAAAGCGACCGCGGCGCCGGCTGTGGCAAAGTCACCGATTCTCCGCTCGAGCTTGAGATAGCCACCAGCCGGTGTGCCCTTGGGTGCTGGGATAACTGCCTCGACGACGATCTCGTCGAAGCCCAGAACGGTCTGGAATGGACCGGAGACGAACTCCGAGACCGGAATCGTCCGTTGGCCGTCGCGTCCCTGGGCGACAACATGGCCGCCCAACGCGGTCACCACGGCTGCCCAATCGCCCTGTGGATCGGCGTGGCACAGCGAGCCGACCAGGGTTCCGCGGGTTCGAACGATCGGGTCCGCGATGAGCGGTGCGGCCTCAGCCATGGTGGGCTGATTGCTGGCGAGCAGCACCGAGCGCTCCAGATCGGCGTGGCGGCACAGCGCACCCACGTGGATCGATCCGTCCGGATCGGCATGGTGATAGCTGAGGCCCTGCAGTCGGTTGATGTCGACCACGAGCTCAGGCGAGGCAAAACGGAGCTTGATCAGCGGGATCAGGCTCTGGCCACCGGCGAGAACCTTGGCCTCACCGCCGCCATCGTGCAATAGCTCGAGCGCTTCCTCAATCGTGGATGGTGCCTCATAGCGGAATCTGGACGGATACATACATACCTCCGTGTAGTGAGCGAACGGCTCAGGAGTTGGCGGAATCGGGAGACGTGCTGGGAAAGTGCTGAGCCTGAGGATCGGGGACCGCAACCGGGCCTGCCTCGACCTCGGTCGGATCGGGCCTCGGCTGCTGGTGCGGCGGCCAAGGGCCCTGAACCGGTTGCCCGGACACCTTCAGGAAGTCGATGAGATGTGGAAACGCCCACACCGTCGGACTGTCGCCGGTCTTCGGCGCGTCCTCGAACAACTCGTACATACGAGGATTGCCCTTGCTGTGACCTGTTGATTCAACCGGCATTTCGTGTGGTCCCTTCGCGATGTGACAGCCGTCACTTTTCATCGACGCGTCATCGTGCACCCGTCGATCGGCGTCTGCAATCGGACATTAAGCAAAGACTTAGATCGATGCGCGGGTGACGGAGCAATCGAGATCTTCGCCGCGTCAGGGCAGGCGTGAGCCGGCTCGACCCTGCTTACCTGTGGACCTCTGATGCCAGGACGAGCAGTGGCCGCGGTCAGTTCCAGAGCGTGACGTGAACTGCAGGCCGGAAACGCCCACGGGCGGCGCCCACGCCGCGCACCATCGCCTGCGTCGCCCGGGGTGTCGTCACGAACCGGGTCAGCTCGATGGCGGCCGACGGAGCCTGATCTCCGCCCAATGTCGAGATGCTCCACGTACCCTGCCCCTGGGTCTGCTGCCCGCTGAGTTGCTTGAGGCTGCCACTGGCAATATCAGGCGCAACCACGAACGACAGCGCCAACGAGACCCCGCTTGCACGCTTGGCCTCTTCCAGCGCTGCGGCGTGGCTCTGGAACATCCGCTGCCGTTCTGCTGGTACGCCGAGACGCCCGAGCATCCTGGAGATGACACCCGATTCGTCGGCCATGGACGGCCCGAGGAGCCAGGTCTGCTCGCGCAGCATGCTGGGAGTCGGCACACCCCGTGCCATCGGATGATCCGGGCTCACCACAGCGACGACCTGGTAGTTGAGGAAGTGCTCGCTGGCGATGGCCGGGTCCGAGCTGATTGACCGAGGACCGATCACCGCATCCACCGATCGGGTGAGCAGCAATGACTCGAAGCTCTTGGGCGGATGAATGCTCAGCTCGACGTCCAGGTCCTTCGATCGCTCGGCGAACAACTCGATGAGACCTGGCGCGGCATACTCGGCGAACAGACTGGATGTCGACAAGCGCAGCATGCGCCGGCCTTCGCCCGCCTCACGCACCTCGAGGACGGTTTGCCCCTGGACGCCGAGAATCTCCATCGCCCGACTTGCAAGCCGCAGACCGCCCGGGGTGAAGGCCAGACCTTCAGCGGTGCGCAAGAACAGTTTGTCGCCCAGCTCCTTGCGCAACTGACCGACGTGGAGCGAGACGGCCGCGTCGGACACCTCAAGTGCAGCGGCGGCTTTCTTCACCGACCCCAGCTTGACCACGGTGGCGAAAGCTCGCAGCTGCGTGGGCGTCATCGGCTTCCTCCCGCTCGGCGCCTGATGGTCATGGACGTTCCATCATCAGTTCCACAGCGTGACATAGACCGACGGACGAAAGTGCTTGACCGGCACTCCTGATCCACGGAGCATCGCCTGCATCGCCCGAGGCGTGGTGACAAGCTGCAACAGTTCCGCCGTGGGAGACATCGGGTCGTAGGGCATCGCTGTTGCACCCCAGGTGCCGCGCATCCGACAGTGGGGACCATCAATCTTCACGAGCCGCTCGGCGTTGATTTCTGCTGCTATCGCGAACTGCACCGCCAGTGAGAGTCCTTCCGAACGCTTGGTCTCCTCGGAGGCTGCCGCCTCTGACTGGAAGATCCGCTGATTGCCTTCCGGAACCCCGAGCTTCGCCAGCATCGATGGCACGACCCCGGTCCCACCGATCGCGGTCGGACCGAGGAACCACAAAGCTGACCTCAGCTCCGCCTCGCTGACCCTTCGGCCGGCGAGCGGATGCGTAGGAGAGCCGACGACCAGCACGTCAAAGGCCAAGAACGGCCGGTGAATGGCTGGGGCCGACAAGCCCGGGCCTGGTCCGATGGCCAAGTCGATGGCTCGCGCTGCCAGGAGCGCCGGGAACTGTTCGACGAGGTGGACACTCAACTCCACCTCGAGGTCGTTGGCTCTTTGGGTGAACAACTCGATCAACCCGGGTGCTGCGTGTTCAGCGAACAGGCTCTCGACCCCGAGCCGAAGGACGCGCCGACCGTCCGCGGCCTCTCCAACCTCCGTCACGGTCTGTTCCTGAAGACCCAAGATCTCGACCGCCCGACTGGCGAGACGGAGTCCTCCGCGTGTGAAGGCCAGGCCGGACTTGGTCCTCACGAACAACTGATCGCCCAGGGACTTGCGAAGTTGTGCGACGTGCATCGAGACCGCGGACTCGCTCAGATTGAGCTCCGCCGCCGCGGCTTTGACTGAACCGTTGCGCACGACGCTGGTGAACGCACGCAACTGTGAGGGAGTCACAAAGGCCGATTCTAGCCGTCGACGCTCAACATGACACGGGTTGGATTGGATCTACGAAACCAGAAAGGCTGTCGATTTTCTCAGTCGCCATTATCAGATCTCGACCCGTCGGAGTCTTCTGGCGGCTGAGGGACCGCATCGTCAAATAGGCTGCTGCCGCGGACGTCCGTCGCCGTCAGCGTGATCAGATCACTCTTGTCGAGTGGGCGACGAAGCTCGACGAGACGCCGCGCTTGACGCAGTCGGCACCGCTCAACGGCGTTGCGCACGCTGCGCGCATTGGAGAATCTCGGCAGCTCCATGCGCAGAGCTAGATACTCATCGAATGCGTCACGGCCCTCGTCGTCGAAGCGGAAGTTCTCGCCAGCCACCATCAGCTCGGCGATATGAGAAAGCTCGTCATGCGAGTAGTCGTCAAAGGCGATGTGATGCGGCACCCGGGAGGACAGGCCGGGGTTGGCCGAGAAGAAGGTGTCCATCCGGTCGGGGTAACCGGCGAAGATCACCACCATGCTGGCGCGCTCGTTCTCCATCTCCTGCAACAAGATCTCGATGACCTCTTGCCCGTAGTCCCGTTCGTTCTCGGGTCGGAAGAGGTAGTAGGCCTCATCGATGAACAAGATGCCACCCGCAGCGCGCGCGATCGCCTCCTTGGTCTTGGGCGCGGTGTGCCCGATGAATTGGCCGACCAGGTCGTCGCGCGTGACGGTGTGCACTTTCGCGGTCCGGATGTAGCCCATGACGTGAAGGATCTCGGCCATACGCAGCGCCACGGTGGTCTTGCCGGTTCCGGGGCCGCCAGTGAAGCTCATGTGCAGGGTCGGGCGCGACGAGGTCAATCCGAACTGTTGGCGAGCACGGTCCACCAGCAACAGTGCAGCGATCTCGCGGACTCGCTGTTTGACCGGCGCGAGCCCAATCAACTCGTTGTCCAGTGTGGCCAGCGCCGCCTCCACCTTGAGACGGGTCTCGTCAGCCGTCAGGTCAAGGACGGCACCCTCGGCCAACACTTCGGCCTCCTCCTCGGCGGGCTCCGCCGAGGAGGAGGCCGAGGTGGGGCGATCCAACCCGAAGTTTGAGCTGCCCGATCCGGAGTCAGTCACATTGTGTCCGTTCGACCAGTCGGAAGCACGGGCCATCAGCTCGCGCCGTAACGACGACCGGCCGGAGCCCCTGTCGCGTAGCTCGCCACCCCGTAGGTCTGCCTGCGATCTGCGCCCTCGGTACGGATCAGCTGGAAACCGGGTTCATCGGTCGGCCGATGAACCAGGAAGTGCATCGCCGTGGTCTGACGACCGAGGCTCGCATCGTAGGCCAGCACCCGGATGTAGCGCTGCGGGAAGGTCGAGCGGCAGGCGTTGATCTCGGCGAGCACACCATCAGGCTCGTCGAGGTCGAACATCGGCAAACCCCACAGCTCCCAGTAGATGTTGCGAGGATGTGGATCGTCGGTGTATTCGATCGACACCGGCCAGCCCTTGGCCAACGCGTAGCGCACCTGGGCCCCGATCTCGTCGTCCGTGAGGTCGGGCAGGTAGGAAAGTGCTCCGTAACGTAGTTTCATCGTGTTCTCCTAGGCAGTAGCGGTCGGGACCGCGTCTGGTGCGTCGGTCGAGGCGTAGTCGAAGGTGACATCGCCCCAGGTGGCGAGCGCGACATCAAGCGGCTTGCAGGTGTCGGCTGCTTTTCGCAGGATGGCCGGCCCTTCCTTGAGGACGTCACGTCCCTCGTTGCGGGCCTTGACGACGGCCTCGAGCGCGACCCGATTCGACTCGGCTCCGGCGGCGATGCCCATGGGGTGGCCAATCGTGCCACCGCCGAACTGCAGGACGACATCGTCGCCGAACAGGTCAAGCAACTGGTGCATCTGGCCGGCGTGAATGCCGCCGGATGCAACAGGCATGACGCCGGGCATGCTGGCCCAGTCCTGGTCGAAGAAGATTCCATTGCCTGGGTTGGTCTCGATGTGATCTTCGCGCAGCGTGTCGTAGAAGCCACGAGTCGTGGCCGGATCGCCCTCGAGCTTGCCAACGACAGTCCCGGCGTGGATGTGGTCGACACCTATCAGGCGACACCACTTGGCCAGCACTCGAAAGCTGACGCCGTGCGTCTTCTGGCGTGTGTACGTCGAGTGACCGGCCCGGTGCAGGTGCAGCAGCATGCCATTCTTGCGTGCCCAGTGCGACATCGACTGCATCGCGGTGTAACCGATCGTGAGGTCGATCATGACGACGACGCTGCCGATTTCCTTGGCGAATTCAGCGCGCTCGTACATCTCCTCCATCGTGGCCGCGGTGATGTTGAGGTAGTGACCCTTGATCTCGCCGGTCTCCGCCATGGCCTTGTTGACGCCCTCCATGCCGAACAGAAAGCGGTCGCGCCAGCGCATGAACGGCTGCGAGTTGATGTTCTCGTCGTCCTTGGTGAAGTCGAGACCACCGCGGTTGGCTTCGTAGATCACCCGGCCGTAGTTGCGAGCCGACAGGCCAAGTTTCGGCTTGATCGTCGCTCCGAGCAGCGGGCGTCCGTACTTGTTGAGGTACTCGCGCTCCATGACGATGCCGTGCGGCGGGCCCTGAAATGTCTTGACGTAGGCCACAGGGATCCGCATGTCTTCCAGGCGGAGCGCCTTGAGTGGCTTGAAGCCGAACACGTTGCCGATGATCGAACTGGTGAGGTTGACGATCGATGCTTCCTCGAACAGGTCGATGTCGTACGCAATGTAAGCGAAGTACTCGCCGGGACGGCCCGGCACCTGATCAACGCGGTAGGCCTTGGCTTGGTAGTGGCTGTTGGCCGTGAGCCGGTCAGTCCACACGACAGTCCACGTCGCGGTCGAGGACTCGCCGGCAACCGCCGCTGCAGCCTCGATCGGGTCGACACCGTCTTGGGGACTCACGCGGAAGACCGCAAGGATGTCGGTCTCCTTGGGCTCGTAGTCGGGGGCCCAGTAACCCATTCCTGCATAGCTCTGGACGCCCGGGTCCCAACGATCCTTGGTGGAAATCTCTGTCATCTTCGCCTCCGTGATGAGTGCAAGCCGTCTTGGCAGCAGGTTCAGGATTCCCTGTACCGTTCATACACACAAGTGAATCTTTTATCAGTATCGATAAGCAATTGATTAAGTCTTGCTAGAATGGCCAGCATGTCGACGATCACGTGGGGACGCATGCGTACGTTCCTCGCAGTCGCTGACCACGGCAGTGTCCGCGCTGCCGCCGGCGCACTCTTCGTCACCGAGCCAGCGGTGTCGGCAGCGATCTCTCACATGGAGCGCAGCCTCGGCACAGATCTACTGGCACGCGAGGGTCGGGGGGTCCGACTGACAGACAGTGGACGCATCTACGCCGACTACTGCCGGACCATCCTCGGCCTGATCGCCGAGGCCAGCGCGGCGGTGCAGTCCAGTGAGCGCGGACTGCTCCGTATCAGCTCGGTCGAGACGGCCGGCGAATGTGTCCTCCCCCGCCTACTGGGATCGTTTCGGGAGCGCTTTCCTGATGTTGAGGTCAGCCTCTCGGTCCTGCCACGCGACGAGCTGTTCGAGGCTCTGTCCCATCACGAGACCGATCTGGCGGTTGCGGGTCGGCCGCCGGCCGGTCAAGGCCTGGCCACCCACGCCATCCGGGCCAACCGGCTGGTCATGGTCGGCGCGCCGGGCCGATCGGTGGACCCCATGACAACGACGTGGCTGCTGCGCGGCCCGGGATCTGGCACGCGGGTCACGGCGCTCGGCCTGCTGGCCCAGCTCGATGCGACACCGCCGACCCTCACCCTAGGTACGCATGGTGCTGTTGCCGCGGCCGCGCGGGAGGGTCTCGGGATCACCTTGGTGCACGCCGACGCAGTCCAACACGACCTCGAACGCGGCGCCCTGGTGGAACTGCGCATCCCCCACACCCCCATGAACCGACCGTGGCATGTCGTCACGACCGGAGCTCCGACACGGACGACCCAGCTGTTCCTTGACCACATCACCGATGCTGATCGGGTCGGAGCAGCAGCATTTCACCTCGACAACCGCCCCGCGGGGTGAGTCGCGCCCGGGTCCTGGCGTGGGACGGTCCAGTGACCTTTCCGCCCAACCTCGGAGAACCTATGCCTTCCATACACGACATCGCCGCCCGTCTGACCCGGCCCGGACTGGGGATTCTTGCCGCCGACGAGAGCATCGGCACGATGTCCTCGCGACTCGAGGCTGAGGGAATCACCGCCTCCCAGGACGCTCGGCGCGACTATCGCGGACTTCTGCTGAACGCCCCAGGGCTCGCAGAGTCAGTGAGCGGCATCATCGTGTGTGACGAGACGTTCCACGAATCTCTCGACGGCACACCATTTCCAGACGTTGCCCGCGACAACAGCGTGCTCGTCGGCGTCAAGGTCGACACTGGCATCTCGCGGCTGGCAGGAGCCGACGGTGCAACGATCACCGAAGGTCTGGACGCACTGGGTGCCCGGTTGGCGGACTACGCCGCAGGCGATGCCGCGTTCGCGAAATGGCGAGCCGTCATCGACGTCACCACTGCCAGCGACTACGCCCTCGAGACGAACGCTCACGCGCTCGCGCGCTATGCAGCCCTGTGCCAGGAGCACGGCATCGTGCCCATCGTTGAGCCGGAAGTCCTGTGCGGGGGAGATCACGACATCGACACGTGCGCGGAAGTCACCGGCCGAGCACTCGCATCCGTCTTCGACCATCTCGAACGGCAAGGGGTCGACCTTCGCGGCATCGTTCTCAAGCCCAACATGGTCACCGCCGGACTCGACGCCCCCCGCGTCGCTCCCGAAGAGGTCGCGGCACGAACCGTCGCGGTCCTGCTCGACCACGTTCCTGAGGACGTGCCCGGCATCGCATTCCTGTCAGGCGGACATCCCACTGAGGCGGTGTGTGAGTACCTCGCGATCATGAACGCTGGCACCGAACGACTGCCCTGGGCACTGACGTACTCGTTCGGACGAGCGCTGGTCAGCGACGCGCTGCGAGCCTGGGCGGGCAAGCCCGAGAACGTCGCGACTGCGCAGGCCATCTTGCTGCAGAACTGCCAGCACGCATCGGCGGCCACCTCATCGGTCATCGCCGCCGGCCGGTAACCGTGTCCTAGACGGGGACCTCGACGAAGACCGCTGTTCCGCGTCCCTCCACCGAATCGATCCGGAGCGTTGCGCCGATCAACGCGCAACGCTCCGCGATCGACGAGAGCCCGAAATGCTCACCCATCTCGTCGGCCGAGGTCGCCCGCACGGACGCCACGTCAAAGCCGACCCCGTCGTCAGCCACGCCAAGGACGATGGCTTCACCGACCCGACGTAATGACAGGACGACATGCCGGGCGTCCGCGTGTTTGACGATGTTGTTGATCGCCTCTTGAGCGATCCGGTAAAGCACAGCCGCGCAGTGATCAGGGACCTCTCCGATGTGGTCAGCGTCGTCGGAACGAAATTCGACCTCGATCTGCGGAATTGTCTGGGACAGGGACTCCAACGCCGCACTCAACCCGAGATCCTCCAGCAACAGGCTGTGCAACCCGGTGATGGCGGTTCGGGTGTCGTCGTAGGCCAGGCCCGCCAGGCGACGCGCCTGCCGGACATCTGACAAGACCTCGACGACGCGGCGGTCATCGATCGCCATGCCACCCAAGCCGACTTCCGCGGCCGAGAGATGGAAAGCCAGGGAGGCAAGCGCTTGAGTGACGCCGTCATGCAGATCGCCGGCTATTCGGCGGCGCTCGGCCTCCTGCGCTGAGATGGCCTGCGCGATCAGCCGGTCGCGCAGCGTCTGGTGCTGCTCCGCAACACCGAGCAGGCCCTGTGCATAGAGCCTCAACCCGACGAGATCGGCATAGATCTGTGCCCGATGCAGGTCGACCTCGGTGAACGCCCTCGATCCATGCCGATGAACCGACATCACGGCGACGATCGTCGAAGACAACCCGTGGCCCGGAACGCAGAGCCGCGAGACGGTCTCACCCTCGGTCAACCGCAGGAGGCCACGATGTGCGACATTGCGTGGCGAGTCGTCGACCAGCGTGACGGCATGACCATTCAGGGCCACCAGGCCCGTGACGCCGAAGCCGACCGGGATCTTCAGCGCCGAATCAGCTGGCTCACCCGGCGGATCAGCGGCACCTACGTACAGCTCTTTGCCAGTCGAGTCGACCACCATGACCAGCGAACCGTCGGCATCGAGCACCGTCGTGAGGAATCGCGCGACGGCATTCAGGTCCAGATTGCCGGGCACGAGCAACAACTCATGCAGCGCGGACACATCGGTCACTGGTACAGCCCTTCCCGCAACGCGACCGCGATCGCGCCGCCCCGGTCAGAGACCCCGAGCTTGCGATACAGCCCGCGAATGTGGGTCTTGACTGTGTCCTCGCTGACCACCAACTTGGCGGCAATCCCCTTGTTGGACAAACTGGCCACCAGCAGTGAGAGCACTTCGCTCTCGCGTTGGGTCAACCCCAGGTGGGCGCCGGGCCAAAACTCGCCGGAGCTGATCTTGGCGGCGGACATGGCGATGCGTCCGGCCAGTGTCGGGTCGATGACGACGTCACCGTCCATCACCCGTTGCAGGTGCCCGACGAGCTCGACACCGTCCACCCGCTTGAGCACGTATCCCGAAGCCTCGGCTCGAAGCGCTTGGTACAGGTACTGCTCGTCCTCATACACCGTGAGGAACACGACCCGAATTTCTGGAAGGACGGCGCGGGCATGACGGCACAGGTCCAGCCCGCTGTCCTTGCCAAGCCGTATGTCGCACAGCAGCACGTCGGGTTGATGTTCCATGACCAGCTCGAGCGCCTCTGCCTCACTCGTAGCCGTCCCCACAACGTCCACATCGTCGGCGAAATGCGCCAGCATGGCCGAGACGCCATGGAGGACCATTTCGTGGTCATCAGCCATCACGACCCGGATCTGCGTCTTCACCATGGGGGTCAGCCTAGGCCGCGATCACCAGATCCGGCTCAAAGTCACCTATAGGTCCACCCCCCGGGGTGAGTCACACAGGGGCATGGACGCGGTCTGCTAGGGCTCCACTCACAAAGGAAAGTCCATGCGTCGCGAGAACCTCATCGTCCCGTCGGTACTTCCTGCCGACTTCGCGCGGCTCGGAGCCGAGGTCCAAGACCTGTGTGCTGCCGGCGTCGATCGCATCCAATGGGATGTCATGGACGGCGCGTTCGTCCCCAACTTGACCTTCGGCCCCGATGTCATCGCGGCCGCCGCCGAACACACGACGGTCGGCTTCGAAGCCCACCTGATGGTGAACGATCCGGATGCACTGCTGCATCGCTATGTCGAGGCCGGATGCGGACTCGTCATCGTCCATGCCGAGACCTGCACCCACCTACACCGCACCCTGGGCCACATTCGAGACCTCGGCGCACGCGCAGGGGTCGCCCTCAACCCACACACTCCCGCCACAGCCGTGGCGCACGTCCTCGACGAGACCGATCTGATCTTGGCGATGACAGTGAACCCCGGATTCGGGGGTCAAGCGTATATCCCGGCGGTCGAACCGAAGATCGCTGAACTGCGCCGCATGATCGACGAGTCTGGCCTCCAGATCGAGCTCGAAGTCGATGGAGGCATCACCGACCAGACGATCACCGGAGCCGCGGCCGCCGGAGCCGACGTGTTCATCTCCGGCAGTTGGCTGTACAACTGGCCCGAAGGCAAGGCTGCAGGCGTCCGCACCCTGCGTGAGCGGGCTGCCCAGTTCGTGTCGGCAGACACCCACGAGGTGGCATGACATGACCTCGACCGCTTACACGACCGGCACCACCGTCAGTCCTGAAACCGATCAGCTGGCCATCGACACGATCCGCTTCCTTGCTGCCGAGATGGTCCAGGCGGCGAACAGCGGCCATCCAGGGCTGCCGATGGGCGCGGCACCGATGGCCTGGACGCTGTTCAGCCGCCACCTGCGCCACAACCCCGGCGACCCGACATGGTCCGACAGGGACCGGTTCGTGCTCTCAGCAGGGCACGGTTCGGCGCTGCAATACGCCTTGCTCCACATGTTCGACTATGGCCTCGATGCCGATGAGCTGCGCAACTTCCGGCAGCTCGGCTCGGCGACCCCGGGTCATCCTGAGTTCGGGCACACCGTTGGCGTCGAGACCACGACTGGCCCGCTCGGGCAGGGATTGGCGATGGCTGTCGGCTTGGCGCTCGCCGAGCGCATGCAGGCCGCCCGCTACCCGGAGATCACCGATCACCACACGTTCGTCATCGTCGGAGACGGCTGCCTGATGGAGGGTCTCAGCCACGAGGCCGCGTCCTTCGCCGGGCACCTGAACCTTGGCCGTCTGATCGTGCTGTTCGACGACAACGACGTCACGATCGACGGTGCTGCCCACGACTCGTGCAGCGACGATCACCTCGCACGCTTCACCTCGTACGGCTGGCACGTCGCCCGGGTCGACGACGGCACCGACGTCGAGGCCATTGATGCCGCCATCTCCGCCGCCAAGGCAGATCCTCGGCCCAGCTTTATCGCCGTTCGTACCGTGATCGGCCACGGCGCACCTGGCATCGAGGGCACCTCGAAGGCACACGGCTCACCCCTGGGCGACGAGGTTCTCGCCGCGGCCAAGAAGCAGGCCGGCTGGGACATGGAGCCGTTCACCGTGCCTGCCGGTGTGCGTGAGGCCTGCACAGCCCTAGCAGCCGAAGGTGCGCATGCCCATCAACAGTGGAACGCCGCGTTCGACGAGTTCGCACGTACCGATCCCGGGCGCGAATCAGAGTGGTCGCGAAGCCAGCAGCGACAGCTGCCCGTCGACCTTCACGAACTGCTCGACGACCTCCCCACCGGCGCGGCGAAGGCAACCCGCCAGTCATCACAGGCCACCCTCACGGCGGTCTCCGACCTGATGCCCGAGTTGGTCGGCGGCTCCGCGGACCTCGCCGGATCCACCGGCACCGTGACGGGCCAACGAGACGTCACCGCACAGGACTACGCCGGCCACGTCATCAGGTTCGGTATCCGCGAGTTCGCCATGGCTTCGGTGCTCAACGGGCTCTCGCTCCATGGCGGATTCCGTCCCTACGGCAGCACCTTCCTCGTCTTCAGCGACTATCTGCGCCCGGCGTTGCGACTCTCAGCGCTGATGCGCCAACCCGTCATCTACATCCTGACCCACGACTCGGTCGCGGTCGGCGAGGACGGGCCGACCCACCAACCAGTCGAGCACATCGAGTCGCTCCGACTGATCCCCGGAGTGAAGGTTCTGCGCCCGGCCGACGATTGCGAGACCATCGCTGCATGGCGCGAGGCACTGGACCACCTCGATGGACCGACAGTCCTGATCCTGAGCCGTCAGAGTCTGCCGTCGCTGACCTCAGCGCCGGGCACGCCTGTCGATTTCCTGACCGCTGACGGTGCGCGCGTGGTTTGTGAGGCCGAGGACCCTGCCGTCGATCTCGTCGCCACCGGTTCTGAGGTCTCGCTGGCCCTCGAAACTGCAGCCCTGCTGCACGAGAGCGGGATATCCGCCCGAGTCATCTCGGTGCCATGGCGCGAGCAGTTCGTCCCACGACGTCCAACATTCGGGCGTGCACCGCTGACCGTCAGCATCGAGGCCGGCTCGACCCAGGGGTGGAAGGAAATCGCCCCGGACAACGCGCTCGGCATCGACACCTTCGGCGCATCCGGACCAGGCGATGCCGTGTTGAAGTATTTCGGCCTGAGCTCTGAGGCGGTGGCTGAGCACGTCCTCGAAGCCATCGCGCGGCAACGCAATGGAACAGCCCCATCCGAGCAAGGACCGTAAGGAGCACACCATGCTGGAGAAGATCATTCAAATGAGTCGTTCGCAGATGGACGGCTCGCCGCGCCCGGTGATGCTCGCGATTGCTGGGGACTCCGCATCGGGCAAGACCACCTTGACCAAGGGGCTGGCCCAAGCCGTCGGCGAGGACCGCTGTCTGACGGTCTGCGTTGACGACTACCACCGGTACGACCGCGCCGAGCGCAAGTCGTTGCCGTTCACGCCCCTGCACCCGGACTGCAACTACATCGACATCGTCGAGCAGCACCTGCAACTGCTCGCACTGGGACGGCCGATCCTCAAACCGGTCTATGACCACTCGGTCGGCGAATTCACCCGTCCTGAGTATGTCGAGCCCAAGGAGTTCGTCATCGTCGAGGGACTTCACCCCCTGGCGACCAAACTGACGCGGGCTTGTTTCGACGTGATGGTGTTCCTCGACCCACCGGAGGAAATCCGATACGACTGGAAGATTGCGCGTGACACCGGCAAGCGCGGGTACACCCCCGAGCAGGTCATCGCCGATCTGGAGCGCCGCGAGCCCGAGTCGGAGGAGTTCATCCGACCGCAGCGTCGATTTGCTGACCTCGTCGTGAGGTTCGCGCCATCACTCAGGACAGAGCCCCCCTCCGACACCCTGTCGGCAGAGGTGCTGCTGCGTCCGACCATCCAGCATCCGTCGCTGAGCTCAGTGCTGACTGACGACAACCGGACGGCGATGCACCTGAAGATCATTCGGGACAAAGACGGGACGCCCACGGACTGCCTCCACGTTCATGGGTACACGTCTACCGAGGACGCGCAGCAACTCGAAAAGGCCATCTGGGAGGAGCTCGAGGCGCCGGGGGCGCCGCCAGCTGGGCTGGGAGCCATCAATCCCGGCGAGCGGAGCGAACCGCTGGCACTGACCCAGCTGATCTTGCTGTATCACCTACTCCAGGCGCGCGAAAACCGCGGGACCTAGAGCACACGAACTCTCACGGGCCTCAGGTAGGCAGCCCTCGCCTCAGTCAAACTGCGGCCCGTGAGAGCCTCGGCGCACCCTGGGCCCGAGCAACTCCTGGTCCGACGCCGCAGGCTCCATTGAATTGGCAAAGCACCTTCTGTACCGGTGCACCATCCGAACGGATCGAGGAACAGACCATGGCACGTTATTACCGTCACGGCGGACCGAATTGCACCCATGTCTGAGCCCGAAGCTCCCGATCGCAATCTCGCACTCGACCTGGTGCGAGTCACCGAGGCCGCTGCGCTCGCGGGTGCCCGATGGGTGGGACGCGGCGACAAGAACGGCGGGGACCAAGCTGCGGTCGACGCCATGCGCGCCCTGATCGGGACCGTGCCGATGAACGGCATCGTCGTCATCGGCGAGGGCGAGAAGGATGAAGCGCCGATGCTGTTCAACGGTGAGCGAGTCGGCAACGGCACCGGCCCTGAATACGATGTCGCAGTCGATCCGATCGATGGCACCACGCTGATGGCCAAGGGCCAGTCCAATGCGATCGCGGTCATCGCCGTGACGCCGCGCGGCACGATGTTCGACCCCTCAGCCGTCTTCTACATGGACAAGATCGCCACCGGCCCCGAGTGCGCCGACGTCATCGACATCAATGCTCCGGTCGAGGTCAACATCAAGCGCGTCGCCAAAGCCAAGGGCGGCCGGGCTCAAGATGTCACCGTCGTGATTCTCGACCGGCCCCGACACGACGACCTCGCGCGCGAGGTACGCGAAGCCGGCGCGCGCATCCGCTTCATCCCTGATGGCGATGTGGCCGGGGCGGTCATGGCCGGTACCCCCGGGACGGGAATCGACCTGCTCATGGGCACGGGCGGGACCCCTGAAGGGATCATCGCGGCCGCAGCACTCAAGTGCCTCGGCGGTGCAATTCAAGGCCGTCTGCACGCCAGTTCGGCCGAGGAACAGGCGCGGGCGCGCGACGCCGGCCTCGACCTGAGCCGTGTCCTCACCACGAACGACCTGGTCAGCGGCGAAGAGGCATTCTTCTGCGCCACCGGCATCACCGACGGAGAACTGTTGCGAGGTGTGCGCTACGACCACGGTTCTGTCACCACGTCGAGCGTGGTCATGCGGTCGAAATCCGGCACTGTCCGGACGGTCGAGTCACGCCATCAGCTTTCACGCTTGGGCGCCTACTCCGCCGTCGACTACTCCTAGGGTTGCTCGCCGCTGCGCACCACGGGGTGAGTGCAGGGGTGAACCCGATTTCAGCCTTGTCCACCATCTAGGCAGGCCCCAGACTCGAGGTCACCCACGCGTATTCACTAACGCACAAGCGGAGCCAGCTGAGGAGCCCGAACATGCAGGAGACTCTGAGTACGGCGATCGAAGTAGCTCACGAAGAACTCGCGCGACACCTCGACGGCGCGGCCCAGGCCCTCGCGGCGGGCGCGAACCGGCGCGACGTCATCCAGGCCATCGACGGCTTCCTCGCCCGCGCGAGTCGGCACGTATCCGCAGTCTGCGAGGTTGTCGTTCCGGCGGCCAAGGAACACCTCTCCGAGGGTGAGGCACGAGCGCACACGTATATCGAGCAATGCCGTGGTCTCGAACGCTCGCTCGCCCAGACGAAGGGGCGACTCTATGGCTCAGCACAGGCTGCCTCCGTGCCGTGGGACGACGTGTGGTCGAAGCTGCGCGATGAGTTCGTCCGTACCAGGAAGCTCGAGAAGTCGCTCGTCACCGAACTTGCGGTGCACCTGCCACGGACGGTCGGTACCGACCTTGCGGCTGTCTTTCACACAGTCGAGGTGAGTTCGCCAACCCGTCCCCATCCCAACCTTCCTCATACCGGGACGTTTGCGCACCTGTTCCGCCTGGTGTGGGCGCGAGCGGATCGCTTCTGGGATGCGGCCGAAGGGCGCATCATCACTGGGCGACCTCCCACCCCGCCCGAATCCGAGACGAGGGTGGCCTCCTGAGCGCAGGCCCCACCGGTGCGCTGCGCGCGGTGGTCTTCGACGTCGACGGGACCCTGGTGGACAGCGAGCGCGAAGGACACCGCGTCGCTTTCAACATGGCGTTTTCCGAAGCCGGTCTCAGCCACCACTGGGACGTGGAGACGTACGGACGGCTGCTCGAAATCACCGGTGGCCAACGTCGACTAGCGAGCTTCCTGCGCGAGTACGGACACGACCAGCACGACGCCGACGGACTCGCAGCCAAGCTGCACCGATCCAAGAATCGTTCCCTTGCGGAGATCATCAAATCCGGTGGGATCTCGCTGCGACCCGGTGTACGCACGCTTGTGGAGGGCCTACGGGATCACGGCATCAGAATGTTCATCGCCACGACAGGTAGCCGCGAATGGGTTGTCCCCCTGCTCGGGCAGCACTTCGAGGCGGCGACATTCGAACTCATGGTGACCGGGTCTGATGTTGAGCGCCTCAAGCCGGACCCCGAGGTATACCTCAAGACGCTGAGCATCGCGGGCCTGACGCCATCGGGAGTGATCGCGGTCGAAGATTCACGAAACGGACTGCGCTCCGCACATGCCGCCGGGCTGAACTGTCTCGTCGTCGTCAACGACTACACCTCTGACGACGACGTCACCGCGGCTGCGCTCGTGGTCGACGGCTTCGGTCCCGCCGCGCGACGATTGAGCGGACGAATGGACGTGCCCATTCCCGGCGGCACCGTCACTTTCGAAACCCTGGTCGCTCTAGCGGGACTTTCCTGGCTATCTCGGGCTTGAGTTGTAAACGTGCAGGTCAGAGGTGGTGTGGGGGTTGGCGGGGTGTATTACCCAACTCAGCGGCGGGGTGCGTAGGTGTGGAGTCCGAATAGGTCGAACAGGCGTTTCTGGGTGGGGTCGGTGTCGGTGAGGATTCGTTGGGCGCGGGGTCGGCCTTTGTTGCCGGTGGGGTAGAGCAGGACGGTTTCTTCGATGCCGGCGAGGGTGGCGAGGAGTTCGCGGACGCTGAGGTCGAGGCCGCTCTGGTGGGCTTCGCGGCGCATGAGGTGTGCGACGGCCAGTGCGAGGACGCAGTAGAAGACGTGGACGCGAATTTTGGAGTCGGTCCAGTGGAACATTGGGGAGAACCCGACGACGTGTGGGTCTTTGAGTTGTCGGAATCCTGACTCGACGTCGTTTTGGGAGCGGTAGCCGGCGACGATCTCGGCGGTGGTCCAGTCGTCGTGGTCGGTGACGAGTAGGCGTTTGCCGAACATCTCGGTTTCCAGGGCTTTGCGGGCGGCCTTGTCGATCTTCCAGGTCAGCCGCATCTCGGCGGGCTTTTGGCCGGTGAGGTTGGTGTTCAGGATGCGGTTGACCCAGCGGGCCCGGGTGATCCGGGTGATCTCGGCCAGCACGGCGGTGCGGTCTCGGCGGGTCTTGCCGCGGGCCAGGGTCGTGGCCAACTCGCCCAGCGCTCGCTGGGTCTTGGCCAGGGTCTGGTCGAAACCACGGGACTGCGCAGCGTGCAGGGTCGGTGAGTGTGTCAGGATCACTCGGCGGTCGGTGCCGAACACCATCACACGGGTGTCGATAGCGGTGAGCCCGGGGAACCTATCTGGATCGACCCGGTGGCGACGACGGGCCGGTAGGGCGAGCAGGTCAGTGAAGTCGCTGGGGGGAAGCGACCCGACGAAATGCAGCCCGGACTCTGCCAGGCGCGCGAAGTTGCCGACGCTGTTCTGACCGGCGTCAAAGACCACCGTCGGGCCCGGCTGGACCCCATCTTGACTCTCATCCTCGCCGTGGGCGTCGAACAAGGCGCGGTAACGGGCGGTGAGCTCATCGAGGACGTCGCTGAACTGGGTCACGTCAGGCCGGTTCCCCGGATAGGCGTGGCTGGCAACCGGGATCGCGCCGTCGCGGGTCACGACCAGACCGAGCCCGACCAGACGCAGGTCGTTGCGCTTCTGTTTGGCGTGGCCGCGTTGAGCGATCGGAGCGGCCTCGTTGGTGCTGTCGATGAAAGTCGCGAAGTTCGTCATGTCCAGCGCCAGAGCGGACAGGTCCAGACCGAACTCGGTGACCATCGCGGTGCTGATGGCCCGTTCGGCGGCGGCGAGCCTGTCGGTGTCGAGGTGGTCCATCGCGTCCCAGAACCGGCGGTGCTCGGTGGCTGGCGCGCCCACCTTGGTGAACCTCGGACCGGCGGTGGTGGCCCACCAGTCGGAGAAGCCCAACTTCGAGCACGGCGCGACGACGCGGTTCAAGGTGGCGAGTGCGAGGTAGGTCCCGACCGATGCGCCTGCATCCGCGCGGCGGGAGCCGCACACCTCATCGATCGCCTCGACGACCTTGAGTCGTTCCAGAATGGCCCAGACCGCGGCCAGGTCACCGAATCTCTTGTGCTGGGTGCGTTCAGGGCTGCCAGCCGGGGCACCGGACAGGCGGGCCATCACCTCCTCGGTGCTGCCCAAGTACTGCTGGTCCACGATCCGCGGCTTGCCGTCCACCCGAGCGGACTCCACCAGGTAGTAGTACGTCTGGTTCCCACGCTTCTTCCCCACAATAGATGCCATATGTGGGTAATACAGGTTAAGGTCAGCGATGTCCAGCACCGACACGCACATTCGTGCAGGTCATCGCCGGTATTCGGTCCATGCGAAGGTCAGCCGCCCCCGCCCACGACCCACCTAGCCAGGAAAGTCCCGCTAG
>Ga0307486_1000530_pt1 | contig 34715 bp, 26 predicted proteins | sample CBIW02metaG_FD_203663 | JGI IMG/M metagenome (GOLD analysis project Ga0307486, IMG submission 203663) | Sea-ice brine microbial communities from Beaufort Sea near Barrow, Alaska, United States - CBIW 0.2 | ecosystem: Environmental > Aquatic > Marine > Coastal | place: USA: Alaska | collected... | reverse complement strand
AATTCGAGGGGAAAAGAACATAGAAGAAATGGGGGAAGAAATTCTTGAATATATTGTTCAGGTTGCCAGTGGCGAAGTAGAATCTAAAGCCGATCAATTAAATCAGGACGATTTTATTCCGTGGAAACGCGGGGTTTCATTATAGATTAAACATTTAAAAAATGGCAGGGAAAAAAATTATAAAAGCTGGGATTATAGGATCGGGTTTTGCCGCCAAATTCCATTTCGATGCCATTCAAAGAGTTTTTAGTTGTGATGTGGAAGTAGTAGGGGTTTATTCAAAAACCCCTTCGAATTCTCAATCTTTCGCTGAAGAAAGAGATTTGAAATCCTTTTCTTCTTTACCAGATCTCATTCAGGCTTCAGACATTATTCATCTTTGTACACCGCCCGTTACTCACGAGAGCATTGCCATTGAAGTGCTGAAACATGATAAAGATATCATCATTGAAAAACCGCTTACCGGCTATTTTGGGGAAGGGGATGAAGGTTTTTCTGGGGATAATTTTTCAAAGGAAACAGGACTTAAGAAAGCCCTGGAAAGTATTAGCCGTATTCTCGATGCTGAAAAGAAAAGTAAGGGACGGGTAATGTATGCGGAAAACTGGATTTATGCGCCGGCTATTCAGAAGGAAAGAGAAATCCTTGAAAAAGCCGGTGGACAGATCCACTGGATTCAGGCACAACAATCGCATTCTGGTTCCCATTCCCAGGATTATGGAAAATGGCATTTATCGGGAGGTGGCTCATTGATGGGAAAAGGTTGTCATCCATTAGCAGGTGCACTTTATTTAAAAGCGGTTGAAGGAAAAGCGCTTAACGGGAAACCCATTCGGCCAAAATCTGTGTCCTGTAGAACTCACGCTATAACTCGTCTGGAAAATTTCAAAAATAAAGGTCATTTGCGCGATTCTTATACCGATGTGGAGGATTATGCTTTTACTCATATTGTTTTTGAGGATGGTAGCGTGGCCGATATTGTAGCCAGTGAGTTGCTGCATGGTGGAGTCAAAAACTACCTGGAAGTTCATGCCAACGATCACCGCACAATTTGCAATCTGACCCCTAACAATGCTATGCAAACCTACAATCCCGATGAGGAAAATTTTAAAGATATTTATGTGGTAGAAAAAACCGGCACCAAACAGGGTTGGACTAATATTTCTCCAGATGAAGCCTGGTTTAACGGCTATCAACATGAAATGGAGGCTTTTTATAGATCTTCGGCGTTTGAAGAATCAATAGAGAGCAACAGTAGCCTTGCCGCGAATGTGATTTCCACTATTTATGCGGCTTATGTTTCTGCAGAAAAGAAGGGAATTGAAGTAACAATACAAAGCTTTTAAAATAGAATTTTTCCGGAATAATTTAAATCAGGTTATTATAATTAAACCTGTACGATTTTATTCCGTGGGAACGGGAGTTTCTTTGTAGTATGCTTATTCAGAAACTAGTTTTACGCTTCGGTTAGAAGAGGCTCTCACAATAAGTTCCGGTGTGAGTACTACTTTCTTTTCAATACTTACTTTGTTGTTTTCATTCATTTGTTCCAGGAAGACCTGTGCAGCAATTTTCCCCATGGTCTGGGGTGTTTGATCTACAGTACTTATGGGCAGCTCCATATATTTTGTAAAGGGTTCATTACTAAAACCGGTTACACAAACGTCTTTTGGAATTTTGAGCCCCATTTTTTTTAACTCCTGAATAGCTCCTAAAGCGGTGTAATCACTTGCAGAAAAAATGGCATCCGGCTTCTCTTTCAGTTTCCATAATTCTTCTATTGCAGATGCTCCCGATTCTATTTTACTGTTAGTTTTTATGATGTATTCTGGTCTCACTTCCAGATTATTGTCTTCTAAGGCTTGGCTGTAACCATCATGCCGATTTTTATAGATCTCAAGATTGAGATCACCTGATAAATAGGCAATTTTTTTGCACCCCTGCTCAATAAGTTGCTTTGTGGCGAGATAACCTGCTTTAAAATCATCTATAGTAACAGAACTCACCCCTGGGACATCCTTTTTTCGATCAAAAAACACCAAAGGTGTACCACCTGCCAGTGCTTTTTCGATATGATCGGTATTTAAAGTAGTTTTTGAAACCGACATAAAAATACCATCTATTTGAGTATTCATAAGCGTATTGATTTGTTCAATTTCATATTCGTAATTTTCGTGGGTTTGGCAAATTATTACGTGGTATCCGTGAGGGGTGAGTTCCTCTTCAATCCCCCTAATTACTGAAGAAAAAAAGCTACGATTTATATAAGGTACAATAACTCCTACATTGTTACTCTTACCACTTTTTAATGCCTGCGCTAATCGGTTTTGTTTATAATTCATTTCATTGGCAGTCTTCAAAACCAATTCGCGCGTACTTAAACTTATTTTTGGATTGTTGTTTAGCGCCCGTGAAACCGTAGCAGCACTTACATTTAGCTTTTTGGAAATATCGTATATGGTCACTTTCTCTTTCATAGGTAATAAGTAGGGACGTAATGAAATCGTGCAATTTGTTGCATTGCAAAATTAAAAAAAAAGCTCAAAAAATACTTTTAATTGTAAAAAATGTATTAATAAACTTTCATATTCTCTAATTTTCATGCTTTAGATCCATAAAGGTCCAATTGAAGAGAATGAAAAGCACGTAATCGATTTCATTTTAATAACTTAACATGTGCAATCCACGAATAATTTCGAATAATTCCAGAGGATTTACAATTAATAAAAACAAAAATCAATAATTTGTTGATTTAATTATGGCGATTGTTATTTATTTTATATTTTAGTGTAATCGATTACAAATTTTTTTAATCTTCAATAAATATGTATTTAAAAAATAAAGGTGTTTTTGAAATTTTATTTTTATTTCTTTTAGGAACTCTAGTTTTTTCCTGTAAGAATAATACAAATGACAAAGCTGAAACCTCTCAAAATTTAGAATTGAGTCAGTCCGAAAAAGCCTGGCAAAATGCCGATGAAATTATTAAAAATATTACGGTCCCTCAGTTTAAGGATACTGTTTTCAATGTAAAAGATTTTGGCGCAGTTGCCGATGGAGAAACAGATAATTCAAAAGCTTTTGCAGATGCGATAAAGGCTTGTTCAGAATCAGGGGGAGGAAAGGTTTTGGTTCCGGAAGGGAAATATCTTACCGGACCTATTCATTTAAAAAGCAATGTGAATTTTCATATAGATGAAAACACTGAGATTTTATTTTCAAAGGATAAAAAAGCCTACTTGCCTGTAGTGCATACTTCCTATGAGGGGATGGAATTTATGAGTTACTCTCCTATGATCTATGCTTACAAACAGGAAAATATTGCCGTAACCGGAAAAGGTGTTTTTAACGGCCAGGCCGATAATGAAAACTGGTGGCCCTGGAGTGGTGCCGAACGTTACGGTCATAAAGAAGGAGAGCCACATCAACGTGATGAACATAACCTGCCGCGCTTAAGTAAAATGGTTGAAGATGGTGTTGCAGTAGAAGAACGAATTTTCGGCGAAGGTCATCAATTTCGTGTACCGTTTTTTGAGCCATTTGAATGTGAAAATGTGTTGATAAAAGATGTGAAATTTATCAAAGCTCCATTTTGGGTAATGCACCCTACAAAATCGAATAATGTAACTGTAGATGGTGTAATGGTTGAAAGTCACGGGCCAAATAATGACGGTTGTAACCCTGAGTATAGTAAGAATGTTCATATTAAAAACTGTCTTTTCGATACTGGGGATGATTGTATCGCTATAAAATCTGGAAGGGATAATGACGGAAGACGAGTAGGTATAAGTAGTGAAAATATTGTAGTTGAAGATTGTGTGATGAAAGACGGTCATGGCGGTGTGGTAATGGGAAGTGAGATTTCCGGAGGCGTTCGTAATGTGTACGTTAGAAATTGTGAAATGAACAGCCCTAACCTTGACAGGGCAATTAGGATAAAAACTAATACCCGGCGGGGCGGAACTATTGAAGATATATATGTGAAAAACCTAAAAGTCGGGCAGGTTAAAGAAGCGGTATTAAAAATAAATACCCACTATGCAATTTATGATAATCAGGAAGGTGAACATATGCCGGTAATAAGAAACATATTTTTAGAAAATGTTGATGTGGAAAATGGAGGTGAATATGGGATCTTAATTAGAGGACGGGAAGAGTCTCCTGTAACGGGAGTTCATTTAACCAATGTTACTATTAAAGCGACTGAGACGCCATTATCAATAGAAAATGCCGATCCTATAAACTTTACGAATACAACCATTAACGGTAAGAAAATAACAAATGAGTAAGTAGTTTTTAAGTTTAGTTTTTCCAAGCAGATATCTAAATGTGGTTTTACAGTGTGTGATTATGGTATTTGGGCGTGCAGGTATCTGCGCATTAAGTTGAGCACGCCCTTATGCCATATATTACTTTCTGCCTAAAACTCTAAAATCTTGAGGCTTTTTTTGGATTTTAATCTTGCTTTTTTTGTTTAAAACAATTAATATATGGCATCCAATAAACTTATATTTCTTCCTGTCTTTTTTCTGTTTTTGGGTCTTTATGCTCAGGAGAGCAGCGAAGTGTATCGATCTATAATAGTAGATAAAAGCGGTGCTGGCGATTTTACCGAAATTCAGAAAGCTATTAATTCCACCCGTGATTTAGGTCCGGGTTTTGTTGAAATTCATATTAAAAATGGCACTTATACTGAAAAACTTGAAATCCCAACCTGGAAGCATAAAATACGTTTAATTGGGGAAGATCGGGAGAAAACCATTATCATAAATAATGACTATTCAGGAAAAAAAGATAGCATAACCGGAGAAACACTTTCCACTTTTACTTCCTATACACTTTTGGTTTCAGGCGATGAAATTGAAATTAGAAATCTTACAGTGAAGAATAGTTCTTGCGGCGAAGGCCAGGCAGTGGCTTTGCACGTAGAAGGCGATAAATTTGTGGCAAAAAATGTTAATATTATAGGTTGCCAGGATACTATTTATGCTGCAACAGGAGGCAGTCGGCAGTATTACAAAAATTGCTATATAGAAGGTACTACCGATTTTATTTTCGGGGAGGCAACGGTCGTTTTTCAAAATTGCGTAATAATGAGTCTAAAAAATTCTTTTATCACTGCAGCGGCTACTACGCCGAATCAGGAATATGGTTTTGTTTTCCTCAATTGTGAACTAACAGCGGGCAATGGTGTTTCTGAGGTTTATTTAGGCAGACCATGGCGTCCATTTGCTAAAACAGTTTTTATCAATTCAGAATTTGGAGACCATATTTTACCCAAAGGCTGGGATGCCTGGGAAGGCGATGCAATGTTTCCTGATAAGGAAAAAACCACCTTTTATGCTGAATATAATAATTCCGGTCCCGGGGCTGAAACTTCAAATCGGGTAAAATGGCCCAAAAAGCTCAGTAAAAAAGAGGCGAAAAAATACACCCCTGCTAATATTTTTAATCGTGAGGACTCCTGGAATCCGGCGGAGTGATTTCTCATTTTTGCAATAAAAACAAATATTAAAAATGAAAACTTTCAGAAAAATCTTTTTGTTTATATGCCTTGGCCTGGGAAGCATAAACCTGCAGGCTCAGGAACTCCATCTTTACCTCATTGGCGATTCAACAATGTCAGACAAAAAAGATCCTGATAAGAATCCAGAGCACGGATGGGGACAGGTTTTGCCAGAGCTATTAACCGATGAAATTAAGATTGAAAATCACGCCGTGAATGGCCGAAGTACAAAGAGTTTTATAGATGAAGATCGATGGGAAGCGGTATTGGAAAAAATTCATCCAGGTGATTACGTGTTTATTCAGTTTGGGCATAACGACCAAAAATATAAGGCCCCCAGCCGATTTACCAATCCTTTTACCGGTTACAGAAGCAATTTGGAACGGTTTGTAAATGAAGCGAGAGAAAAAGGTGCTAATCCTGTACTTTTCAGCTCTATTGTAAGACGTAATTTTAATGAGCACGGAACTTTGGTTGATACCCACGGCAAATATCCCCTCGTTGTTCGAATGGTCGCTGACGACCTGGAAGTCCCATTTGTTGATTTACAGCGTGCTACCGAGAATTTACTGCTTTCTTACGGAGAAGAGGATTCCAAAGATCTACACTTACATTTTGAAGCCGGCGAAAACGATTATTATCCTGACGGAAAAGCCGACGATACCCATCTTTCAGAAAAAGGAGCAATATTGGTTGCAAGTCTTGCGCTAAAAGATTTGGCTAAACTGGATTCGGTATTTAAAAAATATATTAAAGAAAGTGTGTTGCAAAAGGAAATTCCTGGTCATAAGTAATGATCGTAACCTGAAGTCGGGGGATATGATTACTACTTGAGTGTAGTTGTTATTTTGTAACTTATATAGCTTTTTAATTTAATAATTATGGATAGACACATAACCCTTGGCGAATTTATTGTAGAAAATCAAAAGGATTTTCCCTATGCAAAAGGAGAGTTAAGCGGCTTACTCAGTTCTATAAGGCTGGCCGGTAAGGTGGTTAACCAGGCTATAAATAAAGCGGGCCTGGCAGAAATTCTTGGAAAAGCAGGACAGGAAAATATTCAGGGGGAATCCCAGGCTAAGCTTGATGTTATGGCCAATAATGTCTTTGTAGAAACGCTGCGGAATCGCGGGGAAATATGCGGTCTTGTTTCTGAAGAAATGGAAGATTTCGTCGCTTTTGATGGAGACATAAATAAGGGTGCTAAATACGTTGTGCTTATGGATCCATTGGACGGTTCTTCGAACATCGACGTAGGAATAACTGTTGGGACGATTTTTAGTATCTACCGAAGAAAATCTGAAGTTGGGACTAAAGTAGAACTCGATGATTTTTTGCAGCCGGGAGATAATCAGGTTGCAGCGGGCTATATTCTTTACGGCACTTCTACTATGCTGGTTTATACCACCGGAAAGGGAGTTAACGGTTTCACTTTTGATCCGGGTATTGGGTCATTTTTTCTTTCTCATCCCAACATGAAAATTCCCGATTTTGGAAATATATATTCTGTTAATGAAGGAAATTATGTTCATTTTCCAACCGGAGTAAAAAAATTCATCAAATGGTTACAGGAGTTGGATGAAAATGACGGAAGGCCCTATACGGCCAGGTATACGGGTTCCCTGGTAGCCGATTTCCATCGGAATATCCTATTAGGAGGAGTTTATTTTTATCCCGAGGGAACTACTGCGCCAAAAGGAAAATTGCGACTTTTATATGAAGCCAATCCCATAGCATTCATCACCGAGCAGGCTGGCGGAAAATCTACCAATGGTGTCCAGCGAATAATGGAAATTCAACCAAAGGAACTTCATGAACGGATCCCGTTTTACTGCGGAAACAAGGTTCTAGTGGAGAAAGCAGAAGAATTTTTAAGAAAATATGACTAAATTATGAAGAACCAGAAATCAGAAGAAAAAATGTTCTTTAAGGAAGCCGAGAACGAATGGGAAACCGTGGATAAAGGAATTAAACGGCAATTGGTTAATCATAATTCTCAAATTATGCAGGTAAAAGTGAAATTTGAAGAAGGCACCATAGGTTATGAGCATAGCCATTTTCATTCGCAAAGTACTTTTGTTGCGGCCGGTAAATTTGAGGTGGTTATTGATGGAAAAAAGGAAGTGCTGAAAGCCGGAGATGGCTTTTTAGTGCAGCCCAACTTAAAACACGGTGTAAAGTGCCTGGAAGCCGGAACCTTAATCGACGTTTTTAGTCCGTTACGCGAGGACTTTTTAGAATAAATTTCACATAAAGGCGCGAGAAGCTTCGTAACTTAAAAATTGACCAAAAAATTAATAAATCAAAATGATATTTGAACAAAGTTGGCGATGGTACGGCCCGAACGATCCGGTAAGCCTGGATATGATAAAACAGGCAGGCGCCCACGGTGTAGTTACCGCTTTGCACCATATACCGGTAGGGGAAGTCTGGACCGTAGCAGAAATTGAAAAACGAATTACAGCACTCGAAGAGAGCAATAAAAAGCATCCATTTAGACTTCACTGGAATGTGGTAGAAAGCCTGCCGCTTCACGATGCTATAAAACTCGGGAAACCCGAACGCGATAAGTTTATCGAAAACTATAAAATCAGCCTTAAAAATCTGGGTAAATGCGGAGTAAAAACCGTTTGTTATAATTTTATGCCAGTGCTGGATTGGTTGCGAACCAATGTTAAGTTTCAGCTGGAAGATGGCAGCACCGCGCTGCTTCACGACAAAGTTGAACTCGCCGTTTTCGATTTATTTATTCTGAAAAGAGAAAATGCCGAAAGTGATTATTCAGAAGAAATTCAGAAAGAAGCGAAAAAGCGTTTTGAGGCCAAAACCGGCGAAGAACTTGTGGTTTTGAAACGGAGTATGTTGATGGCCCTGCCTGGTGATGAAGAAGGTTTCACACTTAAAAAATTAAAAAACGAACTGGCTGGTTACGATGGAATTTCCGCCGAGCGATTACGTGAACATTTGGTGTATTTCCTAAAAGAAGTGATTCCGGTAGCCGAGCAAAGCGGTGTTAATATGGCCATTCATCCAGATGATCCACCCTGGCCTGTATTTGGTTTGCCTCGAATTGTAAGCAATGCCGAAGATTTAGATTATTTGTTTAAAGCCGTGCCTTCAACTGCTAACGGACTTACCTTTTGCAGCGGGAGTTTAGGAGCCTCGGCAAAGAATGATTTGACCGAAATAATTTCAAAATATTACGAGCGCATTCATTTTGTGCATTTGCGTTCGGTGCAGCGCGAGAAATCAGATTATTTCTATGAAGCGAATCATTTAGAGGGTAGTGCAGGAATGTATGAATTGGTGAGAACCTTTTTTGAACTTCAGCAGAAAAACGATCGAAAACCTTTACCAATGCGACCCGATCACGGTCACGAAATGATGTACGACCAGGAAAAACAATTCTATCCAGGTTATTCAGCAATAGGAAGGATGCGTGGTTTAGCAGAATTGCGAGGATTGGAAGCTGGTATTTCGACTACGCTCAATATGACAAATAAGTAAATCAAAATATTAAAAAAATTTATGTTCAATTTAGAAGGAAAAACAGCAATAATTACTGGAGGAAACGGAGTTCTTGGCGGCGCGATGGCGCACGGCCTTGCAGCCCAGGGAGTAAAAGTAGGAATTTTAGGAAGGTCAGTTGATACGGTTGAAAAACGCGTGAAAGAGATTAAGGATGCCGGCGGGACCGCAATGAGTCTTGTAGCTGATGTTCTCGATAAACAAAGCCTGGAAGAAGCTAAAGACAAAGTATTAAAATCCTGGAATAAAATTGATATCCTGGTTAATGGCGCGGGAGGAAATATGAAGGGAGCCACCATAGGGCCTGATCAAAACTTTTTTGACCTTTCTCTGGATGATTTTAGCAAAGTCAATGACCTTAATTTTAAGGGAACCGTGCTTCCCACTTATATTTTCGGAAAACCTATGGCTGAATCAAAAAATGGTAGTATTATCAATATTTCTTCGATGGCAGCCCAACAGGCTATTACCCGCGTGGTTGGGTATTCGGCAGCTAAAGCAGCAGTAGATAATTTTACAAAATGGCTAGCTGTAGAAATGGCTCAAAAATATGGTGACGGGATTCGCGTAAACGCTATTGCCCCCGGGTTTTTTATCGGTGAGCAAAACCGCGATTTATTATTGAATAAAGACGGAAGTTTAACCGCGAGGGGAGAAACCATCGTTTCAAATACACCAATGAAACGTTTTGGGGAGGCCGAAGAATTGCAGGGAGTGACCAATTGGCTGGCGAGTGATTCTGCATCTTTTGTTACCGGAATTGTAGTGCCCGTTGATGGTGGATTTAGTGCTTTTAGTGGCGTGTAAAATTTAAATCGTATAATTATGGGAGGTTTGGGAAAATATTCATTTGGAACCGGAGATAGATTTGGGAAAGAAGGCGTGGCGCAATTGAATGCCGTTTTAAAAGCCTGGGAAAATGGTGTGGAAGTTACACCCGTTTGGAATAAGTCGCATCGGGAGCACGAAACGGTGAATTCCAAACCGCATTTAGTTAGGGAAGAGGCTGATGCTGCGGTGAAGTCGCTTAATTATTCTGGGAAGTATTTCGTAGATGCTGACCATATTGATCTCGAAATTGTAGCTGCATATTTACCGGTGAGTAATTTCTTCACCATAGATGTGGCAGATTATATTGGGAAAAGCGCTGCCGAAAAAGAGAAAGATGAGTTTTTGAAATTTATCGCTAAATTTCAGCAGAGGGTTAATATACCGGGAATTTCTACGGAATTTGAGATTTCCGAAACAGCATTAAACAAAATCCTGGACACATTTTTATTCGCCGCAAAAAAGGCTTCGGATGTTTATCGGTATATCAAAGAAAATAAACCTGAAGAATTTGTAGTGGAGGTTTCGATGGATGAAGTGGAGAATCCGCAGACTCCGGAAGAGTTATTTTTCGTGCTGGCTGCCTTTGCTTTTTATGAAATACCGGTAAATACCATTGCGCCAAAATTCACAGGAAGGTTTAATAAAGGAATAGATTATGAAGGCGATCTAAACAAATTTACCAAAGAATTTGAGGAAGATTTGCTGGTCCTGGATTTTGCTAAAAAGGAATTCGGTTTGCCTGAAGATTTAAAGCTGAGTATTCATAGCGGAAGTGATAAATTTTCTATTTACCCGATTATGAATCGGCTAATTAAAAAACACAATGCCGGTCTACATGTAAAAACCGCCGGAACTACCTGGCTTGAAGAAATCAATGTAATTGCTGAAAGCGGTGAAGATGGCTTTGAGTTTGCGCTTTCCATTTACGAAGAAGCATTAAACAGGTTTGACGAACTAACTTCTCCTTATCCTGATGTCCTGGATATCGATAAAAGCAAACTTCCGGAAGTCAGTGAACTAAAAAAAGCCGGCCGTGAAAAAATGGCGAAAGCCCTAAGACATAGTCAGCAAGAAACAGGCTTTAATCCGCATTTTAGGCAGTTAATGCATTGCGCTTATAAATTAGCAGCGGAAAATAAGGAAACGTTTTTTAAATTCCTTGAAAAATACCGAAAACCAACTGAAGAAGCAGTCACACATAATTTATATGAAAAACATTTGAAAAGGGTGTTTGAGTAATTTTGGTAATGTTTGATTTGCTGTCATATTTATCTTAATTCTTTGTAAAACAGTTATAGGATTCTCCATCCTATCTCTTGTAAGATTTATCGGATTTTAATGAGCGAAGATAGCTGTTATAATAGTTAAACTTTTAAGGCACTCGGGAACTATTTATAATTTTCATAAACCTTCTAAATCAATTTAAGGTCTTTCATAATTCCAATTAGGTGAGGATTAGTATTGGCTTTAAATTCTTCGCGTAACTCTTTTAGGCGTTTTTCTATAGCGCTTCTACTGCTGGGTTTAATGTTTTTCTTTTTTAATTCCTTCTCTATCTCATCCTGGGTGTAACCATTGGAAAGGTATTTTACAATACTAATCTCAAATTCATTGAGGCTAAGCAGGTTTTTTTGTTTGAGTGCTTTTTCAATAGCTGGGGAATTATAATTTAGTCCTTTGCTTACGTTTAGAATTGCCTCTTTCAATTCTTTGAGCCCGTTACGATCTTTGCAAACATAAGCATCGATATTGCCAGTCTCCCATAGATCCTTAACGGTTTGAGGATGGTCTTCAATAGAATTTACAATAACATTTAGGTTTGGATCTTCAATTTTTAAGATGGAGATAAGATCCTGTCCTGATTTTATCTTCTCCTCCCGAAAGTCCTGCTTAAAGGAGAGGTCGCAAATAAGTAGATCAAAAGAATTATTCTCCTGAATCGCTTTTTTTGCCTTAAGCCAGGCCTGATCACAATATTGTGAATGAGCTATTTCAGCAATGCCGAGATCTTTTAAAACTTTGGATACAGCTTGATTAATACTGTCCATATCTTCTGCGACGAGGACTTTTTTAAACATGGTAATTTTTATAATGGAATATAGGGCATGATTTTTAATCCCTTTCCTCTTTCAGTTTCAAAAGTAAGTTTTCCATTTATAGTAAAAATACGGTTTTCCACATTTTCCAGTCCACGGCTTTTTTATAGAATGAACTTTAGTATGCTTTTGGACTTTCCGGCAGGCCATTAATTAAAAACCTTAATAATACCGTCCTAAAAATGCATTTATTATATTCGAATGCTGATTCGGTTACTAGTTTGTTTTGAAGTGAAGATTTAGGAAGAGTGACCTTGAATCTATGACAATGAAATTACCGTTAATTGGTTAGAATGAAGGCACAACTTAGAATTGATTAAAAATGGTGAAACGGAAGGGATTTATGGAACAAATGGCATGAATGATGTTTTTAGCCAGAAATTTATAAAAATGGTAAAAAAGTTTTAATGAAAATAGCATTAATCACAGGTGTTACCGGGCAGGATGGGTCTTATTTGGCCGAACTTCTATTGGAAAAAGGCTATGAGGTTCATGGCATTAAAAGACGCTCTTCTTTATTTAATACAAACCGGGTAGATCATTTATATCAAGATCCCCACGAGAAGGATATTCGGTTTAAATTACATTATGGAGACCTTAGTGACTCGATGAATCTTACCCGAATTATCCAGGAGGTCCAACCCGATGAGATTTATAATCTGGGTGCGATGTCTCACGTTAAAGTAAGTTTTGATACCCCTGAATATACGGGCAATGTAGATGGACTGGGTACTTTGCGTATTCTGGAAGCTGTACGCTTGCTGGGCCTCAGTAAAAAAACTCGAATATACCAGGCTTCAACTTCAGAATTATATGGGAAGGTTAAAGAGAGTCCACAAAATGAACAAACTCCTTTTTATCCTCGTAGTCCATATGGCGTTGCTAAACTATACGCTTACTGGATTACGATAAATTACCGGGAAGCTTATGGTATTTTTACCTGCAATGGTATTCTATTTAATCATGAATCACCAAATAGGGGAGAGACCTTTGTAACACGAAAAATCACCAGGGCTGTTGCCCGTCTTGCTTTGGGGCTTCAGGATTGTCTATACCTCGGTAATCTTGATGCAAAAAGAGATTGGGGTCACGCCAAAGATTACGTGCGTGCCATGTGGTTGATGTTGCAACATGAAAAACCCGATGATTATGTTATTGCTACCGGAATAACCACCAGCGTAAGAGATTTTGCGACAATGGCTTTTGCGGAAGCCGGGATTAAAATCAGTTTTTCTGGGGAAGGTATTGAGGAAGTGGGAACAGTTTTAAGTTGTTCTAATTCCGAATTTCAAATGGAAAAAGGAAAAACTATTATTAAAATAGATCCTGATTATCACCGTCCTACCGAAGTAGATTTACTATGCGGAGATGCTGAAAAATGTAGAAAGGAATTGGGTTGGAAGCCAGAATACGATTTAAAGGACTTAATAAAAGAAATGGTGCAGGCCGATATTGATTTTTTCGGCAGGGAAAAATATCTGGACGATAATGGATACAAAGGGTTGAATTACAACGAATGATGTATAAAAATTCAAAAATTTATATTGCAGGACATCGGGGAATGGTGGGCTCTGCCATAGTTAGAAGATTGCAGGCAGAGGGTTTTTTCAATCTTATTCTTAAAACCCGAAGCACACTCGATTTAACCAATCAGCAAGCAGTAACCGATTTTTTTCAGGAAGAAAAACCAGAATATGTATTTCTGGCTGCAGCACGGGTGGGTGGTATTGCTGCCAACCAAAATTATCCAGCAGATTTCCTCTATGAAAACCTAATGATTCAAAATAATGTAATTCAGCAGAGTTACGAATCTGGAGTCAAAAAATTAATGTTTCTTGGTTCCTCCTGTATATATCCCAAACTCGCACCACAACCCATTAAGGAGGAATATCTTTTAACCGGTGCATTAGAACCCACAAATGAAGCCTATTCCCTTGCAAAAATAGTGGGATTGAAACTGTGTGAAACTTACCGTAAACAGTGTGGATGTGATTTTATCTCGGTTATGCCCACTAATTTATACGGGCCGGGAGATAACTATGATTTAGAGAATTCCCATGTGCTTCCGGCCCTGTTGAGAAAGTTTTATGAGGCAGTACGAGATGGAAAAGATGAGGTTGTCATTTGGGGAACCGGAAAACCCAGACGCGAGTTTCTCCATGTTGATGATCTTGCTGAAGCCTGTTATTTTTTAATGCAGAATTATGACGGAGAATACAGCCTTAATATTGGTACGGGAAAAGACATTAGTATATTGGAATTAGCAGAACTTATAAAAAAACTCACAGGTTTTGAAGGCGAAATAATCCATGATACTTCCAAACCCGATGGGACACCTAGAAAACGTCTTGATATCTCCAGGATTCGGGAATTAGGCTGGGAGGCAAAGATTTCACTTCAAGAGGGGGTTAAGCAGGTTTATATGGATAAGTTTTTAGGCGATTAATTAAATATACTGGTACAGCTTGATTAATACTATCCATATCTTCTGCAACATGGACTTTTCTAAATATTGTAATTTTCAAAATGGAATGCAGATCATAATTTTAAATCCTTTCCCCTTTTCTGTTTCAAAACTAAGTTTTCCATTTATAGAAAAAAGACGATTTTCAACATTTTGCAGTCCGTTACCGTTTTTGATTGCTTGTGTGGTGGTACCAACACCATTATCAGAATAGTCTATTTTTAATCGTTTTTCTTCTTCAGTAAAGACTAGGGCAACTAGGCTGGCTTGGCTGTATTTTTTCATATTTACCATAATTTCTTGCAGCACTCTGTAGATTACTAATTTTTTTTCAGGTTTCAGTTCATTCCAGGAAATAGTCCTTTCTCCGCGTATAATTAGCCTTGTGCCATCTGGGCATATATTGGATAGCGATGCTGTCAGGTGATCTAAATATCCCGGTCCGGTAGTTATATCACTATTCTCCCTTGAAATATTTCGGGTGCGACTATAAATTTGCTCTAGTCTGTCCATCGTTTCAGCAGGTGCAATGGCTTCCATACTGCTCATTACGTTATAAACATCGTTAGCGAGCTCGTCGTGAATTACTTTTGAAATACGGGTTTCGGTTTTATAGATCTCTCTTATTTTTTCTTTTTTGTGTTTTTGACGATTGTAATAAATGATTAAAAATGCAAGTCCTATTATCACAATAGCGAAAAACATCAGGATGTAATTTCGGGTTTTTATTTCCTGGTTTTTTAAGGCCTGCAGTGCCGCCGAGGCTTCTAAGTTGGAAATTTGCTGTTTTTTGCGCTCTTCATCAAACCTGATTTTGGCAAAAGTGTTTTTGGCACTTAGATTCTCTTTATTTAGACTATCGTTTAAGCGCATATAATTTTGCACATAATCAGTATTCCCGGGTTGAAGATTTATTAATTGTTCTAAGGCTTCCACTATTGCATGAAGGCTATTATTGGTTTCACCCGCGTCAAGCCATTTTTCAGCATAACCAATAGCTTTTGCTTTATCACTATTTTTATAATACGTAGACAAATGCTCGTAACTAGCTGTTAAACCGCGATGGTCATTATGTAATTTACGCCATTGCAGTGCCTGTAATAATTCTGAAGAAACATCTATATCTTTATTTCGTGACCATTTCGTAAATGCGAGATTGTCCAAATATCTTGCGCGCGATCTGTAATCCTTTTTTGGAGCTTTTAAATATACCTTTTGGAAAACCGAAATCGCTTTTTCATATTTTTTCTGATCTTGGTAAACCAGTCCAATATTATTTTGAAAGGTAAGGCTATCTTCAAAGTCTTCAGCATAACTAAGGGCATTTTGATATTCTGCTATTGCGTCCTCATAGAAATTCTGATTGCGATATGTAATAGCAATTATATTATAAGCACTGCTTAAATATTGGCCGTCTTCCTCTTCATTAAGATAGCGCAAAGCCTCGGTAGCCGATTCCTGACTCCCGGTGTAATCCTGCATTCGGCTTTGAGCAACTGCCATTTCCAGGCTTCTACGTGCAGTTTTGATGCTGTCCCCTAATTGAAGGTACCGTTTTCGCGACTCAAATGCGTTTTCGAAAACCTCCTCCTGATTATCTAAATACCGGTTAATAACGGCTTTTCTGTAAAATGACAAAGCAAGCCATGTAGTGTCCTCCTGATAAGTTGCCACCCGCTGTAGGCTATCAGCAAAAAACAGGGCGCTGTCATATTCTTTTAAACGGTTGTGGTAGTAAATTTTGTGATCCAACAACAATGGTAATAAAGTATCGGAACTTTGTTGAACCTGCCGAAGCCCTTTATTATAAAAACGGATTCTCTTAGGAATGGAATCAGTTTGTTTTGCTTTTTCATAGAAAAAAGAAACCGAGTCGGTTGGTTGTATGTTTTCGTCAGTTTTAAATTCTTTTTTTTGACAAGCCAAAAGCAGAAAGACCAAACCGAAACATGCGCAAGAAAAATGCTTCATAGCGCAAAAGTAGAAAAAGCCTCCGGCTTATGGTCTTCGGGGTTCTATTTAATTTAGAATTTCATTCTACTACGTAAGACGAAACCAAAATTTTTATTTTTTTAATAAAAAGAAGAAATTGTATATTTGCCAGCCCTCTTTGAGACCCATGGCTGCTTAGAGGCATTTCTGAAAGATGAGTGACCGAATTAATCTTAAGATTACTCGGGTATAGATATAAAAATAACGGTTAAAAATCGTTTTGTAAAGGTCTTTAAATTAGATTTTTGCATTAAAATTAAGTTGTGTTGTTTGTCCTATTAATTCAGGACGTGTAGTTGGCCAGTTATATCCTATGTTGTGTGGATTTGGCTAACCAATGAGAAGCTTTTTTCCGTGTATTCGGAAAGAGGCTTTTTTGTTTTTAAGAAAGTTTGAAATCTCGTCTAGTGGACAATTCTCTACTATCTAAAATTTAAAAAGCCCGAAAACACAGTGTGTATCGGGCTTTTACATCTCCTGAAATATTCAGCAACTATTGAATAAATTTTCATCACGTGATATTACTTTTTTTCCGTAATTTATTGTAAGCTAACTAACAGGGTTTTATCTAGATACTTAAGCCACGGCAGAAAAGTTTTTCCCTTCTGTGAATGAAATATGATGTTTATGAAGCTATGACAGTATTTAGGGATGCACTGCTAACAATGGTGTTTTTTAGAAGGGAAGATTAGTTAATGATATCAATCTAAAATAGGATATCGATGAAAAAAAAGATATCATTTCGCCTTATGGCATTTGTGATTCTTATAATGGTGGTTGTTACCTGTAATCCAAAGCCTTACTTTTTCCGGGATAATTATAAAAATTCAAATAGCTTAATTCATGAAACGGAAAACCTTCAGGAGCAAACTTTTCTTAAAGCACATCTTAAAAACGGAGACGTATATATATTGAGGGATACCTGGGAAGTAGATACTATTCTGAATCTGGTTGAGGGTTTTGGCAGCGGTTTTGATTTCAACCGGAAAAAAATATCAGAAGGTAAAATTTCGGTTGCTATAGATAGTGTTGCTATTTTTGAAACTAACAAGAAGCTCGGGAAGACAGAGTCCAAAAGAATTACAGCATTAACCATTTTAGCGGGAGTAGATGTGGCTGTGGGAGTTTTTTGTCTTACCAATCCCAAAACTTGTTTTGGATCCTGCCCTACTTTTTATATTAATGAAGAAGATAATTTTCATTATGCAGATGCGGAGGGTTTTTCCAGTGCCATTGCACCTTCCATGGAATACTTTGATATAGATGCTTTAAATAATCAAAAAGTAACCGGTAAGACCTTCTCTCTCACGATGAAAAATGAAGCCCTGGAAACACATATGGTTAAAAACGTTAAACTATTTGCCTTTCCTAGAGAAAATGATCAACGAGTGTATCAGTCCCCTGTAAATGATTTCTATGTATGTGAGAATATTTATCAGCTTACCAAAGCGCACGGACCAGAAGGGGACCTCACTTCTTTATTGAAATTTCCAGACAGGCAGGAAAGATCTAGCCTTTCAGACTCTCATAATCTTAGCAGTAAAGAAGAGGTCTACCTGACATTTGAGAATGTTAGGGATCTAAATGAGCCTGGTCTTCTTATAAATTTTCGACAAACACTAATGACCACCTATTTTATATACAGTGCCATGGGTTATATGGGTGATGAAGTGGGCGATATATTTGCAAAACTGGAAACCTCTAAAGAAACTCAGGAGAAATTGGAAAATGGTATTAAAAAGGAATTAGGAAAGATTGAGATCTATGTGCTGGATGAAAGCAACGGAAGCTGGATACACCAGGGCGGGTTTTATGAGACCGGGCCGATTGCCTTCAACCGTCAAATTTTGCCTTTGAAGATTTCCGCTCGAGATTCCAGCCTTAAAATTAAAGTTATTCTGAATAAAGGGCTTTGGCGTATTGACTACATTGCACTAACAACCATTCGGGGAAAGGTCCAGCCAGTAGAGATTCTGCCAAATGAGATTCTAAACAAAGGGAGGCAGGATCTTACTGCCAAAGATGAGATAATTGCAGATGATCAATATTTGATCTCAATGCCGGGCAGTGAATACAAAATTAATTTTGAACTGCCGGAAAGCCATCAGGATTATGAACTATTCCTGTATTCAAAAGGCTATTACCTGGAATGGATGCGGGAGAATTGGATAAAAGACAAAAATCTGCTCAAATTAAGAGAGATGATTGAAAATCCTAAAAGGTATTTGTTTTTGGAAGCCGAATCCTATAAAGAATATGAGAACACTATGGAACAGCAGTTCTGGGATTCGAAAATAGACACAAAAAACTTCTCTTATTATGGATTATAAACTAATCATTTTGGGAATTCTTTTAGCCTTACTGAACAGCAGCTGTAAGGCTCCCGCCTATTTGCCTGAAGTTGAAGAAATAGGGGTTAATGAATTTGGTTCTTCAATAACTGTAAATCTATCCAAAGCAGCAGATATTAAAGGCGAATTAATAGCTATTGATAGTGAGAATCTGATAGTATTAACAAAGGAAAAAGAGATTAAACAAATTCGAACAATTCCATTTACTGATATTAGTAGCTTTAAGCTCAAGTATGCGCAGCCTAAGAATTATGGCCTGACAATTCCTGGGTCTGCTTTGGTTTCTTTATCGCATGGATACCTTGCTGTATTTACTGCACCTCTTAATATCATCGTGACATCTATTGTCACTGCCCGTGGTGCCAATGCTTTTACCTATAATGATAAGAATATTTCCTGGGAAGACCTGAAAATGTTTGCCAGATTTCCCCATGGCCTTCCCGCTCATATTGAAGTGTCAGACATAGAATAAAATAGTTCCTAAAAAGGCAATTGAACTTAAGGCGCAGGCCTGATTCCAGCAAAATACTCTTTGATCAATATCCAGATATAAAATTGGCCTTTAATATCACACAAAGGCTTAGGGATATATTCAACAAAGCAAAGTCAGTGCAGGTGGCTTATACAAAACTCGCCCACTGGTATAAAGATGTAGAGGATACAGGATTTAAAGCCTTCAATACCATTGCCAACACCATAACCCTTAACTACAGGTCCATTCTCAATTACTTTATCAATAGAAGTACAAACGCATCAGCAGAATCCTTCAATGCAAAGATAAAAGCGTTTAGGGCTCAATTTAGAGGAGTGAAAAATGTAGAATTCTTTCTGTACAGATTAACTACAATTTTTGCTTAAACACAACAATTAGGCTTGATCCCCAATTAGGCTTGATCCTTGATCCCTCGTCTAGTGGACAATCCTCTACTATCTAAAATTAAAAAAGCCCGAAAACACAGTGTGTATCGGGCTTTTAAGGTGGTGCCTCCAGGAATCGAACCAGGGACACAAGGATTTTCAGTCCTTTGCTCTACCAACTGAGCTAAGGCACCAGTTGCTTTGTTATAAGCGGTTGCAAATATATATCCATTTTTATAATCTCACAAAGGAAATTTTAAAAAAATGCTTTTGTAATTTAGCCGACTCAACTATTTACAATGAATTTAATTATCGATGTAGGGAATTCTTCTATAAAAGCTGCTGTTTTTCAGGACGCTAAGTTTCTTAGGTCTTATGTGTTTCCGTTTGAAAAATTTTCAGAAAAATTTCAGGAAATAAAAAAGGAGTATCCTAAAATAGCTTTTTCTATCCTTTCTTCAGTTGTAAAAGATACTTCCGAAATCGAAAAAATACTTCAAAAAGACACTGACCTCTTTGTTTTAGATGAAAAAACGATACTTCCGTTTATAAATAAATATGCATCACCCCAAACTTTAGGAAAAGATCGTTTGGCACTTGTGGCAGCTGGATCTTTAAAGTATCGAAATGAGAATTCGCTGATTATTGATGCTGGGACCTGTATTACCTTCGATTTTAAAAATAGTAAGAATGAGTATTTAGGAGGTGCCATTTCTCCGGGTTTACAAATGCGGTTAAAAGCGCTTAAATATTTTACGGCTAAACTTCCTTTGGTAGAACTGGATGAAAACATTCCTTTAATAGGCGATTCTACGCAAAATAGCATCTTATCTGGGGTGTTGAACGGTGTGGCTGCCGAACTCGACGGAATTATTGACCGCTATAAGACTGATTATAAATATTTAACAATTATTTTAACAGGAGGAGATACACAAATTTTGTCAAAGCGGGTAAAAAATGGCATATTTGCCAACCCGAATTTTCTTTTAGAGGGTTTAAACTACATTTTAGAATTTAACAAGACTCAATGATTAAACGATTTATAGTAATCGTAGCTGTTTTTTTTACAGTGGTTGCTACAGCTCAGGAGAATGTATCATCACCCTATTCTTACTACGGAATTGGACTTACCACGTTTAAAGGAACTGTAGAGAACAGGTCTATGGGTGGTTTGAGTATGTTTTCAGACAGTATTCACCTTAATCTTAGAAACCCTGCCGGTTATGGGAGGTTGAGAAGAACAACTTATGCAGTTGGAGGTTCTCATGAAAGACTTACTTTAAACTCAGGTGACGTTAAAGATAAAGCTAAAGTAAGTTCTTTAGATTATTTAGCGATTGGGGTTCCTGTAGGAAGAAACCTTGGCTTTGCTTTTGGGGTTTTACCATATACTTCGGTGGGGTATCAAATTTTGGATCTTAGGGAAGAAATAGCGAGCAGGCTGGAAGGCCGTGGAGGGATGAACAAAGTTTTTCTTTCAGCGGGATACCAGATACTTCCTGCTTTAAGTATTGGGGTTGATGCAAATTATAACTTCGGAAACATTCAAAATCAAAGAACACTTATACGGCAACAAGTTCAGTTAGGGTCACGCGATGTGAGTAGATCAGATCTTATGGGTTTTAACTTTAATTTTGGAGCCGATTTTCAGGAAAAACTTGAAAACGGACTTAATGTACACGCAGCGGCGACCTATTCCCCAACTACAACTATAGATGCTGAAAATTCCAGGCAACTGGCCACAATAGCCTTTTCAGGGAGTGGTGGTGAAACAGTAGTGGTAGAGAGAGATATTGATGTCGCAGATTCAGAGCTAACACTTCCAGCTAAATACAGTCTTGGTTTGGGATTGGGAAGGCCTAATAAGTGGTTCTTTGGGGGAGAATATGTAAGTACCGATGACAATTCTTTTCTTAGTATAAATAATGCAGGTGGCGGGAATGCAAACTTTGCCAATGCTTCGCAATATAAATTCGGTGGGTATTTTATTCCACAATATAACTCTATCACAAATTACTTTAATCGTATTGTTTACCGGGCGGGATTCCGGTTTGAAGAGACCGGTTTGAGTATCAATAATCAGGATATTAATGAGTTTGGCATTACTTTTGGAGTTGGACTACCTGTAGGACCAGGATTTTCTAATATAAACCTTGGATTTGAGTATGGACAGCGCGGTACAACCGATTCAGGTTTAATTCAGGAAGATTATTTCAGGCTTTCAGTAGGGCTTTCCCTAACCGAAGCCAGAAGGTGGTTTGAAAGAAGAAAATTTAATTAACCAAATTATAAAACAAGAAAAATGAAAGCGAGATTTATAGCATTAATTACAGGAGCCGTTCTAGGTTCAAGTGTTCTAAGTGCACAGTCCAACGATTGTGCAACAATGGCAGCTTTAGCTTATGATGATGCCAAGGCAAAAAATTATGATGCCGCTTACGAACCTTTAATGAAAGTAAGAGAAGAATGCCCAAAATATAGTTTGGCTACTTTCCAATATGGAGAACGAGCTCTTGACTATAAAATTGAAAACGCTGAAGGTGCCGAAAAAGAGCAATTTATTAACGAGCTTATAAGTCTTTGGGAAGAGCGTTTGGAATTGTTTCCAAATAAAACTTCTAAAGGAAAAATCTATTCTGATATCGCTCAGTTAAAGTATGACCATAAATTAGGTTCAAAAGAAGAATTATACAATGCTTTTGATAAAGCCTATACTGAAGATCGTGAAAACTTCACAGGGGCTAAAAGTTTATATGCCTATTTCGACCTTATGGTAGAAATGCAGGATGCCGGAGACAGAGAGCTTCAAGATGTTTTTGATAGTTACGATAGAGTAATGGAGAAGATAGAAGAGGAAGAAAATGCTGCTGCTGAGGAATTGGCTCCACTCTTAAAAAAACAAGAGGAAGGTGAAGATCTTACTGCTAAAGAGAAAAAGCAAATTCAATACGCAGAGATCAATCTTAATAACTATAGTAATGTGAGAAATGCATTAAATGCTAAGTTAGGTGCCAGAGCCGATTGTGATAACCTGATCCCATTATACAAGAAAGATTTTGATGCGATGAAGTCTGATGTAGATTGGTTGCAGAATGCTAACGCGAGATTATCTGCAAAAGATTGTACTGAGGATCCATTATTCTTCCAGGTTTCTGAAGCATTACACCAATTAGAGCCTTCTGCAAGTTCTGCTTACTCCTTAGGTCAGCTAGCTGAAGCCGATGGCGATAGAACTAAAGCTTTAGAATACTATAACGAAGCTGCAGAGTTAGAGGAAGATCCTAACGACCAGGCTAGAATTTACTATAGAATTGCATCTAACTATCAAGAAAGAGGTAGTTTTTCCCAGGCAAGAAATTTTTACAGAAAAGCACTTAATTCTAAGCCATCTTTAGGGAACGCATATTTACAAATCTCTAATATGATTGCTAAAAGTGCTAATAGCTGTGGTGAAACTACTTTTGACAAAAGAGCTGTTTACTGGTTGGCTGCAGATTATGCTGCTAGAGCTGCAAGAGTAGATCCTTCTCTTGCATCTAATGCAAATCAAACTGCTACAGCCTATAGAGGTAGAGCGCCACAAAAATCTGATGTGTTTCAATTGGGTAAAAGTGCCGGTGAAGCTATAAACATTGGATGTTGGATTGGGGAAACCGTGCGTATCCCACAAATGTAATATGAGTTTAACATATAAGGAAATAATAACAGGCATTGTCACGCTCACAGGCGTGACAATGCTTTTTTCATGTCAGGGTAATTTGGATGAAATTCGCGCGTTAGACCTGGAGGGCGATGCGCCCCAGTCTATTGCACAGGGAATTAACCTTAAGTATACCGATTCCGGGAGAATGGTGGCGAATTTAAAGAGCCCTAAAATGATGGATTTCACCAATAAGGAATTTCCTTACCGGGAGTTTCCTGAAGGTTTAGAACTGGAGATCTACGATGAAAATAACGAGAAAAGTACAGTTACTTCAGATTATGGAATAATTTACGACGGCACTAATCTTATAGATTTACAGGGAAATGTGGTAATTTATACTGCCGATAGTATGCGCCTGGAAGCTTCTCAATTATTTTGGGACCAGAATATAAACTGGGTGTTTACCGATAAGCCCAATACCATTAAATTTCCAAATGGGGCACTTAACGAAGGTGAGGGTTTTGATGCTAATCAAAATTTCGGTAATTTTCGGTCACGAACCAATGTTGGGGTTCAAATAATAAAAGATAATAAACCCGATGAGTAAATATTTTAAATATTTTGAATTCGCTTATTTATTTATAGCTGCTTTCTTCCTGTTTGAGAGTGTTAGGATTTGGAATACCGAGCGTAGCAGGGCATATTTATTCATCTTTTTCGTCATTATATCTATCTTTATGTTCTTTTTTAAAAGACGTTTTAGGCGTAAAATAGAAGAGCGTAACAAGCAGGAGTAATGGAGACTGAAATTCTTATAATTGTCCTTTCCTTAATTTTATCTGCTTTCTTTTCCGGGATGGAAATTGCCTATATTTCTTCCAATAAGATCTATATTGAAATAGAAAAACGTCAAAACGATTTTCTGGCTACCGTTCTAAGGAGATTAACCAAAAAGCCTTCAAAATTCATCGCGACCATGTTGGTGGGTAATAATATTGCCTTGGTGGTTTATGGTTTTTTTATGGGAGATTTATTAATGAACTGGCTTCAGGGGCTTCAGCCTATAGATAATGCGTTTTTCGAATATCTTATTGTAGATTTAAACCTGTTTTCACAAACGGTTATCTCTACCCTGTTAATATTACTTACTGCCGAGTTCCTTCCAAAGGTATTTTTTCAGATCTACGCGAATTTCATGCTCAAATTTTTCGCGGTGCCGGCTTATATGTTCTATATACTATTCGGCCTTATCTCTACTTTTGTAATATGGGTTTCAGATTTTATCCTGAAAAGGTTCTTTAAGACCGAAGGAGATGAAGTACAATTAGCATTTAGCAAAGTTGAGCTCGGGAATTTTATCAATGAACAGATGGAAACGGTAGAAGATGACGAGGAAGTAGATTCTGAAATTCAGATTTTCCAAAACGCTCTGGAATTTTCAGATATAAAAGCCAGGGAAGTAATGGTGCCAAGAACCGAAATTATAGCAGTTGACCAGCACCAGGCACCCCGGGATTTGGTAAACACATTTACTGAAACTGGGCTTTCTAAATTGCTTATCTATAATGAAACTATAGACGATGTAATTGGCTACGTGCATTCGTTCGAACTTTTTAAGAAGCCAGAATCCATAAATTCTATACTCTTACCTGTTGTTTTTGTACCGGAAACCATGTGGGTGAAAGATGTCTTAAACAATCTTACCAAAAAACGTAAAAGTATTGCGGTGGTTATAGATGAGTATGGCGGAACCAGTGGAATGATTACCGTTGAAGATATTGTAGAAGAACTATTCGGTGAAATCCAGGACGAACATGATCCCGTAGTACTTACTGAAGAAGAATTAGGGGAAAATCATTTTAAATTTTCCGCTCGTTTAGAAGTGGATTACTTAAACGAAAACTATAAATTTAATGTTCCGGAAGGTGAAAATTATGAAACCCTTGGCGGGTATATTGTAAATCATACCGAAGAAATTCCGCAGCAAAATGAAGAATTACAGATAGATGATTTTTTGTTTAAAATCCTTGAAGTTTCCAATACTAAAATAGAATTGGTAGAGTTAAAAATAAAACCCGCAGATTAAATGGCGATTAGTTAATATTTTGCTAATTATAAGTTTTATAATTAGGTTAAAAACATTATTTTCGCCCACTATATTTCGATAAATAACAACTACAAATGGCAGTATTAAATAAAATCAGACAGCGTTCTGTTTTCTTGATCATCATCATTGCATTGGCACTTTTCTCTTTTGTGCTTGCCGATGTAATACGTAACGGAGGCTTTTCTTCGCAAAAAGACCAAAATACCATCGCAACCATAAATGGTGAAGAGGTGAGCAGGGAAGATTTTGCCCGTCAGGTAGAAGCTTACCAGCGTAACATGGGCTCTAATGCGAGTACCACCCAGGCTGTAAGTCAGGTTTGGGAACAAACCCTTCGCGAGACCATTCTTAAAGAAGAAATGGAAAAGCTTGGAATAAGAGCCGGGAAAGCTCAAATTAGAGAGGTGATGCGTATGCAGATGGGAAATAATCCTGCCTTTACAAACGAAGCTGGTATGTTTGACGAAAACCGGGTTCGTGAATATATCTCCAGTATGAGGTCTACCCAGCCGGAAGCTTATCAACAATGGTTGCAAATGGAAAGCAATATGGGGGATATGGCCCGCCAAAATATGTATTTCGCTATGGTGACCGCCGGGATTGGCGCTACCATTACCGAGGCTGAACAGGCTTATCGCTTCGCAAATAATAGCGTAGACCTTCGTTTTGTTCAGTTGCCTTATTCTTCTGTTTCAGATGATGAAGTAGAGGTGACTAAAGATGAAATTAGAGATTATATTAAAAAGAACCCCGCTCAATTTGAAACTGAAGCTTCAAGAAATATCAGGTATGTTTATTTTGAAGAAAAGGCTTCAGATGAAGATTTAGAGGAAGCTGTAGAAGCTTTAACTTCTTTACTTGACAGCCGTGTTGAATATAATGCGGTAACCAGCAGCAACGATACGCTTCCCGGTTTTAATACTACCAATGATTATGAAGATTTTGTAGAATCCAATTCAGACCTGCCTTTTGAAAATAGGTTTGTGTTTAAAAATGACCTTCCTTCAGAATTTGCAGACGATCTGTTTAATTTAGAAGTAGGAGAGACTTTTGGGCCATACCAACATAATGGATATTTCAAACTATCAAAATTAGTTGAAACCAAACAAATTTCAGATTCAACAAAAGCAAGTCATATTCTTGTGGCTTACCAGGGGCAGCAATTTGCGCCAGATGTAACCAGAACCAAAGAAGAAGCTGAAGCCTTAGCTGATAGTCTTACTAATGTGATAAGAGGAGATAAAAGCAAGTTTTCTGAATTGGCTGCTGAATTTTCTTCAGACCGTTCAAACAGTGAAGATGGGGGAGAGCTTGGTTATTTTGGCCCTGGTGATATGGTTCCGGAATTCGATAACTATGTATTAGAGAATAATCCCGGAGATGTTGGTGTTGTAGAAACTGATTTTGGTTACCACGTTATCCATATTGAAGAACAAACCGAAAGGGAAAAAGCAGTGAAAATTGCTACTATTGCAAGAGAGTTAGAAGCTTCAGAACGTTCTAGAAATAACCTGTTTAACGAAACTACTAAATTCGAAATTGCTTCAGGGGAAGGAGATTTTACTGAAGTAGCTAAAGAAGGTGATTATAATGTAAGGACCGTAAATAATGTAAAAGCACTGGATGAGAATATTCCTGGTGTTGGACAACAAAGAAGAATTGTTCAGTGGGCCTTTGAAGATGAAGCTAAGGTTGGAGACATTAGACGTTTTGATATTCCATCAGGATATGTTGTTGCGCAATTAACTGCCAAGAACAAAGAAGGCTTAATGACTGCTGAAAATGCTTCATCTAAAGTAATTCCTATCCTTACAAAACAGAAAAAAGCTGAAATCCTTAAAGAAAAAATTAAAAGTAAAGATCTTCAGGAGATCGCTTCTGCTAACAATACAATGGTGCAAACTGCAAACGCTGTTAACCTTTCCAGCCCAACATTACCGGGGGCAGGAAGAGAGCCAGAAGTTGTTGGAGCTGTATTCGCCTTAGAACCGGGAAGTGTGAGTAATCCTATTGCCGGGGAAAATGGAGTTTATGTAGTGGAGCTTGAAAGTAAAAATGAAGCCCCGGCTATGAATTCTTACCGCGGAATTGCAGAGCAGGAAACTGCACAAAGAAGACAAAATGCATCTGAAAGACTTTTTGAAGCACTTCGTAAAAAAGCAGATGTTGAAGATAATCGGGCGAGATTCTACTAGTAGAATAAGCCTTTAGAAACACAAAGCCCCGGTAAATTTTTACCGGGGCTTTTTTTGTCTAGTTCCTGAACACATTAGATGCTGAAACAATCCCGAAGTTGTCGGGACAGCATGATGAATCAAGATAATACGTCACCCTAAATTTATTTCAGAGTCTAAAGCTGTTTCAAGATCAAAAAAGGAACTTCATTACGAACGAAGTGAAGTAATCTCTAATTAGATTCCCAATGATGATCCTACGTCACCCTGAGACCCGTGATAAAAAAAATACCTAACGTAGGAAAATGACTTTTTCGAGCATAGCGAGTTTTAAACTCCGTGAGTGAGTGTAGAAAATCAGCAGCGTTAATAATTTTTGAAGCCCTGGAAAAAATTTAGCTGCTGATTTGCGATTTTTTGGCCTTGTTGCCAAAAAAACACCTCCACATAGGACGCCCTTCCTGCCCGTCCGTTCAAGCGGGTTTTGTTTCGTTTAGTTGCATCCGACGACCGCAGGGAGAGGAATGCAAGCAAAAAATGAAAAAGGAAACTTCCAAACCAGGTAAGTTTCTTTTTGAATTATAAAAAAATAAAAAACAAACTTAAATAACAGGATATTTAAAATACGTCAATGCTAACTCGATTCAGGGTCTAAGATCTTTTAGGCGTTTTTTTAAAGAATAATATCTTCAAATTCGAAAATCGTTTTAAAACCTTTATTACCGAAATACTCAAAAACCTCTTCTTTTCCCCCTGTTACCATAACAAAATCACCACCCCAGCCACCAAGACTTTTAACCGCGCCTTGAAAATCCGGGAAACGTTTTTGTTTCACTTTTGGTGTTTGTAATGCTTTTGAAAGTAAAGTCTCGTGAATATTGATTAAAAGTTCGAACTCTGTTAACGTTGTGCAACTAGCAAACTGTTCTGTTAACGAAGATATTTTTTCAGTCAGTCCGATTTTATTGGCTTCGGGTAATGCCTTATAGTGAGCGATAGCATCACGGCTATTCTTTTTCTCATTTAAGTAAACGAAAAAGATATTTTCTGAAAATTCAGGATAAAAATTAGCTTTTAAAACCGACGGTCCGTTTTCGGTAATTTGATAAGTTATCGGTCGGTTATTTTTCGCTGCTGAGATATCGTAACCACTACCACCAAAAGTGTTTTTAAGCAGTTTATAGGCATCAATCTCAAACCAGTCGGCAATGTTGTTGATTAAAGTTGAAGACGTGCCTAAACCCCAGTTTTTGTTGAAATTTAATCTAGTATTAACCCTAATTCCGGCTTTTTCTTCTGAAGATAATGCTGGGTTTAAATGATTGGCTTCGTTTAAGATTTGCAGCAGTTTTTCTGAAATTTTTTCGGTTTTAGAAATAAGCTGAAATTCATCATTTTTAAACTCAAACTTTGCCTGAAACCACAGTTTATCATTTTCATCATAACTATTCCACTCGATATTTTTTCCTTCAGAAGCTTTTACTTCCAGCGATTGGCCAAATTTTATGGGAACAGCCAAAGCTTTTGCACCATCTAAAACAGCATATTCACCGGTAATTAAAAGTTTTCCGTTGCTGTAAAACTCCTTCATAAATTTCTTAATTTTTTCAATTCTTCAACCGCGCTGCTGTGAGTTACGGTGTGTTTTGTGAAATATTGAGTAAGGGTCTTCTTCTCGGCTGCAGTGGCATTATGTTGATTTAAAATATTCATTAAATGCATTTTCATATGGCCTTGCTGAATTCCAGTGGTAGTTAAGGAATTAATCGCAGCAAAGTTTTGTGCAAGTCCGGCAACGGCCACAACTTTCATTAATTCCCTCGCCATAGGCTGCTGTAAAATATCCAAAGCCAGTTTAACCAAAGGATGTAAGCTTGTTAATCCTCCAACAGTTCCAAGCGCTAAAGGAATTTCAATCCAGAATTTAAAAATACCGTTTTCAAGGCTGGCGTGGGTTAAGCTAGAATACTTTCCATTTCTGGCGGCATACGCGTGAATACCGGCTTCTACTGCCCTAAAATCGTTTCCGGTAGCAAGAACAACAGCGTCAATTCCGTTCATAATCCCTTTGTTATGGGTCACGGCACGATAAGGTTCAACTTCAGCAATATTCACTGCCTGGATGAATTTCTTTGCGAAATCTTTACCATTTATATCTTTATTTTCATTGAGTTCCTCTACCGGGCAGGAAACTTCAGCTCTCACTAAACATTCAGGTACATAATTGGAAAGAATACTCATGATGATTTCGATATCCTTTTCTTCAGAAGAAAAATCGGTATACTGCTGAGCTTCATCTTGAAAAACTTCAGCGAATTTTTCGAGGCAGGAATTTATAAAATTCGCTCCCATAGAATCCTTGGTTTCAAACTCGCAATGCAGCTGATAATAATTAGCGATTTCGGCAGTTTTATCTCGTAGTTTTATATCCAAAACCCCACCGCCGCGTTTTTCCATATTTCGGGTAATAGGTTTTACCGCTTCCAGAAGTTTTGGTTTTGCAACTTCAAAAAAATGTTCCAGTTTTTCTTTATTTCCGAAGAAATTAAAATGAACCTGACCTATCTTTTTGGTATCTATTACTTCAGCTTTAAATCCGCCACGTGTTCTCCAGAACTTCGCGGCTTTACTCGCTGCAGCGATTACTGAACTTTCTTCAATCGCCATAGGAATCGCGAGTAAATCTCCGTTAATCAGGAAATTTGGGGCCAGGCCAAAAGGCAGATAGAAATTTGATAGTGTATTTTCGGTAAATTCGTCGTGAAGTTGTTGTAACCCGGAATCTTCGTTCCAGTATTGTCTAAGAATGGCAACATCTTCGGGGCGGTCTTTCAGGTAGGTTTCAGCCAACCAGTCTATTTTTTCTTTCTTGGTAAGTTTGGAAAAGCCGCTGATAGGTTTTATCATTTTTAAGCTAATTTATAGAGCGCAAAGATACAATTGTTATTTATGGGAAGCGGTTATTCCGATTTTAGAAAATCTAAGAGAATATTTCTTTAACAAATCCTTAGTATTTAACACTCAAATCCTACTTTTTTTGCTGAAAATTTAGTAAACTTGGCAGTCAAAATTCATTCTATAAATTTTATGAAGTTCTCTAAAATACTGGTTGGGTTGTTAATAGTGGCAACCTCAGCAATTTACGCACAGGATAAAGAAATTAGCCTCGAAGAAATTTACGACGATACCTTTAGACAGGAGCGTTTACAATCCCTACAATCTTTAGATAATGGTAAGGAATACCTGGTTTTAAATCGCGACCGCGATGCCAATACTACTAGCATAGATGTTTATTCCTACAAGAGTGGGGAAAAAGTTAGAAGCCTATTAAACAGTGAAGATCTTAGTGAAATTTCCGGATTTCAGGGATTTGAACTAAGTGAAGATGAAGATAAAATTTTGCTTTCTACAGAGCTGGAGCAAATTTACAGACGTTCTTCCCGCGGAATCTATTATATCTACGACGTGGAAGATAAAAGTCTTACCAAATTAAGCTATAATAAGATACAGGAGCCCACTTTTTCTCCAGATGCTTCAAAAGTAGCTTATGTTTTTGAAAATAATATTTACACCTACGATATCGCTTCAGGTGAAGAAACGCGGGTAACTACCGATGGTAAGAAAAATACCATAATCAACGGGGTTACCGATTGGGTTTATGAGGAAGAATTTGCTTTTGTTAGAGCGTTCGACTGGAATAAAAGAGGAACTCATTTAGCTTACTTAAAATTTGACGAAACCGAAGTTCCTGAATTTTCAATGGATATGTTTGGCCAGGATCTATACCCAAGTCAGCATGTTTTTAAATATCCTAAAGCGGGAGAAACAAATTCTGAAGTTTCTCTTTATACTTACGACTTAGCTGCTGGAGAAAGTAAAAAAGTAGAACTTGGAGATTATGAAGATTTTTATATTCCAAGAATCAAATGGACGCAGGATGCTGAAATTTTAAGCGTTCAGGTTTTAAACAGGCACCAAAACAATTTAGATCTAATTTTTGTAGATACCGAAGATAATGAAGCTGAAGTAGTAATGAACGAAACCGATGAGGCTTATATTGATATCACCAACAATCTGACTTTCCTTGAAGATAATAGCTTTATCTGGACCAGCGAAAAAGACGGCTGGAATCATATTTATCTTTATGATGAAGATGGCGAATTAGAAAACCAGGTTACCGAAGGGGAATGGGAAGTAACCAATTATTATGGTTATGATGAAGATTCAAAGAGGATTTTTTATCAAAGTACAGAGAACGGAAGTGTAAACCGCGATGTGTATTCCATTAAAATTAACGGAAGAAGCAAAACCCGTTTAACCGAAATAGAAGGAATGAACAGCGCCGATTTTAGTGCAGATTATACTTATTTCATCAACTCTTACACCAGTACCGAGACTCCTTACGAATTCACACTGCACAATGCCAAAAACGGAAAGCTCGTTAGAAAGATTAAAGACAACTCGGCTTTACTTGAAAAAGAAGCGGCTTATAATTTCGCTCCAAAAGAATTAAGCACTATTGAGATTAATGGCAATGAGCTTAATATGTGGATGATTAAGCCAAATGATTTTAACGAGAGTAAAGAATATCCGTTGTTGATGTTCCAATATTCAGGACCCGGTTCACAGGAGGTTTCCAACTCCTATTTTGGAACTAACGATTACTGGTATCAACTACTTGCCAATGAAGGTTACATCATCGTTACTGTAGATGGTAGAGGAACCGGTTTTAAAGGAGCCGATTTTAAAAAGATGACTCAAAATGAACTTGGTAAGTACGAAGTAGAAGATCAAATCGCTGCCGCCAAAGAACTTGGCGCAAGAGATTATATAGATGAAGATCGAATTGGAATTTGGGGCTGGAGCTATGGTGGTTTTATGTCTTCTAATGCCATCCTAAAGGGAAACGATACTTTCTCTATGGCCATTGCTGTAGCGCCGGTAATTAGCTGGAGATTTTACGACACTATTTATACCGAAAGGTATATGACGACTCCACAGGAAAACCCTTCAGGTTACGATGAAAATTCTCCAATTAATCACGTAGAAAAATTAAAAGGAGATTACCTTTTAATTCACGGTGGGGGAGACGATAATGTACACCTGCAGAATACCATGAGAATGGTAGAAGCTTTAGTACAGGCCAACAAACAATTTGATTGGGCAATTTATCCGGATAGAAATCACGGAATTTACGGTGGAAATACAAGATTGCACCTTTATACAATGATGACCGATTTTATAAAAGAAAAACTATAATTAAAACTGAATAAAATGGAATTTAAATTCGGAGGATCTGAATATAATCAAAGAACTGTACTGGGACATCCTTCTGGTTTATTTGTTCTTTTCTTTACAGAGATGTGGGAGCGCTTCTCTTATTATGGCATGCGTGCGCTCCTTGTGCTTTTTCTTACTGCTTCTATTATGGAAAATGGATGGGCCTGGGAGAGACAGGATGCACTTATCCTTTATGGATGGTACATAGGACTTGTGTATATAACTCCAATTTTCGGAGGCTTGATAGCAGATAAGTTTATTGGTTACCGCCGTGCTGTAGTAGTTGGTGCTTTAATAATGACGCTAGGCCATGCGTCAATGGCTCTCGAAGGGTTTACTAACATTTTTTTCTACCTTGGTTTACTTCTCTTGATATTAGGCAACGGATTATTTAAGCCAAATATTTCTTCAATTGTAGGTCAGCTTTATAAAACCGACGACAAAGAAAAAGATGCAGGTTATACCATTTTTTATATGGGAATTAATGCGGGTGCATTCCTTGGAATTCTACTTTGTGGCTACATAGGAGAAAAAGTAGGATGGCACTGGGGCTTTGGTCTTGCAGGAGTTTTCATGTTCTTTGGAATGTTGCAATTCTATTTTGCACAAAATATTTTCGGAAAGATTGGTCTTAAGCCCAAAAAACAAGATGATTATGTAGATGATCATACTGTAAAGGGAGAAGTTGAAGATAGTACAGGCAAACCTATTCTAAAAGATGATATTGAAAACGCAGTTAAACCAGAACCTTCACCCAAAGTTAGAAAAGACCGTATAATTGTTATTTCAATTTTTGCTTTTTTTACTATCTTTTTTTGGTGGGCTTTTGAGCAGGCTGGGGGGTCTATGACCATTTTTGCTGCAGATTATACAGATAGGAACTTATTGGGTAGTGAGGCAATCACTTTTAAAATTATTAATGCTATTATTACAATAATTCCATTAATGGTTATTACTTGGGTTCTTTTAATGCTGTTTAAGCAAACCTTTGGCAGGTATGCTAAATCAAATATTTTTCTTGGGACAAGCTTTGTAATAATATGGGGAATAGTAATTTGGATGTTATACAATGAATTTCAAGTTGATACTGCTGAAGTTCCAGCTTCATGGTTTTCAGTACTGAACTCCTTATTTATAATATTATTTGCTCCTGTATTTTCCAAGATTTGGGAAAGCAGATTTAATCCTTCCGGGCCTGTTAAATTTGGGGTCGGGCTGATATTACTTGGAATAGGTTTTGCATCTTTAGCTTACGGAGCCTTCGGAATTCCCCAAGGGGCTGAAACAGCCGCTGTAAGTATGATATGGCTGATTTTAGCATATTTTTTTCACACAATAGGTGAACTTTGTGTCTCACCCGTAGGTCTTAGTTATGTGAGTAAATTATCTCCTCCCAAACTGGTAGGACTTATGTTTGGAATCTGGTTTTTGGCAAATTTTATCGCTGGAATTCTTGGGGGTTATACAGGTGGATACATAGATAGTATTTCTGAACAATACGGATTATCGGTATTTTTCTTGATTTTTACTTTAATTCCGATTTTTATGGGATTACTAATGGTGGCGATAAATAAATTCCTGATAAGAAAGATGCATGGAATAAGATAGGAACCGGAAAACTTTAATTCATTCTTTTATAAACCCCATAATGTTAATGGGAGTGACCAGGTTTTTGGTTAAAAGAACAAATCCAATACTATAAAAGGTAGAGCTTAAAAACTCTACCTTTTATAATTATCTATAAGAATAGAAATAAAGGACACTATCCCGCAAAGTGTGTAAAGTTAAAATAACAGGGGTTGGACTTTTTTAAAGTCTGACCCTTTTTTCATAGATCGTAAGGAACTGATTTAAGATAATGCCCCAGTTCCTGATAGGCAATGAC
>Ga0307486_1000527_pt1 | contig 34901 bp, 35 predicted proteins | sample CBIW02metaG_FD_203663 | JGI IMG/M metagenome (GOLD analysis project Ga0307486, IMG submission 203663) | Sea-ice brine microbial communities from Beaufort Sea near Barrow, Alaska, United States - CBIW 0.2 | ecosystem: Environmental > Aquatic > Marine > Coastal | place: USA: Alaska | collected... | reverse complement strand
GGAGCGCTGCAGATCACCCGCCGACGAGCGCATAGCGGTTGGCCCACGGGCGCACCGACTCTACGGCGGAGCCGATGTGAAAGACAGTCTCATCATCAAAGGGATGTCCAACGATCTGCACTCCGGTGGGGATGCCGCAGTCTGCCATTCCGCTCGGCACCGCGAGCACCGGACAACGGTTGGCGATGTTGAACGGAACCGTCATATGCCCCTGCCAGTAGTGTTCCAGGCGCTCTTCGCCGCATGACATGCCGTCGAGGTAGTCTCCATCGGCAGACAATGCGGCCACCGCTGAGCTTGGGCAAATCAAGGCATCGAAACCGGTCATGGCTGCCGCGAGTTGGCCCTGCAGGCGGGTTTCGGCGCTGAGGCCGTCGAGAAAACGGGTTGTGGCCGCCGCAGCACGAGCGTCCGCCATGAACTGCACCGTATAAGCGGCGAGCTCGCTCTCACCGCCACCCGTCTCGTCCTCCATCGCCGGGCCCAGAATATGTCCGAAATGCGTGAAAGATACCCGGTGAATTTCGGCTGTGGTCCACGGCAATTCGATTTCTTCGACGATCGCACCGGCGCTCCGCAGGGCCGCGGCCACAGCGCGGGTGTTGATCTCCACGTCGGGGGCGACGCGGTAGTCGCCGAGACGAATGCACAGAGCGATGCGGAGGCCGGCGACCGAGGCCCACGAGAAGGGCAGCGGTGCGGCCGTGGCAAGTGAGGCGTGGTCGCGCGGATGCTGACCGGCCATGACGTTGGAAAGCAGGGCGGTATCCGCTACCGTGCGTGCCATCGGACCGTCGCCGCGATACTGATCCGCCGAAAGCGGAGCGATTCCAGGAACGCGACCGTACGGCGCTTTGAAACCGACGGTTCCCGTGAAAGCCGCCGGTAATCGGGTCGAGCCAGCAATGTCCGAGCCGGTGGCGAGTGGCGCAAAACCCGCCGCCAGCGCCGCGCCGGAGCCGCCGGAGGAACCACCGGGGGAGAGTTCGGAATTGAAGGGATTGCGGGTGACGCCCCAGAGAGGCGAATGCGTCACCGTGGCACAGCAGTATTCGGGCGTCGTGGTGCGGGCATGCACGATGCCGCCAGCCAAGCGGATGCGGCTGATCACCGGGTGATCGGTAGTCGCTATGACGTCTCGCTGGGCAATGAGCCCGTTGCTGAGCACGTGCCCGGCCAGAGCGTGCTTTTCCTTCGCGGCGACCGGCAGGCCGAGCAGCGGGGCGAGGTCTGCGCCGGTGCGATACTGCTGCTCTGCACGTCGGGCCGCGGTTACGGCCTCCTCGACCAGTTGTTCGGTGAGCGCGTTGACCCGAGGGTTGACCGCGTCGATACGCTCGAGCACGGCTTCGAGGAGCTCCACCGGCGACAGCTCGCGGGAGCGAAACAGTCTGAGCGCCTCGTTGGCACCGAGGTAGTGCAGGTCGTCGCCGGGGTTATTCGACACCGTCGCGGGGAGTCCTGTGCGGCTAATCATGCCAGATCCGCCTAAGCACGTACCGACGGAAGGACGCCGGGTGTGGCCGCCGGATCCAGCAGAGCGCCGTGGACCAGGTCGGTGGCGACTTCGGTGAGTACCGCGAGTCCGGCGACCATGTCGGCATCCGTGGTGAATTCGCGTTCGCAGTGCGAGACACCGTCGACGCTCGGGACGAACAGCATGATCGAGGGGACGATGGTGTTCATCGCGACCGAATCATGGCCCGCCATGGTCTGGATGCGGCGGGTGGAGAGCCCCGCCCGCACGGCGGCCTGTTCTGCCACGAGCAGGCCATCCTCGGGGAAGTACCTGATTGGGCGAATGTCGAAGTCGGTTACGTTGATCTGGATGTCGTGTTCGACTGCCAGCGCCGCGATCTTCTCGAGCAGCGTGGCCCGGGCAGCCTGCACGATCGCCGGGTCGCCGCTTCGCAGATCGGCGACCAGACGCACCCGGCGGGCGACGACGATGGGGGAGTTGGGTTCGAGGGTCAGTTGCCCCACGGACGACACGATGGCGTCCTCGCCGAAGTCGGCTGTGACCTCGCGCACCAGAAGAATGATCTTGGCGGCGGCGACGAGGGCGTCGTGCCGGTCGGCCATGGCGGTCGCGCCGGTGTGGGACTGCTCACCGAGCACTTCAATGTCGAGTTTCTGGGTGTACCAGCTGCGGTCGACCACTCCGATCGCGATGCCCTCGCGTTCCAGAATGCGCCCCTGCTCAATGTGGATCTCGGCGTAACTGACCGTGACCGGGCGCAGGTCGGTGCCGAGGTAGCCGATGTCGGCGAGGGCAGCGCGCGCCGTCACACCGGCCAGGTCGGTGGTGTCGAGCATCTGCTCCTGGTCGAACAGCCCCGCGAAGACGCTGCTGCCCATGACGCTCGGCGCAAAACGCCCGCCCTCTTCGTTGAACCAGTTCACGACGGCGAGGTTGAACGGAGGCACGGTGCCGCTCGTGGTGACCAGTTCATCAACGTCGCGGGCCGCATGCAGGGCCGCGAGCACACCGTAGGCCCCGTCGAAACGGCCGCCGAGAGGTTGGCTGTCGAGGTGCGAGCCGACGAGCACGAACGGGGCGCCGGGCGTCCACTCGATCAACCCGAACATGTTGCCGATGCCGTCGACATGCAGGGTGTAGCCGGCTTCGGTCACCCACTTTGAGAACCAGGCGCGGCTCTGCGCGTCTTCGGCGGTGGCGGCCTCCCGGTCGACGCCCTGTCGGGGCGTGGCCCCAATGGTCGCAACGTGGTGGAAGTCGGTCAGAAAATCAGCAGAGGACACGATGTTCTCCTTCAAAGAAACGGATGGTGCGTGAACGGATGCGGTGGTGAGCTCAGCCCACACGCCCCCGCGTCTCTGGCACCTTGGTGAGGGTGACGAGCAGGAACACGATCACGGCGGCGCCAGCCATGTAGAAGCCGGGAGCGAACGACACTCCCGAAGCTGCAACGAGGGCGGTGCCGACGAGCGGTGCTGTGCCGCCGAAGATGGCATAGCCGAGGTTGTAGCTCACCGCTGCGCTGGTGAAGCGGGTTCTGGTTGTGAAGATCTCGACGAAGAAGGTGTAGCAGCCGCCGCCGTAGATGCACAGCGGGATGACAAAGAGAACCTGACCGAGCAGGGCCAGTGGCAGGCTGCCGCTCGTGACCAGCATGAAGCTGGGGATGGCGAGGACGGCGATCGCCGCCGACCCGGCGATCAGCATCGGCTTGCGGCCGACCTTATCGCCGATGCGCCCGCCGATCGGTAACAACACGGCGTACAGGGCGAGGGCTGCGGCATTGGCCAGCAGGGACTGTTCGCGGCTGAGATTGCCCGTGGTCTGCACGTACGCCACGAAGTAGGCCGAGAGAAAGTAGAAGCCCATTGCGGTGAGACCCATGACGAAGATGACCTGCACCATGCGCAGCTTGTTCTCTCTGAAGGTCTCCTTGATCGGGCTGAACTCCTTGGTCGTTGCGGCCTGGGAGTCGGTGAAGGACTTGCTCTCGCTGGTCTTGCTGCGAATCCAGACGCCGAACAGGGCAAGCGGCAAGGCGAGCAGAAACGGCAAACGCCAGCCCCAGGCCGTGAACGATTCGTCGGGCATGCTCTGGCTGAGGATGAGGATCATGGTTCCGGCGAACACTGAGGGAAGCGCGGTGGCGGCGATGGTGAGGTTCAGCCAAAGGCCGCGCCGGTCGATCGGGGCATGCTCGAACACGAATGACGGCGCGCCAACCGATTCGCCGCCGGCCGAAAATCCCTGCACAAGGCGCAGGAGCAGCAGGAGCAGTGGTGCCCAGAAGCCGATTTGGTCAAAGGTCGGCAGCAACCCCATGCAGGCGGTCGCTGTGCCAATGGCGAGCAGGGTGATCGCGAGAACCTTACGCCGCCCGATCCTGTCTCCGAGGGCGCCGAAGAACAGGCCTCCGAGGGGACGGACGACAAATGCGACGCCGAAGGTCGCGAAGGTGGCCAGTAGGGCGAGGATCGGATCTGTACTCGGGAAGAACAACTGCGAGAAGATGACTGCCGTCAGGCCGTACAGGGTGAAGTCGTAGAACTCGATGAACTGGCCGATGCTGCCGCCGAGCAGCACCCGCTTTTGCAGACCGGTGATCTTCGGGGGTGAGGTTTCGGCTAATGGATTGTTCGGGGCGGTTGGTGTGGTCGTGGTCATGAGATCCACCGTACGATCGCGGTGATTCGGGCTCTCGCCGCTTCGTTTCTGGCCCGTGAACTCTGCCGAGGCCTTGTGTCGGTCATGTTGCGGTGCATCCGCTACCAGGTAACAGGGGCGAAACACGAATTGATTGATCTAACACTGATCCTCCTTGATCACGGTCAGACGGATCCGGGTCAGGATGAGCCATCCCGGGTGCGCGTGTCTGAATGTGGTCAAGCCTGCGTGCTGCGAAAGACCTCTGTCCAATTGATTCTCTGGGCTGCCCGCATCAATTTTTGCTATGGGCTAGTCGCGAGCTGCACCGTACAAACGGCGGCAGATTTCTTCGAAAGCCAACGCGCGCCGAGTGGGCAGCGAACTGCGGAGTCGCACGAGCATGACCTCGCTCGGGGGAAACTCGTCAGTCAACCTCAGCGGCACGACACGACCGCCGGAGTAGGGGACATCGTTGTAGACGCGTTGGTTGAGCAGGGCGTAGCCGTGCCCCTGGGCGACGAAGGAGCGCACAGTTTCGTAGCCCGCGAACCGGTGGCGCACATTGGGCACCACTCCGGCGAGGCCGAACAGGCCCTCGTAATACTCTCGGCTGTGCGGCAGATCGAGCAGAATAAGGGGTTCGCCGGCGAGGTCGCAGAGGGCGATCTCCTGACCGGGGGCTTTCGCGGCAGCGTGGCCCTCAGGAACGATGATGTGCGGAGGGACTCTCTCGAGCACCTGGCTGGAGAAGCCGCTGCCCAGCCCATGCCCGTACATGAGCGCGAGGTCGCAATGCCCCTCGCGGAGGGCTGTCTGCAGCGAGGCGAGGTCTGCTTCCAGAAAGGTCACGTCAACGCCGGGATGCATGACCTCGAACGCTTTGAGGATGGCCGGCAGCCGAAACGAAGCCAATGGCGAGAACACGCCGACGGTGAGTTCCCCACTGAGCATTTCTGCCGCACCGTACGCCGACTCGAACAAGGAATCGGCGTGGTCGAGGAATCCCTTCACATCGAGCGCAAACTTGCGGCCGGTAGGAGTGAGCTTGAGTCCGGTCGACGGGCTGCGCAGGAATAGCTGGGATCCAAGTGTGCGTTCCAACTCCGCCATGGCTGTGGAGACGGCAGACTGACTCACGAGCAACCGGGTGGCAGCTCTGGTCATGCTTTCCAGCTCGGCTACGGCCGTGAAATACCGCAACTGGGTGAGGGTGAAGTGTCGCATAGGGCTCCAGAGATCGCTCAATGGTATCGAGCAAGCCTCGTCCGTGAACTGTCTGCATTACCCATTTACGACAAGGCGGTGGATACTGGCGGCACGAGGCCCAGAGTGGTCGAGCGCGCCAGTGAGGAGCCATCGAGATGTTGTCGATCAAGAAAGTTGAACAGGGAGTGACCCTGCGGGACCGCATCGCGGAGTCGCTTGCGGCGGCGATCAATACGGGAGAACTCGCTCCCGGAACCCTCGTGACCGTGCCGACCCTGGCCATCCGATTCGAGGTTTCAGCCACCCCCGTTCGGGAAGCAATGCTCGACCTGGAGCAGCGCGGTTTTGTGACCTCGGTGCGTAATAAGGGCTTCCGGGTGACCCGGATGAGTGACACGGACCTGCGCGAAGTGATTGAGCTGCGGCAACTTCTGGAGGCCCCGACGATGGCTGCTCTCGCGGGGACCCTCGACGCCGACGCCGTAACGCATTGGCGTGGTGTTGCCGATCGGATATCCGAGTTTGCCCGCCAGAAAGACCTGGCCGGATTTCTAGACGCTGATCGGGAATTTCATCTGGGGCTCCTGGCGCTGCACGGCAGTGCGCGGCTCGTCGACATGGTCGGGGCATTGCGCGCGCAAACGCGAATGGTGAGCATTACCGTGATGATGCAGAGCGACGAATTGTGGGGCACAGCACGGGAGCACCACGTCATGCTCGACCTGATCGCCAGTGGAGATTCTGCGGCGCTGAGGCAACTCACAGCCCGTCATCTGGAGACCGTGGCCGGGTGGAGTTCGAGGCACAACGAGGTTCAGTAAGTCCACAGTTTCGAAGCTGGGAAAGTCCTGCGCGTGTGTAATATGTCATACAGCACTGGGGTGCTTGGGTTTTGTTCCAAGCCGTCTTGCAATCAAGACGTGTAGAACATTCACCCGGCGCCCTCACAGGAGAGGCACACATGAGAATCTCAAAGCGCAGCACACTGCTGCTCGGCGTCGCCACAGCGATGCTTCTTGCGACATCAGGATGCAGCAACGGATTGTTGGCCGGGGACGACGCTGGCAGCGACGAGTCCGGCACAGTCAAGCTCGCCATGGTCGTTCCGATCTCGGGGCCGAGCGCCCCGACCGGCGAGTACATGTCCAATGCGGCCCAACTGGCCGTGGATGAAATCAACGACGCCGGCGGTGTGCTCGACGGACGTCAGCTCGAACTGCTCGTCGAAGACGAGGCCTGTGACGCCCAGCAGGGTGTGGCCAGCGCGAACAAGGCCGTCTCAGCCGGCGCTGTCGTCTCGGTCGGCGGTTACTGCTCCGGCGCAACGCTGCCGCAGCTGCCGATCTTCGAAGAGGCCAACGTGCCCATGATCATTCCGGCCGCCAACTCGCAGGACCTGGTCAAGGCCGGCAAAAAGAACGTCTTCCTTGTCAACGGCACGGGCAATCAGCAGTCCACCGCCGCGCTCAAGTACATGCTCAAGTCCGGCATGACCACGGTGGCGCTCGTCGACGACAACGACAGCTACGCGGTCGACATCACCACCGAAACCAACCGACTGATCGAGGAAGACGGCACCGTCACAGTTGCCCTCGCAACCTCGGTCACCCCCGGTGAGAGCGACTACTCCGCCGCTGTGCGCGACATCATGAGCGCCAACCCGGAACTGGTCTACTGGACCGGCTACTACCAGGAGGGCGGACTCATCATCAACCAGCTGCGCAACGCTGGTTTCGAAGGCAAGATCATGGTTGCCGACGGCAGCGTTGACGGATCCATCTCGGAGATCGCCGGCGCCAACGCCGAAGGCGTGCTCGCCACGATGACCCAGACCCCCGACACTCTCGAGGGCGGCGACGAGTGGATCGCGAACTACGAAGAAGCCTTCGACAGCACTCCCGGACCGTTCTCGCTGCAGTCCTACGACGCGGTGCGCCTGGCCGCTCACGCCATCGACGAGGCCGGCTCGACCGACGGCGATGCAATCATCGCGGCGCTCGAGGCTGTCGACGGATTCCAGATGTTCTCGGGCCCGCTGACCTTCACGGCCGACCACACCCTGTCCAGCGGCGGATTCGTCATCCTGTCCGTTCAGGATGGCACCTTCGCGCTTGAGGACGACCTGTCCTGATCCAGTAGTTCTGATCTGGGACGCCATCCGTGGATGTGAACCCAGGATCTTGACCCGTTAGCGGATGCCGCGGCCCACGCCGCGGCATCCGCTCTACTGCTTACAGAAAACGGATTATCATGACGCAAATTATCTGGGACGGACTGTTCGTTGGTTCGTTCTACGCCCTGATCGCGCTGGGCTACAGCATGGTCTACGGCATCATCAAACTTCTCAACTTCGCCCACGGCGACATCTATATGTTGGGCGCCTTCATCGGCTTCGTCATGCTGACCAGCATGGGCGGACTCCCCGGCGCCCTGAGCATCGGCGCGCTCCTGGTCGTGCTCCTCGTGAGCATGGCAGCCACCGGCGGTGCCGGCGTTCTCATCGAACGCTTTGCCTACCGGCCGCTGCGCAAGGCCCCACGACTAGCCGTGCTCATCACCGCTGTCGGCGTTTCGTTCACCCTGCAGTACGGCGTGAGCGCCATCATGGGCCCGAACCCGCGCTCGTATCCGGTGCGACTCGAGGGCGACGTGTTCGACATTCTCGGCGCCCGCATTTCACTGCCCCAGGTGCTGCTCATGGCCATCGCCGCGATCTTGATGATCTCGCTCAACACGTACATTCAGAAGACCTCGACCGGTCGGGCCATGCGCTCCATCTCGCTCGATATGAAGGGTTCCCTTCTGATGGGAATCAACGTCAACTCCGTCATTACCCGCACCTTCTTCATCGGCTCGGCACTGGCCGGTGCTGCCGGCGTCATGTCGGGCGCGTACTACGGAAAAATCGACTTCATGATGGGGTTCCTGATCGGCCTCAAGGCGTTCACCGCTGCCGTGATCGGCGGCATCGGCAATATTCAAGGGGCGATGCTCGGCGGGCTGGTCCTCGGTCTGCTGGAAGCCTTCGGCGCTTCGGTCTTCGGCGGCGAGTGGCGTGACGTATTCTCCTTCGTCGTGCTGATCCTCTTCCTCACTTTGCGTCCGACCGGAATTCTCGGCGAACGGGTTACGGAGCGTGTCTAGCATGAGTGGATCAACTTTCAAGAGTCAGGCTCCCCGCCGAATGAGCCCCGTGGCCGCCAAGGTTTCGGGACTGCTCGAGAGCAAATACCTGGGCTGGATCGCCCTCGCCGCTGCTCTGCTCGCACCGCTGCTCACGGCCTCGCCGTACTCACTCAACGTGATGACCACGGCGGCGATCTTCGTGATGCTCGCCGCCGGTCTCAATATTGTCGTCGGCTACTGCGGGCTGCTCGACCTCGGCTACATCGCCTTCATGGCGGTCGGCGCCTACACGTCCGGAATTGTCTCCAGGGCCTTCGATCTGCCATTGTTCTTCACCATTCCGGCTGTGCTGGTCATGACGATCCTGGCGGGGCTCATCATCGGTGCGCCAACGCTCCGGTTGCGCAGCGACTATCTCGCGATCGTCACTCTCGGCTTCGGTGAGATCACCCGCATCACGGCCAATAACCTGGCAGTCACCGGGGGACCATCGGGCATCTACGGCATTCCCAAGCTGCTGACCTTCGGCGACTTCAGCGTGCACAGCCCGGCTGTGTTCTACTACGTGACCATCCTCATCGTCGCGTTCTTCGTGCTGGCCTCGGCACGCCTGGGCAAGTCGCGACTCGGACGGGCCTGGCGCTTTGTGCGTGAAGACGAGGATGCCGCAGAGGCGATGGGAATTCACACCTACAAGGTGAAGCTCATGGCCTACATCTTCGGTGCGGTCTGGGGTGGTTTCGCGGGCGTGCTGTTCGCCTCGCACCTCACGGCGATCTCCCCGAAGACATTCATCTTTCTACAGTCGGCCCTCGTGCTGATGGCCGTCGTGCTCGGCGGTATGGGCAACATGCGCGGGGTCGTCGTCGGCGCCCTCGTGATCTCCCTGCTGCCGGAAATGCTGCGTGACCTGTCCGAATATCGGTATCTGGCCTTCGGCCTGCTGCTCGTGGTGGCCATGGTCTTCCGGCCGAAGGGCCTGTGGCCCGCTCGCCCGCATGAAGACGAGCGCAAGAAGAACAAGGAACCGCAGGAGACCGCGGTGGATGCTGCCGTCTCGAGAGGGGAAAGCCGATGAGCGTCGTACTCGGGGTCAAAGACCTGCAGATTGCATTCGGAGGTGTCAAAGCCGTCGACGGCCTCACCTTCGATGTGCACGAAAAGGAGATCATCGCCGTCATCGGCCCGAACGGTGCCGGCAAGACCAGCGCGTTCAACTGCATCACAGGCTTCTACAAGCCGACGGGCGGTTCTGTCGTCATGGAAGGTACGGACATCACCGGCAATCGCCCGGCCGATATTGCGGCCGTCGGCGTCGCACGCACCTTTCAGAACCTGCGGCTGTTCAACGACCTGACCGTGCTCGACAACGTGCGTGCCGGGATGCACCTGAATCGGGGCCAGAGCTGGGCGGACGCGATCTTCCACACACCCCGGTTCAAGCGCAGCGAGGCCGCGTACACGGAGGAAGCGCACTACTGGCTCGATTTCGTGAATTTCGAGGGCCCCCGCGGAGTGCCGATCGAGAACCTCTCCTATGGGCAGCAAAAGCAGGTGGAGATTTCGCGGGCCCTCGCCCGCAAGTCCAAGCTGTTGCTGCTCGACGAGCCGGCCGCCGGCCTGAACTACACGGAAAAGCAAAATCTGCTGGAACTGTGCCGCCGCATCCGTGACCTCGGTACCTCGATCGTGTTGATTGAGCACGATATGGGACTGGTCATGGAGCTGTCGGAGCGCATCGTCGTGATGAACTTCGGTCGTGAGATCGCTGAGGGAACCCCGGCCGAAGTCAAGGCGAATCCCGCCGTGATTGAGGCCTACCTCGGCAAGGACGAGGAGGTGGAGATCGATGGCAATGCTTGAATTCGACAACGTCGAGGTCTTTTACGGCAAGGTGCAGGCGCTACGCGGACTGAGCCTGCACGTCGACGAGGGCGAGATCGTCGCGCTGCTCGGCAACAATGGCGCCGGCAAGACGACAACCCTCTCCACCGCCTCGGCATTGGTGAAAGTGGGTTCCGGAAAGCTGACGTTCAACGGTAGCGACATCAGCAGGGCGAACCCCTGGGATGTCGTCGCTGCGGGGCTCATCCATGTTCCGGAAGGTCGGCGAATTTTCAGCACACTCTCAGTGCTCGAGAACCTGCAGCTCGGCGGCTTTCTGGTCAAGGACCGCGCCGTCGTGGCCCAGCGCATCGAGCGGGTATTCGAGCTGTTGCCGTTGCTGTTCGAACGCAAAACTCAGCAGGGAGGCACCCTCTCCGGCGGCGAACAACAGATGCTCGCCATCGGCCGCGGCCTCATCGCCGGCCCGAAGATGCTCATGCTTGACGAGCCGTCGATGGGTTTGGCCCCGCTGATCGTCAACCAGGTCATGGACGTCATCAAAGAGATTCGCGAGCAGGGCACGACCGTTCTTCTGGTGGAGCAAAACGCGCGAGCAGCCCTGCGCGTGACCGACCGCGCGTACGTCATCGAAAGTGGTGCCACCACGGTTGAGGGTCTGGGCTCCGATCTGATGAACGACCCGCGCATCATCGACGCGTACCTCGGCGCGTAGCCCGCGGGCTGCCGCACAACGTCCAGCCACCCCAGAGCGGATTCCGATTGCCGGGATCCACCCTCGACCCCCATCAAGGGGTAGTATCGCTGCAATCGGGACCCTCCCGCACGAATGAAAGGTCGGACTATGAACCCGCTACTCATTATTGTGGCCATTATTGCGGTCGTGTTGCTCATTACCGGCGGACTGGTGCAGTCGCTGCAGTTTCTGCTCTGGGTTGGTATCGTGCTCGCGGTTATCGCGGTGATCATGTTCCTGATGCGGTCCATGTCAGGACGCAAGAGCGTCTAGCGCGAGCATGACCCGTGACAGCCGGGAGGAGGAGGAAACTCCTGCTCCCGGCTGTTTTCTGCGTCAGGGCACGTGCGTGCGGGATCCCGCACGCCCCTGTATCGTGCAGGTACCGGCCGAGGAAGCTCAACGCTCGCGGCTCCGAAGGGATTGGACCCCATGCCTGAACTCACCGCTTCCGCTCGTGTCGTCGTTGTCGGTGACGCCCTGATCGATGTATTGCGTGACTCCGAAACGAGCCGGGAGTTTCCCGGCGGGGCCGCGCTCAACGTGGCGGTCGGACTGGCCGTGCTCGGGGTGCCGACGACTTTGATTGCCATGGTCGGCAACGATGCCGACGGTGCGGTGCTGCGCGCCTTCCTCGACCAGTACAACGTGGAGCTCATTGCGACACCGGGACTGCTCGGGACGTCGCGGGCGGTGTCAGACCGCACCGACGGCGAGCCGCGCTACTTCTTCAACGACGCAGCCAAGGGTCGGCGCATTGAGGTCGGTTCAGCGGAGCGCGCTGCGCTCGACAGCGCCCGGATCGTCGTCGTGAGCTGTTTTCCCTTTGATGACACCGCGCAGACCGAGGCTTTCGCCGCGTGCGTCAGCGATCCGGAACACCGTCTCGTGATTGACCCCAACCCGCGGGCCGGAATGCTGCATGACGGACCGCGGTTCGTGCGCAACTTTGAGGCGCTCGCCGCACGCAGCCTGCTCGTGAAGGTCGGCGACGACGATGCTGACCTTCTGTACGAGAGCACGCTCGAGGAACTGCGGGGACGGCTCATCGATGTGGGCGCGCACACAATCTTGGCGACTGCCGGGCGCCTCGGCGCCTCGATCTTCTTCGCAGAGAATGAGTCGGTCAGTCTGCCGATACACGAACTCGACGGACCCGTCATCGACACGATGGGCGCGGGGGACGCGACGCTCGCGGCATCCGTTCGCACCATCGTGACCGACGGGGTGCCGCACGATTCCGGTCAATGGCGGGCGCTGCTGGCGGACGCCATGCTCACAGCTGCCGCGACGTGCAGGCATGAAGGAGCGCTGCTCCGGCGACCGTAGGTGTGACGCGCGCTGAAACGGATCCCGGCGCGCTTACGGCCTTCTCAGGCGTCGGGTTCAGCCGGGCTCTCGTCGGTGGTCTCCGCCAGCTTGAGGCGGCCGCGAATAGCGTCGCGAGCCTGCTGGGCAGCGCGGCGTACCTCCTTATCGGAGTCGCGCAGGCGCACCTCGATCGTGGCAATGTTGTCGGCCGTGCCCTGCTCGGCGAGGGCGTGCAGCGCGGCGGAACGCACGCGCGGGCTTTCATCCGTCGTCAGCCGAACGAGCTTGGGCACCACCTGAAGGCCGCGCAGCAGTACGACCTTGGCGCACATTTCGCGTACCCGCCAGGCCTGGTTGGTCAGACCAACGACGATGTACGGCGCGGCCGATTCGCCCCAGACGTGCAGCAGCGCGCGAGCGCCCCACAGCTCGGGCCAGTACAGCGCCGGAGCACCCTCGAGAATGCCGAGTGCGTGGCGGCCGCCGGCGTAGAGCAGAAAGTCCTTGCCGGCATTCTTGGCGCGAAGCAGAGCGACAGAATTGTCGATAACGACCTTCTCGCCGTAGTGCGCGACGGCCGCGCGAATGCGTTCGTCGGTCGGCAGGTCGATCGGAAGGTCGGGGTGCGGAGTCAATTTGTTTTGCATAGCCCTCTAACGCTACCTCCCCGACGCTCTCTGAGCCATCGAAACCGCTCCCTGACGGCGATCTGATGCGAGTAATACGACGCAATAGAGGAGACTGACGATTTGGCGAGTCGGGCCCGGTTCGCAAGACTGGAGTGGATGCGGTAAACGGGTACCGCTCGTCAACAGGCCCGGGTGCCCCATGATCTCCGTCAAACATGTCTCCAAGACCTTCGGGTCAGGTGCGTCGGCAACGACTGCCCTCGACGATATCAACCTCGAAGTGGCCAGTGGCGAAATTTTCGGTGTGATCGGGCAGAGCGGTGCCGGCAAGAGCACGCTCGTCCGTGCGATCAACCTGCTGGAACGGCCCAGTAGCGGCACCGTGACCGTGGACGGCGAAGAACTCACGGTGCTCTCTCCCGACCAGCTGCGCCTGGCCCGCCGCAAGATCGGCATGGTCTTTCAGCATTTCAACCTGCTGGCCGGACGTACCGCGCAGGGAAATGTCGAATTGGGGCTGGAGATCGTCGGCGTCACCGGCGAGGAACGACGACGCCGGTCGTTGGAAATCCTCGACCTGGTCGGACTCGCCGACAAAGCACACTCCTATCCGTCCGAGCTCTCCGGTGGCCAGAAGCAACGCATCGGCATCGCCAGGGCGCTCGCCGGCAATCCCAAAGTCCTGCTGTCGGATGAGGCCACAAGCGCCCTCGACCCCGAGACCACGCGGTCCATTCTCGACCTCGTCAAAAAGATCAACGTGCAACTCGGCCTCACAGTGCTGCTCATCACGCATGAAATGGATGTCGTCAAACGAATCTGCGACTCCGCCGCCATGCTCGAAAACGGTCGCATCCTCGAACAGGGCTCCATCGTGTCGCTCATCTCCACGTCCGGTTCCCGTCTGGCGCACCAATTGTTTCCGCTCGGCGAGGTACCGCCGCACGCCGGAAACACCGTGATTGAAATCACCTTCAGCGGCGGCTCGGCTGACCGGCCGGTGATCGCCCAGTTGGCCCGCAACTACGGCCTCGATGTGAGCATCCTCGGTGCCGCGGTCGAGACCATCGGCGGCAATCAGGCCGGACGCACCCGGCTGGAGCTGCCCGGCACGCCGCTCGCCAACGCCGCACCGATCGCCGACCTGCGTAGCCAGGGATTGCTCGTCGAGATCGTCGGCGACGGCGCCGGCACCATTGTGGAAGGTTCACGCGCATGATCGATCCCACGGCTCCCGACTTCTGGTCCGGACTGTTCCAGGTGCTGCTCGTCGGCACCGGCGAGACCCTGTACATGGTCGGTGTCGCCCTGCTGCTGACCGTTCTGATCGGTCTGCCGCTCGGCATCGTGCTGGTCGGCACTGAGCGCGGTGGATTGTTCGAGGCCCCGTTCGGCTCCCGGAGGCTGGGCCGCGTCATCAACCGGGTTGTGGAATTCATCGTGAACCTGGGCCGCTCCGTGCCGTTCATCATTCTCATGGTGGCGCTGATCCCGTTGACCCGGCTGATCGTGGGCACCTTCATCGGATCGACGGCCGCGATCGTGCCGCTCGCCGTGGTGGCCATCCCGTTCTTCGCCCGCATGGTCGAAATCGCCATCAAGGAGGTCGACTCCGGCCTCATCGAAGCCGCCGAATCACTCGGAGCGACGCGCTGGCAAATCGTGTCGAAGGTTCTTGTGCCCGAGTCCCTCTCCACGCTGATCCTCGGCCTGTCCACGACCGTGACGTCGATCATCAACTTTTCCGCCATGGTCGGAACGGTCGCCGGCGGCGGACTCGGTCAGGTAGCCATCCAGTACGGCTACCAGCGCTACAGCACCATCCACATGGTTGCCGTCATCATTCTCATCTTCGTCATCGTCATGATTCTGCAGGGGCTCGCAACGTGGCTGGCCCGCCGTTTCTCCCACCGTGCCCGGCCGGCGCGCAGTCGTGCCTCCGTTCCCACAGCAATCTAGCCCCGTACACTCACCCCGAAAAGAGACCCCATGAAGCTCACCTCCCGCACCGGACGCTTGGCCGGCGTCGCTCTCGCAGCATCCGCCCTGCTTGGCCTGTCAGCCTGCTCCGCCGAGTCGCCGGCAACCGACTCCGATGCATCCGGGCTTGGTACGATCAACGTCGGCGCGCTTGCGACGCCGGCCGGAGACATTCTCAAATTCGTGCAGGACAACCTCGCGGCCGATGCCGGACTTGAGATCGTCTACAAGGACTTCACCGACTACAACACCCCGAACGTCGCCCTCGCTGACGGTTCGATCGACGCGAACCTGTTTCAGAACAAGACCTTCCTGGACACCTTCAACACCGCCACCGGCGGCGACCTCGTGAGCCTCGGCTCGGTCTACCTGCCGAGCGCGGCCTACTACAGCGACTCGATCACGAGCCTGGATGACCTCAAAGACGGTGCTCGCATCGCCATACCGAACGATCCGACCAACGAAGGCCGTGCGCTGAAGATGCTCGCCGGCGAGGGACTCATCGAGCTCGCTGACGAGCCCACCTCGCTCGCGGACGTGACCGACAACCCACACGACTTCGACTTCGTGGAAATCGAGAACGCGACCCTGCCCCAGGCGGTTCCCGACGTGGACACCGCGTTCGTCACGATCACGTTCGCACTTCCTGCCGGCCTCACCGGCGATCAGGCCATCCTGACCGAGGGCGCCGAAAGCGATTACTGGAACGTGCTCGCGACGACGCCCGAACTCGAGAACGACCCGCGCGTAGTGAAGCTGTTCGAGCTGCTGCAGGCGCCCGAGACCAAGCAGTTCATGACAGACACCTGGGGCGGGCTGGTCGTTCCGACCGCGTAACTGGTGTGAAAGCGAATGCCCGGCCACGTCAGTGGTCGGGCATTCGCTGTTTAAACGGGGCGGCCCGGGGGCGCTTGATCCCCCTGGCTGTGCGGAATTGGCGAGCTCGGGGTTAGGTGAGGGTGAGCTCGAAGCCTGAGGCGTGCTCGTAGATACCGTAGGTGCCGATGTCTGTGTAGCCGAGGCTGCCGTAGAGGGCGAGGGCTTCGGGCTGGGCGTAGCCGGTTTCGAGCCGCATACGCTCGTAGCCGAGGCTGCGAGCCAGGGATTCCAGCTCGCGCAGGATGGTGCGGGCGTGGCCTTGGCGGCGGTATTCGGGGTTGGTCCACATGCGCTTGACCTCGGCGGTCGTGGCGTTGAACCGGTGCAGTCCGCCGCCCGCGACGGTCGTTGCACCGTCCATGAGCACGAGAAAACCGCCGTCGGGCGGTTCGAATTCAGCGCCGTCGACATCGTGCACGGAATCGCCGTCGCCGTATCGGGTTTCGTATTCTCGGTGCAGGTCAAGCAGCAGGGGGGCTACCTCGGGATCACCGAGACGCGCGGATACACATTTCACGTCTATAAGTCTGCGCCCAGTCGAGGTGTGCTGCCGACCGTGCTGCGGGAGCTCTCTTAGTAGACTCGATGGGTGTCAGTGAACCCAGAGTTGCAGGGGCGGGTCTTTCCGCCGGTCGCACCGTATCTTGTCGGACGTGAAAAGGTGCGCGAATTCTCGCGCGCGGTGTTCGCGACCCACCCGATCAATCACGATCCCGAGGCGGCCCGCGCGGCCGGCCATGCCGACGTCGTTGCCCCGCCCACGTTCGCCGTGGTCGTGCAGGAGGCCACCCTGGCCCAGCTATTGGGTGAACCGGACGGCGGTATCGACTTCACCCGTGTTGTGCACGGCAACCAGCGTTTCAGCTACACGCGCCCGATCATTGCCGGTGACGAACTCACGGCAACCCTCGCGGTGACGAGCATCAAGACCCTCGGCGGCCACTCAATGGTGACGGCCGAGTCCACGATCGTCGACGCGACCGGCGCCCACGTTGTGACCGCCATCTCCACCCTCGTCGTCAGGGGAGACGAATGATCCCCGTATTGAGCGATCTGACGGTTGGCGACGTCGTGGCCGAGGCGAGTTTTACCCTGACCCGCGATTCGCTCGTGCGCTATGCAGGGGCATCGGGAGATTTCAACGCCATTCACTACCGCGATGATGTCGCGCAGTCGGTGGGTCTGTCGGGCGTTCTGGCCCACGGGATGCTCACCATGGGTCTGGCCGTGCAGCCCGTCGTTGATTGGGCCGGCGACCCGGCCCGGGTAATCGACTATCAGGTGCGGTTCACTCGCCCGGTCTTCGTCGACGCGACGGTTGGTGCCCTCGTGAGCGTGGTCGCCACGGCCGGCGCACTCGATGTCGAGTCCGGTGTGGCGCGAATCGACCTTACCGTGACCTTCAACGGCGCGACCGTGCTCGGCAAGGCGCAGGCGCGCGTCGACCTCGCCTGAGGCCGTCATACCCATGATTGAACCCGTTGCACTGAGCACGCTCACGACCATGCGCGTCGGGGGGCCGTCCTCCGCCCGAGTGGCGCCGGCCACCGAGCGGGATCTCATCACTGAGACTCTCGTGGTCTGGGGCATGGACGAAGACTGGCTGCTCCTCGGGGGCGGCTCCAACATCGTGGTCGCCGACGACGGCTTCGACGGCATCGTGATTCAGGTAGCGACGCGCGGCATCGAGGTGCTTGAGAATGGCGCCGCGGACGAAGAGGATGCCGTCGAAACCGACGATCCAACCGTTTCGATCTCCGGGTCCGGCTTCGCCCCAGTGCGACTGCGCGTGCAGGCTGGCGAGCCGTGGGATGAGCTTGTCGACTACGCCGTGCAGCAGGGCTGGGCCGGAATCGAGGCGCTGTCGGGTATTCCCGGTTCGTGCGGCGCCGCCCCAGTGCAGAACATCGGCGCCTACGGCCAGGAACTCTCCGACAGCCTCGTCGCCATCGACTTTCTCTCTTACGAGACCGGGGAAGTCGAACGGCTCGAGCGTGCTGCCCTCAACCTTGACTACCGCACGTCGGTGCTCAAACAGGGCCTGCGCGGCGTCGTCGTCGCGATCGAGCTGGAACTGCACGATACCGCAGCGGAAGCATCTGTTCTGGGGAGCAATCTCGGCCAGCCCCTGAAGTACTCCCAACTCGCTGCGGCGCTCGGAGTGCAGCTCGGCGACCGGGTTCCGCTGCAACTCGTGCGCCAGACCGTTCTCGGCCTGCGGGCCCGCAAGGGTATGGTGCTGGACCCGAGCGACCCCGACACGTTCAGTGCCGGATCCTTCTTCACCAACCCGATCGTCACCGAGACGTTTGCGCGCTCGCTGCCGGCCGATGCGCCACGGTGGTCGCTCGAGCCCGAGCCAGCCGACCGAGTTATTCCTCTTGAGGAATATATGGGCGTCGGGCCGATTCCGGGCGAAGAAAGCGTACGCCGGGTCAAGCTCAGCGCGGCCTGGCTGATCGAGAATGCTGGAATCAGCCGTGGGTTTAGTCTGCCAGGGTCGAAGGCAGCCGTGTCGAGCAAGCACACCCTGGCATTGACGAATACTGGAGGGGCGACCGCGGCCGAGGTCGCCGAACTCGCCCGCTACGTGCTCGGCCGCGTGCAGGCCGAGTTCGGTGTGAACCTGCAGCCTGAGCCGGTGCTGGTCGGTCTCACGCTGTAGCTCGCCGCCGAGCGTGGCCGTGGAGACGGCGTCAGACAGCCTCGTGGCAGTATTCAGTCGGCGCGGCGGGCGGCGGCAGCGATTCCGGCCACGACGAGGCCCAGTCCGACCGCGATGACGCCGCCGAGCAGCCACAGTGTGGGGTCCGGTGGTACTGGCAGCAGCGTGAAGACCACCATGTAGGTGGCGAAGGCGAGCAGGAGAATTCCCCAGAGGATGGTGCCGAAGCGCGGGCGCAGCCGGGGGGCGGCGGCAGGTGTGGCGGGCGTGGCGGTCGGAATGTCGGTGTTCGGGCCGAAAAAGTTCGGGGCGAAGAAGTTCGGCGTCGTGTCGTTGTCCTTTGGGGGGATGTCTGCCCGCGGGTACGGGCTGGTCGGGTGTGTCGACATGTTCTCAGTGGGCGAATCGGCGCCGGGATTGGTCGGGCGAGCCGCCCCGGGGCCATCGGACGAGAGTGGAGTGGTCATGGTGGGGTCCTAGTCGTTGGGGGATTCGAGCATGACAACGCCGGCGAGGGTCCAAATGCGCAGAAGCGGTCCGTCGCCGCGGTTGCTCGCGTTGAAGGTGCGCTGATCTGAGGCGAATACGCCGGTGCGTTCGCCGTTCTCCGCTGCATCGGCGCGGCCGGAATATTCCACACCGCCGACCAGGGCGTGCGATTCGACCCGCACCGGGGCATCCGCCGGCAGAATTAGTCTGGTCACGCCGGCACCCAGCCAGACGTCGATGGTGCGGTCGTTCTGGAGCCCCGGGTTGTCGAAGTCACTCAGGTTGAGGGTGGACTGTCCGGCGATCATGGCATAGCTTGTGACCGGGTCGACGGCGGCTCCGTTCCCGGTGAGCGACCACACGTTGCTGCCGACCGCCGAGAACTGGGTGCCTTGCGGGAACACCCCGAGCACGATGAGGGTGACCGCGGCCAGAAAGGCGAACCCTCCCATGGCGCCGTCGGTGCGGCCGCGAATGCCGGCGATCACGATGCCGATCGCGAGCACCCCCAGGGCGAAGGCGACGCCGACGATGACTGCGCCGTGTGACCAAACGCCGTTGGAATTCACCCCGGCGGCGACGGCGCCGGTGGCCAAGGCGAGGCCGAGCACGATGGCGCTGTAGCCGGCGCCGGGTCGGCGGGCACGTATCCGAGCGCGGTGGGCGGCCTGGCGGGCACGGTTCTGCTCCTGCCAGACCCGATTCTGCTCCGAGCGGATATTGCGGGCCGAGTCGTTCGGGTGTGGATTAGTGGGCGGATAGGTTGTGCCGGCCGTCGGCGCGCTGGTGGCCGCGAAAGCCAGGGTCGGGGTGGTGGGTGCGTCGGCGTTGGCAGTGTTTTCGGATGTGTTTTCGGCTGCATGTGCGGTCGTGCTTGCGGTCGTGGGCGACGTGTCCGTCGCAGAGTTGCCCGATGGTGCCACATCTGGCGACTCTGGCACCTCTGGCGATGCCGGCGGGGCTGCCGGTGGTGAGCCTGCTGACGGACGCGGGTCGTAGACACTGCCGGGGCCGAAGGGGCCGGCCGGGCCGGCGCCGGGGCCCGAACGGGGTGCCGGGCGTGAATTGTGAGCGCGCCGCACGAGAAACACGACCAGCCAGATGATGCCGGCGGTGACGGCCAGGCCCCAGCCGAGCGAGAAGATGCCGGTGAGCCAGTCGGGGAGGGCCCAGAATCCGGTCGGGCCATTCCACCAGAGGCCGCGGAACAGCGGCACGACGGTGAACAGGAGCAGCGCACCGATGGCGACCATGGCCGGCTGGAACCGGCCGCGAATGGCCTCTTCGGCGTAGATACGGCCGACGCCGCGCGGCATGAGCGCCCAGCCGACAGCGTAGGCGAAGACGACCGGACCGCCGAGGATGGCGATCACGACGGCGATGCCACGCACGAGGAGAGGGTCCAACCCGGTGCGGGCGGCGATACCGCCGCAGACGCCGGCGAGCCAGCGATCGCCGTCACGGTTGAGCCCGCTGCCGCGAATCCAGTCGAAGAAGCGAGTGATCTGGTCGGGCCGTGGTGGTTGGTGAGGGGCCTGGGCCCTCGGTGTGTCGGTCATGATTCGAGTCTGGCAGCGCGCTGAGACTGCTGCCATGGGGGATGACCCTGACTGAACCCTGATTGATTGCAGCAAAATTTCAGATGTCGGTCTGGCGTGCTTGGATGAACACGTGAGAACCGAACGGATGATCCGGCCCCGGCTCCGCCTCGTCGGCGGAGTCTGCGCGGGTTTCGCCGACCACACCGGCGTTCCCTTGGCGACGGTGCGTCTGGCCACAGTGTTGCTCAGCCTCTGCGGCGGCTTCGGCGCATTGCTCTACGGCTGGCTCTGGCTGACGGTTCCCAGTGTCGACAGTCGGGCGGCGACCGAACCGCTGCCGAAGTCGAGCCTAGCGCGGTCGAGGGCCACTTCGTCTTCCTCCGCCCGCGAGGCTCGTGTGCCGCCCACTCTCACCCGCCCGGTCGACGGTCCCCGGACCGGGGCGGTCGATGAGGCCGGGCTCGGCAGCGCACCGAGCGACGCGACGGCGTACCCCCGGCTCGACCCGGACTCGGCGCGAACCGCGCCAGTCACCGAAATCCTGCTCGGGCTGGCCCTGCTCGCTGCCGGCGGCGCCCTCGTAGCGAGTCGACTCGGCGCCGACATCCCGCTCGCCGTCGTGGTGCCGGCTATCGTCGTGCTGGCCGGCACCGCGCTGGCCTGGCGACAGTTCGCCGACATCCGCAGTGGTGTGGCGCAGCAATCCTCAGCGTTGCTCGTGCGCATTCTCGGGGCGCTTGTGCTGGTAGCCGTCGGTATTCTGCTGTTTTTCGTGACCGGCACCAACCCGAACGCGTGGACGGTCATCCTCGCCGCGGCATCCGTTCTACTCGGCGTTGCCGTAGTGACCGCGCCGTGGCTGCTGCGGCTGTGGAGTGACCTCGCCGACGAGCGGGCCGCGCGGGCGAGGGAATCGGAACGCGCCGATATCGCTGCGCACTTGCACGACTCGGTACTGCAGACCCTCGCGCTCATTCAGCAGAAAGCCGGGCCGCACAGCGAAGCCGCCCGGCTCGCGCGTGCGCAAGAGCGCGAACTGCGCGAGTGGCTGTTCACCGGGACCCGAGGGGGCGGCGGCGAACCGGCAGCCGATCTGGCTACCGCGCTGCGGCGCATCGCCGGCGAGATCGAAGAAGATTTTGCGGTGCATTTCGAGGTCGTGACTGTCGGCGCCGGGGTGAGCGTTCGCTCGGCGGCTGCCGAGCCGAACGCGAACACTGCCGACGCCCCTGAATCGCTCGTTGCCGCCGCCCGCGAGGCCATGCTCAACGCCGCTCGGCACGCGGGTGGGGCGGTGTCGGTTTATCTGGAAACCGGTGCGCGCGGAATTGAACTGAGCGTCACCGACCGAGGCCCCGGATTTCGGCTTGACCAGATTCCCGAGGACCGTCTCGGCGTGCGCGAATCCATCCTCGGGCGGATGCGGCGGGCCGGCGGAACGGCCGACGTGCGTCCGGGTCCGGGCGGTAGCGGCACCGAGATTCTGCTGAGTCTTCCGGCGCCGGCACCGTTCAGCGGGGGCCCGGCCACCCCTGCGGCAGCCAGTTCCACAGCGACCGATGAACACCACACCGAAACGAGCGTGCAATGACCACTCCTGACGCGAGCGATGAGGGCGTCCGCCCGCTCGAGGCTGGCGGTACCCAGCATGCTCAGGGACTGGCGTCTGCGGGCCTGCGCGTGCTCATCGTCGATGACCACTCCATTTTTCGCTCCGGGCTTCGCGCCGAACTCGGCGCCGACATCTCAGTGCTCGGGGAGGCCGCGACGGTCGACGCGGCAATCATTGCTGTGATCGAGTTGCAGCCCCGAGTGGTTCTACTCGACGTGCATCTGCCCGGCGGGCGCGGCGGGGGCGGCGCCGAAGTCATCCGGGAGGCGGCGCCGCGCGCACAGCACACCCTGTTTCTGGCCCTCAGCGTCTCCGACGCCGCCGACGACGTGGTGAGCGTCATTCGGGCCGGCGCCCGCGGCTACATCACCAAGAGCGCTTCCGGGGCCGAGGTGTCTGAGGCTGCCCGCCGTGTCGCCGACGGCGACGCCGTCTTCTCGCCCCGCCTGGCCGGTTTCGTGCTCGATGCCTTCGGCGCGGTCGCCGGCGAAACGGCGGAGACCACCGAAGAGCTTGACCGCCTCTCCGCCCGTGAAACCGAGGTGATGCGCCTCATCGCCCGCGGGTACAGCTACAAAGAAGTGGGGAGCACCCTGTTCATAGCGGCCAAAACCGTCGAAACCCATGTGTCCGCTGTGCTGCGCAAGCTGCAGCTGTCGTCCCGTCACGAACTGACCGCATGGGCGCTCGAGCGCAAGCTGCTCTGAGGTTGGGCTAGAGCAAGCCGAGTTCCATGGCCCGGGTGACCGCCCGAGTTCGGTCCTTCACCGAGAGCTTCTCGAACACGTGCAGCAGGTGGGTTTTCACGGTCGCCTCGCCGATGAACAACGACCGGGCGATCTCCGGGTTGCTCTCGCCAGCGCCCACCAGTCGCAGCACATCGAGTTCGCGCGGTGACAGCCGCGGCACAGCCGACTGCCCGCGAATCCGCTGCACGAGCATCGCCGCGATGGATGGTGCGAGCACGGTCTGGCCGGCCGCAACCGACCGCACGCCGGCGATAATCTCCTCCTGTGGTGCGGCCTTGAGCAGATATCCGCTGGCTCCGGCTTCGATGGCGCCAAGAATCTGGTCATCACTTTGATACGTCGTCAGGATCAGTACTCGGATGCCCGCCGCCGCGGCCATGATCTGGGCGGTCGCCGCCGCGCCGTCGAGGCTGGGCATGCGCAGATCCATGAGCACCAGGTCGGGCCGAAGCGACAAGGCCAGACCCACCGCCTCGACGCCGTCCGCGGCCTCGCCGACAATCGAAATGTCGTCGGCCTGGGCCAGCAGACTCACAATGCCGCCACGCACGATGGGATGGTCGTCGGCGACGAGCACCCGAATCATGCGCTGACCTCTCGGTGTGCGGGGGAGACCTCGAGGGGCAACGGCACGATCACACGCAGCACCGTTCCGCCAGTCGCCCGGGTGCTGATCTCCAGTTCCCCGTGCACGAGCAGCACCCGGTCGCGCATCCCCGCCAGGCCGAAGCCTGTGTTCGGGTCAACGCGAGCAGTTCCGAGCCCACTCCCGTTGTCGCTGATGGTGAGCACAATCTCTGCGGGCGTGCATTCGATCAGCACGGATGCCGCCCCGGCCCCCGAATGCTGCCGCACGTTCGAGAGCCCCTCCTGCACGCACCGGAGCAGCACCACCTCGACGTCGCGGTCGATGTCGTCGACCCGCACCGTGGCGTCGGTTCGGATGCCGGTCTCTTGGGTAAAGCGGTCGGCCAGCCGCAGGATCGTGCCGGCCAGCCCCCTGCCAGGCTCGCGCACCGGAGACAGAGCCGCGACCAGCGCTCGAGTTTCGGTGAGGGCCTCGTGGGCGTTGGTCTCGATCAGGTCGATGCTCGTCTGGGCGGCCGACACCTGCGCTGGGTGGGACGTGAGCTCACCGCGGGTGCGCTGGGCGAGCATGACCAGACCGGTCAGGGTCTGGGCGATGGTGTCGTGGATCTCGCGGGCCAGCCGTTCCCGCTCGGCAGAACTCCCCGCCGCACGATGCAGGCCGGCCAGCTCGCCCTGCGCGCGGGTGAGCTCGTCGAGCAGACGGCGGTGCCGTTCGCCGGCGGCGATGATGCGTGTCATCCAGGTACCCAGGGCGACAGCGAAAATGAACGAAATCGCTTCGATCGCGCCGGCTTCGGCCGCCGCAGCGGGCATCGCACCGAGACTCAGCGCCAGACCGATACCGACCGATACGGCCACGGCCGCGCTCAGCCAGATCGCTGCTGTGTAGGAACCAACCAGAACCCAGACCAGGGGAAATACGATCGCCTGCAGCGTCGCAAGGCTCGGCACGAAGGCAGCGCCGATGCCACAGCCAAGAGTCGTCGTCACCAGAAAAATCGCATGGGACGCGGGCTTCACTGGCCTTGCCCCGATGCCGGCAGCATGACGGATGCTGTCACGTCCGAATCCCAGATAGGCCACGGCGAGTGCGGCGAGTGTTGCCAGCGCCCCGACCGGGAGGCCATCGCGCGGGTCGAGAGCCGCCACGATCGTCATGACCGCCAGGGACCCACCGAAAGCCGGATCCCACCAGCGCACGCTCGTCATGGCTCAAGCTTCCCGTCTGTGGGGAACGGGCGGGCGCTCACGCGTCGCGGCGAATCCAACGGAAAGTCACGCGGCTGAGCACGAGACCGACCACGAGCCAGATTCCCAGGGCGCCGGCGACCCAGATCAGGTCCCAGGATCCTGTCTGCTCGGCGGCCGCGAAGCTGTCGGGCAGAAAGGCTGAACGCATGCCTTGCGCCATCCATTTGAGCGGAAAGATGCTGGCGAAATTCTGCATCCACTCGGGCAATACGCTGAACTGCAGATAGACACCCGAGATGAACTGCAGCACGAGCACCACCGGAATCACGACGGCAGTGGCGCTTCGTCCCGACCGCGGCAGGGCCGACAGCGCGATGCCGAGGAACGCGCTCGTGATCACGCCGAACACGAAGACCCAGGCGAACGTCGCCCACTTCTCGGGCTCAGTCGGCAACGCGATATCGAGCGCGAACCGCGCCACGAGCAGCAGCAGGCCTGCCTGCAGAATCGCGGTGACGAACACCTGCCCGATCTTGCCGAGAAAGTAGCTCAGTGGTGACAGCGGCGTGCCACCGAGCCGTTTGAGGGTGCCGTCGCCCTTCTCGCCGGCGATGTCGACGGCGAGGTTCTGTACGCCGGAGAGCAGCATTCCGGCGGCGAGCATTCCGGGCAGATAGTAAGCGCCAACGCTGACGCCGCCGGTGCCGTCGGGATTGGTGCCGATATTGCCCGAGGCGCTGAAAGCGGCGGTGAAGATACCGAGCATGACGAATGGAAAGAAGAACGTGAAGAACAACGTGTCGGGCGAGCGAAAGTACAGCCGGGTTTCGTAGCCGATACGCGACAATCCGAGTACGAGCGTGCCCGGCGCCTTCCGCGGGCGGGTTTCCGTGATCGTGGCGCTCATGCTCGCACCTCCTTCCTGGTCAGCACGGTCTGATCTGCCCGGCCCGTCTCAGGGGACGCGGCCGCTTCATTGCTGCGCACGAGCGACAGGTACACGTCCTCGAGGCTCGGCCGGATCACCTCGAGGTCAGCGGGTTCGGCGCCGTTCAGTCTCGCGGCAAGCTCGGCCACGACCCGCGCGGGGTGACTCGTGCGCTCTTCGCGCACCAACCCGTTGTCGTCGCGCCAGCGCACGACCGGCACCCGGGCATCCGCTCCGCCGATTTCGTCGATCAAGCCAATGTCGATGAGCCGGCCGCCGGCGATGATTCCGGCCCGGTCGCCAAGCTGCGCGGCTTCGTCGAGGTAGTGCGTTGTGAGCAGGATGGTCGTGCCCTCAGACTTGAGCTGGCGAATCAAGGTCCAGAACTGGTGCCGGGCCTCCGGGTCGAAGCCGGTGGTCGGTTCGTCGAGAAACAACAATTCCGGGCGGCCGATGATGCCGAGCGCGACATCCACTCGGCGGCGCTGGCCGCCGGACAGCTTGCTGATGCGAGTCCTGGCCTTCTCGCGGAGGCCCGCCGCGTCGATGACTTCGTCGACATCGTGCGGGTGAGGATAGAACCCGGCGAAGTGGCGCAGCTGCTCGGTGACGGTCACACTGCCGGTCTCGCCGCTGGTTTGGAGCACGATGCCGAGGCGGGATTTCCAGTCGAGACCGCCGCGGTGCGGATCGACGCCGAGCACGCTCACCTCGCCGCCGGTGCGGTCGCGGTACCCCTCTAAAATTTCGATCGTCGTGCTTTTTCCGGCGCCGTTCGGACCGAGGAGCGCGAAGGTTTCGCCGGCGGCGATGGAAAAGCTCACGCCGCGCACGGCTTCGACGTTTCCATATGATTTTTGCAGGTCGCGCACCTGCACGACGGGGGGAGCGGATGTCATAGCAACAGAATCCCACTCCTGCGCGCCCCGCGCCAGCGCCCGTTAGGTCTACTCATCCATCCCCCGATCGATGGATGCCTCACGACCCCCGACCCGCGGGCGTGACCCGATTGCTCGCGACAATAAGCCCGAAACTCACGAATCGGCGGCGGCAGGCGTCTGGAGAACTGAGGGCTAGGCGAACAGCCGCTGCAGGCGGTGCAGCCCCTCCAGCAGGGCGTCGTCGCCGAGGGCGTAGGACAAGCGCAGGAAGCCGCTCGGCCCGAAGGCCTCACCGGGTACTGCCGCTACCTCGGCCTGGTCGAGGATGAGGTCGGCCAGTTCGAGCGAGGTTGTCGGGGTGACCCCGCCCCACTCGCGGCCGAGCAACCCCGTCACGTCGGGGTAGACGTAGAAGGCACCCTGCGGGGTCGGCGTGAGCACGCCGGGAATTTTGTTCAACTCTGCGACGATCATCTTGCGGCGCCGGTCGAACGCTACCCGCATAGCCTCAGCGGCGTCCTGGGGGCCGTTCAGGGCGGCGATTCCGGCGCGCTGGGAGATGTTCGACACGTTTGAGGAGAGATGCGACTGCAGGTTTGCTGCCGCCTTGATGGCGTCGGATGGACCGACCATCCAGCCGAGCCGCCAGCCGGTCATTGCATACGTTTTCGCAACGCCGTTGACCAGAATTGTGCGGTCAGCCAGCGCCGGCACCGCTTCGACGATGGAAACGGCCTTAGAAATCGCTTGCCCTGAGCCTGTCGAAGGGGCATAGGTGAGGTTCTGGTAAATCTCGTCAGAAATGACCCAGAGGCCGTTGTCTTCGGCCCACTGGCCAATGGCCCTGGTCTGCTCCGGGGAGTAGACGGCACCGGTCGGGTTGGACGGCGAGACGAACAGAAGCACCTTGCTGCGCGGAGTGCGCGCCGCTTCGAGCTGCTCGACGGTCACGAGATAGCCCTGGTCGCTGCCAGCAAAGACATCGACCTGAACGCCGCCGGCCAGGCGGATTGCCTCGGGGTAGGTAGTCCAATACGGGGTGGGCACGATGACTTCGTCGCCGGGATCCAGCAGGGTCGCGAAGGCCTGATAAACGGCCTGCTTGCCACCATTGGTGACGACGACCTGACTCGGCGAGATCTCCAGCCCGCTGTCGCGCAGTGTCTTGGCAGCGATGGCCTCGCGCAGCTCGGGGAGTCCCGCCGCCGGGGTGTAGCGATAATTTTTGGGATCGTGCACGGCAGCCAAAGCCGCCTCCACAATGTGCTCCGGCGTCTGAAAATCGGGTTCACCCGCCGCGAAGCTGATCACCGGCCGTCCGGCCGCCTGCAACGCCTTGGCCTTGCCGTCGACCTTGAGGGTCGCCGACTCAGCAATAGAGCCGATCCGAGTAGAAATTCGCTTGAGTTCATGAGCCACATGTTGAGCTTAGCTACCCGACCCGCGCGTGGGCTAGGAGGCATCCGAACGAAGGTTTTCAGCAGCGGGATGTTATGCCAAGCTGGCAGGGAGGTAACAGGCCCGTTCGCCGGGTCGCGCCGTCTCAGCTTTACAGTGGCCGGTCGGTGACCTAGACTGGTTCAAGGTAGTTGAATTCTGCCATGCTTTTTTGCGCCTTTTTCTACGTGTTCGCAGGTAGTCGGGGTGCAAGCGGCGTGGCGAGTTTGCTTCCATAGGGTGGTGGCTCAATTGGTAGAGCAGCGGTCTCCAAAACCGCAGGTTGCAGGTTCGAGTCCTGTCCGCCCTGCACATCGGTAGAAGTCTGCCGACCATGAGAGGTGTAACAGGTGGCCCGAAAAGTTGTCGACGAACCTAGTGAGGAAGTCGTCGCGAACGCAAGACTGGCACGCGATTCCAATCGCGGTCCATTCGCTCGGCTGTCCCTGTTTATCAGGCAGGTTTTTGCTGAACTGCGCAAGGTCGTCACCCCGACTCGTAAAGAGCTGCTCAGCTACACCGGTGTCGTGCTCGTCTTTGTCGTCATCATGATGATTATCGTGTCGGCTTTTGACTGGGTCTTCGGCCTCATCGTGCTGTATGTATTCGGAACGCCGGGTTAGCTCGCGTCACCGGCACTTGCTTGACGGACGCCCCCATCACCGGCATGGAAACGTGCACAGAAAACTTGCACACGTAGAAAAATTAAGGATTGAGATTTAGTGACTGAGACGAAGCACGACGATGTCGACTGGGCCACTGCCGCCGAGCAGTCCTCCGAGGAAGACGAGGCGCAGGAAGGCAACAGCCTGGCTGCCGACGAAAACTCCGTAGAAGCTGCGGAAGAGGTCGCCCTGCACGTCGTCGACGAGAACGGCGCCGTTGAGGTCAACCTCGATGCCGCGCTCGACGCCCTCTCCGGGTCTCCCGATCCCGAAGCTGATGCCATGGTCAACGACGCCCTCGACGTTGATTCGATCGAGGAAGCCGACGCGTCGGTCGAAGCCGTGGAAGACGAAGACGGCCTCGTCACCGCCGAGGCTGCGGCCGAAGAAGCCGAAGAAGCCGAGATCGACCCCTATGACGCGTTCCGCAAGGAACTGCGCTTTCTGCCGGGCAAGTGGTATGTCATTCACTCCTACGCCGGCTTCGAGCGCCGCGTGAAGTCGAACATTGAGAACCGCAAGCAGTCCATGGCGATGGAAGATTTCATCTACCAGTGCGAAGTTCCCATGGAAGATGTTGTCGAGATCAAGAACGGCCAGCGCAAGATGGTCACGCGGGTTCGTATCCCCGGATACGTGCTCGTGCGCATGGACCTCGACGAAGACAGCTGGTCGGTTGTCCGTCACACCCCCGGTGTGACCGGCTTTGTCGGCAACGCCCACAACCCCACACCGCTGCGCTTCGAAGAGGCCTTTGGCATGCTCAAGGGACTCGTTGAGATCGTCGAAGCTCCGGCCAAGTCTGGCGGCGCTCCCGGAAAGTCGTCGCAGCGGGTCATCGCAGCCGAGGTCGACTACGAAATCGGCGAGACCATCACGATCAAGGAAGGCTCGTTCGCGGGTCTGCCCGGGTCGATCAGCGAGATCAAGCCGGAGAGCGGCAAGCTCATCGTGCTCGTCTCCCTGTTCGAGCGTGAGACGCCGGTCGAGCTCAGCTTCGACCAGGTCACCAAGCTCTAACCAGGCGATTTCCAACCAGCACAACGGATGCCCCGCGAGGGCCATCCGCGCTGGTTCTCCCAAACCACCGGGGCCCATCCGGGCCACCGGGAGAGCAGCCCCAGGGCTGCTCGCACATCAATACGAAGGACAACACAATGGCACCGAAGAAGAAGGTTACGGGTCTGATCAAACTTCAGATCAAGGCCGGCGCAGCCAACCCCGCCCCGCCCATCGGGCCGGCGCTGGGCCAGCACGGCGTGAACATCATGGAATTCTGCAAGGCATACAACGCGGCGACCGAAGCCCAGCGTGGCAACGTCATCCCCGTTGAGATCACCGTCTACGACGACCGTTCCTTCACGTTCATCCTGAAGACCCCGCCCGCGGCGGAGCTCCTCAAGAAGGCCGCTGGAGTTGCCAAGGGCAGCGGAACCCCGCACATCGTCAAGATCGGCAACCTCACGCAGGCCCAGGTCCGCGAGATCGCCGAAGCGAAGATGGTTGACCTCAACGCCAACGACATCGAAGCTGCCGCCAAGATCATTGCCGGAACCGCACGTTCCATGGGCATCACGGTCAGCGCCTAAGCACCCCCGCTGTGGCGCCACCGGTGCCGCGCACCTTTAGCATTTAGTGGAAGCGCCTTGCCAGGCTCGCACCACACCCTCTGAAGTACATACAGGAGATTCAACATGGCAACCAAGTCAAAGGCGTACCGCGCCTCCGCCGCGAAAATCGGCGAAGACAATGTCTTCACCGCAGCCGAGGCCGTAGCCCTCGCCAAGGAGACCGGCTCCGCGAAATTCAACTCCACGGTTGAGGTCGCTCTGCGTCTCGGAGTCGACCCCCGCAAGGCCGACCAGATGGTTCGCGGAACCGTCATCCTCCCGCACGGCACCGGCCGTACCGCGCGCGTCATCGTCTTCGCGACCGGCCCCGCCGCCGAAGCCGCAATCGCAGCCGGCGCCGACGAGGTTGGTGGCGACGACCTCATCGAAAAGGTGGCCGCTGGTTACACCTCCTTCGACTCCGCCGTCTCTACCCCCGAGCTCATGGGTAAGGTCGGACGCCTCGGCAAGGTCCTCGGCCCCCGTGGTCTCATGCCGAACCCGAAGACCGGAACCGTGACGCCCGACGTCGCCAAGGCCGTGTCCGACATCAAGGGCGGAAAGATTGAGTTCCGCGTCGACAAGCACGCCAACGTACACTTTGTCGTCGGCAAGGCCTCGTTCTCTGCTGAGCAGCTGAATGAGAACATCTCCGCAGCGCTCGAAGAGGTTGTTCGCCTCAAGCCGAGCTCGTCCAAGGGCCGTTACATCACGAAGGGTGTCGTCTCGACTACCTTCGGTCCTGGCATCCCGCTCGATGTGAACAGCATCTAAGCATTCGCTAAAACAAGCAGGGCCCGTCTTCGGACGGGCCCTGCTTTGCTTTAAGCGGATGCCGGGAGCTGACTCGCCCGGTCGGTGCTAGTGGTCGGGATGGGCGCGGAGGAGGGCGGCGACCTCGATAGCGTCACCTTCGGGAGCTGTGGACTGATGGTCTGGCCTGGCGATGAAGAGGTAGAGCAAGCCGCTGCCCAGTACCACGAACAGTCCGATGAGGACGATGTAGTCGCTGAAGAACTCGCCGCTGGTTCCCGGCACGGCCAGCAGCACCATAGCGAAGATGCCGTAGGCCAGAGCGATCACGTTGACGACGATGCCGGCCCGGCCGAGGCTGAACGGACCGGCCGGTTTCCAGCCCTTGATGCGCTGGCGCAGAGCGGCCAGTACGACGGACTGGAATGCCACATAGATGCCGATGACGGCGAACGATGTGATCTGCGTCAACACCTCGTCACTACCCACGTAGATGATGAGACAGAGCAACACCGGAATCGAGCAGGCCACGATGAGTGCGTTGGTCGGTACGGCGGTGCGCGGCGACACTTTGGCGAGCCACTTGTGCCCCGGAACCATGCCGTCGCGAGCGAACGAGAACAAGAGTCGGCTGGCCGCTGCCTGCAGGCTGAGCACGCACGACAAGAACGCTGTGAGGGCGACGACGAGAAAGATCTTGGCCCCGATCGGCCCGAGCGTGGCATCCAGGATGGCCGGGATCGGGTCGGTGTCAACGCCGTCGACGATGTCCTGCAGGTTCGGTGCGGCCATCACGTATCCGGTGAATGAGAGCAGGGCAGAGATTCCTCCGACGAAGATTGTGAGGATCATGGCGCGTGGAATGCCACGAGCGGGGTTCTCAACTTCCTCGGCCACATCGCCGCAGGCCTCAAAACCGTAGAACAGGAATAGTCCGGTCAGAGCGGCGCCGAGAAAGGCCGTGGCGTAGCTGCCATTGCCCTGCACGCCCATCGAGTCGAAGAACACGGTGAATTCCTGGTGGCGTTGAAAGATGAGCAGGTAGAGTCCGACCGCCACTACGCCGATGAGTTCGGCCGCGAGACCGATTCGGGCGACCCGAGCCAGCGTCTTGGTGCCCGAGAAGTTGAGACCAAACGCCGCAACGAGGAACAAGATCGAGAGGCCGAGAGTGACTTCCTTGGTTCCAGGTGCGTTGATCAGGCTGGACAGGAACACGGTGCCGAATTCGGCGACGGCCGTGATGGTGACGAGCATCGCCCAGATATACACCCAGGCGGCCATCCAGGCATACCGCTTGCCCCACAGGCGGCGGGTCCAGGGGTAGATGCCGCCCGCAATGGGATACTGCGAGACCACCTCGCCGAACACGAGCGCAACGAGTAGCTGCCCGGTGCCCACGATGAACAGCCAGAACAGCGATGGCGGACCACCCGTGCTCATGGCCAAGGCGAACAGTGAGTACACGCCGACGAGAGGCGACAAGTACGTGAAACCGAGGGCAAAATTGGCCCACAGCGACATGGATCGGTGAAACGAATCGTCGTAGCCGAGCACCTTCAGGTGGTCGCCGTCGCCGATGCCTTTCTTGGGGGAAGTCTCCGTGGACATGATGGCCTTTCGGTCCGAACGCAGTGCCCTTGGGCGGGTCGCCCCAAGGGTTTTGCCAAACGTAGCGGATGCCCGCGGGTAAAGCTATAGAACCGGATGATTACTTTTTCGGAGCTGCGCTGCGCTGGGGTGGAGTGCCGGCCATCCGCAGGTTTCCGGACTCTCCGGCACGCCGAGCCTGCCGAAACGCGCACGGTGGCGGGTCTCGACAGGTTCGAAAGCGGCTTTGGCCGGGTTAGCCGATGCGGATCATCTTCTTGTTGACGAACTCGTCGGCGCCGAAACGGCCCAGTTCGCGCCCCGAGCCGGACCTCTTGACACCACCGAAGGGCAGCTCGGCACCGTCGGCACCGACCAAATTGATGAAGACCATGCCGGCCTCAATGCCGTCGGCCACGCGCAGTCCCTGCTTTGGGTCGGTGGTGAAGACGTAGGAACCCAGGCCGAACGGGGTGTTGTTGGCCAAAGCGACTGCGGCGGCCTCGTCGGGGACGCTGAAGATCTGTGCGACCGGGCCGAAGAACTCTTCGTGGAAGGCATCGGAGCCGGGCGCTACGTTGGTGAGCACGGTTCCGGTGTAGAAGTTGCCCTCAGAGGTTCCGCCCGTGACGAGGGTGGCGCCCTGAGCCACAGCGCGCGCAACCTGCTCGGTGAGAGTTTCGGTAGCCTTTGCCGAGGAAAGCGGCCCGAGTCCGGTGCCGTCCTTGGTCGGATCGCCCAGCTCAACAGCGGCGATTGCCGCGGTGAACTTATCGAGAAAAGGCTGGTACAGCTCCTCGATGACGATGAAGCGCTTGGCCGCGTTGCAGGCCTGGCCATTGTTGTCGAGGCGGGCCGCCACGGCGGCACCGACGGTCTCATCGAGGTCGTCGGTGGACAGCAGGATGAACGGGTCTGAGCCGCCGAGCTCGAGCACGACCTTCTTCAAGTTGCGTCCGGCGATCTCGGCAATCGCCGCTCCGGCGCGCTCCGAACCGGTGAGCGAGACACCCTGCACGCGCTTGTCGGCGATGACAGTGGCGATCTGATCATGGGAAGCGTAGAGGTTCGTGTATGCCCCCTCTGGGAAGCCGGCGTCGAGCATGATCTGCGCGATCGCGGCGGCCGATTCGGGGCACTGCTCGGCGTGCTTGAGCAGGATGGTGTTGCCGATGATCAGGTTCGGTCCGGCGAAACGGGCAACTTGGTAGTACGGGAAGTTCCACGGCATGATGCCGAGCAGCACGCCGAGCGAGCTGCGACGGATGAGCGCCGAACCCTCGCCGGCGAGCAGGTTGATGGCTTCGTCCTTCAGCAGGTCCGTCGCGTTGTCGGCGTAGTAGGCGTAGATTTCGGCGCTGAAGTCGACTTCGCCGAGGGCCTGCTCCATGGGCTTGCCCATTTCGCGCACGATGATATCGGCAAGTTCCTGGCGGCGCTCGATGTGCAGTTCGGCCACGCGGCGCACGAGCGCTGCACGCTCTTCGACGCTGATGGAGCGCGACCAGGTGTGGGCGTCGTCTGCGGTGCCGATCGCGGCCGTGAGTCCGGCATCCGAGATTGTGTCGTAAGTCTTGACTGTCTCCCCGGTGGCCGGGTTGATAACTGCGTAGCTGGTCATAGGCTGTATCCTTCACGGGTCGGGCGCCCTTGAAACCGGCGCCGATGCAAACTCTGGTCTGTCAAAGATATAACAACGGATGATTAAAGACGAGGCGGCCGGTCCGGGCCGGCGATAACTCGAAACGGCAGGCCGGAGCACGCCATTGAGTCGCCGGAATGCGGGGCGAGCTGACCGACCTGCACGGTCGGCTCCGTGGAGATCACCACCCGGTCAACAGCGTTGACGAGCGCGAGTGGCCGGTCGGCCGCGAGAAAGAGCGGAAGCACGGCGGCCTCGAGACGGCGCACCGAGACATCCGCCCCGACGACACCCACCAGCGGCGTGTCGGCACCGATGCGCACCGGCATCGTCACGGTGAAGATGTATTCGCAGGTGCACAGGTGGTCGACGTAGGGGCCGGTGACGTGCGTCTGGTTGGTGGACTCCGGTACCTGGTACCACTCGAGCGTGCGAAAATCGCGCACGTAGTCGGTATAGGCGCGGGTGGCCAGGTCGAGGCGCGTGGCGGAGGTGCTGCTGCCGAGCAGCGGGTTGCCGCCCTGCGGTCCCAGCCACCAGGCAAAGTGGATGTCGCGGCCACGCACGTAGCCGGGTGCTGCGATGAATCCGGCACCGACGAAGAGAGGGCTGGCGCCGGTCAGGGCCGGAACCACGAGCCCCTCCACGTGGGCATCGAGGGCGGTCGGCCGCACCGAGGGTTCGCCTCCAGCGAGGTCGTTTCGCCACCCATCAAGCTC